>Ga0136643_10000556_pt1 | contig 41510 bp, 34 predicted proteins | sample TergutLab28metaG_FD_96883 | JGI IMG/M metagenome (GOLD analysis project Ga0136643, IMG submission 96883) | Labiotermes labralis P1 segment gut microbial communities from Petit-Saut dam, French Guiana - Lab288 P1 (version 3) (version 3) | ecosystem: Host-associated > Arthropoda: Insects >...
CTGCCTCCCGTAGGAGTCTGGGCCGTATCTCAGTCCCAATGTGGCCGGTCAACCTCTCAGTCCGGCTACTGATCGTCGCCTTGGTAGGCCTCTACCCCACCAACTAGCTAATCAGACGCGAGCCCATCCTTCGGCGATAAATCTTTGGTACCAGAACCATGCGATTCCGGCACATTATGCGGTATTAGCAGTCGTTTCCAACTGTTGTCCCCCTCCGAAGGGCAGGTTGCTCACGCGTTACTCACCCGTCCGCCACTAACTAGTCCACTCAATTGGCCGAAGCCTCAATCATGGGTAGTCCGTTCGACTTGCATGTGTTAAGCACGCCGCCAGCGTTCATCCTGAGCCAGGATCAAACTCTCTATAATATGGTATCTATATCTCAACCTAAAGGCTGAGAGACAAATCTCTTCATAGATTATTCTAATCTAAGCTTGTTTGTATATCTCGTTTTTACTCAAAAGTTTTTCAAGGGTCTCCACTGTGTCACAGTCTCCTTGTTTGCACAAGTTCCCATGACTGAGGAGTCCGATGAACCCCTCCAGTTTCGTCTCTTACATTGTTTAATTTACAAGGTACTTCCGACCTCGACCACCATTAGATGGTCAGACTTATATAATAACACAGAGCACCTGCGCTGTCAACCACTTTTCACTCAAACTTAAGCGAATTTTGCCGACATTTTGTCACAGGCGCTCAGCTAATATAACACATCACGATTCAACTTGTCAATATCTTTTTTTATCTTTATTGAAACTTTTCTTATTCCTCTGATTCCTCTTCTAAGTCTTCTTCTGCTTCTTCCAATTCTTCCTCATGCTCCGCTGGGGCAAAAACGACATATAAATCCAATTGCTCTAAGCTTTGCATGACTGTATAATCAAGTCCCGCACGAGCTTCTTCCATCGCCTGCTCAAAGCGTTCCATCGAAAACATTTCCCCGAAGGTCATCGCAAAGCCACCTCCTGCCATCACTTCCGCACTCGGATCAATTGGCAGGCGGAGAATAATGTGATACCCAAAGCTACTGCGCACAGGTGCGGAAACTTCGTTAATCCCGGTTGCAAGCGTTGTGTCAAAAAACTCCTCCACCATGACACCTGGCATAAAAGTATAGCCATCTGGGCTTGACACCATCCCCGGATCTTCGCCATAGGCTACAATCATCTCGTCAAAGCGTGCAAAGAGCTCATCTCCAGAAAGACCTTGCAGTTCTTCATACAAAGCCATAGCTTCTGCAAAAACTGCCTCATCTTCTGCCTCGTCGCCAGAGGTCATCAGCAAAATATGCTTAGCACGGAGTATGTCCTCCTCTTCCGCAAAGGCCGCGACTTCTTCCGGATCAAGATTTTCGCCGCCAGCAAACGCTTCCGCAATGCGGGTTTGCATATGCGTAACCTCAGTTAGTTCGCGCAAGAGCGCAAGCGTGAGAAAATTCTCTTCCAAAATCTCTCCAAAACCATATTCGTCCACATCAAACATTGCCAAATATTGTTCCAATGCTTCTTCAAACACACTGTCCTCTACTGTTTCGCCAAGCGCTGCAAACATAGACTCAATTGCACGGCGATCCAGCGCTGTGTCAATCGCATGTTGGATTATAAACTCACGGTAAGTCGTATCCGCCACCGAAGGGTCTCCTTCAAATGGCGCGTCCCAATCTTCAATGGGGCCAAACATCTCTAACTGGTGCCGCATCATTTGCAGGTCGTAGTACACCTCATCCCATAGTACCGGTGTGCCGCCGGATACTTCGATCATCACCGTGTCAGGCGCTAGCACTCCGGCATAATCCAGCACCGCTCCACCATTGCCGTTTTCATCGTTGTTGCACGCCACGAAAACAGTGAGGCTAAGTAACATCACCAAAAGCAGTGCAAGTCCTCTTTTTAGGTTTTTCATCATACTATCTCCTATCAAAATTTAATCGTGCGCCTTACTATAACATGTCCGCCAAGTATTGACAATACTCTCTGCGACATATTCACCAAGTATTCACAATCCCCGCACTATTTTCTGCGTTCCATCGCATCCAAATGCCCGCTGTCACGCATGGATACAAAGTCGTCTCCCGCCACAATAATATGATCCGCCAGCCGGATCCCCAAGGGCGCCAGCGCTTGGATTAATTGCTCTGTTGTCGCAATGTCTGTCACATTCGGAATCGCAAGCCCGCTGGGATGATTGTGTGCCAGCACCACATACACCGCTTTTCGTTTCAGCGCGATCTCCACCGCACGGCGGATGCTAAAATTAATGGCGTTCACACTGCCCTCTGCCAACTTTTCATAGTGCGTCACCCGCAGACTGCCGTCCAGACAGATCAGATACACTGCCTCATCCGTGAGTCCATGGAATAAGGGTGCCACAAAATTCCCCATACGCTCGGTGTCGCTCAGGATCAAATCTTCTTTTGCCCGATCTAGCTGATACCGCCGCCCAAGCTGAGTGATAAGCTGAATCAAAGTCACCGCATGTTCCCCAATACCATCCACCTCCATCAGATCTTGAGGAGATGCCTCAAACACCCTGGAAAAGCTCCCAAAGTGATTCATCAGTCCATGCGCAATCGGGTTTACATCTCTTCGCGGGATTGCAAAGCTGAGCAAAAGCTCCAAAGCTTGATGGTCGGCAAAGGTGTCGAGTCCATGCTCCAAAAACTGCTCCCGCAGACGCGCTCTATGACCGCTATGGATGCTCATCGCGCACCGTACTCCGCCAAATACGCTTCCATTCGCGCCAAAACTTCGTCCGTGATTAGAACCTGTCCGTCAATCTCGCGCCATGCAAAAATGCCATGATCTCCCGCACGGTGACAATGGGGTATACTTTGAGTCCTAGCGTATCTTGCAGCTCCGCTATCGTTGTCTTATCCCCCGTCCCCCGCTCCATTCGGTCAACGGAGACAAAGAGGGCTGTGAGCTTCACATCCGCAATCTGCCCAAACAGTTCCACCGTCTCACGGACAGCGGTACCCGCAGTGACCACGTCCTCAATAATCGCAACCCGCTCCCCCGCTTGGGGCTTGTGTCCGATTAAGCTCCCGCCTTCCCCATGGTCTTTGGCTTCCTTGCGGTTAAAGCAAAAGGGCATGTCCTTGCCATACTGCCGATAAAGAGAAGACACCGCCGAAACAGAGAGGGGAATCCCCTTGTACGCCGGGCCAAAGAGCAGGTCAAACTCCTCCCCGCTCTCTTCCATGCAAGCGGCATAATAGTCCCCCAATGCCGATATCTGGCTCCCTGTACGGTAATTGCCAGTGTTAATAAAGTAGGGCGTTTTCCGCCCGCTTTTAGTGGTGAAATCCCCAAAGGTCAAAACCCCGGCACGTACCATAAAGGTGATGAATTCCTGTTTGTATGCTTGCATGTGGCTTCACTCCTATTTCTAATGTATTGTTGCGTAGTATGCTTATGCTGTGTGATGCAGGATGCACCTGTAGAGGCGAACTGTGTTCGTCCGCGCCCTTACTGCCCAGCGAACTGTTACCACGGGCGAACGCAATTCGCCCCTACAAGAGTGCACAGTTTATAAATTTTCTAATATACAAAACGCTTCGTGTATCGTCCCTACAGGTGCCACGCACATTATATCACTGTTCTACACACAGAGCAACAAAGAGCTTGACGGAATCCCATCCGCGCACTACACTAGACAATATGGCTCTGTTTAATCGTTTGATGTAGGGGACGATGGCAATCGTCCTGCGCTGGTCTGCGGGCGGATTGCCATCCGCCCCTACAATGATCAACATACACCCTGTAGGGGCGCACACCGTGCGCCCGCATGTCCCAATTCCCCACGCACCACCAACAATACGATAGAATCCACAACCACGGGCGGAATAACCCCGCCCCTACGGAGGCACATATGCAAACATTCCACCTCAAAAGCGACTACTCCCCCGCCGGTGACCAGCCAGAGGCAATTCGGCTCCTTACCCAAGGCATCGAGCTAGGTCTCACCGAGCAGACACTTCTCGGTGTCACAGGCAGCGGCAAAACCTTCACCATGGCAAATGTCATCGCCCAGCTAAACCGCCCAGCATTGGTGCTCGCCCATAACAAAACCCTCGCCGCCCAGCTCTGCGCGGAGTTTCGCGAGTTTTTCCCGGACAACGCCGTAGAATACTTCGTCTCCTACTACGACTACTACCAGCCCGAGGCGTATATCGCCCACTCGGATACCTATATTGAAAAAGACGCATCCATCAATGACGAAATCGAGCGTCTCCGTCACAGCGCCACCTCCGCCCTCTTCGAGCGGCGGGACGTGATCGTCGTCGCCTCTGTCTCCTGCATCTACGGTCTGGGCGACCCCATCGACTACGCCAACATGGTCATCTCTCTGCGGCAAGGACAAAGGCGTGAGCGGGACGAACTGCTGAAGCGGCTGGTAGAAATCCGCTACGAACGCAACGACATGGCATTTGACCGCAACATGTTCCGTGTCCGGGGTGATACCGTGGAAATTTTCCCCACCTACGCCCGCGACCATGCCTATCGCGTCGAGTTCTTCGGCGATGAGATTGACCGCATCTCCGTCATCAGCACCGTCACGGGAGAGGCGGCACGCAGACTGGATCATCTCGCCATCTATCCTGCGTCCCACTATGTCACAACGCCGGAAAAGATGGAGCGCGCCATCTCCCAAATCCGTAGCGAATGCGATGCCCAAGTGGCATATTTCAAGGAGCACGAAAAATTAATCGAAGCCCAGCGCATCGCCCAGCGAACCATGTTCGATGTGGAGATGATGCAAGAACTGGGCTACTGCAACGGCATCGAAAACTATTCCCGCATCATCTCCGGTCGAGAGCCGGGATCTGCACCCTTGACGCTCCTTGACTATTTCCCGAAAGACTATCTGCTCTTCGTAGACGAAAGCCACGTCATGCTCCCCCAAGTGCGGGGCATGTACGCAGGCGACCGAGCGCGGAAAGAAAATCTAGTGAGTCACGGCTTCCGCCTCCCTTCCGCATTCGATAACCGTCCGCTGAACTTTGAGGAGTTTAATGAACGCCTCAACCAAGTCATCTATGTCAGCGCCACACCTGCCGACTACGAAAAAGAACGCTCCGGTCAAGTAGTGGAACAGATTATCCGCCCAACCGGATTGGTTGACCCAGAAGTCTTCATCCGTCCCGTACAGGGGCAAATAGACGATCTCCTGAGCGAAATCCATGCTCGAATCGAAAAAGGCGAGCGCACACTGGTCACAACCCTCACCAAAAAAATGGCGGAAGACTTGACCACTTATTTCACAAATGTGGGTCTCAAAGTCCGCTACATGCACCACGATATCACCACCATAGAGCGCATGGAAATCATTCGCGATCTGCGTCTGGGGCACTTTGATGTGCTCATCGGCATCAACCTCCTGCGCGAGGGACTAGACCTCCCGGAAGTCTCCCTAGTTGCCATTTTAGACGCAGATAAAGAAGGCTTCCTGCGCTCTGAAACCAGCCTCATCCAAACCATCGGACGCGCCGCTCGTAACGCTGAGGGAGTCGTTCTCCTCTACGCCGACAAAATCACAGGCTCCATGGAACGCGCCATGAAAGAAACCGAACGCCGCCGCATCCTTCAGCTTGCTTTTAACAAAGAACACGGTATCACACCCCGAACGGTCAAAAAGAGCGTCCGCAACCTCATCGAAATCTCCGCCGATCTGGATGACCCCACCGAATCACACAAAGACAGCGTAAAGCTCACTACCAAAGAGCGAGACAAGCGCATCGCAAAACTGGAGAAAGAGATGAAGGAAGCCTCGAAAATGCTGGAATTCGAGCTGGCAGCTGCTCTGCGGGATCAGATCATCCAGTTGCGCGGGAAGTCGTAGGGGAATTTATCTGCTGTGCAGAGACCAAAGCCTCCTTTTGTAAAGGAGGTGGCAGGCGAAGCCTGACAGAGGTTTTTCTACACCAAGCAACAACTCGGCAATCCTCAGTCAGCTTCGTTTACAAAAGGAGCCTAGGGGGCAAACAGGCATGCTATTGCACTTTGTGGCATCCCACCCACACAAAATCCTCACCCACTATACAGCGAGTGAGGATTTTCCATTCTACATCATTCATCCAGTCCTAGGAAAACCGAATACTCTCAAAAAACGGCTCTACAAAGTCTGCATTGTCATCATCCCACAAAAGCATGACGGCATAAAAGTCATTCTCAAAAACAAATGCGCGCATCTCAAAATTCGCGGCATTCAATACCGTCTCCCCATACACGCTATAAAAGAAGACACCGTCCACTTCCCCCTCTGATTCCCCCTGCACTTCGCCGCCATCCACCTCGGCAAGAAAATCGCCAATGAAGCCGTGCATCGCGCCATGCAAGCTGTCAGTCCTTGCAATTTCTATCGGAATGCCCAAGTCAAGCAAAAAGCTCGTGAACCCGACAAACCGCATCGTCATGACAGTCGCTCCAGGAACAGAACTCTCAGCGGTAATGACTTCCACACCGTATTCTATTTCCGCTTCTTCCGCCACATCATCCGACGGAACACGCACTGCAATGTGTCCGAGCTGATATATGCCCCAAGCCTCAAAGCTCGGCACAGACGTAGCATTCCCACCACATGCCGCAAAAGAGAAAACTGTAAGCACGACCAATAATATGGCAATCAATCTCTTCATAACATACTCCCCTATTTTTAATTGTTGAGCAATTATACCACACCTGCCGCTTTCAGTGCAATTGCACACTCCAAGCGCTTTTTAAATAGTGTACAGCCCATAGCATCAATCCCTTGGATGCTCCCGGACACATGATAGGCATTCGCCGCGCACCCGCCGCCGCAGTACATCCGCGCCCAGCAGTCTTGACATGCCTCACGCTCGAACACATTGCAACTTGCAAGCATGTCCCGCACCGCTGTATTCGTCACACCCTGCCATACATCGCCGATTACATAGTCCTCATCCCCCACAAACTGATGACAGGGATAGAGGTCACCCCAAGGCGTAACCGCCAAATACTCTGTTCCGGAACCACAGCCCACCAAACGCTTATGCGCACAGGGACTATGCTCAAAGTTAAGCATGTAATGATAAAACCGAAAACTGTCATCTGTTCCAGCACGCCGTTCCATCTCCGCCGCCAAGCGCTCATACTCTGCCAAAATCTGCGGCAAATCTTCTTCACGCAGCGCATAAGGATCATCAGGTGGACAAACAACAGGTTCCATGGAGAGTTCCCGCAATCCCAAATCCGCCATATGGAGAATATCTGTCGCAAAATCCAGATTGTTGCGCGTAAAGGTCCCGCGGATGTAATAGCTCCCCTTTGTCCGCCGCCTGACAAGTTCCAAAAACTTCGGCACAACCACATCATAACTTCCCGCTCCGCCGGCAGCCTTGCGGAAATGATCATGTACCTCTCGCCGTCCATCCAGACTGAGCACCACATTTTCCATCTCCCGATTGGAAAACTCCATCACCTCATCGTCAATGAGCATCCCATTTGTAGTTAGCGTGAAGCGGAATCGCTTGCCAAATTGCTCTTCTTGGCTGCGCCCATAGGCGACCAGTCTTTTCACAGCATCCCAATTGAGCAGCGGCTCACCGCCAAAGAAGTCCACCTCCAAATTCCGCCGCTCGCCAGAGTTTTGAATCAAAAAATCTAAGGCTTGCTTGCCGACTTCATAAGACATCAGCGCCCGATCTCCGTGATACTGCCCCTCACGGGCAAAGCAGTAGTCACAAGTCAGATTACAGGTGTGCGCCACATGTAGGCAAAGCGCCTTCACCTCGCCGGAACGTTTTACTGTCCCCGCCATCTCCCGAAAGGATATATCCGGCGCAAAAAGCTGCCCTGCATCTTTCAGGGCTTCCACCGCGTCTAACACCGCCACAATCTCTGCTTCCGGCTCTGCCGGATAACGCACGGCAAGACTGCGCAAGATTTCCTCATAGCTATGCGTCTCATACAGGGCAATCGCGTCATAGACCAAATCGTCCACCTGGTGGATGGCTCCGCTGTTCGTATCCACCACGATATTGCGCCCTGTCAGTTTATATTGATGTATCATATAAATATGCTCCCATCTCGTTGCCATCCCATAGCTGGCATTTCTCTGCCCTATAGGCTCCTTTCCCAAAGGAGCTGTCAGCGCAGCTGACTGAGGATTGTCCTTGTGGCCCGCGTTCTAACATTGATAGTTGTTGCATGGCGAAGGGAATCCGACCTTAGGCTTCACCTGCCACCTCCTTTGGAAAAGGAGGCTTTATATTGCTATTCCCTAACCCCGCCTCTACACAAAATAACCGCCCGCCACAAATGCGGCAGGCGGTTTGCTTTGCGTTTCTTACTTGTTCTCACACGGCTGATTGATCACACCGCAAGAGGTTTTGCAAGCAGACTGGCAAGAAGTCGGACACTCGCCGCAGCCGCCTGTTTTCACGCTCTCTTGCAAGTTGCCGGATGTAATTGTCGCAATGCGTTCCATAGGAAGTTCCCCTCTCTTTGTTTCTTCTACTCTGCATTGTACACGAAAAACCTAGCCCTTGTCAACGACTTCCACAAAGCCCGCAAGTGTCTGAAATGTACGCTTGAGTTCCACGCCCTGTTCCGTCAGCTCCATTAAAGAGGCTACAATCTCCTGTGTAATCGGCACCCCCGGTACCAAAAGGGGAATCCCCGGCGGATATGCCCACAAATAGGTCCTGGCGATGCATCCCACACTCTCCGCCAACGCAACTTGCCGTCCCGGCATACGCAATGCTGCTCCCGCCATCATCACAGCTTCGGGCATTCGCGGGTAGGGGCGCGTTTTGCGCGTCCACCGCTTCATCTCACAGTCCTCATCCAACACCCGCAAGGCTCCGCGCAAACGATCAAAGTCCTCGTCTGTGCTGCCCAATCCTGTCATGGCAATGGCATACCCATCCAGCGCCATCTCAAGTTCAATATCAAAGTCCCGGCGCAAGGCATCCATCAGCTCCATCCCGCTCCGATTTGTTCCTTCACAAAGAATAACAATCTTGCTTAGATCATGTGCAAAAATATGTACAGCATCCCGTCCCTTCGCAAAAAGTGATAGCTTTCTGAGTTCCACTGTCTGATAAAACCCGTCCAAGCGCATCCGCCAGTCAGCAAGGAGCGCATCGCCTCGTACTGCAAGCTCTGTCACACAGCTATCAATCGAAGCCAACAGCACATAGGATGGGCTCGAACTCTGAAACACCGCCAATGCATGTTGCATCCGCTCTCGCGAAACCAGGTCGCCGTTCAAATGTAAGATCGCCGTCTGCGTCAGACTCGGCAATGTCTTGTGCAGACTCTGCACAACAATGTCCGCTCCCACAGAAACCGCTCCAGCAGGAAAGTGTTCCGATAAACCCAAATGCGCCCCATGCGCCTCATCCACCAAAAGCGGTATCCCACGCTCGTGCAAAGCCTGCGCAATCGTCCCCACATCGCTCAGCACACCTTCATACGTGGGCGAAACAATCACCACGAGACGAATATCCGGATGCTCCTCCACTGCCGCAAACACTTGTTCCGGCGAAATACTGCCGCAAACACCTGTTCCCTCCAACATCGGTGGATCCAAATAGATAGGCAGAAGTCCAAGCAACTCGATGGCATGGTAAACAGCTTTATGGCAATTGCGCGCCACTAAAATTTTCTCTCCCGGCTGAACTGCCGCATAAATCCCGGCCAGAATCCCACTTGTACTGCCGTTCACCAAAAAAAACGCTGCATCGCTCCCCCAGAACCGAGCCGCTCGATCTTGCGCGTCACGCAACAGCCCTGCCGGCGCATGGAGATTGTCAAAACCCTCAATTTCCGTAATATCCAGATGCCAAGGCAAGTCCGCAGCAAAGTCTGCCCATCTCTTATGTCCTGGCATATGCATGGGTGTAATCCCTTGCTTTTTGTAGGACTGTAAAGCTTCATAAAGGGTGCCTTCTCCACGCAAATCAGACATGACATTCTCCATCCTTCGAATTTGTCTCATCATACCATCATCAGAAAAGCTTGACAAGCGGGTGCAGGTCTGATAATATACTTTTTGCTGGATGTGTCGATCTTAAATCGGCACAGGCAAACACGCTGGTGTAGCTCAGTCGGTAGAGCAGCTGATTTGTAATCAGCAGGTCGGGGGTTCAAGTCCGTCCACCAGCTCCACGTCCGTTCTGTTTGAAACAGAACGGACGTACACAATATCATATGGGGGAGTTCCCGAGTGGCCAAAGGGGGCAGACTGTAAATCTGTTGTCAGTGACTTCAGTGGTTCGAATCCGCTCTCCCCCACCACGACCCTGAAGCCTTGTGATTGCAACGGTTTCAGGGGTTTTTCTTTCCTCTAGCCAGATGGCTTGTTTGCTGAAAAATAGCCACTGTCTAACAGATGTTATTTCCCCGCGAGTTCTAGGCTTAGAACATCAAGGACTTTCCGCTTTGAGCCAACTTTCAAATGGGTGTAGCCAACGCTGGTTTTGATGTTGGCGTGTCCCAGTCAGCCTTGGATCAGACGCATATTCACATCTTTTAATTCCATCTTCATCGCGTGAAATAACTGCATCTTCAACTAGACGAAAGAGATAACCATCGTGTGACACACCAGGCGCATAGTATATATCGAATCTCTCTGCTAGACCTTCATATGCACCATTCGACTCGCTTTGTTCTGGTATCGACAACTCAACGGGCAAGTATGTTACGGCATCAAAAGCAAAATCATCATGATTAAAGGCAAAAGCTCCAGTTTGCAGCAAAAGGGCAAGCACTAATAAAAGTGACATCATTTTGCATAGTATTTTCTTCATTTGTATTTCTCCCCTTCAAATATTTCATAGGTGCTAAAACTTTAACAAGAGCATAAAATCTTTCATGCGGTTGACCTATGCCCATTATCCCGCCTCAGAGGATGTTCCAGGGCATACACCGCAGAACAAACTCGAACCAAAAGTGTTAAAGCTTCAGTGCGGGAAACCGCGTCCTGTGGTCTAAAAGAGGCATTGCCAATACGCAAAAGGAGCTTATCCCGTAGGAACCACACGGAGTGAAGAGCCCAAGGAGAAAACCCGTCATCGCGTATTCCTCCGGGCACACCATATGGATGTTCAAAGTACTCCCATAACTCAAACGCATCGATATACCGATACACCATCACCGCCATCTGCTCCCGCGTAATCAGCGCACGAGGCCTCAAATCCCCATGCTGGTTTCCCTGCACAATCCCATGCTCCACCGCCCAAGCCAGGTAGCGACCGTAGAACGTGCCGTCTGCGGGGTGGTCGATGCTATTGCCATCCTGATACTCGTGCAAACGCCCAAGCATGGTGACAAACTCCGCCCGCGTCACCGGACAGTTCGGCTCAAAGCGGAAACTGTCCCCGCCGGTGCCGGTGATGAGTCCGAAATCCAGTCCACGCATCACGTAGCGGTAGAGCCAGTCGTCGGGTGAGACATCCTCCATCTCAAAGGCGTGCGCTCCCATTGGGAGCAGTAGAGGGCTAGGATGAGTAGGGCTGTGAGTGTTTTATGTCAGTATTTTTTCATTGTGGTTTCCTCCTGGTAGTATTTGCCAGTTTATTTTTGATAGTGTATCTTGTTTTTTTGCAAGCAAAATCCAAAATTTTCATATGTTTTTTGGTGATTTTCACAGGCACAAAAGTATCTCTTTAAGATCAAGAAATGCTTACAGTATCTCTAACAAATGGGACAAAGTGCGGGAAAATGGAGGTTTCAATGGACGAGCTACGCTCAGAGGGTGATCCCTTTGAATCGCTGCATGATGCCGAAGGTAGTCGAAGCGAAGAAGAGTTTGCTATTTTGACGCAAACCTTAGCTGATCACATCGGCCTATTTGACTTTGCACTAGGTTGGGATAATGATCTAGGCGAAAGGATTGATATCACCGTACATTTTCGCACACCGCCTGAAGTTGCTTTGGGAGCAACTAGCACGCACCGATAGGCCGGAAACAGCAGTGCCGATTGAAGTTATCAGCGAACATCACCTGCTGTTTAACGGCGTATTTCTGCGCGTTCCAGTGGATATAGTCGAGCAAATTGCGGCTTTGCCGGAAGTGTTTGTCGTCACGCCAACAGAAGTATATGAGTCTGACCCAATTGTCCTTGATTATGCAGAAACGCCTGACGAACTCATGAGCAGAACGAGAGAGCTGCTTGATTTGAATTATATCCACAATGACATGGGCATCACCGGTGCCGGGGTACGTGTTGCTGTGCTGGATGACCCAATCAACTACGCACACCCTCGCTTCGCGCCCTACCTTGATCCCGGGACAAATCGGCTTCGGGGAACCAACGTGTTGTAAGTCCGGCTTTCAACCATGGCACCCTCGTTGCAGGGCCTGTCATTGCAGTTGCGCCCGGCATTGAACTTTGGTGCTTGCCTCCCAGTGTTTGGGGCATAGAAGAGACACACCGCGTAGGCGTAGACGTTATGAACCGAAGCTTTAGCATCAGTTCTGTATTTAGTGCAACGAAAAACGCGATGAACTTAGCGACCTTGGACGGCATCGTTGCAGTAAACTCAGCCGGCAATACTGGAAGCTTTGGTTCTTTTACAACGAGCCGAACCGGTCTGTTTTTATCAGTTGCCAACGGTCAAGAGGGAGGCGATGTTTTAAGTACACACAATCGGGGCGGTCTTTCCGCTAGCTCAGGACGCGGCCCGGCTTTTGGAGTATTTCATATAAAGCCTGACATCACAGCGCCTGGATCTTCAGTAAGAACCCTTAATCATAGCGGCACTGGCTATACCAACGCCAGCGGTGCCTCTCTATCAGCACCTGTAATCACAGGCGTGGCCGCGCTCATGGTTGAGGCATTTCCAGATGCCGCACCACATGAAATCATAGCTAGAATGATGAACACGTCCAGACCCATCACTTTCCAAGCTGAAAATTCAGTATTCAGAGCCGGTGCTGGATTTGTGCAACCCCGCCACGCCTTAGATAGCGAAGCCTTTGCTACGGTGCAAAACTTTGCTGGAACTCGCCCCACACGCAGACCACAATTGTAGAAAATACAAGCAACCAAACTGTAGCAACTAGCAGGCTGGTTCTAGTGGGCCCAAATGCAGCTAGCTTTACATTAAATCGTGCCACCTTGCCACAAATGGCACCAAATGCGATTGAAAGCTTTACGGTAAGACCAGTGGCAGGTCTTCCAGAGGGAACGCATACAGCAACTGTTAAATTGGTCAATGTTATACTGGTGCGAGCAATGCGTCACCTGCTGCTAACCCGATTGACGCTCCACAAACCTTCACAGTCTCCTTCACTGTAAACCCAGCTGTGACACTCACCCCTGGAACCGCCATAATTAGCACAGCGAACCTGACACAAACAGTCAGCGTAGGCGGCTCAGCTACAGGCCCAATCACACTAGATACCTCAAATTTGCCTCCAGGTATTACAGCGACAGTGAATCAAGTAGCGGGTACAATTACCATCACAGCTATGCAGCCAGCTGCCGGTCAACCCGCCATCAACGAAACATTTGACCTACTGGTACTCCGTGACGGCATCGAAACAACACTGACGGTGATTGTAAACATTCAAGCATTACCACCCACAGGAGGCGGCGGCCTTCCACAACCACCAGTCCAGCCGGATCCACCGGAAGGTCCATCGCGCCCAGATGAATACACCTATACATACCACGAAGCTTACATGTTCGGCAATGCACAAGGCTTCAGACCACGTGCAAATACCACGCGTGCAGAAGTTGTAGCAATCTTAGTGCGCACAATGGTAGAAGACTTTGCGCATGGTGAATACCCAGCGGACATAGCAACGCTTGCAACATTCTCAGATGTAACCTCAGCAAACTGGTTCTACTGGTATATAGTATGGGCACAGGCTGAAGGTCTCATCGAGGGCCGTGAAGACGGCAGATTCCGTCCAAATGGTCCGATCACAAGACAGGAGTATGGCAGCCATGGTCGCCAGAACCGGCGACATTCTCGAAACAGGCAGCCTGGCCTTTGCAGACACAAACGCAATCGGCAACTGGGCTCGCAACTATATATACACAGTAATCAATAACGGCTGGATGTTGGGTGATGCGAACAATAACTTCCGCCCAAGTGATCCGATCACTCGTGCAGAAGTTGCAACAGCAACCAACCGTATTCTGGGTCGTGTAGACAGTCAAACAGCACTGGCAGAGGCAAATCTGCAAAACCCAGGCGCAGTGAGAAGCTTCCCGGATGTTTCTCCACATGCATGGTACTTCGCTTCTGTCCTCAGCGCGGCGAACGATCACCGTAACCGCATTGATGGAGCAGGCGAAACCGTTTGGAAAGAAATTTTAGTCCAGAGCGTATAACTGCGCAAGCAATGAAGTAACAAAGGTGTGGCTGTCTAGGAATAGACAGCCACACCTTTGTCCTTACGGGAGGTCTAGTTTAATGTAAACAATAATTTCGCCTTGGGTAGAAGCGGTGGTTTGGCCTGGCTAAGCGACTCAGTAGCGGTGACAAGCACCTCACTTGGTATCGGTTTGCACGAAATGGCGCACATTTTGTGCATCTGCCTTTTCTAATTGTAGACAAAAAACAACTGCCGTACTACAAAAATAGCAGCACAGCAGTTGTTTTTTTCTCTTCCTTGAGCTACTTCTCATCGGCACTCTGATGATAAGGCCTGTATGTCTTCGCCACCTCAACCATCAGCTTGGCCTTCGTAAAATCTGCATCAGAGGGATATTCACATCCCGTCGCCAGCATATATCCCTCACCCTTGCCGAATATGTCAATCTCTTTTTTGCACTCAGCAATCCACTCTTCATCCGTATTCAGTACAACCATAGGAGGAGGCACACAGCCGATCAAGGTTATTTTATCGCCGTATTTCTCTTTGCACTCTGCAAAATCCTTACAATCGTCCGGCACATGCAGAAAGGAAATCGCACATGGATTCATGGATTCAATCTGCGCATCAAAATAGATTTTCTGACCGCAGTTGTGAACCATAACGAGGCAGCCTCTTTCATGGCAAATGTCGGCAAGCTCTTTCGCGAGACCCCCTTCCATCTCTTTCCACATCTCTTTGGACATAATAGAGCCCGAGGCAAACAGCGTATCCAGCATGATGGCGTTTACACCTGTGTCAATCAGCGCATTCACATAATCTTTCAGCGTCTCGTTGATTTCACGCGCCGCTCGTTTTACCGCATCCGGATCGTCATACAGATCCATATACATATCCTGCTGGTTCCGCAGCATGGATAGCACACCAAGAGGGCCAAATACAAATGCAACAACCGGAAACTCTCCCTGCGCTTTCTCCACAAGCTGTTTGCACACATCAATGTGCATCATCATACGCTTTGATGTTCTGTAGTCCACTTTTTTGATCTTCGCGTAGTCCTCAATTTCTTTGACCACAAGATTGTCATAGTCCGGATGTGCTGCGTCATTTTCATTAAAAATAAGCGGCTGCCCCCACGCGTCACACTCGATAGACAGATCAATCAAAGTTACCACGGTATCAAGGTCAAACTCTTTCACACTCTTATAGAATGCTTCTGCACAGATATCAGCATTTGTAGACCATTCTTCATAGCTTGCATTTACAAGCTTTCTGGACACTCCTGCCAATATCGGATATACGGGCGTTCTGTCCGCTCCCGTTCTCATCAGTGTTGCAACCACGCGCTCCATTGAATTCATTTCCTGCACCTCATCTCATGAAATCATGTCTTTCTTTAAATTGTAAAACAGTAAGCGGGGAAATTCTTTGACAATTTTCTTGTTTTTTGTACTTTTCTATGAAAGACACTTTGGATCAGAACATCATGTGCTCCACATAATGGTTCGTAAATACAGGATTGCTTTCCAATGAAACCGTATGCGACCGCTCAGCTAAGCGTACGGCGATGTCTGCCAAAGCTTTATCACCAAGGAGCATCGCGGCTCCGGTATGGGCGGCGTTGCCGATTACACTTACCCGATCTGCCATCTCCGGCGGAAACAAGCCGATCTGTGCGGCGTTTTTCAGGTTGATCAGGCTGCCAAACCCGCCTGCAAGAAAAAGCCTCTCCACCTTGGATTGCTCGATGCCTTCCATTTCCAAAAGGGTTTCAATCCCCGCTCTAACCGCGGCCTTCGCAAGCTGAATCTTTCGCACATCTGCTCCGGTAATTCCTATGCCATTTTGCAGGGCAAACCAATCGGAGGCATCGGAAAATGCACCGGTTTCGTCAATAACTTCCAGCTCCAACATGAGAGCGATAGCATCGACAATGCCGCTGCCGCAGATCCCTCGGGCGGGCTCACCACCAATCGTGGAACATCGGACAATTCCATCCTCCTGCCAAACATGGTCAATCGCCCCCCTTGCACCATACATACCATGGGCGATCCCCGCACCTTCAAAAGCAGGGCCAACAGCAGTGGCGCAACAATATATCCTATCGCCATGCCACAGCGCAATCTCCCCATTTGTGCCGATATCTGCCAGCAATGCGGTTTTCCCCGGGACGCACATCCCGCTTGCCAGAATCGCACAGGTGATGTCAGCACCTACAAAGGCAGAGATACACCGAGGCAAATAAACCCGCGCCTCCGATGAGATAGGGAAGTCGAACACACGCGCCTCGATACATTCACCAAACAAGCGATCCGCCGCAAAAGGCGCGCGAGCCAATCCTGCCGGGTCTTGTCCCGTCAGCAAATACAACATAGCAGTGTTTCCAGTGATTACCGCAGCATCGACAAAATAGGAATCGATGCCGCGTCTCCGGCAAAGCGCAATCATCATTTCCGACAGTGCTTTGTGGATACACAGTGCGAGGGCCTCCCCGCCTCCCGACAGCGCATGCTCAATCCGGCTAATCACATCCGCACCAAAGGCTGTCTGCGGATTTTGCCTGCTCACTGTATCCGTCACGCCGTCTCGACCCATCAGCGTAGCACAGATTGTCGTTGTACCAATGTCCACTGCGACCCCATACTGCGCAAACATCGGATTGCTAAGAGGCACACTCTGTGTATCTCCTGTTAGTATCTTTTGAATGCGCACACTATCACCCAATTCTACCTGCACGTCTGTTTCAATCCTCGTTTGACAAGCTAGGCACGCTTTCCCATCAACGGTCACCAGGCAATTTTTACATGTTCCCGCGCCGCCGCAAGGCATATCGATAGAGAGTCCGTACCGTCCAAAAACTGCCGATAACAACTCGCCTTCTTCGGCTTCCAATATCCGCTCCACACCATCTATGGCAACTTTAACCGTCCGTTTCATCGAAATAAAAACCCTCCAAAATAGGTGACTGTGTTCACACCGTTCATATACGCAAGCCCGCTAATCTCCGCAAGCTCTGAAACCGCAATCCCATATGCTTCCAGCGATGCGGTCGCCTGTTCGGGATGCCGGCAGGGCAAGTCCTCTGCTTTCGCACAGCACGGACAAACATGACAGGCTCCCGCACCCAGTCTGAGCGGATTTTCAAGCACCCCCACAAGTTGTTTCGCAAGTCTCAATGCCAGAGCATTGTGCTTGATCGCCGCCCGTTCCATCCCTTCTATGTCGAAGGAATCCTCCAAAGGCTCAATAGACTGAAAGACCAGCATGTGCCGATATCCCTTTGCGCAAGTGATCATCTCATCTATATCTCCCACGTCCGGCGGGCACATCCAGCATGTGCCGTATTTCCCGCAGAAGTTCTGCACACAAGCCGCCCGAAACTCTCGTCGAAATATAATGCGCCGAACTTCCGCGATTCCCGCACCCGCAGCACCTGCGTCCATTGCGATTTTGACCAGTGCTTGCACTTCTTTTTGCTGCATACACACACCGCCTTTATGCCATATTGTTGTAGGAGCGGGGTTAACCCGCCCACATAGTAGATCAAAAGATGTACTCTAAAGTATAACAGACCCCTTTTCCTTTTGCTTGTTTTATTTAAACAATTTTTGCGTTATAATGATACATGACAGCTTTTTACAAAAATGATCGATTTATTACAAGCACGAGGAACACAGGTTTTGATATTCTACCATCAAGAGGTTGGGTGTAATGCTAAATTCGGAGGCGTATCGCGATTTTGACCTAAAGCTCGCAATAGAATGTACCGAAGCCTATGTCACATCCAGTGGGCTGAGTTGTGTTGTTTCAGATGTAAACGGAACAGTTTTATTTGAAAAAGGCTATGGATACCCCAGATGCACCATCTGCGAGGCGGCGAGTTTAGACAAAGAACGCTGTAGCTCTCTCCAAGTCTACGGCATGGCAGAAGCAGAACGCTTTGGCGGACGATATATCTACTTTTGCCCCATGGGTCTCACATTCTTTGTCTCTCCCATCATCGGTGAAGAAGGCAGCGCCGCAAAGATCACAGTGGGCCCTTTCCTCATAGGAGACAGAGACGACTACGCAAGCTTCGATTTGGAACAGCGATTGGGACTAAGTCCTGACATCATCCAGAATGTCTTAGCGTTGACAGACAAGCTACCTTGCATCCCGCCCGGCAAAGTAAACGCCCTCGCCACCTTGCTATTTATGGCAGTTGGCTTCATGAATGACGTGTCCGCCGCCAACCGTATGCTGGATCGGCAGGATTCCAGCGTCATTCAGGGACAGATTACAGAGTATATCATGGAACTCAAGTCAGGAGATGATCTGCCGGAATATCCCTTCCAAACGGAGAAAGTGCTCCTTTCCAGCATTGCCGCTTTGGATAAGCAAATGGCGGGACAGTATTTGAATGAGCTCTTGGGTTTCATCCTCCTATCTTCCGGCGGAAGCTTTACCGAAATAAAATCCCGCATTTACGAGCTTTTGGCACTAATCTCTCGCGCCGCAGTAGACACGGGAGCCTATCCGGATGAAATGTTTCGCTTGAACCACAACTTCTACCAAAAGGCAGACACCATCTCAAACGTAGATGAGCTCTGCTTTTTACTCACTGAGTTAATGAATAAATACATTGACGGTCTGTTTTCTTTTTCCTCTGTCAAAAACGTGGACGTGGTGAGCAAGGCGATACATTACATGCGCCGGAACCTCCAGCGGAAAATCACGCTGGACGATGCGGCAAAACATGTATTTCTCGCGCCCACCTATTTTAGCAAGGTGTTCAAACAAGAGACAGGTCAAAGTTTCAGCACATATCTAAACAGACTGCGGATCGAAAAGAGCAAAGGCTTGCTAAAAGATTCAGGACTGAAACTGGTGGATATTGCAAGCCTCTCCGGCTTTGAAGATCAAAGTTATTTCACAAAAGTGTTCAAGCGGATGACAGGCATGTCACCGGGTGAATATAGAAGATCAGGCGGTAGCGCCGTAAAAAAATAAATTTAAATTTAGATTAATGGGAGGTCTTTATGACAATTCTAACTGAGATTTCTGAAAATCTGCAAAAAGGCAAGGCAAAGATGGTCAAGGAGCTTGTAGAGCAAGCCGTGGCAGAGGGAATTGCAGCACAAACCATTCTAAACGACGGTCTCCTCGCTGGAATGTCTGTCATCGGCGGGAAGTTCAAAAACAACGAAGTCTTCGTGCCAGAAGTCTTGGTTGCCGCTCGTGCCATGAACATGGGTGCCGCTGTATTAAAACCCTTGCTGGCTGAAGCAGGTGTCGAGCCTCGCGGCAAGGTTTGTTTGGGTACAGTCAAGGGCGACCTCCATGACATCGGCAAAAACTTGGTTAAAATGATGATGGAGGGCAAGGGCCTTGAAGTCATCGACATTGGCATCGATGTACCGGCGGAGAAGTTCATCCAAACAGCAGTAGACAACAACTGTCAAATCATCGCTATTTCCGCCCTGCTCACAACCACCATGGGCGAGATGAAGCACATCGTTGAAGCCGCAAGCGAAGCAGGCATTCGCGATCAGGTAAAAATCATGGTAGGCGGCGCGCCCATCACGCAGGCTTTCTGTGAGCAAATCGGCGCAGACAGCTATACACCGGACGCAACTACTGCCGCTGAAGTGGCGGTTACATTCTGCAAGTAAGAAATCTAAGCAAGGATGTGCAAAGCATGACTGCAAAAGAACGCGTACGTATGACACTAGAGCACAAAGAACCGCCGCAACTGGCGGTAGATTTCGGCTCAACCCCCACCAGCGGTATTTCTGCATCCATGGTATATAAACTCCGCAAAGCATTCGGCCTCAAAGAAAAGCCGGTTCGCATCATCGATTGCTATCAAATGCTGGGCGAGGTTGACGAAGAACTGCGTGAAAAACTGGGCGTGGACTGTGTCCAAATCATGCCCTATAAAGGCATGTTCGGCTTTCGTAACGAAGGTTGGAAAGAATGGACAATGTTCGGCGGTACACCCGTTCTAGTGCCAGAAGGGTTCAATACACGAGTAGATGCAAGCGGCGGCTTATACCAATACGCAGAGGGCGATTCCAATTTCCCACCCAGCGGCTACATGCCCGCCGGAGGACACTATTTCGATTCCATCGTACGCCAAGGCCCATTCGATGAGGACGAGCCCTCTGTAGAAGATAATTTGCAGGAGTTTGCCCCCCTCTCAGACGAAGAGCTGCGCTATGTCCAGCTGGAAACGGAGAAACTAGCCAAGAGCTCAGACTGTGCCATCTCTGCCACCATGGGCGGGACAGCTCTTGGAGATATCGGCTTGGTACCAGCTCCATTTTTGAAAGAGCCAAGAGGCATCCGAGACATTGAAGAGTGGTACATGTCCTTAGCACTCCGTCCGGATTTCTTGAAAGAGCTGTACGATCGCCAAACAGAAATCGCCATCGAAAACCTAAGGCGGTACTGGCAAGCTGTGGGCAGCAATGTGGATGTGATGTTCTTGTGCGGCACAGACCTAGGCACACAAACGGGGCTGTTCTGCTCGCCGGAAACGTTTCGAGAGATATATCTTCCCTATTACAAGAAGATGACGGATTGGATTCACCAAAACACCACTTGGAAGATATTCAAACATTGCTGCGGCTCCATCATGCCCTTAATCGACAGCTTCATTGACGCAGGCTTCGATGCCTTAAACCCTGTCCAGATCAGCGCGTCTAATATGGAACCCCAAACACTGAAAGATCGCTTCGGGGACAAAATCACATTCTGGGGCGGCGGTGTAGATCCGCAGAAGACATTGGCTTTCGGCAGTCCCGAAGAGGTATATGAGCAGACCGGCGAAAACATTCGCATATTCAGACAAGACGGTGGCTTTGTATTTGGTAATGTCCACAATGTACAGGCAAATGTCCCCCTTGAGAACTTTATTGCCATGCTAGATGCCGTCAAAGATCACCGCAATGCAAAATAGGAGGCTTTTATGACCCACAGAGAATTGGTGCTCGCAGCGCTAGAACATCACGCAACAGAAACTGTGCCATATCACATCGAACTGACCGCCCAAGCGGGAGAACGCCTCATCGCACACACTGGCGATCCACAAGCGGCAGAAAAACTCCCCACTTGTTTGCACTACACCCAATATTGGGGCTGGCCAACGGAGCTGCCTGATCGTCCGGAACACTATCTGGATGAGTTCGGTGTCATCTGGAATCGCAGCGGAGCGGATAAGGACATTGGCGTAATTGACAATCCCCTCATCGAAGATTTGGAAGAGCGTAGCTACGTCTTCCCCAAAGCGAACATTGCCCGCTTGCGCCGGGATATCGAACATATGCTCGCCGCCAAAGATGACAAATTCGTCTTCATGGGCTTCGGTTTTTGCATGTTTGAACGCGCTTGGAGCCTAATGGGCATGGAAAATGTACTGATAAGCATGCTGACCTGCCCCGATGAGCTGGAACAGCTCTTTGATGACATTTGCGACTATTTCCTCAAACTGGTTCACATCGCACTGGAATATGACATTGACGGCATCTACTTCGGTGACGACTGGGGGCAGCAGCAGGGACTCATCATGGGCCCGGAGCTCTGGCGCAAGTTTATCAAATCTCGTATGGCAAGGCTGTATGCCCCTGTCAAGAAAGCAGGCAAGTACGTGATGCAACACTCCTGCGGGGATTGCAGCGAAATATTCACCGATCTCATTGAAATTGGTTTAGACTGCTATCAAACCTTCCAACCGGAGATTTATGACCTTGCCAAAATGAAAGCCTTATATGGTGACAAGCTTGCCTTCTGGGGCGGGATTTCCACCCAGCAAGCGCTTCCGTCTATGACACCAGATCAAGTGAAACAAGAAGTACGCCGAGTCATGGAAATATTGCGGCCAAACGGCGGTCTAATCGTTGCACCTGCCCACGCCATTCCTTTTGACGTACCACCTGAAAATATCCTAGCCATGGCAGATGTATTTTTGAATCAATAGTCACCCACACTCGTCAGGGTGCAATGTGAAATACCCTACAAATCAAAATAGACAAAGCCGACCTCCCCAAACCGGAGAGGTCGGCTTCTCATATCAGTTAATGGTACAATTTGCAAAAATTAGGCAGAGAGACGAACTGTCACGCTGTGTCTGAAGGTACCACAGAGCGTGGTTGCAGTGATGACAACAGTGCCGCTTGTAGCGCGCGCGGTGACCACACCGGTATTCGGATCTACACTTGCCAGTGCCGGACTGCTGGAGGTCCAGGTCGCTTCTTGGAGTGCGCCTGCTGGCAATACGGTTAGTGCAGGAGTGGCTGCTTGGTTTCTTCTAACCGTTGCGGGAAGAGTGAAACTAATCCCGGTCGGAAGCGGAGTGACTCTGTAGGATGCCATGATCACATCTTCGTCATCCACAGCAATGATTAGGTCATAGTCTTCCCCAAACTCTGCTTGGCTAAATCTGATTCTAAAGTTACCATCGCCCAGATCTGTGATGTGCGCATCTGTCAGCTCTTCGCCGTTGATGGTTATAATCAAGTCAGCCAGTGTGTAGTTCGGGTTCGCAGTAGCGAAATAGAAGGTCACATAGTCGTCTGCAAGTGCGGAAGCGCGATAGTCAACAAAAATGGCACGCTCTAGCACGAAATCTAGCTCTACACGCTCTTTGTACTCTTCGATATGAATACCAGTCTCAACAGTGGCATACAAACCGGAATACGCCGGAGGCATCACAGTGATGGTATAGCCTGCGTTGGCAAAGTCACGCTGTACAGACGGGGTGACAGACCAGTAGAATGTGCCGTCTTCAGAGTCTAGACGTGATCTGCGGGTTTGAACAAAGGTATCTGCAGGGAGGATTGTGTTTCCTTGTCTGATTCTGTTGGGGTTGTCAATGTAGAGTTCAAGAGACGCGCCCTCTAGAAGTCTGCCGTCCTCGCAGAGGATTTCACCGTGGATAATTGGGGTAAATCTTGCGGCTGCTTCAATCACATGAAGGAAAGATGGAACATACTGGTACCATAGGCACAGTTGTGAGTTCGGTATAATCGGATACAGATGCGCATTGGCAGGGTCATCTGCCGGTGTGCTGGTCAGCGTCAGCGTGTTTGCGCCGCCGCTTTGCACCCACTCATGCAGTTGTCTTGCAGCCATTCTGTATGTCGTAGCTACCGGAATGTTGATTGCATTTGCCTCTGCAGTGGTACCGACCGGAGCAATATTGGTAAGTGCAGCATTATTTAAGCTGGTAGCGCTAGGCATGTAGAAATCTGTACTTGCCCAAGTGGTCGGGTTTGCAAGACCCCCAACAAAGATAACGGCAACAGCACCGTGGTTTTGTGCAGCCAATACAACATCACGATTTGTGTTAACGTTCGCAGCTTGTATTGTTACTAAAATTCTTCCTTGCAAGCCACCCGCAGCACCCAAGCTGTTTACATTGGCAACCGTTGCTTGCATACCGACAGCATGCGGGACGTGTGCTTGGAATGTAAGCGGATTGTTGGCAACGCCGTAAGTTACGTGATCCAAGAAGGCCATGGGGGCAGTGATATCCGCAGTCGGCGGCCCTGAGTTGCCCGGAGCGCCTGTCAAGCGGTACGCCAGTGGGACTCTTCTTGGACGGCCATGATAATCATCGAAAGGCGCAATGGCACCAAAGCGAGAAAGCATGGGTTCGCCCATATACGGGCGGACAAAGCTATGGTGGCCATACTCTGTCAAGATGCTCATCGTGTTCGCGGTACCAAACAACCAGCCGACGGACTGTCCGTTGGCATTGGCCGGAGGTGATGGTTGCTCTGTCATCGTAGACCGCTGGAACAACTCCGTAGCCAATGTCCAAATGTGTTGATTGTTGACGTGTGTACCATCTTGGAAGATGTTAAAGTGTCCAAAGGTGTGTCCGGAGATATCGGTCATGACCATATTATTCAGATATAGCTCCATCAGAGCCTGAATTTCAGGTTCGCTGCCGGGCGTGGGTCCTCTGAACGTCTCTGTCGTGAAATTCGTTTCACCTAAGACAAAGTCAAAGGGAAAGTTTCTGTTTAGGTCGACGCCCCAATGGTTTGCGGTATTGGGATTAAAGGTTGCAAAATTGCTGTTGTCTCTTCTGTTCTTACGGAAAGTGCCGGGGCTGTTTCTTTGGTCAAAATGCATCCCGTCCGGATTCGTTACAGGCATGAGCCAAACGCGAGTTGTGTCGAGAATCTCTGTAATACGTGCACACTCGCCGTATTGGGTAATCAAATACCAGGCCAAGTTCATGGTGTATTCACTCGCTGACCACTCTCTGGCGTGGGCACCACCATTGTGCACATGGTTCGGTCTGCCGTCATCTACACCCGGGTCACTGCTGATTTCCAGCGCGACCATTGGGCGTCCTTCATGGGTGTAGCCCAGCACGTGTAAGATCACAATGTCAGGAAACTCTGCCGCCAAGAAGTTCATTTCGGCGTAATACTCCGTCACTGTCCGATAACCGGTACGCATGGGGAAACCAAAGCGTGCGTGGGTTGTAACACCCGCAGGATTAAACACAGCTGTAGGATCAACAGTCAATTCCGGTCTGCCTGTTGTGTTCGGATTCCCCGGAAGTCCTGGAAGTGCGGATCTATCCGCCGGTGCCGGTGCAAATTCCTCATCCCACCACTCAAAAGTTGCGGCGACATTGGTTACAAGAATTTCATATGGAATGTTGTAGGTCTCAAAAATTGCTCTGCACTCATATTGAACCATCATCTGAAAATACCAAGTGCCATTGAAATAATTCCAGCGAAACGCACCAAGACCGTTAAGGACGATCATTGCCATGTCCTCGTCTTGAGTCTCAACCTGAACTAATGGAACATAATGTACCGGTAGATCTCTTAACCGAAGCGGTTCGTATTCATCTGCACCGTCATACGCCAGCGCAGTGATTCCCGGCATTGATAATAGCAGCAATAAACATAAAATCAAAGCAGGTAACGTTCTGCGGAGCGCGTAAGATCTTGTTCTCATAAAAATCCTTCTCCCTTTTTACTAAAATTTTGAATGCTTGCATTTAAGTTGCCAGAGTCTTTTAGAACCGTACAAACCCATCCCGGGAGCTCCCTTTTCTACCCTATCCTATCGAAACAAACTCACCTCCACCTTTTTTCCTGTTCGTCATATTTTTCACATTAGCGTTTTGAAGTATAGCATATCATAAATCTTGGAAAATGCAACGACAAAAAACCAGAAAGAGCCAACTTTTTAAAGTTGGCTCTTTCTACTAAGTTCGATACAAAAATCGAGGGCTGACCTCCAGCTCCTGCGTCTGGTCTCTGTTGGGCACACGTACGCTTTCCCCATTGCTGAGCGCATGCCCCTGTCTTTCTTCCAGCGGCTTTGTTCCAACAAAAGCGATCCCATTGGAGTCTACTGCAACTTGCAAAGAACCTTGTCCGTTTGCCGAAAAATAAATCTGATCCGAACCCGGAAACGCATCCGCAATGCCGCACTTCCGCAAAATCATCTCCAGAGGTAGATCAGCCCCCTTCTTGCCAAATGAAAACATATGAACTGTCTTCGGTGCGGACTCTCTGCCGCCCAGAGTCGAGTAGAGATATAAATCAAGCTTCCCTGCAAACGCAAACCTAGAATCCGCACTCTGCGTTACCGGAGTAACTATCCTTGGCAGAGCCGCCACAGACGGAGACACAGCCCGTCTGCGGCGGAAATGGAGGACAAGCAGACAAATAAGTACCAAAAGCGAAAACACAAAAGCGGTCAACGCAAATGGAAACAGCGTAAACCAAGGATCCCTTTCTACAAGAAACGTTCCTTCCACAGGCACTTCTACTACCTCCTCTGCATTCTCACTTGTCTCGCTGATCTCTTCGGACGGGGATGTCGGAAAATTTGCAAATGTCTCAATCTCAGGCATTGCAATCTCTTGCCGCGTGTTGACTCCAAATACCTCCAAGTGCGCACGCGTAGCATCCAGTACTTCTCCCGTATGGGCATCCAAATTGAAAAACTCGGCTTCCATGTTGTAAGCTTGTTGGCTAAAAAATGGGTTTCGAAGTACATTCTCTCCCATGCTGTCAAGGAGCCAGAGCCTTGCTATCCCATCATCTGCGATCGCTGTCATCAACCGCAAATCCCATTCCAGTATCAGACTCACACTGCTCATGCCCTCAGCGCTAAGCTCAATTGTGATGACTGGATCCAATGGTCTGGTAATCTCTACAAGGGCAAAACGCTGTCCTGTTTGTATGCCTACATTCGCGCCGCTGCTGCTCACCACAATGTGATCAAGCGCAGACTCTGCAGTAATGAGCACCCTCGCAAAATCAAGTCCAGTCGCCGGAAGGCGGACCGCAAAGGTGCCAGTCGTATCATCCAACTGTGCTGCACCGGCTTGGCTTCGGGCAACGCCCAGTACGTCAAAGACCAGTGTAGAAGCGATTTTGCTGAGCTCCGCAGAACGTACATCTTGGAACAAGGTGCCGCCCGTAGCAGGGGCCAGTCCCAAAATCGCCTCATGGGTTCGGTCAAAATCAATGCCGACTGCAATGGTATGCACTTGAATGTCTGATTCAATGACTTGCGCAATCGCCTGTTCTGCCAGAGTGACAGCTTCTGCTGTTGCATCTGCTGATGGAAGCATTGCCATTTCTCCGTCTGTCATGAATACAATCGTGCGGCTGCGTGCATTGTCGGAAAACAGATCCATCGCCTGCACGAGTCCCGCACCGGAGTTTGTGTAGTTTGAATATCTTGCCTCTCCCAAAATGGCACCAACCATCCCGCGCGTGTCGGCTCCGGGCGCAACTGCGTCAATTACATCAGCGCGAAATGTGACAATCCCCAGGTGCCAATAAGATGGCAGGCTCGAAACGATCTGTTGCAAGGCATCAGGCGCCAGAAATTCCGTGTCGTTCCAACTCATAGATGTACTAAGGTCAAACAGCAGGATCAATTCATGGGCATCCGCATCATCGGTGTCTGCGCTCAGGCCTGGCTGCGCCAAGAGAAAGGTGGCGCACAGCATCAATAAAAAGCTCAAAACTTGTCTTCTGTATCTGCGCACACCATCACCTGCCAATCCCTTTAGAAGCTTGATCTTTTGGATAAATTTCCTTGCAAGAAATGGTATCATATTTTGCATGTATAGTCAATCTAGCTTTTGCACATCAATTCTCTGAATCAAAGTGAGACTATTTTCGGATTTCCAGTTGCATTTTAGTGATTTTTGTACTATACTTACTGAGACATGTGTGTTTATGTTGGATACTTGTCTTTTTCGTTCGATTCGTTCGAGCAAATGTTTTGAACTTATGAGGAGATGGTTGGGTCATGAATAGAATTGAATTTGCAAAATCTACCTTTGGCGGATATCGAACGGATGATGTAGATAGTTATGTAGGCGACTTGCAAAAGCGTGTTATGGTCCTTGAACAGGAAGAAGACACGCTGGTCGCAGAAATGAAACAGCTTGAGCAAGAGGCAATCACGCTTCGCCGCGAAAAGGCAGATGCGGAAAAAAAGCTATCTCAACTCAAAGACGAGATTCCCAAACTTGAAATGGAGCAAAAACTCTCTGCTGAAAATAAGAGGGAATTGGAAAAAGCCAGAGCCAAAGTGGACGAACTCAACCGCGAAATACAGCGTTTGTCCTCGCAACAACCACAAGGGAATACAGAAGAGTCTGAACGGTCAAAAGAGCAAATCAGAGAATTGAAAAACGAGGCACAGCAAGCCTCTGCCTTGCAACAACAAAGCGAAGAGCAAAAAGCACGCCTCGAAGAGCAGCTACAGCGGGCAGAGAAACAACTGCAGCAAGCAAATGAAACGATCTCTCATTTGCAAGAGCAAATAGACGATGCGCTTTCCGTAACCGCAAGTGCGCCGCCAGAAGAAACAGCCTTCATGGACTTTGTAGGCAAGTTCACTTCTGATTTTGCAGAGATGTTTGAAAAAGGGCAGCATGTTGCAAGCACCTATCGCCAGCAAATCGAAACCGAGGCAAACGCCCTAAAAGCACAAACCGAAGCCGAAGTCCAGCAGATGCAGGAAGAGGCAAGCATACAAGCCGAAGCCCTTGTTCAAAACGCGGAAGCAAACGCGGCAGACCTGCTGGAAGCGGCACAGGCGGAAAACGAGCGAATTGTCGCAGAGGCAACCAGCGCACTAGAGCGGGCGAAAGAAGACTCTGAGAAGACCTTACGTCTCGCCCGTGCAGAGGCGGAACGCTTGGTACAAAAAGCCAAGGACGATGACGAGAAAATCAAAACCAAAGCGACAGATGTATTGCAAAACGCACAAGCGGAAGCAACTCAAGTCGTATTGAAGGCAAAAGAAGACGGCAAAGAGATTGTGGATAAAGCTGTCTTTGAATCCCGCGAGATCTACGCCCAACTGGAAGAAGACAAGAGCAGCGCCCGCGCAGACGCTGAGAAAATTCTCGCCCGCGCCCAGGAAGAGGCAGACGAGATCATAGAAGAAGCCCACACCACAGCAGGACAAACCATCAAAGAGGCGGAGTATAAACTACAACTTGCCAAAGAGCGCGGCGATAAGATTCTGCAAAAGGCCAAGGAGAAAGTTGACAAGCAAATGTTCGAGGCCAAGAAGGAATACGGCGAGCTTCGCAATCTCATTGAGCGCAGCTTAGAGCGCTATCGCACCCTGTCAAGTCAAGCTCCAGCGGCGCAAGAGCCTGACGAAGCCCAAGGACAATAATAGGAATAGACAAAGGCACGGCTGAAAAATCAGCCGTGCCTTTGTTGTGCTTGTGATTTTCAAACTGTCACTAACGCTTATACTGTGTGGTGTTAGTTGCACCCCATAGGGGCGCGCAATGCGCGCCCCTACGGCGCACCCAGCAAGCCCTAACCCATAAATTTCTGTGTCCAACGATGGTTGTAGAACCCGACTCCCAGATATCTAAGCCCTGGGTGCAAAATATTATCTCTATGCCCCTGTGAGTCCATCCACGCATCAACAGCCCCCTCCGGTGTGCTGTGCCACAATGCAATATTTTCTGCCGCGCGGCTAAAGCTTAGTCCTGCCACGCGCATTCTGTCCCAGGGCAATGTCCCGGAGGGACAGGTGTGTGAGAAGAAGCCGCGGGTCGCCATATCGACACTGTGCGCACGGGCAACCGCGGCAAGTCCATCATGCCAAGCCAGTGCTTGTAGTCCACGGTTTGTGCGCTCAGTGTTGACCAGCTCAAACACGCGCTGCTCAAATGCATTGGCGTTTGTAGGCGGCTCCGGCTGCTGTGGCGGAAGCCCTGGCAATAATCCCAGAAGCCGTACAAGCATGGTCGCAGCTTGCGCACGTGTCGCCGTATCTGTCGGTGCAATTGTGAATGTGCCGCCCCGCTCGATACCGGTAACGATGCCATTGTTATTCGCCCAGCGAAGCGCGTTATAGGCATCTTGTCCGGCAATCTGACTACGATCCGTGAAGCGATTCCACTGTGCATTTGCAACGGAACCACTGTTCAGATCTGTCAAGTTTATAACATAGCGGTGAATAAACAGTGCAATCTCTTGCCGCGTCGCGGCTTGATTTGGGCCAAAGGTGCCGCTGGTTCCCGTCGTAATCCCATTGCGTGCCGCCCATGTCACATAGGGCGCTGACCAAGGTGTGGATGCTATGTCTGTGAAATTGTTATCTCTCGGATCGCTCGTGTTCGCTGTGCGCCCGTGATGGATGCGAAACAGAGTCGCAAGCACTTGCGCCCGACTGAATGTTTCGTGAGGCGCAAATGTGTTTGCCGATGTGCCTTGCATGATTCCCTCTACATGCATAGAGCGGACATAGGCATAAAACCAGTTGTTCGGACTCACATCGTGAAAGGGAAGAGCAGAGTGCAGAGAAATAGACTTGGTATCCGGCTCTGCGGCAAATGCACCTGGAGCGAAGATGCCAAAGAGCATGAGGGCTGCGAGCAGTATGCTGATGGTTCTTTTCATAGTTAGGTTCTCCTTTTCCTAAATAATTCTAAATGAAAGTTCTATTAAGCCGGCAAAGAACAAAAAGATTGCCAGAACAAGCCAAAAGGCCCATGTAAAGACTTTCTCTTTCTGCTCTGCTGGTTCAACTGCCTCTTCCATCTCTTCATCCGGTGGCACAGTAGCCCTTGTCTTGAGCTTTTTAAAGCATATGACAAAAACCGGAAGCATTGCCAAACTCAGACCACCATAAACGAGAAGATACATGGGTGGATTGTACCAAAGTTCAGCATACCACTCGCTATAGGGCTGGGTATAGGCAAGTACAGTGGCAAGGGCATTGTGTACAAAGTGCATCAAAATGGGTGCCCATATTGTTTGGGTATAAAACAGAACGTAGGCATATAAAACCCCCATCATCCCCGCATAAATGAATTGATGAAAGTTTAAGTGCATGATTCCAAAGAACAAGCCGGTGATCAGTGCAACTTTTTGAATAGGAAGCCGCTCAAACTCCTTATACAAAGCGCCCCGAAATAGAAACTCTTCAAATAAGGCAGGGAACACAGCAATTGAAAGCAGACCAAACCACAGTGGGTAAGCGGTGATATCCATCAAATACTCATTGATCACCGGAAAAAAGACAAAGGCACTCAAACGGCTGACAACATGTACAAAGGGGAACAGTGCAATGGTCAGCCCAAGCACCAGCAGGGCATTTGTTTTCCCCAAGGGCTTCCACTTCAGTACGCGCTTGTGTGATTGCCGTGTAAAGAGTAAGTAAAACAAAAAAGGGACAAAGAGCAAGAGCACAAACACGAAGGCATTTGCAACCATGCCTTCCATGCCCAAAATCATTAGTATTCCAGCGAATACAAGCTGACCCACAATCAGATACAGCAGAAGAAAGAACATGGTTCGATTGCCTCTGGCGGGCGTGTTTCTCTGTATATTCCGCTCGTTTTCCATAAACCCCTCTCCTCATACAAGTTTTCTCAAGTGTACCACAAAACATAGGCGTCTTCCAGTAGCAAAATATCGTGTATCTCCCCCGCCTTAGGCGGGGGAGATACATAATTCTTTATAGCTTTCAATCGTCCAAGTTACTAGGGTTCACATGCACCATGCAGTGCTTGACTTTCGGAAACCGTTCCTCGATTGCGTCGTGCACATGCTGCGCAATCTGATGAGCCTCTGCTAAAGTGACCGCGTGATCAACACCGATTTCCAAATCAACATAAATCTTATTCCCAAATAGCCGTGTTCTAAGCTGATCAATCCCATCCACAGACTCCTGATCAAGGATAACTTGGCGCATTTCATCCACAGTTTCATCGTCACAAGCTCTGTCGGTCATTTTTCCAACGGCATCTTGGAAAATACCAATCGCCGCTTTCAAAATGAACAGGGCGATGACGATCGCTGCCACAGAGTCTAGCACCGGGAAGCCCAACCTTGCGCCCAAAATGCCGATAAAGCTGCCGATGGACGAAAGCCCATCTATTCGGCTGTGCCAAGCGTCTGCCATGAGTGCGCTGGAGTCAATGCTTTGTGCGGCTCTGCGCATATACCAATACACGCCCTCTTTCACGCCGATGGAAACAACTGCCGCTACAAGGGCGAGGATGCCGGGAACCGTCACAGCCTCTCCGGCGTGAATATGCTGCACCCCTGCCCAGCCGATGCCAAGACCGGTTGCAAATACAAGCGCTGCCAAGATCAGAGCCGCCACGCATTCAAAGCGCTCATGTCCGTATGGATGCTCTTTGTCCGCTTGCTTCATGGAGAGCTTGACACCGATCATCGCAATTGCCGTGCTAATCAAGTCAACAATGGAATGTACTGCGTCTGAAACCATAGCTGCGGAATGTGCGAATATCCCGGCGAAAAGCTTAAATGACGATAGGGCAATATTGATCAAAATACTGTTTCGAGCCGCCCCCATGGCGATTTGTTCCTTTGTTCGTTTCATAGATAAAATCCTCTCTATACAAAAAATGTGCATCTGTGGGAACATCTTACTGTCCCACAGATGCACAGATCACATCATCTGCTGCCGCGTTTCCTGCGGCCCGGCTACACAAGTCTTTGAAAAGACTGTCGCCTGTTCAGGTTGATTGAATTGTCTCACAAAGGCTGTTTACATTATAATGTATGCAAGATGCGCTGTCAAGGTTCGCAACTCTTTGGGGAATGGTTAACTGCGCACTTTTTGTAGGGGCGGGGTCAGCCCGCCCCTGGCACCTCCAGGGATACACGGGCGGAATAACCCCGCCCCTACAAGCTGCCATTGTGCAGATTGTCAATAGAAGTGCAACAGGTGGTATGGGGAACGGAAGTCTAAGCATTTTCTAGGTCTGTGATTTAGAAGAAAAACAGCTAAGTCCACGTCTTCTTGTGTTACGAGTCTGAAATCAGTGCCTTTTGGAAAAAAGAAACGTAATGCCCCATTGATGTTCTCATTGCTCGCTCGTTGCCATGGAGCGTGTGGGTCGCAGAAGTAGATTTCAGCGTCTAAATCAGCTTCCACCTCCCGAAACGCTGCAAACTCTGGACCGCGGTCAAGTGTTATGGTGTGTACTTCATGCCCACTAAGGGCTTTTCGAAATGCGCTTCGAATGCTAGAAGCGCGGAAATTGGGTGAAACCACAGCCGTGAGATACCGACTTTTGCGATCAACGCAGGTCAACAAACAACCTTTATTGAGACCACCAGACACCGTATCACACTCCCAGTCTCCGAGGCGAAGGCGGTGGTTTGCCTCGAAACTACGTTCAGAGATGACACGCTCCGGTCGAATGGTAGCTGTAGCACCACGCACATACTTTCTTCGCCCACGCCGCCGCAGATGAGTTTTTCTGTTGCAGGCAGGGATTAGTCCATCTTTCAGGGCAGCATAAATGGTTGCATGTGATACACCTTGCATCGGGTTTTCTCGATTCCAGATGGCTGCTATGATCTCAGGTGACCAGAAAAGTTGTAACCGCTCTTGTGTAAACGTTCTCAAGGGCTCATCTTTAGAAAATCTCTTTTCTCGGCGACATGCTTTTCGGCGCTTTAGATACAAAGACCTTGCTCCCCATGGGTTGTAGATACCTGTTTGCTTGTTCGAGTTGCGGCGCAGCTCTCGACTGACAGAAGATGGGCTACGATTCAGAATTGCTGCTATTGCTCGCAAGCTGTAACCGCGTTCATGCAAAGTCCGTAGACTTTCTCGTTCATCTAGTGTAAAATGTGTGTAGGATCGCATATTCACCTCGTGATGAATGTTTTCTGCAAACTCATTTTATCACAAGAGACGTATGCTTTCCTTTTTTCCACCACCGTTGCACTTCATATTATAACCTGCACCCCGCCCTCGGTGTCCCGCCCGCACCACATCCGGAGATGCGGGACGCTGAGGACAGCGTCCCCTACAAAGAGACAGATCGAAAGGATGATCAACCTCATGGCAAAACGGTTACTGGCACTTCTGATTCTCTTCGCGCTCCTGCTGAGCGCATTCCCGCCCCTGTCTCTTGCTGAGAATAATGCTGATGAAATACCGGAAGACACACCAAAACAGAGAGATTTCCCATCGCTGCATATTACCAGCGATCTGCATCCTTTTCTGCAAGAACGAGAGTTTTGGCACACAGGCTCTCTGACTTTGGAAAGTGACAACATCGATTGGGCATTCGAAGATGTAGCCGTGCGCCTCCGCGGGAGAGGAAACTCTACTTGGTGGCACGGCCCAGATAAACGCCCGCTGCGCATTCGATTCGAGGAACCCCAGCCTATGTTTGGCTCTGCCTATCCACATAGAGATTGGATTCTCCTTGCAAACGCCTTTGACAATTCTCTGCTTCGTACACACTTCGCCCTGTATTTCGCAGAGCTGCTCGGCAACACAGGCTTCGTCCCCTCTTCTCAGTTTTTGCATTTATATATCAACCAGGAATACAAAGGCGTGTATCAGTTCACCGACGAGCGGGACATCGGCCCCGGGCGCGGGGAGGTGGTGATAGACCCAGACCCCACCGTGAGTGAATACTGGCTGGAGCTAGATTCTCGCACGCGGGATTATTTTCAGGTAAATGGTCTATGGTATGATATCCGCTTCCCCAGCGGAAATACCCAAACTGACGAGCACATCGCCTATGCCCACGCCTTCATCGAATCCGTAAGTCTGGCAATCCGAGACGGAGATTGGGAGCGAATTACAGCGCTGATCGATATTCCATCCCACGTCTCTTACTACATTTTGCAAGAACTCATCAAAGATGCGGATGTCAGCTTTAGCAGCATGTTCATGCAAATCAGAGGACAGGGCGAGGAGCGCAGGCTCTACCAAGGCCCCGTCTGGGATTTTGACCTAGCGCTCGGCAACGCACGCTCCGTCACCTTTCACGGCGACCAACCCACAGGCGTATGGGCGGCAAGGCAGCACTATTGGTTTAGAGGACTCATGCAAATACCGGAGTTCCGCAACCAAGTAGTAGAACGTTGGGACGAGGCGATGGAATACGATATTCCAAGGACAATCGCCAGTACGCAATATATGGCAGAAACCTACCGTGCAGCTTTCGAACGGAATTTCGAAGCCCAACCCGTACTCGGTGTACGCTGGGGCGTATTCCCTGCTCCGCCCCGCTATGAGATTGACAACTTCATCGGACAGGTGGAATGGCTGGTTCAGTTTGTGACAGAGCGCGCCGCCTGGCTGGATACGCAGTTTTTCAACACAGATTCACCCCCTCTTGACTTTTTTGATGATGTAGCCGAGGACGCGTGGTTCCGTGAAGCAGTGGAATTCGTCTCTGCACACGGACTCATGACGGGTGTTTCCCGCACCATATTTGCACCCCACGAAACACTAAGCCGCGCCATGGTCACAGCCATCCTCTGGCGCTTGGCAGGCGAACCAGAGGCGAAGTGGAGCCCGCTTTTCACCGACATCCCGGAAGACGCGCCCGACTGGTTCCGCACAGCTGTGATGTGGGCAGAGGACACAGGTGTCGTAACAGGACACGGCAGCCGCTTCGACCCCCACGGCAACATCACCCGCGAGCAACTGGCGGCCATGCTATATCGCTACACTGAGCAAATCCTCCAAGCCGAAACCACCGTGCCGGAAGACTTCAGCTTGGAGCAGTTTGAGGACTTAGACAAGATCAGCGACTGGGCGAAAACCTATATCCTTTGGGCAAACTACAACACGCTCGTCCAAGGGACAAACGAAACAAGGCTAGACCCGGTGGGAATCGTAAGCAGAGCGCAATGCGCCGCCATGCTCATGCGATATGTGCAGCTCATCGTAGAACCGGAAGCCTTGGCTCTACGTGCACCTTACTGATAAGTGATCGAAGAAGAGGACAGCACCTAAGGTCTAGGTGCTGTCCCTCTCTTTATCTCCATACTTCGCCCCAAGCCTTCGCATCAGATCGTCCAGCTTATCTTCATTCTGCTGCTTGTCCGAATCAAACAAAGACAGCTGCATATTTGGTGTTAGTCCGCTGAGAGATATCCCAATCAGCCGGACAGGGCGCTTTTCAATTTTTTCAAGTAGCCCCGCTGCAACTTCATAAATATCCGCCGCCCGATCTGTCGCGTCACCGGTCTTAGCGCGGGAGATGGATTGCATGTCACCATAGGTCATTTTCAATGTAACAGTTTGCGCATACACACCTTTGCGCCGTATGTCCTCGCTCAGCTTTTGCGCGTCTAGATATAAGATATATCTGAGATACTCAAAGTCCATCGTATCCTGCTGGAAGGTCTGCTCTGTCCCAATGGACTTAGCTTCTGTATATACCGTCACACGGCGGCGGTCTATGCCCTTCGCAAGCGCTACAATCTGCTTGCCGTAACTTCCAAGCATTGCTTCCACGCCCTGGGGGTTTTCACAGATCTGCCGAACAGTCGTAATGCCGAGACGCTTAAGTCCTTCCGCCGTCTTCGGCCCAACGCCGTAAATAACCCGAACACTGCGATCCATGATAAGCGCTTGCAAGTCCTCCGGCGTTAAAATCTCAAAATAGCCGTCCGGCTTTCGCTCTTCACTGGCAAGCTTCGCCGCCATCATGGAATAACCCACACCGACAGAGCAGGTGAGACCGATCTCTTCTCTCGTCCGGCGCTTGATCTCGTGGCAAATCGCTTGGGAGCCACCAAACAAATGTGCGGAATCTGTTACATCCAAAAAGCCCTCATCCAAGGAGACATACTCGCAAATGTCCGTATAGTCGGCCCAGATTTTGTGAACCTGCTTCGAGACCTCTACATACTTTTCCATATTCGGATGCATATAAACCCCATGAGGACAACGGCTGTATGCTTCCTTAATATTCATCGCCGAGCGCACACCAAACTTTCTCGCCTCATAGCTGCATGTGGCAACAACGCCCCGCTCATGGGGAAGCACACCGATAATCAGAGGCCGCCCCGCTAAGGCAGGATTATCCCGCGCTTCCACCGCAGCATAAAACGCGTCCATATCCACGTGGATAATGCGGTGTGGGCTTTGATTGTCACTCCCCATCTTTGTACCGTTCCAAAATGCTGCTTGCCGCCTCTTGCAGTATCTCTACAAACTCCGGCGGCTCTAAGACACGAACCTTACCTCCAAAGCCGAGAAGCCAATCCGTCCAATAGCTGTCCTTCGCAACCGCAAGTTCCAAGCGCAAACCATCCTCTGTTTCCGTAAAACAGTCCGGGCCGAAGGCATCAATCAGCTTAAACTTTTCTGATGGCGCAAATAGGGCAACAAGCGTTGTGTCTTCTTTCATGAAATATGCTTCCACATCCCGCTTCTCCGGCGGGATATCCCGTAATGTATAGCGTTCATGGCATAGCTCCAGGTTCCACAGTCGGGTTAGCTTAAACATCCGGAAATCCTGCCGCTCTGTGCAAAAGCCCACCACATACCATGCCGCCCACTGGAAGAGCACATAGTTCGGCTCCACATGGCGGTGAGATTCCCCTTTTTCATAAAAGTAATCAAATGCAATCAGCCGCCCCTCACGTATGGCGCGTTTGATCAGCGTAATCTTCTCAGTCAATTGCGCCTTGTAATGAGAGGCAAGATTAATCACAACAGGTTCAGACAAGGACACAACAGAACCATTCCCCGCGTGGAGCTTATCCAATGTCCGCTCAATCTGCGACTCTTCAGACACGCTCCCGATTCCCTTCAGCGCAGCAATAATGCTGCTGAGTTCATCTGTGGTCAAAACGCTTTTATCCAGCTTAAAGCCCTCGGCAATAGAAATCCCGCCGCCGATGCCTTGTTGTGTAATAATCGGAATCCCCGCCTGACAAAGGGTGTCAATATCCCGCCCGATCGTCCGGCGGGTCACTTCAAATCGCTCTGCAAGCTGCGGCGCTGTGACACGATCATTTTGCAAAAGTACAGTCAGGATGCCAAGCAAGCGGTCAAGTCTCAATTGTAATCCCTCCTCCTTGCGATGTTTCGATAGTCTTATTATAGCACACAAACACGACAGCATTATGTCCTGTTTGTAAAAACAAAAATGCGGCAATACCTAAAATGCCAAGTACTGCCGCATGAAAAGATCAAGTAAAAACGTGTCCGTATCGCAACGCTTACCGTGTGCGGCTGTCGCAATATTCACAGACAGCGCCCCGAACCGTTGCCCCGCAGTTATTGCAATTCGTAGGCTGGGCGGACGGTGTTGCCGCATTCGCCTCTATCCCCGCCGGGCTTTGTGTCTGAGCCGGAGGAACCTGCGTGCCGCATGTTTCACAGGCAGTATTGGCAATTGCGGCTGTCTGGCAGTTTGGACAAACACTGAACATCCTACCCGCATTGTCGATAAATCGCTCCGCCGAGCCTAAGAGGCTGGCAAAGGCACCCTCCAGCATGCCCCCTGACTGCGTAGCATGAGGCTGTCCGCTAGGCAGGGTACGCCTTGCTTGCTGCGGCGCTACGGTCTCTCCCATCTTTGTCCGCGCTATATTCGTAGCGCTTTGCGTAACACCGCTTAGACCGTCTCTTACAAGTTTCTTTAAAAAGCTCATGCCATTCTGTCTCCCTCTGCCCTATTCCTTCGGCTTCCCGCACTCCGAACAGAAGCGTCCGCTATTCTCAGCACCGCAAGAACAAGTCCACACATCCGACACAGGTCGTCCTGCGCCGCACGCGGAGCAGAAGTTCCCCGTGTTTTCCGCCTTACAAGCACATGTCCATGCATTTGCCGCTTGGGGCTGTGATGTACCGCATTCGGAGCAAAAGCGTCCGGTGTTCACAGTGCCGCAGGCACATGTCCAACCACCTTGCGGCGCGGCTGCTTGCTGTGGAGCGGCGGCACGTTGTTGATCTGCCATCTGGAAAAATCCGCCGGCGTTCGACCCCGCCTGCATGGCGGCGTTCATACCCATGAAGCCCATCAAAGCGCCCATGCCACCCTCGTTTTCTGCTGCACTTCGCATCGCATCTGCTTGGGCTGTGACCAAGGTAGCACCCGCCATATCGGCATTGCGCATAACCGCTTTGCGTTGCAGATCTTTAATCAGCTGCTCATCTTCCGGTGAAGCAGTTACGCTCTTAATGTTAAAGGACGCAATGGACAGTCCGCGCAGCTTCGACCATTTTTCAGACAACAACTCATTCAAAGCCGTGGCAATCTCCATGGTGTGCCCAGGCAGGGCGCTATAGCGGATGCCCTTTTCGCTTATCTGCGCAAAGGCAGGCTGGAGCTTGGTCAAAAGCTCAGCTTTCAGCAATCCATCCAGCTCTGCACGGCGATACGCTTGCGCAACATTCCCGCACACATTCGCATAGAACAAGAGCGGGTCAATGATGCGGTAAGAATACTTCCCATTACAGCGGATGGAGATGTCAATATCCAGCCCGATGTTGTTGTCCACCACACGGAAGGGGATGGGTGCCGGAGTGCCGTATTTATTGTCTGTGATCTCTTTGAGATTAAAGTAATACACCCGCTGGTCTTTCCCCGGCTGACCGCCAAAGGTAAAACGCTTGCCGATGTTCTTGAACGTCTCTTTGATCGACTCCCCCAGTGGCCCATGGAAAATGCTTGGCTCTGTTGACTCATCATAGACAAACTCACCCGGTTCCGCGCAAAACTCAACAATTTGTCCTTGCTCCACAATCAGCATCGCCTGACCGTCTGCCACTGCGATAACAGAACCGTTGGAGATGATGTTATCGCTCCCTTTTCTGTTGGCAGATCGCGGATCGACACGTGATTGCCCTTTTACAACCAGCACATCGGTAGAGATGGCCTCACAATAGAAAAACTCTTTCCACTGATCTGCAAGTACCCCGCCAATTGAACCTGTTGCCGCTCTGATTAATCCCATATCCTTTTATCCTCCCTATTCCTGTTTTGCCTGTGCTTTTAAGCATTCTAAATTATTTGATCAGCTCACGAATTGGATCGTCTTTTGATGATTTTCGTCCGAACACCCTACTCGGATTTGCCATGTATGTATCAAGCTGCTCCACCAGTGCCTGTTTGCTCTTACCAAATATGCGGGCGCGTATCACGAACGCCAAAATCAAGGTTCCAAGATTCAGCGCACCAAGCGCGAACAGCATTGCTTCATTTTCCAATAAATCATAAACCGCATTGTTCACCATACCTAAAACAGCTAGGACGATTACCAATCCAAGCGAGGTCAAAAATGGGATGAAGGCTTTTTTCGCTCGCCTCTTTTGACCTTTATCAATCGGTCTCATGCCATATTGCACTTCAACACGCGTGCCATCTGCATGGCTGGCGCAGATTTTCTTCTGATAGGAGTAAATCGTAGCCCACACCGGCAGATACACAAGTGCATAGCTCGGCAAAATGTCTCCCTGGAAACGCAGGTCTCGAATCCGATCTCCCGGCGCACTTCGCTCAATTGCTTTGGCTATCTCTCTATGCACAAAGGCTTTGTCATATGCGCTGGTTGCAGGTGTCTCACAGGGGAGTACCTGAAACCCGGCGGTATATTTGCTTTCATAAGGCACGCCCCCGCTCGGTCTCGCCGATGTGGGACTCACGTCAACTGCCATCCGCTTAAAGCGTCCGTTTGAACTGTTCCGAATCCCCGCCAAGCTCTCTTTTGTGTTGGCAGCCTCTACTTTTTCGTATGTATTATGCAAGAAATTCGTCGCCGGACATTCGTTTGTCACACGGCCCGATGCCGTGCCGGAGTGCGGGAACCAATCGGTCACAATGCGTGTCTTTGTGACCGGGCTTGTTACAGTTCTGCCGTTTTCTGTCCTTGTGACATATACGATATATGTTTCAATTCGATCATAGCCAATGGTCGCGCTCCACTGCACTTGATAGCTTGCCACACAGATATAATGCGGGATGTAATACCCCTCTGCACCGCGAATCATAGCAAGCTCATCAAATGCATCGACCGGCGTTCCCTTTTCTTTTGCAAGCCAAGAAATCATCCCCTTTTGATACGCCTCTCGGCTTGTGGAAAAAGGAATGATGTATTTATGATTTTCAGGAACCTCACTCAAAAGCGGACAATCTTCTCCATCTTGCAGCACTGTAAATGTACTGTCACAAAACGCGCAAATCGCTTGGCGCGCCACCCCATTCGATGCGGGAAGCTCCGCCCCGCAGTTCGGGCAAGTCAAGCTGTCTGTCTGGACAGCCGCTTCTGCCTCTGTGCGTTTCTGCGCTGTCACCTCTGTGCCGCATCCTCTGCATACAAGCGCTTGCTGCTCCGGGTCAAACTGCAACTGCTCCCCGCAATCTGTGCAGCGGTGCTCTTGTTTGATCGTTTTCTCGGCCATGAAACATCCCCCTATTTCCTTGCCATTGTACCATAACACACCTCACTTTTCTACTGCAATTTTCTTCCGCCTCCGTGCCTCAGGTGTAGTGAAAACATAACTGCAAGCCTTAGCTTACTGAGTACACGCAAAACCAACCGCTCCAAATTGGGGCGGTCGATTTTGCTGTGTGCCCATGCACACAGTTTGCTCATTTCCCCATAGGCTCCTTTTCCAAAGGAGCTACCACAGGCATTCCTTCCACCATACCAATCGGTCTGCGGCTTTGCCTTGCCCTCTTGGGGTGTCAGTTATGTCCGCGAAGCGGACTGAGGATTGCCCTTTCAATCTTTGAGCGATTGCTTGATGTAGGAACTCCAACCTCAGGCTTTGGTCTTTTGCAGGGGGCGCGGTTGACCGTTGTAGGGCGTGATCTGCAACAAAATTTCCGCAACTGTAGGATTGACAAACATATTGGACATTGTATTTATTGAGAAAAGCAATAGGAGAAAGCCAAGCAAGTGGTCTCATAGGGCGAGCGTTGGTTCTTCTTTGATGTGTAGAGAGCTGTTTTGCGA
>Ga0136643_10000558_pt1 | contig 41460 bp, 28 predicted proteins | sample TergutLab28metaG_FD_96883 | JGI IMG/M metagenome (GOLD analysis project Ga0136643, IMG submission 96883) | Labiotermes labralis P1 segment gut microbial communities from Petit-Saut dam, French Guiana - Lab288 P1 (version 3) (version 3) | ecosystem: Host-associated > Arthropoda: Insects >...
CAGCGATATGACTGTTCAATGTCCACCAGCTTTTCGTCTAAGTTACGTGGCAATTGTCCATGCATCCTCTTGCCTTGCCATCTTTCTTTTGTTTTCTCCGCTATACTGTCCTTTATTTTTCTCCTTTCTTTCTGTACTTGCGTCTCAGGCATCTAGCTGCCTGTAACACTGCTGAGTCGGTGTTGTGTTGGTGGTGTTTTATTATTATTATTATTATTATTATTATTATAGAACTTACGGACTCCATAACAGGCGAGAAATTTCATGACTAGCTGAGGAATTTGAAACTCACTAAGATGGACTATGGTCCATGAAGTTTATTGTATATCATCATTATGGTCTGTTAGTTGCTGTTGAAAGGTACATCATCATAAATAACAAGAGTACTGACAAATGGCAGTCAGTAAAACCAAATTAGCCATTGAACGTCGTAAATTAGTTAAATCCGATTCACAACACGACAGTTGTGTTTCATTTTGGTATTATAATCCCCTAATTTTTAGGTGAAATTTTTAAACATGTCTTCCAGAGGATACTGTATACATATCGTGTGGCCCCTTCGAGGAATGCGGCTAGCTTATCCTAAAAATTTCATGATTACAGCACATGCCACAACGTTCTTAGATACCTCATTTACTCCATTACCCATTCAATAGAACATTTTAAGATCCAGAAAAACTGGACCTTGAAATTTTGAGTTCACTGAGTAAAATATTTTTATTGTTTCGAATTCTCATTGATATTTATTCGAAACTCATGGATTATCTGTATTTTAATTACTTAATTCAATTAATTTATAACAATTTTATAAAATATGTAACTTATAAACTGTTCCATTTATTTAACACACAGAAATGGTGCGTCAAGCATCCGGTAGCAACTGTACGCATATTTATTCACTGAAGTTCAATATTAATGTTACATCAATCATACAAACACATATCAAGCATTTCTATAAATGTTTGCCATCGCACACAATAAAAGTTAGCATTTTAAGCGCTGCAGTAAGGTAGGAAGGCAGACAGGCAGGCAGCAAATGGATTGGTTTCGTGCGGCTTCAAAATTTCGGTCTTTTTATTCGCTGGAGTGTTTGTGCGCCGAATATATAGAAATTGTGTTTTCGACAGTGTTTGTGCGTCGAATATAAAAAATTCTAATTTTTTCGGGAGTATTGGTAAACCGTATACAAAAATTACTTTCGGAGTGTTTGTGCATCGAATATAACAAATTCTCATGTTTCCCGGGAGTGTTCCTAAACCGAATATAAAAATTAATTTTGGGAGTGTTTATACAACGAATATAAAAAATTCTAAAATTTTCTGGAGTGTTCGTAAACCGAATATGAAAGTTGTTATTTCCGGGAGTGTCTGCGCAATGAACGAAAATTCTTATACCACGTATGCTTAAAATATATGATGTTCTTTATAAGCTCAACATGAGTTTCAGTGATTAGTTTTTAGAGTGGATCCGAGGGAAGTTAAGTTTCCTTTCTGATTGTTTTGTGTCTGCGACAGCGTCTGTAATGACCTCGTAAGTGATGGTGATAGTGATAGTGATAGTGATAGTGATAGTTCTGCGAGGAGAATTGCAGTGATATTGTCAACGGTTGTAACAGTCCAGGATTACAGCAGAATGCGCGACAAGCGGAGCAACGCGCCACTGATAACAGCGATGGACAACTAAAGGTAGGTTCCACACATCAGGTGGCAGCACGAGTGCCAGCAACGAACGGTGAGTCCTGGACATCAGTCTTTCTTTCTTGAACGTTTTTAGGAAAGTGGGCACAAACGCATGTCGTTTTACACGTGGGTAAAACTCGTCGTTGGTGTGACCGTATAATTAGTTCTCGAACAAATGAACGTATTAGAGTTACAGTGAGTCTGTTAGCTTTGGATATTCCTATGACTAGTCACCAGGATTTATTACATCAGGCGGGTTTCTTATCACAGTGTCATTCTTTTTCTTAGCCTGAAGGCGAACTTAGCGGAACGACGATTATGGTAATGCGCTTGTGTTTTTTACTAACTTAATTGAACGCCCTTCGAACACGATGAAGTGGATACGCGTTTTCAGTAGATGAAGATTTCGATATTTTGTTCTGTTAATGCTGCAGAAACACGTTGCACGAATCTACTATTAAACTTCTGTAATGTTTAGAAAAATACTTCAAACAAGTGCATACAATAGGAGCTGAAATGTATATATTATATATGGATAGGACAGTCACTTGCCACCAGGCTTCGTGGTGTTAGAGTTTTTACTGCGATGACGAATGAAGCTACTTATTTTTTGCCTGAACACTTCAGGTATCCTCTGTTTGTGCGGTCACATTTTGATCAAAAGTTCCTTGATATTTTATTTCCTTATTAAAGGAAGATAGTTTCTTAATTGACAACTATTTAAATATCCAAAAATAATTTTTAGCACATGAACCAGGGAAGGAATGGTACAACAGTTTAAACATGTAAGGGGTATCAAGTAAGGAGGGAAATATTTAGGACATAATGGATTGCCTCAATCAAAAACAGAAATGCATTCCATCCACATGGCAAACAAAGGGGCCAGGCTTGTAAGCTCCTTCGATTTCCGCGCTGCAAGAAACTTCATTTGAATACAATACACTTACGTTGCGTCTTCAACGCAAGAAATTATCGAACGTTATTTTTTTTAACGAGCAACCAGGTAATGGACGGAAACGGTAACTTTGCCCTTCGTTATACCGTGTTTTCATCCGCGTCAGTCATAGACATACGGCTGTTTCTAATGTTCATTGCATTATCCTTTTTGAAAAGGGTTGTAACTGTAATGAACAGAAAATATACAGCATTGACGAACGTGTACGACTTCCGATAGCAAGAACGTATGGAGTGAATGGCGTCCTGAATCCACAACAATATATTCAAATACATCGTTTTACCTTCAAGAAGATACATCACAATGAAATTCAAGATTACGAACAGTACAGATAAGTTTCATGTTTTCACAATGCTCTTACGTACACCCTGTAATTACTGGTGTTGTTATAGTGTTTGGTACATTTCGCACAGTCGCGAAATGTGTCTTTGTGTGTTTTTGTGCGCTTTATTTTGTTTGTTTCAGGTCCGGCTTAAATCATGTGCCTCACCGTGGCGAGCGGGTGAAACAAAGGAAAGGTGCATCTCTGAAATATTGCCCTTATTACGCCAAAAATCCTACGTGTAAATTGCTATAATTCTAGGATTACATGTTTTGATTTGGCTGATGTTTTTCGAAACATGTGTGCGTCAACATGCTCTGGTTAAATTTAACGTTTACAGCCATTAAAGAAATATTTGAGACTTCAGATAACATCCGAATTTAAAATGGCGGACTCTGTTTTCAAAAAGCCTACAAAAATTTGTGTATTTTTCCCATAATTATTATCAAAAATTTAACAGAACTTGTGACAACGCGATTAATATTTATAGTGCTTTGTGCTCGTTATCTATTCGTCCTTTTCTTTCCGAAGTTTATTTCGTGAAAACAGTTTAGAATGTTCATTCAAATATAACTTAAATATAATAACGAAGATTCTTTTCATATGTCCAACACATTTTAGCAGGAATTATTAAATCTTGATTTGTAGTTTGTTAAAAAGGTAAAGTGCAGGTCGGGTAGCTCAGTCGGTTTAGCGACTGACCACGGGCTGGAGAATCCGGGATCGAATACCGGTGGGGACGAGATTTTCCGCCCGTCCAGACCGGCCGTGGGGCCCACCCAGTCTCCTGTACAATGGGTACCAAGTCTTTCCCAGGGGTAGAGTCGGCCGGGGCGTGGGGATGACCCCCACCCCCATCTAGAGTGCCGAGGTCGTAAAAAGAGTAGAGGTATACCTATACTTACCCTAAGGGCCTCTGTGGCCTATAAAAAAGGGTGAAAACCTACTTAAGAAGATAAAGTTATTCCTGTACATGTTATGAACGTTTACAGGCGGAGAAGATGTATAACTCCACTCGTTTTTAACCTCAGCACCAGACGAAGGTAAGTGATTAACTTCACGCACCAGCCGATTTATCCCTGGGAAAGAATTCCAGTACCCACTGAGAAGGATGCTGGAGTAGCCACGGAGCCGGTCTGGACATTTTTGGGGAAAGAAACCCTCACTTATTGGCGTTGCGAACCACGAAGCGTCATATATATATATATATATATATATATATATACAGATGTGTGTGTGTGTACGTAATGACAGAAGCTCTCGAGATAAACGAAAAATGAAATTTTTCTGCTTTCCTGCAGCCCTTTTAAAAAACAAACGTACGGCTTTATACATGCTTAAATGCAAAGCGGAATAAACAACAGTAAGCTTCTGCTTTTGTTCGTAGGTTCCGTGATCATCGTCCTTATGGATATTACGAGTATATTTGGTCTGCTTTCTATCCGTCCAAGTTTTTAAGATGCTACCAGATAGACAGGGGTATGGGATGAAATTACTCTACACAATTGCGTGGATATTCGCCCCCCACCAAATATTGCATTTTATTGCACAACATTATTTCAGATGTCTGAAAAGTCTTTAAAATTTATATCTTCTGAAAGCTAAGACGTAGAGAAAAGTAAAAAGGGAAATGTCATCATTCTGTTGCAGAATATTTGTAGATCTGCACTGCTGAAAATGTGGGCTTAGCCACATGGTACTTAAATGTAAACCACACTAAAGTTTAAAACAATTAGTTAGAGATAAAAATTATAAATATCACAGATATTACTACGTTATTGCTTAAACGTTAGGCGTGATAAGAACAGGAAACCTATTCAAAAATTTAAATCAGGTAATTGAAAGTTAGAAAAAGTGCCGTTATCCAGGTGGTGGTAACACTTTCGGTACCCGTCCACACCGGCCCTGGGGCCCACCCATCCTCCTACATAATAGGTAATGGGTCATTCCCGTGGGCATAGTGGTTGTGGCGTGGCGTTAAACACCCACCCCATCTAAAGTCGAGGTTAAAAAAGAGTAGGTCTATTCCCCCACTACCCCTCAGTTTCTTCATGGCATTAAACTGACACAGTGCCAGTGCTTTCAATGTAGAAGTAAAGACAAATTAAAACAAGAAACTTTAAATGAATAGGGCCGCACTCGATAAAATTTAACATTTAGGCCTAAAAATTTCGAATGTTAAAAAATATACATTTTTGTACACTCTAAATTTAATATATATGCCATCTTCCTTTCAAATCCATGTTCCCGAGTGTTTATTTCAAAATGGCAAATGAGAGAATGCATCTTTCCTTGGCAAAACAGGATTCGATTGTAGTAAGCCATGCACTTGGGGACGGAAGTGACGTCACAGTCACGTGATGTAAATAAACAATGCAGCGAGGTCAATGACCTCTGGACCGAAAGTGCCGTGAATGTAAACAAAGATGGCGGACGAACTTCCTTCCTGCGGACATGTGATGTAAACAAATAGGGCGGATGACCTACTTATCCCAGACAGTGTGGCTCCATAACCTAACTTTAAACTTTTGTATGAAAACAAATATGGCAGTGGCCACTGATGTAAAATAAATTACGTAGTATGTAAAGAAATATGGCGAATGAACTAATTATGCCAGACAGTGCGACGCCGTGTACAGCCAGACAGCTTGGGGACTGCTGATATTTTTTATGACTCCTAACGTAAATTTAAAGTCTGCAATTTTGAATATGCGCCATTTTCAAGTTTCTACCAACCAAACTTTAAATTTGAATTAGTGCTTTCCGCCTTTTTGAAGATGGCGGTCAGCTTGCTAGTTTTGAACCCTAACTTAAATTTTACATGGTCTTGTGTGTTTGAAAACAGTTGGCTGAAGCGGTAAGATTCCGGACACATAATTGAAAGATTCTAGGTTCGAATCATGCTGATTTAACCATCTCTTTTTTAAAGAGTTCTATCCCATGTATATTGTAATAAGGAAAATAAATAAACACACAATTTTCAATTAACAAACATATATAAAATGTAGGATTTTTTATTATTTCAATTGCATAAATATACATACAATGTAGGTTATTACAAATACAGTTTCATTAAATCATCCATTTTACTTATAAATACGTACAATTCTATTAAATTATCCACACACATATAACCATTTACTTATCATGAGAAATATGCGTATTTTTATACTTTACTTCATTCCACAGTGTACTGAAATCAATGGCATTAATGTCTGGATGTGTACAAAAGGATTTAGATTAAAAACACTTAGTGCAACACTCTACAAGTTCATCTTGGAGCTTGCCGTATTTGATCACTTCTCCGTCCATGCAAGCACTTGCCAAATCCATTAGCTATGACCAACCTTTTTCACTTAGATGCACTTCAGTTTTCTCACTCGTGATGTGGATATACCGTCCACATTACACTGACAGGATATGTTGCGAGTCACCAAGTTCGTGCAGTTCATTCTTGGGTATATCACTTTTGAATGTCTTCAGAATGAATCACTGCATTTCGTTTAACACTGCGTGAAGAGAAAAAGTTTCAATCTTCACTTCCGGTTTGAGGTTATCATTGAGGTAGATGGAGACTTGCTTCATTTGTTGCTCGTTGAGGTAGTAGGTACGTCGAAGTAACCCCACGCAGCTATCTGGAATACATTAATTAAATACAGGCTGAGCACAACACTTCGCATACTGCAGACTAAAAAGTTCAGCCACTGAGCTAATGAATAGGCCGTCCGCAATGCACGAACATGTTTAGACTTGTTGTGACATGCAAACGTGCAGCTGGGGCTGGAAGAATTATATCGGCGAGTGGAGGGCATCCTAGCTGAGTCATATCAATAACGTTCAATAAGGCCGCTGATAAATTGTGGTTTCTGAGACCCGAAACAATAGATTACAACAGCGCATGATGCCTCGCCGATGTACCACAGTTTCCAGTTCTGAATATAGTACACCACCATCATTCCAATTACACCCGTGGTCAATAGCGTAATTTATTGTGGCGTTAAATGTGAATACTTCCCTCCGGCCGTAGGGTCTCTTAAAGACATATGATGAGACCCTGTTACTGTGGGAGTCGACAGCCGCCAGCTCCTTGATCACGATGTCACCATCTCGCCCATCGAAGTATGTGAAATCAGTCACTAAGAAAGACACTGTTGACTGATAGAACTTGAGTGTACGTACCTGATTTATAACTGTGGCTATCGCGACTCCTGCTGCTCCAACCGGTTGCAAGTGGTACACCCTGCAAACTGAGCGCGGAAAAGGCGCACTGGCCTTTTATCATTGCAGGTGTAGCGAGCAGGAATAAGCATGTTGCCGACTAACGTCATGGATAGTGCCTTAGCTCCGTGGAGGGCGTACAAGCTGCAGTAATTTCCGCAGACATTCGAAATAAAACCCTGTAGTCTGTGGCGGTTAAATGTCGAAGAAATTGAGTGGCGCTGCAGGTATGCCATGATTTCAAGTTTGAATGGCGGTAGTCCGTACGAATCAAAATATTCGGCATACCCAGAGTCGGAAAAATAGGCAGCTACCCAATGCGAACAGGGCATGTAATGCTCATCAAGGTTAATGACATTTATTGAGGGCTTTATAAGTGTGGATGTTTAAAGATTTAATGGATACACTCCATGAAAATACTTTACATGTTTAGTTAAAACTTTATGAATTTGAATGGTATTCATTCTACTGTAACATTCCTAGAGTTGTCGATTTCGATGTGTCCTGGGATTTCAGCATACAAAATGCGTGACATCGGTTCAGGGAGTAGTTTTTTCAAAGCGTGCATCTATACGCACATTTTCCTGACGCGGCACAATTATATCTCTTCATCCGCCTCTCTGGCTGGTGTTAGGTCAAAACCGAATAGGTAGAAACCTTTGGTGAATATTTCCAATGTAATCATGTGAGCACGGTTATCGTGATTTATATCCGTACTTGAAAATAGTGTTTCGTAGGCCCTGGTAGCGCCAAAGGATGAAGAGCAATCCATAGTGAGTGGTTGGGAAATGTGCTGAACACCGTTTACGTACAACACAAGATATGTCATATCATAAAGATGAAAGTGGAATGGATTTCTACTGGTAGGACAACGAATGCATTGTTTTTAATTAAAGCTATGAGAATCCTTTCGGGAATAGATCCAAGGAATGTATTATCGATAGAGACTTGCTGGGCCCCAGAACTTACAGTAAAAGTTTTATTCTTTGTATGTGTAACAGGGTAATGTGCTTTGCGTTTCATTCGCAAACATTAGCGTGAGCTAGAACAAAGGGCTTCAATTAGACTTGACTGATAAAAAAAGTAGCGTCTAAAATCTTGATACGCAGTTTGTTGTCGTCTGAAGTGGGCAAAAGATAAAAAGATTCCGGTGTACGTGTAAGTTAACTGTTCATTTCTACGCCATTAATTAGCATTTTATCGGAATTCAACAAGTCAGCATGGAGCCTTCCATATAGTTCTAGAGATTTGCAGTTGTTGAGATAATTTAACCTTCTGCCATAACCACTGTTGCCATTGAGTTCTCCAGGCGAATCGAGGTACCAGAAACGTGACACTAGGTGCGTGTTAGACGCGTCAGAACCGTAGTTTAAACGCTTTTTGAGGTAGGCCTTGTAATGGTAGTTTGTCCCATGAACAGTAACTGGCCTACCGTTTAATGAGACATCGAGTGAACTAAACACTGAATGTAACAAGTTGTTGACACAACCGTGTTCGGCTCAGCACTTTCTATATCCGATCCATCAGTTTTCACAATTCTGGTGCGTAAGAGTATTCACACAGAATTTAGATCTATGTAGTAATCCCAATGGCCCGAGCAATTAAATTCCGACTGGGCAGGGTTGTCTACTGGCGCAATATGTTTCTATGTAACGGTGTGACTATTTATGACAGATGTTTGTATGCTACGCTTGAGGAAGATGTCAAACCCCAACTTTAAACACTCCATTACTTCTCTGTGAAAATATCATTCATCTTCCTACGTTTGCCTTTAGACTTAACCTTATACGACTTACGCCTTCTTTTCAAACCCAAGCCAGACTCCGACATTTTTTAATCTTTTCTTCAAAGTTGCCCTTTGTTTCACTAAAAGATCACACTAAGACTGGAATCGTTAGGTCATCCGCCAAATTTGTTTAATCACGTGACCGCCGGAGCCAAGGTTAGCAGCCATATTTGTTACTACGTCATTTGTTTACATATCAGAGGTTAAAGTTAGGTTAAGGCGCCACACTATCTGGCATGATTAGGTCATCCGCCATATTTATTTACATATCAGAGATTAAAGCTAGGTTTATGCGCCACTCTCTGGCATATTTAGGCCTTCCGCCATATTTGTTTACATCACGTGACCGCCGTAGGCAAGGTCGTCCGCCATCTTCGTTTATATGTGACTTCACGTCAGGTCTAGAAGTCATTGACCCCGCCGTCATGTTTGTTTACATCACGTGACTGTAACGTCACTTCCGTCCCCAAGTGCATGGCTTGCTACTTACGCTGGTTGCCAATGTTATTTCAGATATCCTTTCTGTGAACGAAATTCCTATAAGAGGCGGTAAGATATCACTGAAATACTGAAATAATCGGAAACATGGCGTCGGTATGCTCAGGTTTCCTAACGCGACTTCTCACAACTGTAACTTATGAGCTTTCGGCACAGATTTCATTACATTCCTACTTATTAAAATTTCATATTTGTTAAAATTATTAATCGGACATGGGCGAAAAATCATAAAATGTAGAAAGAGGTTGTCGGCGAGCATTTTTTGTGATCATAAAGAGAAATTCTAAAGAAAAGATATTATTATTGTTGTTATTATTATTATTATTATTATTATTATTATTATTGCTGTTGTCGTCGTCGTCATAGTTGTTAAAGAATAGTCTTGTTGTTGGCCTAAACAGACGTCCTAGGAATGCTTTCGCGCATTTTGTTCCCTTTCTCTCTCTCAATTTGTACAGTAACAGTACTAATACGTGTTATTATAATATTTAAATCAATATCTGATATGTGCATTATTCTTACTCTCAATGACATTCACCAACATACGCGCTTTAAAAATTCCTACCTGCAAAATCTGAAGTCCCCATGCTTCGTAAACATACCACTGTTATTTTAATCAACGTATGGTGTCCGATGTGTAATATTTTCAAATTACCCGAGCATACGTCATTCCATTTTACTATCAAATGACCACATTTGCATATATAACCTCGATACTTGTGTTCCAAAGTTCGCCACCACAGGTATCGCCATCTATCGGGGATACATGGCATCTCCTCATTTTCCACCGCCAGATGGCTGTCAAATTGCAAGTTCTTAGGCTTTCTGTGACCGTGCATCGTGAGCAAATTGTGGAGTGAGAGAGAAAACCAACAAGATGCAAGTTGCATCTTGTTGGTTTTCTCTCTCACTCCACAACTTGCAATTTCTTACTTTCCTGCTGTGGTCGTAATCTGTGATTGCTGTATAGGCCTTTTAGTATGACGACGTGTCGATTGAGAAATTACACATTTACGGAAGAGATGATTGTTTCCATCTTCTGGCTTCAAGTATGGACTATTTCCAAGTCCACTGAAACATCATCATTAACATAACAATGACGTAATTATGCCATCGGACGCACTCCCTACACAACATTCATCATACTTCCCCCCATTTCATTTGTGATCATCGTGACCTTGTAAATTTGTACAGCGTTACATTCATTTGTAACATAATGCCTAATGTGATAATGCTAATGGTAACAAACTCAATCGAGGAAGTATTATCTTAAAGTCTATTTCAAATGTGTAAGCGACAATGTTACGAGACTTAACCTTTTCATATACACACATCAGAAAACTAATTTTCCAGCATACGCCGTTGTTTGTCGTCATCCGGATGCAGCAACTTGGTCTATTCGCTTCTCAGACTACCACACGGCAGACAGTGTAATGCGTATCAAAATTTCTCTTCCTTTCCCTGTATAGAGTTCAGACTGTTTCGTATAAAAAGACATCCATTATAATCTCACTTTCAACTTTAAGAGAAAAGAAAAACTTGAATTTCTGCACGAACAGCATGCTTATTCAATTGCATTCACGCACATTATAGACGCGTTTATTTTGTAGAAGGACATTTATTTTCTTGCACAACTTAACGAACAAGAGAAACATCACCTGAGAATATTTGCATGTACACCAACCTACAAAATTCATTGGTGTATGTTTCAATAATCATTCGTTTAGTTTTAGTGCTGTTGTAGTAATGAAAATACAATGCTTGGTAATATAGTGTGTACCTAGTATTACTTTGCACATGTAAATATGTAGATTTACTTTGATAGAAACAGTAATTGCCCAGTTAAGTTGGCTGCAATATGCACCATGTCAAAATAGTGTCCCGTGTAAAGGGGTCGACAAAAAAAGACAAGTTGTTACGTTTGTTTTCAGTCTAATTTTGTAAGTCTTTGAAACTCATTAGTACCGCCTAGTCTACTTAAGGTGACACCATATATATTAACACAACTTTAAGCGAGGAAGTGTTTCGATTTGTGTCGTTTTGAACCTGTAAATTGCGAAGAAGACTTGGGCCATTGTTGTCACTGCAAGGTCACCCCTGTACGTCCTAACCTTACCTGTCATACGAATGGAAATTATTTTAGTGTTTCGATTTACACGAAATCTGTTTTAAAGTACTTTTAACATGAGTGATAGTGAAAATGTGAAGCGGTTGAACTGTTTAATATGTAATGTTGAAGTATCAGTCAATGCAAGTTATAGTATATTTTATACCGTCATTCCTCATAGTGGCACTTTACTTGCAAATTCTATTCAAAAAGTGATACGTAGAAATGTAGAGCAGTCTTCAATACCAAGTACTTTTATTTGTACAAAATGTTTTGCACTATTTGAAGAATTAGATTACTCGGAGGAAAAGTGCGTTAAATTAAAGAAAGATATTTTAACATGTTTTGCTAGAAGTTGTCATGAAACTGGATATGATTTGGAGGATGTTCAAGGTGTAGGATGTCAGACTGAAGATCAGCATAACAGTGAAGCCATTGACTGTTTAAGTGCATTGAAAGTTGAAAAGTGTGAGTTCATTGGAAATGAATCAGAAGGAAAAAATGCTGCACAGTCATTGGTGAGTTTTATTTTATCTAACTGCATGTCATACCAATTTAACTTTCTAATATCCATTTGCAGTATTTTAATGTCGTGTTTTGTGTTCCAGAACAGTGAAGATGAGTCCAAATACCATGACGTCAGTGCATCTGATAATCAAGATGCTGGTCAGTCTGCTAGTAATAACAAAGATCGTAGTAAAAGAAAGGGCAATCCTCGGAAGAAGGCCCAGAATGCAAAACCACCAGTAAGTGTAGCAGAAACAAACAAAACTAGCACCTCATCTTCAGGAAAACAATATGAAATAAAGACAAAGGATGCAAGAAGAAGACGCCGTTATGTTCATCCTTGTAGATTGTGTGGCCGTCTCTTTCGCCGTCCATGTGAAGTGAAGCAACATCTTTTATCACATGGTGGTGCAAAACCATATCAATGCAGAGACTGTGGCAAGCGATTTGGATCAAAATCTGGTGCAGGAATTCATGCGTTAAAACAACATGGAAAGGATGTTTCTGTTGAAAATATCATTGATGTGTGTCACATTCCATTAGAAACTGTGGCAATATCATTGACTCCAGCCACTTTAAAAGAGGTGGCTAGTCATGTAAAAGGAAATAGTGATAAAACAGAAGGTGATCCTGGTGGTAGCCAGTCAGACAGCAGTAGCTCAAGTGATGATGATTTTGAGTGGAAGATGGATGAGGATGTATTTGAAATGGGGAATGAAGAAAAGGAGGTAAAAGAGGAAGGGACAGAAAATGAGGAGGCACTTCCTTCATCAGGAACTGAGAAGGAAGATTCAAATGGGAATATTACAAAGGGAGAGTCAAACCCTGTAAATGATGAAATGAAAGATGAAAGTAAAGACCATGTACCATTGGTGAAAGTAGAACCAAAATCCTCTCGTATTAAACCCATTAAGAGAAAGACTGAATGTAATGAAAGGAAAAAAAGTGTCCGTGGAGCTACTAAGGAGAAGAAACCAAAGAAAAGAGATCCTTTCCCAAAACCTCCAAAACATGAGTGCACCATTTGTGGTAAAATGTGGAGAACAATGAGTGAATTCAAGTCACACGTAGCAACACACAGTGATGAGAGGCCCTTCATTTGTGAGATTTGTGGGCAAGCATACAAACACAAAGCTGCCCTGGATATCCACGTTGGTATGCACAATGGTATAAATCCTTTCAGTTGCCCATTCTGCAATAAGGCATTTACCCAGAAAGGAGCACTTCAGAGACATCTGCCAATCCACACTGGAGAGGCACCATTTCAGGTATTTGCTGACCTGTGCAAAATTAGATAAGTAAACCATTTTCCGGGAAGAAAATTGAGTGATAGAATTCTTGGTTTTCCTCATCTTCCAGGTAAAATGATTTTTTTTTTCTGGGTTAGAGGGGTAAATTATGTGATAAAATACTGCCATGAGTAAATTCATGGAAATTCTCCACAATTCCGGTAGTATTCACAATTTCAAGTTGTGTATTTGTGCAAGTGTCCTAGCAGTGGTATTATGTATGTAGATTACACACTTTTGTTACCAGCTTACTACCAGTCAGTGACAGTCAAGTTTCAGTTATGTACTACTAGTTAGTTGCTATGTGACTCTGGACTCACTCCATAAAAGTAATGAAAAACCTTTCTAGATTATAGGTGGTACTAAAATTGTGAGGGAAGGGGGAGGTTTGAGACTGATGCGTTGAAGTTATTTGTGAATAGTTTACATATGTTGTCTTGTATGACTGGAGTTTAGGCAACTTCATTGCTCGTTCTGGTCATGAATCTTAAATGTTAGCCTCTTAGCCTTAGAAAATGTCTTTGTGTTGTCAATATTTTGGCTTAGGCAGTTTTTTTCTCCCCACTTTTATTCAGTAAACACATGGAATTTTAACACATTTATTGTGCAGAAGTGACCCACTAGACCTGACATTATTAATAACCATATGGTTTCCTATTGTGCTTGAAATTATGACTAAACTTTTTGACAAAATTTTCTTCAGGACTTGCTGACAGAACCACACTTTACATATCTTTGATACATAGATTCCCTTTGTTAAACAGTATATTGTAAAGTAAGGTATGCTATCCAGTTAGATATGATGCTGTGTAGTCTGGTATGAATTTACTGCCATGTCATAGAAACCTGCAGCCTTCATCTGCAGGAAATAGGAGTCAACTGTGTAGATAGATGCAGCAGGTTATGTACTCCAGAATATTGCTAAATTTCTACCATACCACAGAGTATCACATTCCAAAAGACAGTGTTCATTACAGTTGCAGCCATAAGAACCCAAAATATCACAGTATATAGAGCCAGACCCACTGCCAATAATAACCATGATTTCATACCATTTGGCACCAATGAAGCATTTGCATTAAGAGGCAAAACCAAACCTAATCACCTGCCTAGAGCATGACCAATTTCAGTGGCATTTACTGGTACCGTCCTGGGTTTGTGTCAAGATGTAACCAAAGCTAGCCAATACTTTGTTATAGACATGTGTACACACATAGGATGAAGCACTGTATATTAGTCGTTATATAACAATCAGTTGTTCATGCAGTCAGATCAGTGTAATTGTAACAGATTTTGGTCATATCTCAAGCACAATACTTAAGAGTTTCACAATGCTTTATGTGTATTAAATGTGTTAAGTGTTGATTTTTCATGATGGGGAAATATCAGCTTTAAAAACAAGAACTAAAAACGTGTAGCTAAGGCGTGCTTAATGTGAATAGTGTAATTTTAAATGACAATATTCGGAAATAGATTGAGTTTATGACATATTGCCAGCACACATATTTTATAGAATGGTTTTCTTGGGCTTGTTTTTATTGACATTGGAATTTCTGTTTTTGCTTGGAATACACATTCCATACTTTTAATTTGCGTCAGCATCTTCCAGAAATTTTTTTTTTCTCTTTCTTTGATGCCTGATGACTTCAAAAGTAATTGTCAGGTTACACACATTTAACCTTTGTTTCCATCACTTATTGTTGGCATGCATTTAACATTGGTGTTTGGCATCTGTCTAGAAAAATCCCGTATCTTTGTCAGCAGTTACAAAATTAAAACACTTGTGTTTTAAGGATGTCTGTTTTTAAAGTAAAATAAGATGTATCTTAATTCCTTCTAGTGTGAACTTTGTGGCAAGCGTTTTGTTCATCATACAAGTTTCAACATGCACACATTGGCACACACTGGTCAGAAGAGCTACAAGTGTAAGGTGTGTGGTTTGGCACTTTTGTCAGGCTCACATCTTAAGCGCCATTCACGTGTCCACACAGGAGAACGCCCATATCAGTGTCAGACATGTGGTAAAAGATTCGCTGAACGTTATAACTTGGTTGCACACAACCGTATCCATGATCCATTGGGAGCCAATGCCAGAGAAGGCAGCTTTAAGAAAATTCACAGGTACGGTGTTTACTTGTAAACTAGTTACCATCTGCCTCTATGTATAGTAATAATTTCTTGGGTTTAGAGAGTTTTCTTAACTGTCTGTATATATTAACCATACAGATAAATAAATCTAAAATCCACATTCCACAACTGTCACATTAGTAAGTACAACAAAAACTTGTCCTCAGCAACGTATGAAGTACGACTGCATGTTTAAGTTACAATGAGTTATTTTTCAAGTCAGTTACAGATAGTTCTTAATTCCAGTTATTCATAATACAATACATTTAAGTGTGCAGTTCGACTTACAACTTTTTGAATCAAAATGTCTTATTATGAACTGAACTGGGTACTTTGGTGCATTGCATTTAGTATAACTAGAATTAAGAAATATCTGTAATTCACTTATAATGGCTGCTGATATCACTGTTGTTTAATTCTCAATATAGTAAGAATAAAATACTTGAAACACAACACTAATGTGCCCTTATTTATGGCAATTTTAGTCTTATCACTACAGCCATATTTAGAAGTACTTGTCGTAATGAACCTTGGCATGGGTAAGAGATTTTCTCTTGTCCATAACCATCCTGACTGCCCCTGGGCCCAACCCATCCACCTGTACAATGGGCATACAGTGGACAGAGCATGAGAATGACTACCCACCCCCATTTATGTCTGAGGATAAGAATGGGTACGATTTTATAATAAAACCAACGAGAAGCACTAATTTCTCAAATTTATTTTTGGAATAGGACTCTACATGTTTCAGACAGTATCTCTGTATGACCTATACTTATTGCTATGTGTACACTGCTAGACTCCTGATGATGAACAGAGATAGATAGATAGATTAACATTGGATTCAAGCCCTTATGGTCCCGATGCACCTAGGCCTTATAGACAGGCCCTTTGTGCCCCATAATCTCATATCAACTCAGGAGAACCCTGTTCTTTATTAAAAGTTCCAGATAGCCCCCAGACTTAGAATCTTAATGACCTCTGGGTCCAAGAAAGGAACCCAGATATACTATTTCTTTTGTCTCAAAAATCCCAGCAAACGAACACCCTCCAGGTTTCCCAGCGGGGCCCCTATGGAGAGAGATACTCGTCTACAGGGCATTTTGCATATGTCTAAACGACCTAATAAAAATTCCTCTAATAAGAAGGCCCCAAGAAAGAAACGCCCATCCATGTTCCCCAAAAGCGGGGCCCCTATGGAAATAGACGCCCATTTCCAAGCCTTACTTAACATATCTTAGGGTTCCCCAGTAAAGAAGCCCTCCTTCATCCATCTTTCAAAGTCCCCGCTATACGAGCCTCCCCCCCAGACACCAGGTTCCCCTCGGTTCTATAGGGGCCCCTATGGAGAGAGATGCCCGTATCCAGAGACTTATCTGAACATATCTTCCAGGGTCCCCTGTGAAGGAGCTCCCCCCCAAGGCCCCCTCCATGGAGCCTCTTCAGAGAGAGAAGCCCCATCCCCAGAGCACCGTTCATCCTTTTCTCAAAGTCCCTGGTAGACGAGCCCTTCTCCAGATTCCCCAAACGGGGCCCCTATGGAAAGAGATGCCTGTCTCCAGAGCCTTTTCTACATTTCCTTCAGGGTCCCCAGCAAGGGAGCCCTCCCTCCAGGTTCCCTTCATAGAGTTCCCACAGAGAGAGACACTACACCTCCAGGTTCCCTTTCAGTCTTATCTCTAAGTCCTCGGTAGATGAGCCCACTCCAGGTTGCCCAACTGAGCCCCCATAAAGAGGAATGCCAATCATCAGAGCCTTCCTTTCGTAACCTTCAGGGCCACTAAAAAGGGAGCCCCCACTCCAGGTTTTTCCCCTAACAGAGCTCCTATAGAGAGACATGCCCCGTTTCCAGAGACCCCTTAAAACTATCTCTCAGAGTTTCCGGTTAATGGACCCCCATGTGGTGATGTCCATCCCCTAAGCCCTCCTCCTCATATCCTTCCAAATCCCCAGAAAGGAGTTCGCCTAACAGAGCTTCCACAGAACGAGATGCTCCCTTTCCAGAACCCTCCAACTATCTCTTAAAATACTCAGTCAATGGATTCCACAGGTTCCCCAACGGACCCCTGTGGTGAGAGGCGCCTGTCTCCAGAGTTTTCTTCTGCACCTTTCCCTCAAGGTCCCCGGTAAATGGGCCCCCCTCCACGTTCCCCATCAGGGTCTCTATGGACAGAGAACCCTCATCTCCAGAGTCAGTGGTTAATTCATTCATTTATATCTGTCAGGGTCCCCAATAAGGAACCCTTCCACGAAAAATGGGGAAAATATTTACTCACCATCCACAGAGCCTAATGTGGACGGAAAGCCTACATACAATGGGGTGCAGCCTGATTCCCCAAGGGGATCATTTAAGACACTGCAATCTCTAGCCCAGTGCCATGCTGCCTTCAGCACGATACTGTCCACCTTGGCTTGAGTAGACCAGAGCCCCATTAGCCATCCTGTGACGTAGCAACCCTCATCAGGGTATGCCCTCCACAACTGTCACCGCCTCCCACATGACCTAGGGTAGAGCAGAGTACGAGTTCACGATACCCCGAAGTACGGACAAGGGGTTGGATTTTTGGGAGGCATGGACAGAAATACTCTCTGAAACATGTAGAGTCCTATTCCAAAAATAAATTTGAGAAATTAGTGCTTCTCATTGGTTTTATTACAAGAATATATCACGATGCATGGTCCTCAGAATGTCAAATGGGTATGCTATACCTCACCCCCTCTGTGCCTTCATTATATGATACAGAATGAACTTTACCTTTTAGTTGTCATAGTATCACTGGACTATTCTGATTTTAGGAGGAATTTTAAGGTGGGTATTCAAAAGATAATTTTTACATTTGACCACAGGTAGCAATGCATGTAACTCAAGAAGTAGTATTTTTACTAGAATGAGGTTTGCTTTTGTCAATTTTTAGGTGCCAACTGTGCGGTGCAGGTTTTGATCGTAAGCCCAAACTTGAAGATCATCTTGCATTAAGCCACAACAAAATCAGTGATTCTGATGACAGTCGTAAATGGGTTGGCCATCTCATCACCAATGAGCTGAATCAGCAACCACCATCTTCAACAAATGCTTCACTGGGTCCTGGTCAGCTGTCTCTCCATCAACCAAATCCACCTTTACCAACTGATGTCTCTCGGCGAAGAGGCACTAGTGATGGACATCTCCTCCTTCAGTCTCACCTCCATGGTTCAGAAAATGACAGCAAAACACTTGGTAATACAACTTCTCCTCACCATCATCCACTGACGGCTTTAAGGACTGAAACCAATCAGCATCAACAGAGCTGGCATCACATGATCTTTGGAGGGAAAGTTATGGATAGTGACATGATTGAAAGTTCTGGAATGGAAAGTAATGTTGCAAAAATGGTCCCCATTTCAGCAGTTTTGGAAAATCAGCATCGTCTCTTATCAGATATGACTACTTTAGGAGGTGGGCTTGGCCCAGGACAGAGTGCAGGTCGCAATCTTCTGCCTTCATGTTTAACAGGAGGTCACACTTCACTCCACCCACCTGGCAATCAACCCCCACATCACATTCCAAATATACCAAACCCTCATGCATCCTTGGCCCCTCGTGTTAATATGTTCCCTTCTGACAATAACTGAGGATGTGCAAACATGCAAATAACAGAGTTGTTTCGTACAGACTGACAGCAGATCAATGTAAGATCTTGTATGAATATACCATCAGGCACTTTTAATGCATTTGTAACAGTATACAGCCTCAAAAATTTATGTTAAAAGTCTTGCTAACATTAGCTGTAGAAGACCTGCACATTCATGTGGTAGGATAACACCCCTAGAAATTTCTTTTCTATGTTTAGGCAACAAGGAAATCACTGTTTTATTTCCACAAAATGCTGTTTGTTTCAAAATGTTATCTTTTCCTTTTCAAATGATACATTCTCCATAAAACATGTGCTAAAATTTAAATACCCACCAAAGGTAGGAGAATGATTAAGGAGGTCTTGTCCATTTTCCACTACACATTCTTTTTGATACATTCACAGCAACAACAGTAATGATCATTAGTGATTGATTGGTGGTAGATTGGATGCAAGTGACATTTGGGAAGAAATTTATTGTGTACTCTGCTGGACATTGTTTGAAGAAAAAGAAGACATCACTGAACCATAGCATGGTCGGTCTTGGTATAAGTTAAATGTGTTCCTTAACACTAATATAAGTAAACTCCTACTAGTGGGATTTTCACCTGTATACAGTGTTATGCTGCGTGTGTGTAACTTATTATTGTGGTACTTTATTAGGTCTTTATCAGTTCTTCATCAACAGGTTGTCTGCTCAAGATTGGCTTCGCTTTGTTTTGTACCTGGGATCTGAGATGGTGCCATGTTTCATATTGTAGTAAATTTTGTAAATCTGCATTTTGAATCAGGCAGTGAATGAAGTTCAAATACAGTGCTATTTTAAAAAATACACAAGCAGAAACTACAACAATGGTAGCAATATCACTCCCTTTATTTCTTAGAATGATGTAAATTGTGTTTATTTATAATTGTGATTTCTTTCATTGTATGCTTTCATTTCTTTTCTTTGAAGTCAGTTGTACTCCAGTATGCTGGGTTCTTACACAATAGTACGGTATACTATACATATGAACCTGAATGTTCCATACTACTGGCAACGTCTCTTTAATTATTTAAAAGCTGAAATATATTGTACTTTTTTGCTAAGGCACCATTATTATTGGCATATTTTTCATTCATATATAATATCAGATACAGCTGATATTACAAATTTATTTAATTAAAATGTTCATGCCATCATACAAGCTTCAGCAGAATTTTGCCATGTTCAGGAATGTCTTATTAAGTACAAAAGCTATTGTGGGTTTTACATCTTGCATATGTTATTGTTGTTTGTAAATATAAAGTATGGAAGCCTGTTTATTAGCTTCTAGTTATTTTTTATGTCCTGTAGGATTAATATCAGACTTCAGAAACTATTAAAAGAAGGAATATTAGATTTTATTGTCTTGTAATATATTGCATTCATAGATGTAAAACTTCTAATAGCTGTGATATTTAATTAGACACCCATGACGGAGGCAGATTTTTGCATATACTTACAGGGTGATGTGAACATTATTATTAAAGGACTCTGAAATATGTAGTGTATCAGATAGTTGTAGTAAGTTAATGTTATTGGAGGTCAAATGCATTTAGGGGGCAAGAGATTTTTTGTTTTCTCCACAACACCTATACTGGGTCTAGTGCCCACTGAGCCTCCTATTCAATAATTACCAGGGACTCTTTTTTCCTAGCGATAAAGTGGCAGGGGCATGAGAATGACTGCTTACCTCCACCTAGTGCCGAGGTTAAGAATGGATGGGGCTATACCTCTATACCCCCTGTATACCTTCATGGTGTGTACAGCAACAACTTTACATTTCGGTTTCTAGTACAAGTTGGTATTGGTCCATTTAATATAAAATGTATGCCATATATTTTTTTCTGCTTAGTGTTTTATAAGCTGAATATACTTTTGACAATTTGGTTTGAGGCTGTACTTTGTTGTAAGCATCAAACAAGTGTAAATAAATTGATTTTACTTAGCTTGTTTGAAAGTAGTAACATAAAATGTCTAAGATGTAAAAAAATATACATTACTTTAAAAAGAAACTGTTTGAAAGGATGTTACAACTTTACTCCTGAAATCATACCCTTAGTATTGTAAATGTGTAAGACTAAAATTTAATGTAAAAAGTGCAGAGAGAGAGGAAGAATGTGTGTGTGTGTGTGTGTGTGTGTGTGTGTGTGTGCATGTGCATGTGTGGCAGATGGATATCTAGTAAAATGCTATTAATTTTGACTCAAGTGTTATCAGTCTCCAGAGTTAGGCTTACCTGAGATATGTATTGTTAGTTATTCATAATTTTTGTACTACTTTGATCCTTAAAAATGTTAATCCAAGATGTGAAATTCTTACATATTTAATTTCAGAACATTTTTCTCCCCATATATATGAAGTTATTATTTTTGTCCAATAACGTTTCACTTCAGCCAGAAACATAGCATTGACAGAAGCAGCAGCACTACAAGTCCTTCATTCTTTTTTTCTGAAAATCTAATCTCTGAAATCAGTATTAAGTAGTATTACGTACAGCATCATGCAAAGCATTGAAGATGTTTGGGTTTTGTGATGAAAATTTTTATATTTGTACCCTATAATGTGCAGATGTGTGTGTCTGCCACTTTAGGCATTAATGAGAAATATCCTGTACTTATGCTCCAGACCTGGCGCAGTTCTTCTTTCAAAAATCTTCATGAAATATCTGTTGAATTGTCTTCCAGTTAATGTGAAGTTGATCTTCTTGTTGATTGTATGGTCATACAATAGTACCTGCCCACCATTTCACAAAGTTTTGCGACTGTGTCTGGATTTCTAGAGTTGACAGCCACCCTCTCCTTTGACCCTCTGTAACATCTTCATGTCCATCTCTGAATCTTTTTTAATCATTTGAGGAAGCGTGAACGAGATATGGCTTCAATTTCCATAAACAGTTTCAAGGAATTTATATGTTTCTGTAGCTGTTTTCCCAAATTTTAAATAAATTGATGTTTGCTCACTGTTTGTTTGAACAAAAAAATACACCTAACACGTGGGGTTGCTACAGATGAATTGATGGAGCTAGGACCTTTTCAGTAATCCCTGGTGATAATAACGTAAAACTAACATGCAGTTGCTACAGTTGATTTATGTGTAGTACCATACCTGCACTGTTGTATCTGTCCCAGAAATTTATTGTTTGATGCTATAATGTAGTGGATGTGCAGAAGTGTATTCATTCAAAGAATCTTTTGGTACTATAAGCTCAAGTTAACATTTCTATTGTAGAAATATTTAAAAACATAGAGAATGTATTAAAAGTCGTGGAATATTCCCCCCAAACCATATCTTTAGTATTGAAGATTTCACAGTTTTTTCTGAGACAAGCTGGTTAAAGTTTCATACATTACATTTCTGTACTGCATTGACTTAAATATTTTTCCTCTAGGTCTGTTTTTCCATAATTAAACCTGAGTTCTTAAAGTGACTTTGTTACTGATTATTTTTACCCTTTCATGTCTTAGATAATGTACTGCTGAAGCACAGAATTTATTTTCTTTATGTGGTGTGTGTGTATGTGTATTCTGAACATAATTGTTGAGTCTTAAAGAACTGAATGATGATAGCTTTTTTTGAGAGAGACATTTTCTTATTGATTACCTGTGTGAATGCAAAATATGTGAAACCAACCAACCAGCTATGGTCAGCTACACCCAGCTATGGTCAGACATGTTACAGTAACATTTTTGTGCTCAGGGGAAGGGTATTTATTCATGATCTTTTGTCTTCTTCCCAGCATGCAGAATGGAAAGGTAACAAAATTATGTCAATTTTTCTACACCATGTCTGTCCCTCCATCTGTCCACATGTAGAAGCTTGAAAATCCCTTTACCTTAATGAAATTTGATAGTGGGGGTTTCATTGAAATTTTCAACATGTTCCAGTTTTGGTTGAAATTGGACACTTTGTGTGAAGAACTACATGCATTTCTTTATGCATCTGAGTGGCTGTGTCATGGCTCAGGTGGTTAATCACCAGCCTTTCACCATGGAGGCCTGATTTCAATCCATTGCCAGTTCGTGTGGAGTTTGTGGTGGACAGAATGGCAGTAGGGCAGGTTCCACCTCCGAGTAATCCTATTTGTATGCTGGCAGTATCGTTACACCTACAACATTCCATACTCATTCATACATTTATTTATGATGAGTGCTATGTAACTGTAGCAGCTGACATCATCATGAAGTAATGCTCTTAAAAAATACACTGCGTTCATCTTAAAGTGTAATATGCTAATTATTTGTGAGAGTGAAACATGTTGAAAGAAAATATAGAGAAGAATGGAACAGATTTTATGGCCATTACCCTTTTTTGTAAGTCTTGTGATTTTGTATATAAATCGTACAAAAAGGGTTTTGTGTTGTGTCTTCTTGTAAGTTGAGAAATGTAATGAAAAAACAAATGATTACATAAGAATTTTTTCACTGTGTTTTCATGTCTTGTTGTGTCACAGGTAGGGTGAGCACTGCTTGCTCCTCTCACTTCCCAGTATTCTCATAGGTTAGGCTGCTACCATATCTCTGTGGAACTGAGGCCTCAGCTGGGCCTGTTGTTCAATCTCCAAATATTAGAGGAATGAGTACTAGTAATCATTCCTGTAATATCTGGGGGATGAACACCAGGCCCAGCAGAGTTCTCAGTGAGTAGTAGTAGGTGCTGACAGGTTTATCAAAGCCAAACTCGTTACAGATGATGATGATTAGTTGTAGTAGTTGGAGGAAACCTGTCCAAGTTCAGTTTTGCCCACTACAAATCCTACGTGGACTGCACTGGGAATGATCCCACTCCAGTGCAGTGAAAAACTCATGAGTAACCACATGAAGTATGGCATAGCCATTGTTACTTCTCATAAGAGGGAAAATATACCATACAGGTGCTTAATGAGAAGTGTTCATTTGACATGTAATTTACTATGGCTAAGCAAAATCAAGAATAGGACAATTTTTATTTCAGTAGGCTTCCTGTAACTTTGTCAATAAAAGATTTTATATAAAAATAATGATTTATAAAAAAGGAATTTATATTATGCATATATCACAGAGAATTATGACTTGTGTGACACTACACAAAAATGAAGTTTTTACACACTATTAAGCCGTGAAGTCTTCATGTGTGGTCAGATGCATCTCAAAGTGGAGTAAAAGCCCGCTGTTCTATAGACAGTCTGAAATGCATACTTTTTTTCCAAACTTATATGGCCAATTGCCTTAGAAATGTCCATTACATTGTTTAGCATTATGCATAAATATGTGCAATTCAAACATACTGTCATTTGCGATCAATACTGTTCTGGGATATTATGCAATATATATAATGGTAATAGGTAAGGAATTACTACTATACACAGTGTAATATCCCAGAAGAACACAGATCCCATCTACTTTGTGGCAGAAACCTGTAATCATGCATATTATCATTTGACCGCCAGTCTGTGCAACATGTAATGAAGTTTCTGTTTTTTGTCCTGGATTTAGCTCTTTAGATTTCTCATGGGCATAGCAAGAAGAAGTATTGGTTTTATTTTCTTGTTTCGTTACATTTTTCAGTTTAGTCTACTGTTGCACATGTTCTTGAGAAAGTGCAAGTAAATGAGAATGCAGATAGAAGCACTGTACATGCAAATTAATTTTTTACATTTGACATGCTGTATCTTAGAAATAAAATCAGGATTTGATGGTATCCAAATGTTTGTTAGTTCTTTGTATTTATCCTTGTGGTTCACTTTGTTTTTATTGTGAATTATGACAAGAGACTTATATTGCATATATTCGAATAGAATGGCTTTGAGAAGACTGTATGTGTGTGTTTTTGATTTCGATAACTATATGGAATACATTTCCATACTTGTATATTATAAATACATATTTCATCATAAATTTGCATTAAACTTCTCTTCTTTTGGATCTTTGTAGGCATAAATTTAGGGTATAGTGAGCACTAAGTAAGGAATTTAGGAAACTATTAACCTGAAGCAAGTGATGGGTAAAAGGAACAAATGGTTTACTGAAATGCCTTACTGTCACGTTCTTAAAGTTCCTGTCCCATGTTTCTTGTGTAGTGTAAACTGTTCTTTGCAAGAAGAATGTATTTATGTAGATTCACAAGAAATAAGATAACTTTAAGTTCTGGGGTTGTCACAGCAGTGAAAATTTAAATTGTGCTATTTTGGATTATAACAGTTCGTAGTCTTGTAGGTGGGTGCCAGTATCCTCTTCAGGTATGTGGCATGAAGTACGTCAGCAGGGAGTTTTCAGTATTTCTCAATGGACTCAATTGATGGAAGTTTCTGATCCTCTAAAGATAATGACTGAGACACACTCCAAGTCAGCTGTTCTGATGGTCCATTTGAGATGTCAGGTTGTCACTATAGGTAGTGAAATAATGCAAAAACTTAAGCATAGTAGTCACTGTATGTATATCAGGAATTGCAAACAACTGAACGTGGACTGGAGAAATGAGGTTGCAGGCAGTCTCTACTGGTGTGTCTTTGTCTGCATTTAGAAGAATTAGATCAAACCCTCCACATTCATCAGAAACTCTTCTGCCTTTGTCCATAAAGACAGTTCCATGAAGACAGTTTCTGTCATAGAAATCACTAAGGCGAATAAGTGGGGAGGTAACGGAGATGGTAAATTGTTGAATCTGTGACACATCCCCGTTGTACTCCGATCAATAGATATATTCATTGATTATATAGTAGGCAATAATACATTACAATGCAGCTTCATAGGGTGTTAAATAGTCTCCATAAAGGAAACACCAGTAAAACACTGGAAATTATAAAAGAAACACATTTACTATGGGAAAATGTGGAATGTTCCCACAGATTTAAACATATTTAAATTCCCTGGAACACTGGGTCACCTTCACACACATTATCAATTCTGAGACAGTGGAAACAGAGACTGAAGTTTGCACTATACACCACATAGAATGTTGTAAACTGCGTGCCTTCGTTATTAAAATTGTTCTTCAAAATATTCTTAATTTTAATATAGATTTGTTTCTTCGCACAATTTTTTGCCATTTTTTTAAGAATTTTAATACATTTGTGTAAAGGGAATGAGATCTCTATTCCAGGTCAATATATGGACTGTTGTTTTAGATAGCATATAGGCCTGATGATGACCTGTATGTAGACCGCAACTGGTAACCTAGATAATTTTTTGACTGTGTTGTGTATGACTATAATAAATGGATACATCTATTGATTGGAGTACAGCAGAGATGTGTTACTTGAAAAGACCAAAATGTCAAACATACACAAATACTACAATGCTTGTTTTAACAGAAGATATTGGAGTTGCGCTCTGTATTTCCCTCAGACAATATATCTGCAAGTCCCATGTCTCCATTGTTGTCTCGGGAAGGGTCTGATATGGTTGGTGGGATGGAATTCTTTTTCCATGTAACTTAACAAGACTGGTAAGAGGAAATCTGCAACAAACGCATCTCTTCATTTGCAGTCTTTCCTTTATGCGTAGTACATATGATGTATTGTTTCATGTTCAGTCCCACTGTAAAACTTTGTCTTTGTTATATATATGCGTACATTGAACATTACCAGAATGAAGTTAAGGAACTCATTTTACATTGTTGCATCCTTATCGTGAACAGTTTACACATGCATGATACTTGCAGAATTGAAAGTACATGTACTTTGACTGCTATGAAGTAACATCAAGTATACAGATTTGAACAGGAAAGAAAATGTTTTGTTTTCAGACTGTGAAATTATGCGTACTACTGTGGACAGCTTTGAAAGAGCACATTGATGGTTATTTGGGTTATTACACCATGTGGGATAATAAGTTTGTTCCAAAGTTTCGGAGGAATGTGCTGCTTCCATCTTTAGGGTGACTGCATAAGGTTCATATAGCTATATGAACTAATGAGCACCACCTGCTGAAAACTTATATAACCTGACAACAATAATATTGATGGGTGTTGTTATCAGATAAGCCTAATCCTTTTGTTGGCAGTATTCAACCATATGACTTTCATTCCCTTCTGTGATTACTATAAGTGATAATGCAGTTCAGTAAAACCATAGAAAGGTTATTCTGGATTCACACAATAAAACCAATAAATAAACTTGTGTTAAAATTGTATTTTTTACACACAATTTATCATAACTCTGACATGGTTTCAATTGTTATTCTGAATCTTAATTTGTATTTAGTGCTATAACATTTACAGTAGAAACTCTACAGCATGCTAGATTGAGAAATATTAAAACATCCTTAATTGTTGTAACCAATTTGTACAGGTCCTTATATATTTACTATGGAAGAATACCTCAGAAAAATATCTGCAGTAATTTATTTTTCACATAGTGAGTGGTGCATCAAATTAAAGTCTTAACCCTTCCATTCACTGCCACAGGAGTATGACACTGATATGTTAAATTCTGTCAATAAGAAGGAATAAAGCATTATAGATTATTTTTGGAGATAAGTGTGTAATGTGTGTATATTAAATCATATATTTCATTTATGGTATATTAGAAATAATTGCTTTGTAGGGGTGGTTCCACAATGCAGGTTTATTCGTATAACGTCTTTTCGTTTAATGGAAGGCACTTTGCTGTATTCTGAGGTTAAAAGAAGTAAGTTGCTACACTAATATATTTCCTGGGACTGTGCCATGGCTCAGGCAGTTAGTCACTGGTGTGTTACCAAGGGTTGTCCTTCCATCCCAGGCCATTCCATGTGGGAATTGTGGGGAACAAAGTGGCACTGAGGTAAAGTGTATTGGTATTTCCATTTCCACACAACACACTCCTTGTGATCGTTTATTGTCTGTCCTTGCTATTGCTTATTGTCTGGCCAGATAATACATGATCACAAGGAGTGTGTTGTGTGTGTTTGGAAATATCAATACACATTGTGAATGTTACACCAATGGGAATGGACCATATGAAGGCACTGAGGTAGGTTTTCATCTGTGTACTTAAGTTTCTGGTGTCATTACAATTCCACCAGTGCTCCTTGCTCATTTATTTGTCTATCATCAGCACTATACATTATCAAAATTTGAGAGCACGAGTAAATAGCAACAAGAAAAAAAGACATTTGCTCATAGGATCTATGACTGTTAGTCAGTTATAACTATTTGATGCTTCTACAACAATTGTGCATACTCATATTAACTCATAACTCTGGTCAAGGTGTCAAGTTTAGGATAACTCCAGAAACTGGAACCTCACTTTGATAAGAAAGATAATTTTATAAAACTGAAATTGATTATTTGGGATATGACTGTTTGTTAGTTGGTGAGTCATTACCAATATTTAGTAGGTGTGTGCTACCTTTATCTTGGTGCTTAGACCCTGAAGATGTAGAGCAAGGTCTTCCACAACATCAGAAACTTTTTATGACTTTTTTTTGTGTGTGTTATGTAATGATGCTGTCAAGCTTCTAAGATTATATAGCACTGATATAGATGAATGAATGAGTATAGACCATTGGTGGAATGATACTGACAGGGGAAATACTGAAGTACGTTGATTACAACCTGTACCAGTGCCACTTTGTCCACTACAATATCCCACTTTTATTGCTTGGGATTCAACCTAGGCATCTATTGTGAGATGCCAGCAACTTAGTACCTGAGGTTTGGCATGACCCATTCAAATCTGCATTGTATCATATCCCAGAAGACCTAAATATTCATCAACACCGCTGTAAGAACCTCAAAGGTCAACATGAAAATTTTGTCATTAATGACAAACTTGAACCTAATTCCCTTCTAACTTGATTTGTGTTCTGACCAGCTGGACCACAGAGCAAGTTCTCTTGGATGTCTGTATCAATATCATATATGTTTCTGTTTTTCCACTCATTAAGCAGTTAATATTTCCTCATGGAGCATCACAGAATACAGCCCCGTTTGTAATAAGGTTTATCCACTGTGAAAGTGGAAGCTATACTGGACAGAAAGTTTCATTTTATTATAGTTAGCATAATTCATTTCTTTTTGCAGTCTCTAAGCCATAGTATGTAACTGAGTTTACATATTCAAGCACTAAAAGAATAACCAGGTTTGATTCCTGGCAGAAGCAGGGGTTCTTTTATTTGTCACCACATTCAGACACTCTGTGGGCCTTCCTATCTGAAGTGTAATGGGAACTGTTAAACCAATCGTAGAGCATCCATTGCTAAAGTAATCAATCACTTCCATCTAGGGTCAGATAAATAATAAATTTAGTGCCATTTTTATTCCCTGTTATGTCTTCATGATGTGACTAACTTTACTTTTTATACCCTCTATCAGAAATTGATTATTTGAAGTCCATGTGAATGGCATTTGAAGATTGTGCTTATTCTTATCTTGACTTTTAAGCCACAGAACTCTGATGAGATAGTTTTGACACTGTTGAAGATTAAATATGGAATTCAGAAGTTCAGTTTTAATAACTTTAATAAGTGGCAGAGTCAAGCTGAACTAAACTATGCAGGCTTCCTAATAGCTACAGATGAAGATAGTCCCTATATGTCAGCACAATATTTTTTCGTACACAGAATTTTCATAATTCATTATGTTGCTGAGTTTAATGCATTAGTTACGCAGTGCAACCCTTGCTCAGTTATTACACTTATGTTTTAAGTACAAAAGTGTTTTGTTTCTGATGTATATACATGTATAAACTCTCACCACAAATAATTCCATTATTACATATAACAAATAATAGGTTACCGTCTTAAAATACGAAAGCAAATCTGTAAATCATGATGCCACTACAATGGTATTTTTCTCTGTCTATAAATGAAATGTTGGCAACAATGTTTCTTGGGAAAGGTAGGGGTTATTTTATATTCAGCTAGTGTAAGCTCCTGCTCTTCATATATTTTTGATATATTAAACTGACAAACCATTATTATGTATCTACTATGACTATATGAATGAATATACAAGCCTGTTAACTGAAAGTGGAAGCCATATCAGAAGGATGTGACATCACACTTATTTGATTTTATTTCCTGCAATTGAGCCACATATTGATTATTTTATATAATCAACATTGCCATACAACACACAAACAGTAGACATATGCACAATAAGAAATGGGTACAAACAAAAATGGTCATAAATCACATGGTGTATTACCAAACGTTGGTGACGGTGATGTATTAGCTAGGCCAGATACAGAGAAATGAAGGAACTGGAGGTACAAAAGAATTTTGCATGTGTGATGTCAGGTTTGTGTCAGAAATACTGACTGGAACTGTTTTGCATGGTTATCTGGTTCTGTTCCTGTTCTATTTAATGATAATTAATGGTTCAGATAACAGACTGGTAGGAAGACTAAGTGAGTAATGAACTGGAAACGGAGTGATCCTAGCCACATTTGAAGTATGCTAATGCCATATGCCTTGAGGTACTTAAAAGTACCACAGGGGCCACAGTCAGGCTGGCCTGTCTCTAGGTGTAATATTTTTGCATTATTGGTCATTTTTGCCAAACAGTGAACTTTATGAATTTAGCCTATCAGTGTTCATGATGAAATCAACTAACCTGACCCTAATAATTTGTATGGATACCATTGTATGTATTTCCACACTTCAGGGAAACATAAAAAATAAAAGATGTCTCTACTCCATAACTAGTATAATTACTCATCAGAGGTGAAGCTCCCATCTTAAAAACCAAGGATGTGACAAGGTGCAGCCTTGTCAGTGCTATTTCACACCACAGAGTGCAGCAGTAGGTGATTATGAAGCATTGATGGAATGATAATTAGCAGGGTAAACCTGAAGAAGAAACTGCTGTAATACCATTCAGTCATCTATGAAGCTCATATGAAGTCACCCAAGACTGGATCTGAGGCTGTGCCATCAGAAGCCAGCATTTAACTGCATGAACAATGTCATGGCTTAAATCAAACAGATGATAGTCATATTGAAGTTCCGTTATTTTCCATGAATGGTAACATTATTTGTAAAAGATTTGCCATTGTACAAAATTTGAAAAATTTTATGTGGCACAATTCTTGCTTCTATCTGAAAAGTCTGTCCAATCACCATGTTTGTAATTCAAGGAGGAGAGTTATTAATATACAGTGAAACTATGATATAGTGCTCCCTGATATGGTGCCATCCTCTCTTAACCCCAACAAAAGTCTGAATAGAAATTCACCACCACCTTTGATATATGGATATTATTTGCAATGAAAAGTGGCACAGTGGTTTTTTATTTGAATAATTTCCCAGTCCTGTGAATGTAATCAATAAGACAGCCAACAACAATACACATTGACATGAGTTTGGGATGAACCAAATGTATTTTATAACTTACTGTAGTGTATAACATTGTTTCTCTTACTAATTTTATTTTGTAATTGGTACATGGTAATGATGCAACAACAAGAGTTAAAATGTTAATCAAAATACAATTTTTGACTTGTGACATGCTGAATTTATTAGACTGTGTAAATCAAGGACAGTAAAATGGATGGGAAGTAGGCCACAGAGGAAAGAAAAGAAATGCATGCAGAATCTTGGTGAAAAATCCTGAAGGGAAGTAACTACTCAGATGACTAAGGCAGAGAAGGGAGGATGACATTAAATTGAATATTAAAGAAATAAGATCTAAATGTTTGTACTAGACTGATCTGGCTCGGGATAGGGATCATTGGCAGGCTGTTGTGACAAGGGTAATGAAACTTGGGCTTCTGTAAAATGCAGGAAATTTGTTGACTAGTTGTGGATTCTGCCCCATGTCATTTGTTAGATGTGTTACATTAGTGGTGTGATATTGTAACTGTGCTTTTATTAATTACCTTGCATCATTCTAGTTGCATATTAAATACAGTAGTTTCTATAATTCAATAAATTGTTTTATCTGTCAGGTGAAGAAACTTACAGGATGTGTTAAAAATTGAACTTTATCAAAACATTATGTTTTACATGGACATGGCTGTTTAATTCTGATTAAATTTTCATCACTGATGTTTCATTCATATATTTTTCTTAACAAGGATTGGTAAAATTAGTGCCATGTAACAATGATATTTTGAATGAAGTGACTGATCAGAAAAAAAAAACAGTGAAAGTAAAGGTTTTGACTTATGTAACACAAATAACCATTATTAAATGAGAAAATAAATTACAAGCAAATGTATATTTACTGTCAAAACAAAACATGAAACAAACACATGCATTTCATAATATACACAAAATTGTATTAATGTGAGTGTGCATGATCTTATGTGACTGAAGTTGCTCTGTATTATTACAGGGCATACTTAACAAGCTTTGATATTAAATACAGTGGTTGAATCATATTTCTAATATACACAAAACTTTAATTACATATATGGCATTTTCAGGTTGAAATAGATACACATGAAACTTGTAAAATGTAATGATAACATCAACCAACTTTCATTTTTAAAAAAAATATTTTTATGTCGAAGGTTCATGCTATTTAAAAATTTCTGTTGTGATGTGTATGTTAGCACTAATAGCATACTGGGTTTTATTTTCATTTGGTATATGTGTTTTCTAACACTGACCAATAGAGCTATAGTACTGCTGGCAAAAGTGGCCTTTAAAGTAACAAAATAACCATATTTTCAAGAACAGTTTGGTACTTCATATACCACACTGTGTGTTGTGATAATTGAATATTCATTATGCTCATAAAGTACTTGTTCATAGAACAGACTGATGAAAACTGTTTTATCACAGAATATGTACCAGTTTTGAAGTTTGAAAGTCATTTTATTTAAAGCAATACTTCCCCCACCCCACCCCCCAGTAAGTCATTATTTTATTCCCCCATAATGTCACTTTTTAAACTTAAAATTTGTATGTTAGTTGTTGGAGTGAAGCTTACTGAAATAAGGTTAATACCCAACTTGCTGTTGTATGCTGTTATCACTACCTATGTCATACATTTTTATGTTTCGATTTGGTAGAAGCTTGGGTGCGGTAGGGTGTCACCAAAACTTCGCAGATTGCAGAAAGAAATATCGTATAACTGAAGAATGGTATTTGTGCTCTTGAGCTCAGAGTCGTGACTGTATTCTAGTTGTCTGTTGAGAGTAACCATTTTTATTTAAAATATTTCATATCCAAGACATTTCATAACAAGAGAAGACTTTTATTTTTAATTACTGGAAAAGGATTAAATATTAACTAAAGATGTGATGTAAGATGTTGAAAGAATGGTTGGTAACAATACCATATGAGATACTACCACAAAAAGTATCTCCTTGCTGAATAAGTATAAGTTGTTATATGTAAACCTTACTGAAAAAATATTGTATTCCAGTACCTTATGTAGATATTTTATACATATTATATAATATCTGAGACTGTACTCTGTTAAGCATACAAATTTGTATAGAACATTTGCTGAATTAAAGAAATGTTTTGTGTCTGTTTACTGGTCTAGCAAAACTTTTTTATATCAAGTTGTTAAGGATAAATGGCATACAGTCATTAGTAAACTCACATGTCACAATTACAGTATGTAAATAATATTACTCTGTCTCCTCCTACAAGTAACTGACTCATAAAAGGACATTTTTCCAAAGATGTAAAAAAATTAAAGTTTTTTGACATTTTTGTATTGATTGTTAACTTGCATTCATTTTTGGTTATTTCTAACAAATATTAAAACGAGTTTCAGTGTTGGATAAGACCTGTCATATTTCTAATTTCTTCAGTCCCATGATGTATAATAAATTTATCATCCTTTTTTCAGTAGTGATTAATAACATAATTTCAGAACCATTAAGTTAACGTTTAATGCATTATCAAAATCTGTTTTCTTTGCAGCACTCCAGTTGAATGAAAGTACTTCATTTCCTTCAGCATCTTGTGAGTTGCTTTCAGTATAAAATGCTTTTCTTATTGAGGATGGAAGGCAGTGAAAACAGAAAAAATGTTGATATGTTTCCTCCCCATTGCTTTCATCATACACATACATTTTAAGTCTGATTTTGAATGTCCAGTATGGTCATCATGATTCTGCTGCCCTGCCAGTACTATGAAAAAGTCCATGTTATGTGATCTCCATTCCTGGACTATCATGTCCCTGAGAGAGCTCAATATTTTCCCTAGCTCTGTGTGTTTATGTACTTTAATTTATATTCTTCCATGAAATTGTTGATATTGTTTTATACACAAGACCAAAAATTAGTTTTTCTCTTACCTCAGGTCAAATATAACAGATTCATTGTTCTCAGAAATATGCCAAAATTCAGTCCCCAGTGAAGCCAGTAGCTTTTAAATACACAATAATATGCATGGGTTTTATCAAAGTTATTTATTCACCAACGAATGCACAAGTGATTGTCTGAAAAACAGTATTAATATTTTTACATTAAAATAGCTCCGACGTGTTTCGGTGTAGTTGCACCATCTTCAGGGAGCCCATTATCTGTGCTTGCTAAAGCTACACTTGGTTAAAGTGTGTGTGTTTGGGGGGTGGGGGGGGGGGGGAGGAAAAAAAAAAAAAAAAAAGAAAGAAAGAAAGAGGCATGGGTTTATTAGGATTGTTCTGTAATGTCATTAATCTTGTATCTACGTACATATTTACTGATTTTGCCAAAGCCCAAATGCAAAACTTTTTACTAGTTTTGTACCCTTAGAACACAATTATTAAACATCCTTCATATGTTTTTTGAAAGAAATGTGTCTGTGTGTAGTCCAGAAACAAATTATTTTGCTTCCAAGTATGTATTATTCAGAAATATGTAAATGTACTGTTTTCAATGTGTTTGGGCAGCAGGTAAAATATAAAGTTGCCCTGTGCTTAAGAATGCCACAGTGAAAGATCTATGAGGTAAAACAGTCTTGCACTAGATGGAGATAATTGGTTAGCTTCTTGCTGTCTTCACTAGAGCTTCCTCCAAGAATGCTGCATGTCCTCCAATCTATTTCTCCCCGAATTATTCAGATATTAGGTGAAAAGCAAAAACCTCGAATCTCTCTATTGTTTAATAACTTCGTCCTCTTATGTTAGATGCAGAGTTCCATACTTTGTTCCCAAACATCATGAATTTATGAAAATAAGCAGGCAAAGTTATAGTTTTGGGTTTTTGGGGGGTTTTATATTGGATACTAAAGGATAAAAGATCGTGGCAATAAAGGCAGCAAGAACTTTTTGAATGTAATTTAATTTTGGGAATACAATTTCAGTTCTTTACTGTCATTCCCAAGGAATTGAATTTTGCCTCATTTTCATTAGTTTCACTACATACCTCTTACATTTTTTATGAATACATGGTGTATATATGCAGATGGCATGAAATTTATGTCATTTTGAAGGAATACAGTAGCACTAAATGTTGGCAGAGGCAAATTGCCACCTTGGAAGCTCTACAAAATATGATAGATTAAATTTTATAACAGAATATGCTACTAATTATAAACCATAAACAATGTAATCCAAGAGAGAAAGTAACGCACTGTCTGTCTCTTGCGTTCACACATGAGAAATATACTGAAAGTAATGTTAGCTTTATGTCAAGCACTCATTTCAATTTATTCGCAGATAAATGTAGTATGTCTTCACGTGCCTTTTCCTTTATGTTATACGTCAGTGTGCTTCATCTTATGAGAAAACTTTCCATTGCCTTTTTAATTGAATTTAATAACTGTCCAACAAGATGCGACTCATTCAGTTTATTATATTTCTGTAGGCAGCTCTACATGTTTCGAATGTTGACACCTATCATCAGGAGCTTGTACAACTGTAATTACAGCTTCTGGTATTGATTAACTATATATATATTAACTATAAAATTTCCATTGCCTCTTTACATAACATGTAATGGTGCCAGCCTTTATTACTTGTGATATCAACTGCTCCCTCCCCCTATAAAATTCTCGAGCAGCACCCTCGTCCAGGACAAGGAAATCCATTTGGCTACAGCCAGATTTATACCCCTTCTGATATAATGGTACATAACCCAGAATTTTCAGTATTATATGCAGCATAATATAAAGCAAATTACTATGTATATAATTACAGAAGGAAAGAGAACTTGGAAACACAAGGGGTCTGCTTTCATTTCATCATGTTGTTTAGCAATTTAGGGAATATAGTACATATGGTTCTCAAGTATTTTCATGCATGACATGACAAAAAGCAATTTTAAGAGATGTTGTATAGGAATGAATTCATACTAATAGTTACGGCTGCTGTCAATTGCTATGATTATATGATGACAATGGTAAATGACTAAAATATTAGTTAGGAGTATTTTTTAAATGTTAGTGTGTAATGAGGCTGACGGGGAAAAATGAAGTACATGGAGAACCTATCCCAGTGCCACTTTATCCACCACAAATCTCAGACTACCTAGAATCATACCATGGCCTCCACAGCCAAAGGCCAGAAACTAAACCACCTGAGCCAAGGCATCTCATGCATCCCATAACATGTATAACAAATACAAACAAATTAAGGTCAAATGAAGAGACCTACCATTTTGTTAAGTACAGTATGGCAAGTTCAGGATCACAAACCCTTCATCCTTAAAGTAGCCACACATACTGAACCACCATATGTCTGCACTGAATGAAGAAACCCTTAAATAGATCTTCAGAGTAAACCATCACCCAGTCCACAACCAGCTCTGTAACTACCAACTTTACAAGAACCCTATGCCATGCATTAGCTACAGGTGTTTAGATCAAGTTACCAATTCATGCTCTTCCAGCACTCTCCCACTCAAAGTACGATGAATTGATTCAAATTTTGTGTTTCTTCTACAGTGTTACATCAGTCCCTGTGGTTAAGTAAGACTGAATGAGATATGTAGGATATTTACAAATGAAGGTACAGAAGATTATATGGGAAGCCACTGCAGTGGCCTCTTTCAAAGCATTATCTTGTCATTAATTTACAGGTCCAAACCAAATCAGAATATGAGCTGGCTATATCACAAATTTGAGCTAGATGTTCCAGCCCACACAGAATTATAAACTCATGTGGCAAAGAACTTATACATGGATACCAAAACCAGCAGATTTACTGTTATAAAGAAAACTGTTGGATGTATATGTCAGCAGAGGTATAGTGGGATACTTTTTAGTTTTCCAGAGAAGGTATCAATCATATATATATGAAATGACTGAAAATAAGGAACATGAATAAACAAAAATGTTTGTCATTATATGAGCCTTTATTATTCATCACTAATATACATTACTGTTTTTGCTCATTATGAACTGCCAGCAGAATGCCTTGTGCACAGCCAGAAAAAAAAAATTCACATATGACAATAACATGCAACAAAACTGGATCAGAAAAGAGCCCTGATAATAACTGATACAAGTATCATACAAGAAAGATGAAATCACACTTCCACAGAGTTTATCAGATGTCTCTGTTATGGCCTTCTGGGATATGAGAGGATGAGGTTAAACAAAAGGGCACCAACCAAACTTTTCATGAATCTCACGCCTCCACCTTCAGTGTAGAAAAGTAGATGCCTGATTACTACACATTATTAAACAAACCTAGTACTGATTGACATATATTACATCATTCAAGCAATACAACTGTAACATGATAAGATTTCTACTCATTAGTAACTTCAGCCTTGTTTACTTCTAGTGCCAATTTTGCCAGAGCTTCACGATCTAATCTGTAGTGATGCCAGCCTTCCTGTTCCGTGATGTTAATTGCACCTTTTGCCTTATAGAAGTCCTGAGCTGGATTCCAATTGAGGACAGCAAAATCTAATCGACAACAATGAGTCTCAAAAGCTCTCTGAAATAAATATATACGTAAACTGAAGTGTAACTGCATGTTACATACATATAAACTTAAAAATGTACACTGAAACCTGTCTACTTGTGATTCCACCAAATTTGTCAGCTTGCAGGTCGCAAATTTATAACAGAAGAATACAGCATTATCCCTCTACAGCACTAAACTCACGAAGTATGTCACTATCACATATATTTCTATGTATACAGTTGTAGGCCTATACAGAGAGAGAATACAATCATTGTAAATTGAGAATTTGGCAATTTAGGGACCTAATTCTATGTATAATGACAACTGTTACACATTCTCACTATCTGAAACTGCATGATATACTCTCAAAGATTCACACTTGGGCCAACTTTATGACTTTCAGGGTGTACACACACTGAAATGTATCATGCACTGCAACCATAATTACTGAAAATCATTATGTACTAAAACCCTAATACAGCAAAATTCCTTTAATCCAATGTCCAATAATTCGGAAATCCTGATAATCCAGCACTTGAAGGGAGTAGTCCCAAGACCAGTAGTTTAAATTTTAACCAGAAAACAAGCTTAATCCATGAAATGAGCAGCTCAAAGGGACATGTTCAAAAAGGCTTCCAAGAGTGCCCATACATCAACTGTTGTGGTACCTCCTGACACCTTGTCTCCTATTCCATCAACTTCTTCAGTTATGAAAACTCCAGAAAACACAAAAGCAGAGCTTGATTACACTGAACAAACAGGTGAAGGAAATATCCAAATGGAATCCTCTTCTGATTAGTTTTGCAGCCCAACTATAGGAGCAGTAACAAAAAATTTCCTGTGTTAACTTAGGTCAATATTGGCACTATCTGACAATCTCAAATTTTCAATAATTCAGAACCTGTCCAGACCCATGCAAGTCAGATTAATGGAATTTTGCTGAACTGTAATTACAGGAAACCTAGAATGTTTACAGATTCCTACCTTAGCTACTCTATTAAACAAAGCTGATCCTAGACCCTGCCCTCGACATCCAGGGGTTACATACAGATCCTCCAAGTACAGTGCCTTCCCTTTCCAAGTTGAGTAAGTATAAAAATAGAGTGCATATCCTAACAATGTATTTGCATCACAATCATCACCTGCTCCTGCCTTTGAAACTCCACATGCTCCTATATGGACAGAAAATGGGTTATGATTCATAAGAAAAATTAAGTTCTTACAAACTACTGTTAGCAATTATTTAGATCCTGTTTACATTCAGTCTTCTGAATGCAAACCTACAGAGAAATTGTCAACATAAAACAATCTTTCTTTTGATAAGACTCTGCTCAAAAAATGTGAAAAAGCTGTTCAGTTTCCAATATTAAGTCATGATGTGCTCAACATATGTGCACAATACGAGAATTTAATCTTGTAAAATGTTATATGAAGAGAAAAACGCAAAAGAACAAAAATATTTATCTTCATTCCTTTTCACCATGAAAAAGGGAAATTGTAAGGCTTCACATATTCAGCCACCAGCAAAATGAGTGAAGATGCTAAAATAGCCAATGTTCATTGGCGGTTGCACAGAGCACAAAAGAAGACAGCAGAACGTTACAAAAATTTAAAAAAAAAAAAATGCATAAAAACATTACTGTAACATAGAAACCTACATTTAATGGCCTACCAGGGGCACATTCAAATTTACATTTTTTGTCTGTTATATGTGAATAAGTTAATCAAACTATTTCAAACAAAAGACATTATATATGCAGAACAGAAAACCCATAAAAGAGACAAGATGTTCTAAAGAAACATATGTTCAAAAGCAATAAGCACAGGAATGATGACTGCTTGTAGCACGTATACGTGTATAAGGCACATGCAGCCAGGATATCAATCCTGTATCAGCCAAGAACGATTTACTGTGTGCTATCAGAAATGTCACATAAAATTGCTTTTTTAAGATCTACACATAAAGGCAATCTACTGGCAATAACACATTCAGGTGAAATAAAGTGCGCAACTGTAAGCCATAACTAAAGAGACAAACTTCCTTAATTTCATGGCAGCGCTGTGAAAGGGGAACTGGACTTGGACAAAAAGGCTCAGAGGTAAGGCAAGGAATGCCACTGAAACTAAAAATAAATATGAATACATTTTAATTTCTAAACACTGGTTACACATTACTCAGATATATTTCCACATATGAATGAACATTTCATGCTTATACATATTTGAATATGAAAGAAGTACCAGTACTTTTATTCTGGCATCAAAGTTTCAAGGCCTAAATATGTTATTAAAGTATTCATTCATGCTGCTTTTATTTTCCAATTCAGCACAGCAGTTACCTGTGTCAAACAATTCTCCATTATTTGGAACAACTGCATCACCACTATCTTCAGTCGCTGGCTCAGCAACAAAACAATGGAAAAATGGATGCTCAGAATTAAACCCATCCTCTTCCAAAACTGCAACATAATATATGTCACATGCACAAACTGTGCAGTTTAATTATATTCAATGCCTCAAATTAATCTCATTAAAAACCAAAACAATAAGACATATGACCAACTATAATCTCAGGAGACCAAACGTCTGTGTTACGTTTTATACTGAAGTAAATCTCTACAAGCCACAGAAAATTGTGAGATGGTACTAACACAAAGATCTCACTGTCAAGCGTAAGATGTGACCAATTATTAACCTTTTATTGAAAGAATTTATTGTTGAAAATAACTAGAGTATATGGAAATACAAAACACTGCATATCCTGTACACTCAGTTCAATTATTACATATTACACACAGGGCTACATAATACTTTCTCTTTCTTATTGAGGGATCAACAAGAAGACTTTTGACTGTGTCAACCCCACAGTACCTGATCGACAAAACTGAAGTTTTATGATATAATAGGCAAAACTTATAAACTAATTAATTCTTATTTGGAAAACAAGACACTAGAGAATAACTTTAAATTACAAATTTTTTAATTTCTCTTCTAGTTGGGGAGTAATAAATCATGGAGTCCCTCAAGGATCTATGCTTGGGCCATTGCTTTCTTGCTCTACATTAATGACCTGACAAAAATTACAAACAATAAAGATAACAATATCAAATCCAAATTAATCCTTTTTGCAAACAATGCAAGTCCAATTGTTACAAGCCCCAACTCCATCGATTTCATAAAAGATATTATTACAACAATTAAGAATATAAATGTATGGTTTAAAACTAACATATTATCATTAAAACCCAATAAAACCAACTTCATGCATTTTATAACTAAGAATAGCTCTTGCATTGATGGGAACCTTGGCTATGATGATAAGTTAATTTCCAACACTTCAGTCTTAAAATTTCTATGACTAATAACACTGGTCAAAACACAAAATGCTGAAACCAAATATGGCCTTAGAATTCAATTCTTGGCTCTAGTTTTCATGATACATGAAATGTGGCTTAATGCGTAAAATAGTTACTTGGGAAGGGATACATGTGTCAGCACTGCACTCCCAGATGATAAGTAATGATTTCTGTGTATCACAAAAGGCACGAAGATCTAGTTTATTTCTTTAAAATGGATAGGGACCTTGTAGCTTGCACTGATATTGATGGCCTGAAGCAAACACTCAATATTAATCACA
>Ga0136643_10000560_pt1 | contig 41452 bp, 15 predicted proteins | sample TergutLab28metaG_FD_96883 | JGI IMG/M metagenome (GOLD analysis project Ga0136643, IMG submission 96883) | Labiotermes labralis P1 segment gut microbial communities from Petit-Saut dam, French Guiana - Lab288 P1 (version 3) (version 3) | ecosystem: Host-associated > Arthropoda: Insects >...
AGTCAAGGAACATTTAGTTTTATATATATATATATATATATACACACACACACACACACACACACACACACACACACACACACACACAACACATATACATTTTCACACATTGTTACATTACTTACATGATTTGTATAACATAACTCTTTAAAATGCAGCATATTTTATTTTCACTGAAGATAGGAATGTGAGACACATCAAATGGCCATTCTTCCCCAAGAGTTTTTAAATGCTGCATATATTATTTTGTTAACGCAGCTGATGTGACAGTGATAGTCCACCTGGAAACAGGTGTAGTGCATAGTTGTCTCTATGCCTAACAGCATGTGAAGCCTTCATGGCACATGAACTCAGACTGCTTTACCCATGTACCCAAAGGAGAGAATGGATGTATCACAGAGTTAGTCTGGATGCTGTGAATAAGACGAGAATCTCTGCCACTGCTGGGAATTAAACCCCACATTCTAGCAGCCAAGTCACTATACTGGCTGAATGATAATCCAGTTATTTCCAAAGCCTTTTAACCCTTATCCTGCTAAAGTGGAGAATATAGTGAGCATCAAATAACGCCAGCAGATGACAGATGGGATTTACCTCGGCGTTTAAAGGGTTAAAACAACCCCTCGTCCCCCTGCGGTATTACTTACATAATCTGAACCTTCTGTGCTTCAGTGCTGCTTCAAGCAGACAAGCACACAGCATCAGATGTGAATAACTAGACAATTTGTTCCCATCTGTGGGCCGCAGACACCCGTGGGGTTGCAAGATTTTCTAAATGGGGCTGCGAATTAATATGCACACCAAACATTTTTCTTTTGATCTTTATTTAGCTACAACAAAATGTGTGGCTTGGATAATGGTTTTTTTTACGAGATCGTAAATCGTGGATGGATTTATATTATCACTTCATTTTTTTTTTACCTTACAGGATGAAATACAACCTGTTCTTTTGCTAGCATCCCTTCCCGCCTGGAGTGGGTTGTCCAAGATGTTTACTCTCACGTTTCATAAGGTCTTAAATTTGCCTTCTCTGTGACAACATTGCTGTGGTTTTCAATGACGATATTCTGTTTCACATTCTTCATTTTTTAAGATTTTCATATTCAGAGGTAAGACTATACTACATTTTAAGTACTGTGGATAGAAACTTGTAAGTTTTTGTCATTTGGACCATTATTCGCTCTCGAAGACTTAACTTCTTATCGGAAATAAATTTAAGGCGCTTTAGTTGCCCAGGATGGGGTTCCCCGCCAGTTTCTACGATATGTTTTGGCGTAAGTACTTAAAAGAACAACTGGGATATTCCACAACCATTTGACATTCTCTTGCTTACATTTCACGCTTAAACTAAACTGGTATGGAACTATTTTAATGGACCGAACCTACGTCTTCAGGGAGAGCGATCAATGAGTTCAGCACAGTTCAGGACAAAGCAAACCAAACAGATTCTTTATTTCAAACTTTCGCCGTGCTGTCAATGTTGTATTATTTCTTTTGAGTGATTCCGCAGAGTCTGAATTTTAAATGCCGACATTTCGGAACACTGTTCCATCTTCTTGTCGACACAACAAAATGGAATAGTGTTCCGAAACGTCGGCACATAAAATTCAGACGCCGGAGAATCGCCCAAATGAAAGAACACAATATGATTAAGAAATTAGGTGTGTGGTAGCGTTGATTGAATAAATCCAAATACGTAGGTAAAAATCATTTTCCTGTCTGACATATTTGTTAATCGCACTTGAAAGCCATCTGTCAAAGTAAAGTGACAAGCGTGTGAGAACTTGAAAATTCCCTGAACACAGTCGCGCATTTTTCCGGTCCCAAAATGCTACAGATGTATTATTTTCAAAAAGAAGATTTAGTGTTTGAAACTCCTATCACAATTTCCCTAACTCCTAGTTTCCCATAAGGCCTTGGTTTTGCCAAACATGGTGTTTTTCAGGAAAGTAACATGTGGTCAGTAAGGGGTTTTCCACACATATAGCACCATTTTACAAATAAAATTCTACTGTACCTGCAATATCCCATAGCTGCAGTCTTATGACCGTGTCCTGATCCCAGTTGAGGACTTTAAGAGCGAAGTCCACGCCAATAGTGGCACGGTAATGCTGAGAAAAAAATTGGTGGACGTAACGCTTGATAATCGACGTTTTTCCTGTACCAAGTTCACCGATCACCAAGATCTTGTAGAGATGTTCACGTTTCCCAGTGTTCTGCTGTTATAAACAACAAACAAATTTCAATGATGAGTAAGTTTGTAAGTTCACAAACAAAATGTAACAGAGCGAGGAGGATCATTACATTCAATTACGAGCAGACATTTCCAAACTGAGGCATTGACAGCACTACATTATGAATGACTGGCATACAAGCAGGAGCCACTCATTCATAAAAAGAAGAAAAAAAAAAGGAGCGTTACGAGAAACACAATGTTGCCTTTGTAAGGGTCTGTAAGTGTCTCCATTTAAATTTCTGAAGTTGACCGATTTTCACCAGATTTGGTATGAACAGTATGCTACTAAGTTACACACAAATGCCATATATTATAATTTCTTGCAATCAGTAAAAACGAAATGGCGGAGGCGAGAACTTGTGAGGTGAACAACATTAGCGCCACTTACATTTGTATCACTAAACAACTGCAGCTTTTGTTCAGGTATTACTTTGAAACAACATATAATACCAAATCGAAAGTAAAATTTTTCCTTAACTTACAGTTTAATGACTAGAAAGCAACCATACACTATGCGCAATGCATTATAAGCCGACAACTAAAGATATAGCAACAATGCAAACCCCTGGTTTTATTTGACGAATTTAATATATACAGAATCTCTGCATAAGAAATATACGATTCAAGCCTTCTGGGGTGTTATGCCGTGAAGACTGTTGAACTGTTGCGGGCGTTTCGGAGGACTCGTTTTGGACTGCTAAACTACACTCCTCCGAAACATCGGTAACTATTTACCAGCCTATGCAGCTTTACATCTCAGAAGACTCTTCATCTGCAGAACTGTGATAACCTCAAATCTCGCCAATTAATTATCGAGGAAAAACGTTAACAGGTCTGTAAATCAAGGGGAATGTACGCTTAGTGGATTATGATCAGAGCTCCTTGCTAGCTACTGAATGCAAGAAACATGGGTACTGATTGAAACAACTGGGAGAACTTTGGCCCCCTCTCACATAGCAAGAAGGGCTCAACAAATAGTATTTACCAACAAAATTGGTTTTCTTAAATGTGACGCAGATAAATTTGGTAAACAGGTACCAGAGTTTCAGAGACACATGCTACTTGCATCCTCAGGGTTAACGACAACCAGGATGTGCAGGTCATGTTTTGTGTTTGTCGTAAACTTAATAAAAAAAACTCTGACAAAACGAAGCCCAGACATGTTCAGTCCCTTACTGCGGCAAAGTCTTCAATTCGACACAACACGTGAGAAGTAACAAACAAACTCGGGCCTGTGTCATCGATCTTGCGACTTTAAGGCTTCGTTCTCTGTTCTTGTGATTGGATTTACAGACTACTTAGTGCACAATATTCTGACACGCTAGCATGCAACCGCACGAAAACATCGATAATCGATTTCCTGTATCGACACTGTGTTGTTCTCGAAACAGGCGATGCGGGAGGTTTCTGTACTGTTAATTCTATCAAATATTTTCTGGTACCCAGAATCTCGTACATTCAGATAATAAAATCAAGGAGTACGAGATGAAGGGGGAAAGCATTTTTCGCACATGGGGCAATACAAAGATGTATACTGCGTTTTGGTGCATAAGTCTGACGGAAAAGTTTAGGCGTACATTGAAGGATAATATGAAAATAGACCTCAAAGAAATTAGATGGAATGCCCGGATTGGTTTCATCTGGCTCAGTATAGGTAAAAGAGGCCAGCTCTTTTAAAAATGATACTGGACCTTCAGGTCCCAAAAATGTGTGAAATTCTCGACTGAGAAACTTTTAACTAATGATCTTCGCTCTTCAGGGATGTTATGCAGCGTTGATTGGTAGTTTAGTTACCAACGTTTCGGGACAACCTATCGATCCCATCTCTTCTGATATGTTCCGCTGCGTTTATTGGTATTTACCGACGTTTCGGGACATCTTCAAGGGGAGCGATAGGTTGTACCGACACGTCAGTCAGTAACTAACAGTCAACTCTGCGTAACATCCCAGAAGAGCGAAGATTTCATTTACACTGCAGCGCAAACCTGATGTAACTTGTTAGCTTTGTATGGAGTTAATTTACCTTTCCGTGGTGCTACGGCCCACATCGGGCTTAGGTAGCCTCATTTTGAGGTTTCTATGTCTCTCTCTCCCTCCCCCCTCTCTCTCTCTCTCTCTCTCTCACACACACACACCTGACAGGGCTCCTCTCAAAAATAATTCACAACTTAAAATTTAAACTTGAACCCCTTTCTCTACACAGCATTCAAGCAACGCGAGATTTGAGGTTCTTACAGCGGTGTTGCTGAGTATTCAAGGCTTCAGGGATGTTACGTCGTGCCGGCTGGTAAATAATTACCCGTCTTTCAAAGGATCGTAGCGCCTTCAAGCAGTAAGAGAATAATTAGTCCTCTTGCACCGCTTCGCAGGCACTACGAACCTACCAAACGTCGGAAATTACCAGTAGACACGGCGTACCGTCCACGAAGACTTGCATCTCCTAATTTTGGCAACGTTACAGATTGTATCTGCTCCGTTAAGTGTCTAAACAAGGGTTTATTTTACATATAGAATCAAATATTTTCAGCTTCAGATATGCAATCTACCGTTACTGTCAAATTTCTCCACCCCTGGTCCGACCTTCAAGGGCTGGTCAGTAAGCGTTTTACCTCCCTAGATTGTCATAAAACACTTGAACTGCGAGATGTGAAGTTCTCACAACGGTGGAGCTGAAAATTCAAGTTTTCTGGCATATTATGCTGTTTTGATTGGTAAGTAATTACTGAGATTTTGAAGAGTCGTACTGCCATCATCTTTATGGCCCAGCAGTCCAATCTCCTTGTGCTCCCACAAGAGTTGAATCTTCGACATACTACACACTCTTCGAAATGTGTGCTAGTAACGGCAAATAAGAATGTGGCCACTTACGGCCACTAAATTATCATGGAATTCCCCCCCCCCTCCCCCAAGATCACAAGAATAAAACATCAATTACGATATTTGATTGTAACAATTCAAGGACACAAGGTGAAGGTTTCCGAGGATCTGTGGCTGAAGTCTGTCCCTAGTTCCTTCAGGAAACATAGCGAGCAAAGTATATGCTTAGTCTTCAGGCTTTCGGCAATATGAAGCTGAAAACTGAAGCTAAGTCATAAAATAGAATGCGATATTTAAGGCTCTCAAAGCAGTGTTCATGAAAATTCAAGTTCCCTTGTATACGATGCCGTGTCGGTTAATAAACAGTTACCGAAGCTTCGGAGGAGTCCTTCAGGGTCTGAGTAGTTCATAAAGAGGGACAAAATTATTCGGACCCCGAAGATAAGGTAATGCTGTTCCTGTGAACGCCATGAAGGCATACGAGGGGTGGGGGAGGGCACAGCTACAGCTACTCTCTTTCTGATCTTCGGCACTAGATGACTAAGTGTTCAGCTTCATGTTCCGGCCACTTTACCACTGGGGAAAGAGCTCTGGTACCAATTACATAGGAGACCGTGTGGTCACCAGAGCCGATATGAAGTACTGAAAAAAAAAACTGTTGCCCCTGCCAGGAATCGAATCCCCCAGGTCTTCAGCCTGTAGCCTATTCATAATGCGAAATTAATTTTGTTATGCATTCGAATATTTAAGACATTTTGGAAAAAGAGGAAGATATACCTGAAATTAAATGTTTAAAAAAATCTGATTGTGAAGGGGGAGGGGTGGTGATACCGCCATGTTACTAAAACTGCTAACTTTTTATTTTTAACGCCAACTATAAATTCTCCCTAAAAACAAAAGACATATAATTTTAGCACCGGCTGTACTCAATTGACAGACAAGTAAAGTGCGGCAGCACAAAACCAACTGTTTTAATTCTGTCAGCAACTGAACGAACTGTTCGCTGGGCATTGGGTCGCATTCTTGGAACTTCCTGTATCACACATTAAGCCGCAAAATTGTATCGAGAACTGTTCTGTTCGCTTTCTTTGGAAGTGCTTGTTCCAGAAGATGTCATAAACCGAAGACTCGATGCGATTCGTTTCGCTTCCGCTCCGTTCGGTGTCGTTTGCGATGCCTTTTATCGAGTGCCACATACAGTATTTGTGACCAAAAATGTTCCGCGTCGGACAGGAAAATGCGTCGTTTACTTTCTGAACAGTTTTTTTCAAATGAAATTCAAAATAGTTCAGCCATTTACCCCTCAATGAGCGTGGAAGTCATTCATGTGACACTGTCCGTACCTTTCACTGCATAGTTCTGCGTGTTCCGCATGACATGAATTTTGTTATGTCCATGTGGGGCTAAATTTGTCAATGTACGGAATAATGTAGGGCGTTAATGAGACTGCATTTAGTATCTGATAAGGAAAGAATCTGTTACATCTACGATTACAACAAAAACAATAACAACAAAAATAAAACTACTTTTTTTGTTTAGTCAATAAGGACGGAAAATTCTGCAAATGAACGTTAGAATTTGAAAAACAATAGCTATTTTAAGCATCACCACGTTTTATGCAAAACAAATCCTACGTTCTACCTACACAGTACATTTATGTGTTCTGCAAGGATCCCAGAAAAAACGGCTAGTATTTTCATAAACAGTACCAACTGATTGTGCAAAATAAAAACAAAACACAATTCTATTTCAAACAGAATATCACCTCATGTGACTACATGTTTCGATTCGTACTGAATCATCATTCATAAGAAACTCTTAAAACACAGAAATTCTTCAACGTCTTTGCACAATATTTCAGTGAGATCTCAATAATTATCTTTTTTAAAAATATTAAAACTTTGATGTTGTTCTGTAGCACATGTGAATTTTTCCTTTTTTAAAATTATCTTCCAGTTGTTGTGCCTGGATGAAAATACATTATTGTTAAAACTATGGTCCTTAACTGATATGAGTAATTCGGTCCCTGCACCTGAATGTGTAAACCGAAACGCTGACGAAGTATTAATTCTTGGTAGCCAGTTTTGTCGAATTGAAGAAAACGGTTTGAAAAACCACCTATGCGCAGTATAAGGCGTACATATTATTTGTTCTTATACGGTTGTGTGTTTTGCAGTTCGTTTCATTTTTGTTCCTTTTTTACCTTGCACGATGTTATACGCAAAGCAGGTAACTGAATACTAATAGGAAGGGGTTTGTACGAATGCCTGACGATGATTCAGTATGAATCGAAATATGTAGGTCTATAAAGTGACATTCTTTTTGAAATTATGTGTTTTGTTCTTATTTTGCGCAAATATAAACACAACGAGATGTCTCAGAGCAAGTTTATTAACTGATTTTTTTTATAACCATTATGCAGTGTGTTTACCGCGCGGTACGAACTGAATATTTAAACATGTTTCAGGTTAAGTTTATCTTCAACGGGTTAAACATTGCCTCGTTTTACCTCGATGTAAAATAAAGTGTTCGAATTTGTGCAATATGAATGTACGTATGATACTTTTTTATATCTTTCCAACAAATTCACAATATACAGCGTGATTAAAAAAGTTGGACTCAATTTCATACCTCTATATTTCCTGAATTATACATGGTATGTGAATGATCTACATAACATTTGAAAGAGAAGGCCCTAAATTTTCAAATACCATGCTAGAACACTCGCCTAGCGCACAGCCGTGCAGCAGCGTCAGTTGAAAGCAAAATGGCTACTATGCAGCACAAGCTTTTTTGCATTCGTGAGTTCATTAAAACTGAGTCGGCGACTGCTGTGCAGCGTGCGTTTCGTCTTCGTTTCAACATTCAACCTCCAACGAGGAAGAGCATTTGTCGTTGGAATCACGAGTTTGAGCAAATAGGCTGTCTGTGTAAAGGCAAAAGCTCCGGCCGACCACGTATATCAGAGGATAACGTGAGACGAATTCAAGAGATTTTTGAGCGTAGCCCATGCAAGTCAACCCGTAGAGCGAGCAGCGAACTTGGAATACCGCAACCAACTGTCTGGCGTGTGTTGAGGCGCCGTTTACTAACTGGTACAGGCTCTTTGTGTCCATCTTTTTGAATCACCCTGTATATTAACAATATGTTTCTTAAAGCACTCCTACATGTTTCGATGTTTATACATCATCTTCAGGAAGTCTTATTATGTACGCTAAATTACAAAATGAACGAAATGGTAACATTTATACAGGCGATTATCACAGAAATTAATAAGAGACTCCCAAGGATTACACATAAACATCGAAACATATAGGAGTGCTTTAAGAAACAAATATTGTCAATATATACTGTGCATTAGTTGGACAAATATTATAAAATTCTACAAAATGCACGGAACATACAGCAAGAGTACGTACGATAATTTGCAATATAATCTATCATATTATAAGGACTGAAGTTAATTAGGTGCTGGAACGTGAAATATTTTCAATAAAATATTCTCGGGCTACCAACCGCGTCAGATGGTTGAAAGGCTAGTAAGCCAAGGTTTCGAGGACCATGTCTGTCCTTGTCGTCAGGGAACCGATTTTCCAAATCATAAAAGAATTCGATATTGGTGCGATTATCTCAGTCCACATCCCAACTAAACAGCTGGGATCAGAACAAAACAGCAGGGGCACATCAGGCATTTACGGAACCAAAGGTGAACACCAAAGACATCTGCAATCTGCTGACTCCCACCATGCGAGTCTGGCACTTGTCCTTACTACGTGCTCTGTCGTGCTCTGTCTTGCTCAGCTACACAAAGAGACCATCTTCACACACACTTTTCATGTAAAAAAACCAAATTCACACGGCACTGAACTCAATAAACATTGGTGTTATCTCGATACGGTGTTTAGTCACATAATGCCATACCTAGTATTGCATGACTAAATCACCGCATTTCACCTGGTCTTCAGGTCAGCACATCTCACATTAGAATGATATGCGGATAACATCACTGTGACATGGGACGGCACCCTTAAGTACAGTGAACAGTTTACGCGAATTGTGTGTTAACGTCACTTCGTATTACTGACAAACATTTATTTCAGTGAAGAAGAAAAAACACCGAAACTGTCTAAAAATGCGTAAACGATTAAAATGTTACTGATGTCAGCTGGCTTAGGTACCGTTCAATGAAAATCACAAGCAATGTAATTTGTGGTTTGCGTGTCATTTTGCCTTCGTTACTTCGTTTCGTTTGCTTGCCTCTTGTTTTTGTCTTGTTTTCTGTTAAACTATTTTCGGTCATGCGCCCGCATTTTGGAATGCAAGTTACACACCCATATGACTTATTTTAGATCAGCTTTAATACTATATTAGCAAGTAGGCCTATGTCTTTTGAGTGACCCTTCACTCCAGGTTACCTTCACGTGACTGATTTCAGAGAGCAGTCAGTGAATACCAGGAGAATGCGGGGGAAGGGCACACACACACACCACACAAACACACACCAAACACACCACACACACACACAACCACAACCACACACACACACACACACACACACATCTTCCAAACAACGGTTAACCGTTTGTTCCCCACAATTCCGATTATACGACCTGTTTGATAAATAACTCCGCAGTGAACTACCCAATAAAAACAAAATTTTTTTCATCATAACAATTACATTATACGACCCCTACAGTTTATTCTAATAACTCAATATTCTACGTGGTATCACAAAATAAGCTGCACAGATAATTCCATCAGGTCCCATGTCTCTTACTGCACCAGACATGTTGACACGACAGTCCTCGGTCAAAGCGCGTTAAGAAAACACGATGTTTGTAAAACGTAAAATACATGTAAAAGTACCCAATAAATTATGAGGAACAATTTAGTACAGAATTAAAGAGTAATAAATATTTTATTTAATATTCTTCAAAATTATCTATTGTTTATATTTATTTTATATTTTCATTTTAATTCAAATACAGCCATTCAGCAAGGGAGACTAGCTCAAAAGAAGAACACACTGAATGAGACACTTGAAAGATTTTATACGAAAATGTAAACGTGGGTTCAGAACTAACTTACTACATGGAGTAAGTTAGAAGCCAACCGGCTTTACAGCTAGTCAATTCCCCGGAATTTATGGAACCCGAAGTTTCATTCAGATTTAGAACATCAGATATAATAACGAACCACTTCAAGATTCATTAGACCTGGTGAAAGTTAATTAACAGATGAACAACATGCGACCGGGGCTGAAACATACTACACCTGAATTAAAGTAGTTTTAATAGAAAATAAAAATAAACATGTCTTAATAACTACTGTGATAATATTTCTGAAGAAACTTCAGAATCCAAAAACTTTTAAATTATGATATCTCATACATCTACAATGACACACTATGCACTTTTTACCTTTTACACAATTTTTTTCACGAAACTTGATGGTGATCGGAATATAGGATCGAAACATGTAGCTAAAAATTTGAAATAAAATAAGAGTTTTGTTTGATAATAACCCTGAGTTTTTATTGTTTCATCTTCATCTCGCTCAACTTAAACAGCTTGCTACAAAATCTGTACGTCTGTCTTGGTTTTTCAGTCCGCATTACGTACACACCTCATCCTGATATCTTACGGTTACCATCACCCAGTCCCTTAAACCACAAGTCTCTCCAAACATCTTCTTCCGCAACAAGTAGAATCTGTCTGGTTTATACGGGGATTTGCAGAAGGTATTGTATGGCTTGATACATCGTGAGTAGGTAGCGCTACCTCCCTTCGTCCCCATCTTTTCCCATATAGAGATCAAATTTACTTTCCTTCTCTTAGACTGCAGAACTTCTAGAAAACAATCCCAAACGATAAAGCTTTTCCGCTTGCCACGGTTTTTGTTCCATTCAAGTTGTCCAAGTCTAGTAAAGCAAACATGTGTCGCCTATATCAAAAAATTGTCTTACTATTTTGACAGAATACATCCCGTTTTGTATAACTAAATCGAGGAAAAAGTTCTAAGCGTTTAGTTATACATAACACATATTTTCTTACGGAGGTATAGGCTACATGTTTCGGATTAATTACCTCAACAATCATCACGTTTGTACAAGATAAACAGCAAGAATACAGTAATGACATGTCAACTTCAGTACATCTGTTTTTTTCCCGCGGGATTCCACTTTACAACTGTATCACGACACATAATGTGACAGTAAAAACACACAATTGGGGTTAAAAACATCGATGTTTTAAACCCTGAGTTGTAATGTGGGATGCCACAGGAAAGAACACAGCAGATGTACTCAAACCGACATATCATTAAATTCTTGCTGCTTATCTCGTACAAAGGTTTGATGATAAGATTAGTTAATTAATCCGAAAAATGTAGCCTATATCTCCGTAAAAAAATATATGTTGTGTCTAACTGCGAACTGTGTTACTGTTGACTTTTTTATTTACTGCTGCTAACGACGCTGCCAGTAACTCAAAATACACAGCGTCTGTTAGTAGAATCGGTTAAAAAATCAGTAACGGAGACAAAGTTGTGGCCTAACCCGCAGTATTATCCCTACATTCAAGTGGAACTGAGTAAAAACACGAAAAAAGATAGTACAGACAGTCTTTGGGTCAGACTATAAAGCAAAGGTCACACCCAATCCTTTTTGACCTAATGGTGATTCAGTGATTTTCAGAACACACAATGACACAGAGTCTAGCCAAGGCCCGCCCGCGGAGAATTTTGAAATGAACAAGCGTCTTTAAACCTTCCCTAGCAAAGCCGAAATAGAACGCAAAGGAAATTTTTCAAACTTATGAGCTGCTTGTTTATGGAGTCACACACGACATTACAAATTTTCGTATTTTGTGAAAATGTGCTACAAATAGCAACAACCAAATCCAGGTTGTGAACTGCATTTTTAATATATTACTACTATCCTAATATTTTTATTGCACAAGATCTATACAAAATACAAAGACAAAATTACACACTTAGTTCAGTCTTCATTCTGTGCCTTGAATTTCTTGTTGTCCGCACCACATGAAAGGTTGAGCGGTTCTGGTCTGGCAATAGGTCCACTCTTAGGGCTATTTCCGCGCGAAGAAGTGAAACAGTGCATTGTTGTACCGTTTTGTCCACAGTTTCATTCTCGCCCCCCCCCCCACCCAAAAAACCTGCAATGTAGATTATAATATCCACAGATATGACGTGAGAGTTCCGAGAACCCGTCAGTAAATGTTTACATCGATTAACTGCCGTCATTTTTGAGTGTCGAGGGTCAATTTTGATTACAACATGTGTGCACAAATCATGCAAGAAAATTTTGTACGGGGGCGCCTAACAATTGTGGGCCCTCAATTATGTAACTCGTTTCATGTTACCCTTCTGGCGCCTATAATTTGGAGGACGTTCCTAGATTTGTGGACCCTTGGATTATAATATTAAAATTATAAATATCAGACTACCACAAACTGTCACTCTTTGTACAGTTCACTAAGTCGTTTCTACACTTTTTGTATTGGCGGTGGCGAAATAATTATTATTCGAGAGAAAGTGCGCAAGTGATGGAGCGCTGGTCGCACAGCATTACGGTGATAATGCTATAGTTTGCAGACTGTGAAATAGCTATCCACTGTCCACGCTAACTGAACATCCCACAGCAAGATACATATTAACGTTACGTAATAATACATTTAGACATAACACAAGATAAGAAACGAAATGAGGCAGAATCCGGAAGTGGATGCGACTCGACCGTTACATAACCAGTAATGGTAAATACGAAAACTACACACCCCAAAACTTTTCATTTGTTTGACAATGACGAAGTTTTTAATGAAGTGCGTTTTTTTGCATAACGTTTTAATTTTGGTATGTCAGAAGTTAACAAACCAAAACGCGGGTGGTTATTACTTTGGAAGATTCAAATCTTAAAGAAGAATTTCAGTTGAAAGAGAAATAAAAAAAAGACGGCAAAATAGAGACGTAATTTTCAGTATATCTTGCACCTAACAGCAGTACTTTTTAGAAGCGTTCCCAAAATTTCGAAAAACGACTATGAGCTTCGTCATGTCTGTAAATCCGTCCGCCAGCAAGGAAAAACTCGGCTCTCATTGGACGGATTGTCATGAAATTTGATATTTGAATACTTTGCGAAAAAAAAACTATTAAGGAATTTCAAGTTTCATTAAAATCGGACAAGAATAACGGGCATTTTATATGCAGATCAATACACATTCTTGATCCTATCTCGTTCAGTTCTTCTTAGAATGGCAAATGTTTCAGACAACAGTGTAGAGGAAATCAAAATACACATTTTATGATCAGTAACTTTCTTTTCGAGATTCGTGCCGTTTATAAGATAATGTGGAAAAATATTGTAAAGCGGGGCAGGCCACAGATGAAATACGTCGCATGCGCATTGCATGCCGGTTAACTAAGGCTACATATACACTCAAAATATGTAACACTTATTGCTTTTACACTGCAACAATGGTTGCAAGAACGCGCCCCAGTGTTGCATTTTTATGTATATTGCCTGTCTTGTTTCAAACTCGAAACCAGCCAGAGTAATATAAAATTCCGTCGCGTCCAACATTCAAAAGCTATGTGCCTAATTTAAAGATACCAATTATGTTAAAAATTTGTCTTTGTCAAAATTTTATCTTAAATATATCATACACAAGAAACACTGATCAACTCTAGTACAAATATTTCAGATGTCATAAAACTCAAACTGGATGCCTGCACGTCATTCACTCTAGTCACACAGAATGCTCCATCAAGTCGCTGACGTTGAATACATCACGGAACAAAACGTCTTCCAACGATACGGTTTTAATCTGTTAAATTGTTTATCTGAGAATATTTTATATTTTTCATTAACGGTTCTACACTGAACTTTATCTCACACTAGACTAGCAGTTTATAAAGGAAAAAGCAAACGACATAACAAACGTACTGTCTCAAATGTTAATTTATAGTTAAATGATAGGACACACATACACACACACACACACACACACACACCCACACCACACACACACACCCACACCACACACACACAGAAACACACCACAAACACACACACACCACACACACACACACACACACACACACCACACACACACACGATCCTTCATATGAACCGCCAATAATTGCTAATTGCAATATACAATTACATAAACCATACAACAATTTGTAACAATTTCTATAATATAGATTCATAAATAACAAGTTGTTTAGAAGTACCGAGATCTCAGTCCTTCAGAATGAATTGAATTCCCTGCATACGATGTGTGTGTATGGCCTAGAGACGGCTTGCAATAAACAATACGATAGAAGTACATGAAGTACAGTTCTGTTTTATCGTAATAGAGCTGTATGTAGTTATGTTAATCGAAACTCGTCACTTACTGCCACTGTCACGATCACCAAGAAAGTCTCACTGGACACTACCCTTAGCCCGATCAATTCAGGACACATTTTTCACACCCCGTTTCTCCAAAATTATGCTTCTAGCAGCTTCATTATTTGTGCTCTACACAAGCGTAAATGTGATTGGGACGATTAATCGAGATGGATTAGACGAGCACAAAATGTAGCACGCAGGGACAAAAGAAAGAACATAAAATTTTAACTAGAAAACTAAAGGCACGTAACGACCTAGGCGTAGAAGAAATACATTAAAATAAGTGACGAAGCTATGGGCTAGACGATGATCTGGGGTTCGATTCCCGGCATGGCATATCTTATTTACCTACTGAAAACGTCAAGACCGGCTTTGAGGTTATATTTAATTGGTACTGGGTTTCCTTCGCCAGGAGTCAAGCGGCCGGGGTGTTTAGCTGACCTTTCACTTCCACCCACCAACGAGGTTAAGAATGAATGGAGCTATACTTTTCTTCCCTCTATATGCCGTCGTGATGTGGGCAAAGACAACTTTGCTCTCACCTAGATCTGAGAGCAATGTTTATCAATGTTTTTTTTTCGCGTCCCACTAACATGAAACAAAAGTAAGTGTATCATTACGTACCGCATGTTAGCAGTATGTAGCACGCAGTTTCTGCTCTTATAGTTTAACTTTTTTACGGATAACAATTGTGCAACACTGGAGCTTTCATAACACAGGAAATCAAATACAGATCTTCAAACCTCATCCGTGTGCTCTTCTGTCAAAACTGAAATATACGTATTAAACACCGAAGAATAACCAGGATATTCTACTGTCTCTTACACCACAGCATGCAGAATCTACACGTTATCCCTCGACGACGATCGAGGGCTAATGTATAGATCCTGTCAAAATGTGAGTTTGTCTCACTGCATGACCTTGCCACTGGTCCCCATTGCTTAGGTGTTCAGTTTATAACAAGGTTAAATTCAAATACATGCACAGCTCTAACCACAAAGAACACTATGGAAAGTAACTGTATATTGTCTCGCGTAGAAAAAAAAGCGCACTTGGTCAATGGAATATATCAGTAACTGGTCACATAGCAGGAAGGGTCGTCTCTCCCCAGCACACAAACCTACCAAGGTCAATCGCAAACTCCTCAGTCAGTATGAGTAGGACCCTCAGTTCCTCAGGCCTGGCAAACTCTTTGGCGTATTTAAACATGTTACAAAATTCCGTTGTCAGTCGCGATTAAACGATAATGGACAGTGTGTTCTTACATTAGATCATGAAAACAATATTTTGGTAAACACTTTATAAACGTTTTTCTGTTTATTTAAATAAACTCACACAATTTTAATCACGCAATTAAGGTCTTCCAAATTACCCCCAAAAAATTACAATTTCCAAACAATTTCGCGTTCATCCGACGACTCTCCACACACCACCAGTGGTAGGCGTAACACCAGTTGAAAAGTACTGTCTTAGAGAAATGGTATGAGAGGTAAATTGGATTCCTCTGGCTCAGGATGGAACCCGCAGCAGGAAGTTGTGTACCCTGGGCTGAAAACTTCGGGTTCTATAAAGGGCGACCAGTTTCTTGATTGGCCGAGCGATTGTCAGCCTCACAAGGAGGTATTTTCATAATGAAGTTTGCAGCTTAACTGCTGTAAGAATCGCATGCAAGATCTTCATGCAAAGAAAACGAGATTAACTGCGTCAAGTGTACCCCCGTCTCAGCCGATCGGAAAATTTTACACTGCCTATACAGCAACGTCATAATATTCCCGGTAGGAAGTTATGGACCCACGGGTGACAAGCAACAAATCGCACTTCATGTAGCCAGTATGAATTGTACTGATTACAATGCCGCTAAGCTTAAACAAGTGTAAACGGAATCGTGGACTTCGAACTGCTTCCACCTTCAGGGGCAGCAGAGGGTCTTGTTCAGAGATGTGCAGCTAACAGTTCTGTTAGATAGTCATAAAAACAACAAATGATTAAAGAAATTATTCCGAAGAACCGCCGCAGGCTGTGTATATCAGGAAACCTAAGCCTCAGAATAAAACCAGGAATAAGAAAGTTGCATAAAACGTACATTAATTGAAATTTAGGCGTTTTACGAAAGTAAAATACACGACGTGACATTTGAGGTCGCGTGGGTCTTTATGCCCTACCAAACTACAAGGCGTCATGCCTCACAAGGTAGCAGTTCTTCGACCACGTTTTGGAAAGTAAAGATGCGCAGCTATAAGCTATTACGTCATGCAGCAATGACTACAGCACCCACATAGTGTACAATGGTAAAAATAACCCTTTCGACATTATAATTAATACACACTACTCTAGATTAGCCTGCTGGGATTGTCTTCTTTTGATCTGAAAAACTCCCTGAGTATGGCACCCCGCTGCCGAAACATAGGAGATTAATATTTGTCATACATTGTATTTTATTACGTACGTATGTGTTTTTATGTATTAATTACAACAATGTGCACTGTATGAGTAACATAAAAAGCCCTCTTGACAGTCTGAAACTTGTTTACGATTTAAGAAAATAATATTAACGTGTTTATTATAATCAAAACAGAGGAAGGAAGACAGAACTGGTGTAGGCGTACATTTGGATTAAAACTTCTGCAATTAGGAAGCAAGAGGGTTTAAAATATAAAAGATAAAAGAAGTCGAAAATCACAAAGTGATACTGTGTCATTTGGAAATTGTATATAGTCATGTATATACATTTTCCAAGTTTCACACACTCATCGGGGATGGCACACTTCCTAGATAATTGTGTCATGTTCTTTCAAAATCAGCATGGTACCGAGCCACCTCAAACGCTCTCAAATTCCTTTTCCAGTTTCTGTTGGCAACCGTGACGGGGTTCTGTCAGTAATGTGAAAACTCGAAAACAAAAACGTATCCATTTTGTACGTACTTTTCTGTGCTGGTTGTCATCAATATAAAAAATTTGGCTAAGCTTGGTGGATTACAATTTGTGCGTTTTTTTTTTATCTACGCTGCGAAATTTGAGTTTCTTACTGCCATTGGTGCACCAAAGGGCTGCAGCTGCACTACAAACAGAAATTAAAAAGACACTGATGTTTTAGACAAGATTTTGTCAAAGGTCTTAGGTGATTTACGCTTCAGCCTAAATCAGCCACTGAAATCAGCTGATGACTAGTGCATTGGAATATTGAAAAACACAATAGCAACTTCCGAATATGTAGATGTATTTCTTTTTCCGTTAGTTTTAATTTTCCCTGTATGTCGGCTCGAAGTTTGGCATGTTTTTCGTAACATAGTTTTTAATCTAGAACACAAATTATACCAGTATATAGTGTGTCTGCCCCCGTCCTCGACAAAATTCTGGGTGCCCCTATACTCACAGCGATGGGACTGAAGATTAAAATATTCTGGGATGTTATGCTGTGTCTTGGGTAATTAGTAACCGATATTTCGAAGAATCGTAATGTCTTTATTGTCAGCGTCGAGCGGTTAAAAAAAAAAGAAAAAAAAGGAGGGGTCACGAAATGACACAGCGTAACATCCAGGCAGACATGACCCCTTATCTTCTATGTTTTCAATTTTGTGTTTCTGTAACTACTCTGTCAAGCCGGATGCAGCATGGCATAAAAATTGTAAGGCGCTGGGAGTAAGAAACACAAACGGCTACATATATTGCAACATAAGCGTGTTCGAAGAAATACAGAGTAATAGTTGGAAATGTTACTGAATGAAAAATCCACCCAGCGTCCTATTCAATAGGTACTTGGGGATTTTTTCCCCGGGAGAAAAGCGACCTGGGACTGGAAGCTAATCCCTCAACTACAGCTAAGGTTAATAAAGAGTGGAGCGATACTTCCAAACTTACATGGAACTTCGCAACGTGAACAGTGATAGCATCACTTTAATTTCACCAAACAGATGCACAATATTTACTCATTACATACATTTTACTGTGTTTCTCCAACATGTTTCGGTGCTACATTCAACATCATGAGAGAGAAGTCACGTGCCCTTTACTTAACACCACATACTTTACGCAGGTACAGTCTATGGTTTCTGCAACAGTTGCGTCAGTAAATTATAAAAGGTACAGATTTGTATCTATAGAATTTACAATATTTATACAATGGTTAAAATCATAAATGTTGCAGTATTGCGCTATATGTTTTAAAACCTTAAAAATATATGGTACAAGTATTCTATATACTACACGTATGTCTACAGTTGTCTATGATCGGCTGTTGTTTTTATAGGTTATGCAAAGTCGTGACAATATATGTTCATCATTCTTCAAATTATAATTGGGTTCGTTGGATATAAAACCCCAAGAAGACGACGTGTCCCATTTTGGCAGAGTTTCCTGTATCGTGGCTGTAACCAGTGGCAATATCTGCATAACGGCGTGTGGCTTTACCCGAAGGGCATATTAAGTTCTCCATGATAATTGTGAATGTTAACACCGAAACATGTAGGAGAAACACAGTAAAATGTATGTAATGAATAAATACTGTGCAATACGTTGATGTAATTATAGTGATGTTACACAATATGAGAATGAACGGTATGGAATACTTCAAAATAAGGGAAAGTACACTTTACCTTTACTACAAGAAAAACTTAAATCCTGCTCACATATGAAATAAGTGCATCCCCTGTTCTATGTTAGTGCGTATTTACTGGATTACAAAAATGCCCACCCAACACAATTCGTTACCTATGTACTGTCCGTAACAAAGTAAATGGCCTGAGGTTATTACATGACACCGCACTAACGACACAACCTGCAGTCACATTAATATTACTTACACCTCATTAAATATTAATATCAGTAAAGTATGCCGGGTGCTGATAAGACTGTGTAAGCATGAACAAATCCTACAAACGATGCATCAGTGCCGGCACGATGTTTTCAAGGTGGTACACATTACCTACATGTATACTGGCCAGATTTCTTTAATGATCAGTCTCGACAAGACAATAACATAGTTGTTTAATTAATATAATGTTTTCGTAGATTTTTTGTTGTTGGATTTAATAGGTTTTGAATATAAAAAAATAAAACCACGACAAAATCTCGAGTGCATTGCATTACTGCTCGCCGCCAGCGCCTGACACAACGCGTAATTTCTAAGAAAAGATGTTTTCAACTTGTGTTTTGTGTTAATTTTAAGTTTAAACGTAAAGAATCAAAATTAAATTCGCGATATTTGACTTTGTGGTGTCATGTGGTTTGGTAGAATGGTCACAACGTTTCGGCGGAACGAAATGCGCCCATCTTTATAGAACTGACCTGAAGACAGAGGCAGCAATATCGCCGAAAAGTTGGTACTTGTCTAGAAAGTTACACCACGTCGCATAACAAAAAACAGGGCTTTTTATACTCATTGCATTAGGTAACGTCTAGTGTCGACATCTCTCTCCAGGTACCAAAATTTATTAAAACTGTTCGGCATCTTGCAAGACTAAACATTTTGCCAAAAGAACAGACAAGTCATTGCGAGATCTGAAATTCACACGACGATGTTGAACATTCAAGTCATCTAAAATCTTTCGCTGTGTCATAATATCCTAGAACACTTCAAAGGGCACCAGACGCGACAATTTTATACATGTCTACAAAGAAAACACAACAACCCAAACTTTCTAATATAGGATACAAAATGCATGTTACACGCTTACCGACACACGCCATTTCTGGTACAGGCTGCCATCACTTTCCGAAGGCAAGTCGGGTGTCCGTTTGCGCCTTTTTAACATCGGCTCAGGCTCTTCCTTGGGGTCATCATTGTGTTCCAACAAGTCTGGCATTTCCATAGTGGTTTGTTCAAAATACGGATTCTTAGAACCGAGCTTGTTCGCATACTCCTCCACAAAGGGGCCGTATTTCTCTACCATAGGCGTTGTAGCCAACAGGATTTTGTTTTTGGCTCTTTGCCTCTTTTCGTCTACATCTTCTGCCGGCAATCCAGTCTCTTCATTGTAATCCCGTCTAAAGCACAGTTCATGCTTTGAAACTTTTTCTTCTTCCGCGGGTGGCAACGTGCAAGGAGGTGGGTAAACCAGTGGCTTGCAGAAATGAGTAGGAAGCGTGACATCACCGCTCGCAGATGCAGATGAAATGTCGTCAGACGGTTCGCCCTCAGGAGCAAATTGCCGATTTTCGGCCATGTTGTTGACGTCACAATGATCTGCAATGACTGGGGCAGACACTTCTTTCTCGAAAGTACTGTGCTCTTCGACTACCACCGGAATTTGGTCTTGAGATGTCACTATGGGAGAAGCATCCTTAGTCCCAGGCTCGGTGAGTGAAAGTGACTCACCGTTGCTACAAGCACTGTCACTGATGCTTGAATCGGACTTGCTCGCTTTAATATCAGCCGGCCATTGGTTGGCTGAACTTGCCGCATCCTCAACGGGCATAGACCTAGCAACTGCTTCCGGGTTCGGACATATTTCTGCAGTCGATGGCGAAGGGGCAGTTAAGAAACTTTCTTCTTCGGTTGATGCAGAATGGTATTCTTGAGACGAGGGTGTATCTGACGACTTCACTGTCTTTCCTGGCCCAGCAGCTTTATATTTCACAATACTCAACCTCCTCACAAAAGAAGAAGCCTTGCTTGGTAATGAATGCTTGGTACCGGGTGATGGTGTTGATGCCGCACTGTCTTCCGACTCTGACTTACTACTGCCACTGATCTTTTCTTTCTTATACTTTTTTGCCTTGCCCTTTTCCTCCATCGCTCCGATATACGAATCCCTCTCGGTAATCTTTTTTCTTCCGCCTATTCTGAAAGAACCCAATTTGACGCCGCCAGGTTTGTTTTTTGTAACAACCTTGGGTATAGTGCCACTGTTTTGTGACGAAGGCGATGCTGTTGAAGTTGACTGAGAAGGGCTCTTGATTTCCTTAAGTTCTGGCGAAGAAACACTTTGTTCCGTTCGATTCTCCTCCATATCGTTTCTAACAGCAACCACAAATCACACAAATTCGGTTATAATATTACAAAAGTTCAATAATCACAACGCAACGTCATTAACTTTCCTTCCAAGAACAGCTAATCACAAACACCTGAATTATAATAACGTTGCCACACGATGTCACAATCTACGACAAACACTCACGGTACGAATTGCACACAAGACACTGATCCACGTAGCTTCGAGAAGGCAACTGAATCGGGTAACCAAGTCACTACCTGCAGCCGAAGGGGGATGGAGGGGCGAACTGAAAGACGAGCATTGGGCGGGGGGAGGGACATGTAAAAATATGCAAACTGAATATAATACTCCCATAAGAAAACGTATACAGAATTAACAGCGTCAATAATTAAAACCTGATATTTCAATACGAATTAAATTTTTATTTGAACTGAAATAAGAGTTTCATTTAACTTACAGAGGCGTATTGGATAAGGAAATGGGAAGGGGGGCGAGGGGAGGTTCAATTGTAAAGCTAAGAAGAAAACAAATGACATCAGTGGTGGCACCACAAGAGTAACAGAACAAGATAACGAACGTTTAATAGTTAAACATTCACATCACAGGACGTTACTTGCAGTAGGACAGCCGCCATTACAGTGAGGATGAACTGTCATCTGATCTGACCTTACTTCCATGTCGAAATTCTATGGCCTCCTCGGGTCGGGAATTAAAACAAAAAAAACAGTTGATAAACAACACACTGTTACCATACAAATTAAAAAATTCACGTAACGGTGTTTATGGAAACAAATGTTATTTACTGTGAGAGTCACATGAAACACATAACTACACTTTGAGCTAAAAATACAAGGTCTTTCCAACGTTAGAAACTGTGCATACAGCTTTAAAACATTATATGTTACCGAACGACTGACCCACTTTGGATGTCTTCATTTCTACGTGTCAAAACATAATGTTTGGTATATGTAAGTCTGCACTACATTTGTAACATTTCTTATACATTTTACTCTGTACTAAGTTTCCTTTATCAATTAAAATGCGAACAAATAAAGGTCTTTTTTTTTGGATTTTGGCACTGTTCATTTGTTAAATGTTTCGACGTTTCGAAGGAAAGTACTGCATCCAGGTCCAAGGTGTCAATTGTTTTGGGTGGATGCTGAAGTGATATGGAGCAAATATTGTCCGCTATACAAGAAAAAGATTGAGGCACTACCTAGGTACACTCCTCCAAAACGTCGGAACATTTGACAACTAAACCGTGCATAAATCCAAGACAAGACTATCATCTGATGAACAACCGTCGTAAAAACCCAAAAACTTATTACCAGTTTTGAACAGCTGGTTCAAAACAGTATAACACAAACACTGACTGAAAAGGCAGACTCAACAAATGAAACCTCAGAACTAAAAGTAAAGGACAAAGATATGCCCGTGCCAAGCAGGCACAGAGGGAAGGTAGTGGTCCAGCTCTACCCATACTCAACCTCGGCGCTAGACAGGGTGTATGATCAACGCCACGCACCGACCGCTTTACCCTCGGTACCGTTTGTACAAGAGGCAGGATGGGCCTCGGGATGGTCCGGTCAAGTCTCGGCCCCACTAGCGTTCGACTCCTTACATATTCGAGGGTGAATTAGACTACTAAGAGTTAAAATAAAAAAAAATAAAATAAAATAAAATATATAAAAATTTTGTGGAAATGTGATTTATTCACTGTACTCACAACAACAACTTTACATTATGACTCATTCACAAAACCCACTACTCTACTGCTTTCTGATCACTTCAAGTTACAAGCCATTTCTCTGAGATCCAGCTTGATATTAGCCTACGCATCCCGCGTGGTGAGTTTCCATTGGATATTTAATCCAGATTCCTATGCACAAACTCTAACCGTGCTAACAACATTATGTGGACAATAGATCAATAGATATGAAGCTCATCGTTATGTAACTTTCTCTATTCTGTTGTTATTACATCCAGAACACCGAACGTCACCGCATGTGGGAAGTCTCACTTTCAAATTTCGACCAGGAGAGCGGCCAACATACCTGAGGGTCCCACTGTTTATCTCAGTCCATCCCGGTAAATTCCGGAAGAGCAGGCCTCAAATAGAATATGGACTCTTTTTTCTCCATCCTTGTCACTGATCATCCTAACATTTGGCTCTACATTAGCGTCGTTAAACAAACAGAAACTGGCAGGAACGACCTTTTCGTCCCAATCTATTGCCGCTGTTATTTCAACCACTGTTATTAGAAACCCTGGTGAAATGGAGAAACGTAGGTTAGGGTACAGTTGTACCTGTGCACGCCGTGAAGGCATATGGATAAATGGAGGTACAGCTCCACACTCTTAATTTCGGCGTTAGATGGAGGTCAGTGGTCACCTTAATAAATCGGCCGCTTTTTACCCCGTATACACTGAAAATGATGCTGAATGGGCACCAGAGCCAGTCTAGAGGCTTCCGAAAATAAAAAAGTATCTTTCCTCTGCCGGAAAAGAACCCGTTTTCCTCGGTCGTCCAGCCCGGAGGCTAGCCATTGTACTGACTGAGCTATTCCAGTTCCTACATGCCCGAAGGGCTTTTACAATTCTCTGAAAATTCGTATGGTCTCATTACAGTATTTTCAGTTGCTAACTCTCACAGTCACATACAGTCATGCACACATAACACTGCATTACTTGCACTAATCTCCTTCCGTGTGACCGCCATCTGTTTGTTAACTCGCAACTATCAACAGGTGGCACTCAGCACGTGATACGTGACATAGGGGTCAGATGGTGACATAATTGCCTGATGGTTTGGTGACACAACACACACTGGATACGATAAAGTCAGTCTCTTGTGGAACCATGAAATACACGCGAACGCTATCCATCTATGTTAAATACATACCGACAATGAAATCATACATTATTAAACACCACTGTATTAACACCACATGTCACTCCAACATGTTTCAACCCTCAAAGAGCCATGCGCAGAAGGTACAACTGATACATTCCAGCAGCAAGTTCAACAAAATGAGCCACCAGCTGTAAATTCAACTGTCTGCAGTGTGTAGTGTGTTAAGCAGCAGAAATATGATTCGCTGCACACTAAGTTGAATTTTACATCTGGTGACCCATGTTGTTGACCTTGCTGCTGGAATGTACCAGTTGTAATCCCTGAGGATGGCCCTTTGAGGGTTGAAACATGTTGGGGTGAAGTATAGTGTTAATAAAGTGGCGTTTTAATAATATATGAGTGCATTTGTCTGTATTTATTAAGTATAGTGAAGTGAAGGTCCTGCTAAAATTGTGTGCTATACCTGTGGAGTAACAATATTAGAAACTAGGTACAGTACCTTCTCCCCATTAGGTTGCTTTTCCTATATGCATTGCTGCTAACTGTAGTTGGTCTTTTGTGTATTGTGTTATTATCTTGTGTATATCTTTGTTACTTCATGTGTATTGTTTTACTATGTGTGTGTATTGCTGTCTTACATACTTTAGTCATTGGATTGCTGGCTAGAAGTTAGTATCCGGAAGGTCCTGCGACCGGTCACCTCGGCACAGGTTTTTCTTGGTTTCCCTCTGTCTATAAGCGAATGCTGAGATGGTTCCCAAGACTCCAAGTTGCTACTGCTTGCTTCTCATGTAGCCCTCCCGACTTAAATTTCTTAGATCCTTACTTCATATTTATGTTATCTTTATTTCATATTTATGTACATTCATAATAACCACTGCCAACGGGTGATAGCCCATTTGCAGTTAAATATATTATATGAACAAGATAAAGCCATCTATCTAATTACTTCTTTCTCAGGTTGTATTTTCAAGACCCGGGATTAGTCGATACGGGATATAAGAGCCGGGGTTAGAATCTCGGCAGTGACCCACACACCCCACTATTCAATGACCACCATGGTTACTTCCTGGTGGCAAAGTGGCCGGGGCGTCTAGCTCACACCATATAGTGCCCAGGTTAAGAATCAGTGGAGCTATACCCCTGTTTCTCCTGTATACCTTGATGGAGAAGGTACGGACACTTTACTTTTAGGCTATATTTTCTTCTGCAGACATACATCTGACATGGACCGTCCCAGCACCGCTGACACTTTGCACCACCCTTTTGGACAATGATCATCACACAACAATGTCCAGGGTCTGGGACGCTCCGCCAAGGGCGCATCCGTTACTGTGTCAATTGATGCAGGAAAGAACAAGTTTTAATTCTGAACAAATTGATGAAGTACCATGCTAAAAAGTCAGCCAAACAGATTTTAATACACCAAGAATCGACTAGGGAACTTCAGAATTTGCATGAGCTTACGTGTATTATTAAACTTTGTGTATTCTCCTCCCACTAAATGTGGATGAACAGAAGTGCGTACAGAAGTGGATGTCAATCATTCTTAAGGTAACGTAGCTCTGGTATCAGATACTGTAAATTCTGCTGTCGCAATGATTGAAGTTGCGGAAGTACGGTTTCTATAAATGCCAACATTTTGTAACTTTGTATAAACTCAGCACTCAGTGCAACGGCATGAACGGGCAAACAAGTTTTTGTTCCTAATTTTTTTATGGCGCAACAGCCTCTAGTGGGCCAGGGCCTCCTCGTTATCCAGATTTCACTCTCACATTCGGACACGTCACACTCGGTAGGACTCCTCTGGGCGAGTGTTAGGCCCGTCCCAGAGACCTCTACTTGACAACATACAACACTGACACGAGATATGACATCCACGCCCCCAGCGGGATACGTACCCCCCCATCCCAGCAAGCGAGCGGCTGTAACGTTTGTGTGCGGGAGACACCAGGTTCGAATATCCTATATCCTGACTGAAGCGTTCCGTGATACCTTCAATTTATTGTGGCCAGTATCCACGTACGCCAGAGCCATCTAGAGTAAATCATTTATTATCTTATCTAATTGGCGGGAAGATCGGTTTAGAGAAGCCGTTAAGTCGGTTGTTTGGGATCCCTTTCCTAGACTACAGGTTCGCACTCACAAACCTAAATAACCGAATTAGGCAATGCATGCAAAAAAAAAACATATATACTATACTTTATAAAGAATAAGAAAAGAAGGACTACATATGTCTTGTAAGTACCCGTAACTTAAAGAAGTTTAACTTGTATCACGTAAGCGTAAGTAGGACTAGGCTAACCTCCGTGTCATCGGCCTGTTATGTAGTTCTGTAGGCTACATTATTGGCCCCCACAAAATACAGTGCAATATGTTACATAAATACCATATTCAAGTTCTGACATACAAATAATTTGGAATCGATTTTTTTTACGATATGTTGGAAGGGCGAGTCTGTCGTGTCGGAGTCGGTTGTTCCAGAATCGGATGGCTGAGGGTTTGCTGCACTTTCAAATCCTTATATTCTGATCATTCGGTAACGACTCTATAACCTATTTTTGGTTTAAAAAACAATTAAACAACCTATGACCTAACACCGACATAGGAAATTTAACCAAAATAAAGACAAACCACCGTATTTTGTTAAAATATTAGAAAATCAAATATACGGTACCCTTCCCACGCCACGTTGCTCAATCACACGTTCATTAACCTTTTGACGCCTAATGTCAACTACAGTGGTCGTACCGCACCGCTAACCTCTAAAGTTGCATTTTATATATTTATTCAAAAAATATTGGTATTGAATATTTTAAACATGGTATATACTCTCCGTTTTTTTTCCTTCAAAATGCTGTTTGTTTCATAATTCTAACGTATTTGGTTCCTGTATTATTCACATTTTATATACAGGGTGTGCTAAAATTAAAAAAATAATTCCGGCGCCAAAAGGTTAATTAACCAACTGCCTTTTATACGTTGCTGCTCTCTACTAATAATACAAAATATATTTAAATGAAATTTCCAGTACGTCTTAATTAAGTTTAAATATAAAGGATTATATTCAAGTACTGCAGTCAGAGACCAATACTTAAGCTTCTTAACTTCTAATCTTGCATAAACAGCCTTGCAAATATTGTCAAATCACAACATAACGCGGCAATTTAACAAAGACCACGGATGTCCTAAACCAATAAAATAGAATTCAGACCATGAAGATGACGTACATGTAGGCGTCGAAACTCCTATTCCAAAGAATAAATCACAACAGTGCTTAAAATACAATTAGTTGATTAGCAATTTGTTATATGATAATGTTTTGGGGTAAAGTTAAAAGCATTTGAGTGGGTTAGCGTCCTGAGGATAACACTGACAACACAGGAAGACATATATTTGTCTCTTTCTAGAGATCAAAGTCCAGAGCTTACAGAAAGATAAGAAAAGTGGTGAGTGCTGTCAAGGGTGTGCGAACATCGATCAATACTGTTACATGAGTCAACGCGAAGGAAGAAGCCAAACAATGTGCACAACTTGCGAACAACAATACCCTACGCTTTTACTAACCGTTCCAGCACTCTGGTACATGCACAAACTGCTGCAAAATTAAATCACTTTGTACTTTCCCTATAGAATGTGTTACTGTAGTGCATATGTTTTATGAAAGAACAGTGGTTTTCTCCCTGTAGAGCACTAATCGATTGGTCTTTGTAATGGGAACTGTGAAGTAGGAACTGAGTTTCTATAAATTATTTGGATAATCTGAGGTTCAAAAATCAAACACTCTAGTAACCACATGTGCCATCTACCTGAAATTAAAAACAGACTGTGCATTCTGCTCACGATTTATTTACGAATTTCTTACGCATAAACAGCCATTAATTCTTTATCGTGTTGTCGGCAGTCACTAGGCCACGGATGGAAAATCCCTATTCGATTCCCAGCAAGTACGAAAGATTTTTCCCTTTCACTGAGTCCTACACAGCCCCTAGTCAATGTGCACCGGGGGTAAAGCGGCCGGGAGCACAAAGATGCTCACGTATATCTAATGCCGAGGAAAAGAATGAGTGGAGCTACACCTTTCCTACATGCCTGCATGAAGGCACAGGGGCATGTTTGCTATTACTTTTTAGGCGCATTAGCGACACTGCGAAACGCGACTGTTAGTTTCGTTATGTCTCTCCGCGTAAAGCAACTTGGCTCCCACTGGACCGATTTTCATGAAATTTGATATTTGAATGTTTGAGGATTGCTCCAAAGTATGTCGAGAAAGTTAAGTTTCATTAAAATCTGACAAAAAGAACGGGTACTTTACATGAAGACTTATGTACATTGATGATATCTCTCTGATTTCTTGTTTGAAAGAGAAATGTCTTCGACAAAAGTTGTAGAGAAAATCAACACATTATATCCTCAACAATTTTCTTCCGAAAATTTTACGTTTATGAGATAACATGGGAAACCAAAAAAATGCACTGTTGGGTTTCCACTGCAACAACTGTTACGCGAACGCGCCACAATGTTAAGTAAAACACACACTGTCCATACAACACTAACCGCTAATGGACAAACTGTGTGTTTTCTTTGTCGTGCGGTGTGAATTGCGGGATATTGTTTACATGAGTTTTGGCCTTCAAAGTGTGAATTTCTTTTAAAGCGCATTTTCTCTCTTCAATAACCTTGGATCATTTGACTTCTCCCTTCAGTTCCCTAAATCTTTCCTTCCTCCAACATGCATCGTTGATTTATCTCTCAAGCACGCCCTTATTTGTCAAGTTTAAGTAGCGTCACATCTGAGCACAGTAGCGAACAACTGCGCACAGTACACGTTGGCTAATTACAAGTTGAACTAATTTCCTGTATTGACACTAATTACATGGGAGTGTTTGCCTATTGTGCTACCTGATGATTAATTCACTGCACAAGACCCCCTTACGTAGCCATCACAATCACATGCTACGTCTTAAAGTCCCAAAACAAGCAGGAAGTGTAGGCAAATATAACACTGAGGCGCTTTCAGATTTTTGGGTCACGGACCCTTCGTGTACTGCATGTAGTTATATTATAAATCCAGTGTGGTCACACTTTTGTTGTTGTTGAAAACTGTACATACGTTATAGAGTGTTACAGCTATTACTTAGCGTCTATCATCACATTGCTTTGTACAGTTTATTCTGTATATGTATGTCTACGCTAATTTTGCCTATGTTAAATTTGTCCGTTGTACATAACCTCAATTCTTCGTCCAATTTAAATATTTTGTAATTGCTGACTTCAAATAATACAGGGCGTTTCATAATGTACTCCGGGATTACAAAAATTTATTATAGGAAAATCGTAAGACACATATTTACGAAACCTGTACCGATAGAAGAAACAACTAAAAAATTTACTGAAACTAGGTGTCTGTGCAAGTAGAAATCAAGTGGTCGCCCATTAACCGCTGAAGATGACGTTGAACGGGTTCGGGCCAGTTTTCTGCATAGTCCGAAGAAATCAACGTGAACTGAAGCTAAGGAACTATCGATATCGAAAACAACGGTGTGGAGGGTTCTGCGTAAGCGTTTGGCTGTGAACAATTCCATTAAGGTAGGTCCTTTGGTTTTCTTCTTATAAATGTTTGTAATCACGGAGAACATTATGAAACGCCCTGTATTACGTAGACAATCTGTAAAGTATATCCATTATACATATATACCAAACGTCGTATTCCTAGACATAGCCAACAAGTGTCAAATATTATGTATGCACGCTGTAATTTTCCTTAATTATGCATCATGCTAGCAAATCGCACGAAGAAGTAACGCAGATTAGAGTCACTGATGTCGACAGCAAACAGTGTAACGGCAGTAACAGAAGTGGCCTTAAATGTCCGCAGGTCTTCAAGTAAGGGGCCTGTTATTTTTGTCCGAATTTAACCACACTTGAATATTCTCGAAGGATTTTAATAACACTCACCCCAATTATGAAATATGACAAAAATCCGTCCAGCGGGAGCCGAGCTGTTCTATGGCTCTAGGATGGATATACGTACGGACGGACATACATTTATCTCTTGGCAAATTCGCAAATGCATCAGCTACAGCGTTCACAAAACGCGTCTGCAAATTGGATGCAGCATTTGACACTCGTTTACTCACAACTGGTCAAAGTATTCAAGAAAGTTACACATGATATAGCCTGTTTTCGTGGCTGATGCAGATACAACACAATTAAGGTAATTTAAACAGTAAACAGTTGCGATTTACCAACTCGTAACCTCCCGCTGATACAAGATATTCGTTTAAATTTGTACTACGTTTTGCCAAACTCCCTATTTGATTTTATGGATCTGTCGTTTTTTATTTGTGTACGGAAGGCAAACAACCGTGGCTTCCACATTCGACCTCAACATTTACTGGTGCAAGAGCTGTAATGGCAGTTGCCAGTTCCCAGATTACAATTTACGTGCGTCCCCTGTGCTACTGCATATTATTAAATTATATTGATTACGTGTAACATGCGCCAGTAAAATATAGCCCGTAGAGTCACTAGGCTACGGGCTGCACGAGCGAGGAAACGTGGTTCGATTACCGACAACAGCATGAGATAATTTTAATACATGCAATGAAATTATGAACACCATTGACAGAACTAACATTTAATATAAGCCTACCTTTACACAGCTACATGTTTCGACCTTGCAAGGTCATCATCAGGCTAATATTAAAACGCTTAAAAAATATAAAAATTTGTAAAAGTTAGATCTCATTTCTAGCGTTTGTTTCAGCCTAAGAAGAAGGCATGTGGATATTTAAGTGCAAGAGATCTCTTCCTTACAAAAGAATTGTCTTTCACAAAATACTCATGTACCTTCCTGTTACATGTTGCATAATTTTCGCCTCTTAATGAACTAAAGTTGAAATATGAAGAAAATTAAAAAACATACTATTTATGATACAGAGTTGTGTTGACTGAATCATTCTTTGACATATTAATTTACAAAAAATAAAGGAATGTCGTCAGTCAAAATTTAAAATATTTAAGTTCCAGTTTAGTACATTTAGTACCTCTGAAGTCCAACCCTCCGCTTCGAAGACCACGATATTTTATAAGACATTTTCACGGTGAATATGAAGGTTACAGTGTTCTGGCATGTGCCACATTGCAGCTGGGCACAAAGGTACCAGCGTTTCAAAAGAACTTGCTTCATCCACCTTCGGGGCTGAAGAAAGACACAGCGGGTTTCTCTAAAATGCTGGTAATATGTGCCAAACATCACGGTGTCACGTTCCACAAGACCATAAGCTTAGTTTCTTATCCTGTTCACAAGACGCCAACCCCTATCTCTTTAACAGCTATCGCATGAAGATTCAAAGTTTTCTAACATATGACGCCGTCTCGACTGGCAATGTAAGAAAAGGACTACGCAGACCCTCAGGATGGAGGCAGCAAGCTCCTCCAAAACATCTGTGCCTATTTACCAATAGACACCACGTCATATCCAAAAAGACTTTAATTTTCACAAACATTACTACGCGCTAGTCAACTCTCATAAGTATTTTAATGTTATCCTCCCATATACGTACATCTCACCACCTTCACGATTTCCGACCTCGGTTGTGAATTTATCATCTGTCCCACATATTAGAATATATGGCCTTCGTTTATGATTAGATGTAGCATAGTCGCTACCGACTATGCTACATCTAATCATAAAGGACTGTACGGTCCGGAGTTCGAATCTCGGAAGGGGTAAGGGGTTTTCATATTCTCCAAAACGTCCAGACCGCCTCTAGGGACCACCCAGCCTTATATTCAATTGTTAAAGCGGCACGAAGTTAAATACTCACCTCCCATCCAGTGCCGAGGTTAAGAAGGCGTGAAGCTGTACTTCTGCTCCCCTTATATGCCTTCATGGCGCAGACAGGGAAAATTTTAATTTAGGGGGGTGGTCCTCCAGTTTGTGGACTAGGAGGAGCATAGGTAATTGAAGTATGGGGCAGCCGGCTATCGTTTGTCCACATTGTGGTTCACCCTCTAGCGTTTCCCACATACTGATGGAATGCCACAACTATAAGGAACAGCGTCATTAAAAAGATACCCATGCTGTTTCGCACGGCATCTTAGAGGACGATCGCTGTAACATCAACAAAATCTTGGCATTCGTAACCAGCATCGTCTTAGATACGTTAATTTAAACATCTTGCTTTAATTGTCTATAACACTGTAAATTCCATTGCACAGAAATGTCAGTGACTCTTCCCTTCATTTCATCAGCACGAACACCAGGTCTGTGACAACAGGCTCTTGTATGTTGTCATTTGTATACAATTACATACGCTATCAGTACGTACTGTTCCACAGCGTAACGGATTTGTCCTACTTTATAGGAACGTGACGTACCGATAATTCTAATGACTGCGATTTGATTGGACCTTTTAACGAGTTTTCGAAACACATAATCGTCAGTGCCAACATGCCCCCAAATGCACATACAGACATCACATTACAACATAATTCATCTTTATCGCCTTCATTTAACTTACAGATGTCGTGCTCAGTAGGCAAACCAAATACGAATTCCTTACAACTGCCAATTCTATTTCACGTTGCAGCACAAATTTAACTTCACATATTTAAATAATTATTAATTATATTTCACCACACAAAACTGCAAACAAATCAGGACAGTACCTTAATTAGGCCTAAGACCGTTTCCTTTCATAAAATTTCCAAATTTTTACTAACTATCATCCAATCAGTCGACGCCATATAATATATAATTAGTGACAGAGTCGGTAAATACGCTAAAATTTATAGATTGAAGGACTAATCTGGGCAGGCAAAGTTTGGCAGAGCTTAAATATAACAAAAATGTATCCGTGTTGCAGTTGAAAAGAGAAATGTGTGATTTTTATTACTGCAGAAATTATACAAGATACGTGAGCCAAGAAAACCAAAATATGCCTTTGGAAGAGGTTCGGGGGGTGGGGGGCAAGATACATATGATACTGAAAACAAGAATACAAGTAAATATCAAATATTTTCACAGGTCTCCAGCACAGACAAGCTAATATGGAAATTACCGACCCCTTATTATCTCTATGCGCAAGCAAATTATTTTGGTCTGTCCAACTCTCTATACTTATCCGTCTCTGGTCTGGTTGCTAGGTACCACAACCGGACTTTCATGGTGCATAAAAAGATAAATGTCCTCCGTACATCGTTGCAAGGCAACCATTTAATGCATAAAGAGATGACTGCGCAGCACCGCTACTTCAACCGCATAAGGCCAATTGATTACTTCATGTACCACAAGGTTTAGCACTCAGAAATTCCACATTTTGTCGAAAGACAGTATTTCTGTAGTTTTTTTGGCTTTCAAAACAATCGGCGATTATTTCCCTAAACAACATTAAATAATCGGTTCCTTTAACCGTGACGGGATGTTCAACTGTGCGGTACTCATGAATGGCTTACTAATTTCCTAAGGGTACAGCCAAGAATGCTGTCTCCAGGGATATTTTGTCGTGTAGCCTGATAGACCTAAATCACTCTATCAGAGTAAACGGTGTTGAATCACCTCTAAGAAAAATCAAAATCTCATATTTCATTCTCTGATAAAACTGTCATTCTATTTAGCACCATTCAATGTTTATTTATTGTTTTTCCGATCAATACAACACCATAAATGATTTTATATTCATGTATTCATCAAATTCAATACATATGTCGACCGGTTATTACAACCATCCTAGGTTAGTGCTACAATAATATAAGAGGAAGAATTGGGGTAGAGGCCTCAACCTCAGTTTTTCCTTTTACATTGCTGCAGCACTCTATCTCAGTTCTGCCTTTTATGTTATTGTAGCACTCTACCTCCGTTCCTCCTTTCAACCAATTGGAGCACTCTACCTTAGTTCTTCCTTTTATATCAGTGTAGCACTCTACTGTAGCACTACCCAATGATGGCTGTAATAACCGGATGAAACATGTCGTAGTGAGCTGATAAATAAAAGAATATACAACCATTTATAGTGTTGTACTGATCGGAAAAACAACAAAGAAACATTGATTGAACAAATACAGTGGAATGATGTTACGACCCCGTTACCCCTACCCCCGCAAAAAAAAATACCATGCAGTTTCTGGAATTCGTCCATGGTCTGTTCAATTTCTGTAACTTTACACAATGAACGACAGACCAAGCACACAAACTGAGTAGTGGTACATGACATACGCCATCATCAGAACCCTACAGAACGGAACCGCTAACCCTTATTTAACTTTTTAGCTACCATACCGTATGATATTAGAAGCAGGTAAGCGTATCCAGGGCCAAAACCGGTACTGTACACATTATATTATAAACTTGGAATTTGAGTGCGTGCGTGAAGTTGTTAGAGTTGATGATATGCCATATGGCAGTCTTTATGAAGCAGTCAAAACTCTTATGCTTCGGTCGGCACTGCAACGTCAGAATTTGCCGGTAAAATTTACAAAGTTTTCTCAAAACTGTAATTTAAGAGTACCCCTGTAGAAATGGATTGTATTCCAACATACGGAGAGCACAGTTTATGCTGTGTAAAATGTGGAAGGCACATTTAAAGTACTCGCAGTGTTATGATATGATATGATATATTTGTTAACTGTAGTTGGGTAGCCAGCCGATGGCAGTACTACAGTACACATTTACACACAACCAATACACAGAACGACACAAAACAAACAATACACAGAACAACACAACAATTTGGAAAAGTGCGGGCCGTGCCCCATCTTTGCGGGGTTTACCCTGGCATTTGCCTTACAACTGAGGAAAAAGCACGGAAAAACCTCAGTCATGGTAGCCAAGACCTCAGTCACGGTAGACAATATTCTCGACATTATTCAAGAATTTTAAACCTAAGAAAAATAACAGAACGAAGGCGCCATAAACGTTACGCATTACGCGTACTAATTTAAAATATTATTCTCAAACCTAATAGTAGCGACAGCGTAATCAGTATAGTAACTCGGTTACGGGTTGGTCGACCGGGGGATCGGTTCCCGACAGGCGAAATAGACTTTTTCTTCTTCAAACGTCCAGACCAGCTCTGGGGACCACTCAGCCACCCAGTCCGCATGTACCGGAGTTATTTCCCCGAGAGAAAAACGGTAGGAATGTGAAGTTGACTATTAACCTCCACCTAGTTTGGTGGTTAAGAATCAATGCAGCTTAACACTATTTCCCCTATATGCCTTCATGGAGTAGCCCCAGGGGCAGTTTTACTTTTATCCTTCCATCCACGCCTACGTCTTTCGGGTTGACTCTTTCTTTCAGATTTTCCAACCAAAACCCTTCATGCCTGTCTCACGCAAGCCACATGCCCCACCCATCTCATCCTTCCCAGTTTGATCAACCGATAACATTTGGCGAGCAGTACAAATCCTGAAAAATCCCCATTATGCAGTTTTCTCCAGCCTCTTGTTACTTCCTCCATCTCTGGCTCAGATATCTTCCTCAGGACTCTGATATCTAATAAGAACGCAAGGAAAAATAGCTTGGCTGCATTGTTTGGTGACGGGCAGTGTAGTTAGTGCAGCAGTACATTGCAGTACATTGCATATACGGTACATGTATGTCAGGAGAAATTAAATTTTCAGAACACAAAAACCGCACCTGGAAGAAGTGAAGGCCTGCATCAGAATGAACCAGGATAGAGTTCATCTTTGTTTTAGGCAGCAATGGCAACCTAATGTTTCAGGACGTAAAAAGTGAGAAGCTTATGGCGGCACTGCGGTGTTGTCGAAAGCGATGACATATCATTTAGCAAAAAGTAATACCAACTTTTCAGAGAAAATTGTGAACTCCATGTACAGAGCAGAAGCAGGCAAAAGAAGTGGGTTAGATTAAAATTGAATGCTAATGCGAAAGGCTTGCTCATTGCAGGAAACAGAAGAACTGTGACCATGAGTCTTGTATTGTGAAGATAGAACAGTCTTGTTCTCACATTCCGCTCGAACCGCGGTCACGTAGCTTAAACTTCTCACAATTATTTCCCATGGGGTAAATTACAAAGTGATACATGGAACGCTTCTTGCATTTTTACTGGTCCACAGCATCAGCTCGTGCTAGGCGCCACGGTATCAACGCAAGAACCAACCAACGTCCATAGCCCTCCTTGCAGAATATCAGAGGATTCAGGATACGGTCCGGTCCACTATGAATTATAGCTCCTTAAAGAAGCCACATCTTTGCATCTGTGAAATATATTTGTTCCGAAGTCATATTTATTAAACTCGATGTTAAAAAGTATTCCACGCTCCGTGGAACTTCTACGTCAAGAGATAGACATACTAATATTGTTCATATCCGAGCACTAATATCAATATATCAAATAAATACTTACACATGCAGTCAAATATCATTAAGTAAACATTCAGTAACACAACATGTCACTCCAACATGTTTCATCCCTTCAAGGGCCATCTTCAGGGAATATATCTGATACACTCCGACAACAATTAATAAAATGTATATGTTTGCAGTCTAACACAATCTTTATTATATAAGATATAGTTAGAAGATAATTAAAAGATTATATTAGCGACATGTTTCGGCTTCGTTATAAAGCCATCTTCAGGCTGCAACTCAAAAGGCGTTTTTTGATATACAATTGGCAATGTCTTTAAAATACGAGATATCGTTTACATTAGAATATGATAAATAACATGAGATATAAAAATGTGAAATACAAGTATAAGATAGCACAAGTTAATAGAAACATGTTAAAATAGTGTTTGATTATGATAGGAGTCTTTTGATGAGCAGTTTTGTTTAAGTTGTGTGTTGCGATGTTTTTTATGTTCCACTTCACTCTGTTAATGGAAAGCTGTTTTTTTTTCTTTTTTCTTGGGGCTCCTTTTCTTTAATGTATGTGGAGGATTATTGAATGTATTGAGTAGAAGTGTATTTTCATTTTTCCGTAGAGGATCGCTGGATGACACTGCGCTGCAATCTGTAATTGTACAGAAAATTTGCATTTTACAATGACGTATGGGGTGTCGAAGCCGGTCCCGGTGGCTGCGCGGTCTAAGGCGTAGGTCGGCGGCTACTCGCTTGCTGAGATTGTGGGTTCGAATCCCACCGGAAGCATGGATGTTTGTCTGTTGTGTGTGTTGTCAGGTGGAGGCCTCTGCGACGAGCTGATCACTGGTCCAGAGGAGTCCTACCAAGTGTGGCGTGTCGTTGTGTGTGATCTAGAAATCTCGTGAATGAGGAGGCCCTGGCCCACTGGGGGCTGTCGCGACAAAAACAAACATGGGTTGTCAAACTATTAATGTTTGAAATCGATAACGCCTACCGAATACGTGTCTTATTTTTCCTACTTGGCGAAACGAAGGTCAATGTACGGTTTGCTCTATAGACATACAATCTTTCTTGTTTGGATGATGGGTTCAGCTACGTCCAGGATGTTGTACAATCAGTTTTCTGTTAAAATAACACAGTTTATAATAAGTACGAAATTCACGAAATAAAAAGTTCACACTTTTTAAATTAAGGTTGCCACGTCAAAATATAAATTAATTGCTCGCCCTCGTTCCGAAAAAAAGGCAATATTGTATTTTTTGTGACGCTGCAGCCCAACGCGGGCTATGGCCTCCTCTGGACGAGTGGCAATATTGTATTACTTCCACAAATTTAGAATTTCGAACGAAGTCACTGAATTAATGTCCCAAAGTGCTCCGGTCCAGTAAGCTATTACCTAGACCAAGTACAAATTCAACTCAGCTGTATGTACAGCCACAGACCAACAATTCTCATTATCAAAGGATTACAAAAATCTTGTTAGAAGGAGCTCTAAGCTTGTATCACAAAATTTACTGGAACTTCAAAGACAGTGTTTGCCTCACAGCACTCCATTATACACAAAAGTTATCTATGTACAAAATGCCGCATTTGGTATTCTTTCTAGTGCGGTGAACTACACGTACAACTAGTAGCCACACTGCTCAATTTAACAAATGAATCCTACACCCATAAAATCCACTGTACATTCATTACAGGTTTGAAAATAGTATTAATATATTTAATGTACTAAAATTATACGTTACTAAAAGCTCCACGAGCCGCTTAGGATCTAGGCCAGCTCACATGAGATTTGTGGTAGAAAAAAATGGCACACTTTTACTCCGTCAGTACCATTCCAGCAGTGCTCCAACCTTACATTCAATTACATGTTGCTCTTACCAGAAGACAAACAGGCTAAACCTGGGAACCTTCCAAAAAGCAATCTCTTTCGGACAATGGGGAGCACTGGATAGAAATGCACTTTCACCTTTTTATGGTCAAAGGGTCGAAAATCATCGATCAGTAGTATAAAAAGCAAAGAAATAATCTGGAACTCTAACATTGTGTCGAGCTTAGTTACACGTACATAAAAAGTCACACCTTGCCATTGGCACTAATTTTACTGTAAAGTTCTTCCAGCAAAATGTTTCGATTGTAACAGACATCTTCAGATAAATCTGAACCATGTAAACTGTACAAACATGCAGCAGATAATATGACAGATAAAATCTTTGGCTCATGCAAGACAGTCACATCCTAAACCAATTCTGAAGGTGACTTTGTACATTGTGACCGCTTAATCTTGGAGGTAGGTAAGTCGTTGGAGGAATACGAAGGCACTGTCTTCAACCCTGAAGCCAGTTCCTACTAGACGTTGGCACCGACTAAAGAGACCACACGTTGTGGCAACTTAGAAGACTACAACTTCAACATTCACAGGTGCCTAAACAAGAAAGCTACAGGACTATTCTGAACGACGTTTTTCGATATTCCTCTCTCACTTTTCAAGTGAATGTTGTCACTGTATCTCACGTAGGTCAAAACAGTGAACAACTTATCGCTGCATGGATCTCAAACTCCAACAATACGCAAGACAAAAAATAATTTTGAAATTGAAGGCAGATCGCATCTTGTTTTAATTACTTCATGCGAGATCTGAGATTCTCATTGCGGTGTTGCTGAAGATTCACATCTTCTGAGATGTGAGGTTATATTGTGAATGTGACTACGATCCTTCGACGTTTCGAAGGATCTTAGTCACATTCAGGGTCAAGCAGTGTAAGAAGACGAGCCACGTGGGAAGATAAGGTGTATTCATCATTCACCCAACGACACAGCATTATTTCCCAGCAGGCTTTAATCTTCGGTAAGCATTTAAATTAAAAGCAAACACACCAATAAACGACTTCATACTTTAGTAACAAAACTGTAACATTTGGTAATTATTTTGAATTTAAAACTCTGTTGAACTTTTTCTCCTTGTTCACGCACGTTTACGTTACCATCTATCAGATGCCTGCACTATCCTACACGTATGTTATTTGACATAATGTCACAAAATTGCAGGATTTTAGATTCTCACAGCAATGCCATTACAGATTCAAGTCTTCTAGCATGTGACTCCGCATCGACTTGATAGTAGGTACCGCCGTTTCAGTATCTGCGTATTCTGGGGTAAGCAGTGCATGAATAATCTTCCGAAACGTCGGTGATCATTTACCAGTCGACACAGCATACTTCAGAAGAGTTAGATCTCATCGTACAATCGAAGCGATGGAACCAGTCGCGAGAAAGGAAGGTGGACATAAACCAGTTTTCCTCTGCAAGACTTATTCGAGCCGCAGTCATTCTTTATTAACGCACCCAGCGCTCCGCTGGGACACCGCAGCACCTCCGTGCAACGGTCAAATTTCAACAGAGCAACCCACCTCGGCTGCATTCACCGAAGCACGCCGTCATTTAGTCGATATATTTATTTCTTGAACTAATCATTTTTACAATTCTGTTTTTCTTCTTATGTCCACTTTTAATAGCATTCTTTCTCATTCTCAATCATGGGATGTTCACAACTGAATATTGCTAATATGCGCGCATTAGTTTCGCCATCTTTGTCTGCCCTTATATAACAACTTTCGAACAGCATGAAGGATTTTCAAGAAATTGTATATACTTCTTCCTTTGTGGTTCCAGCATCCGAGAAGGAACCCCCCCTCCCCACCTCCAGTTGCTCTCGTCCATCCATCCATATCTTGCACTACTTGTCTCCAATTAACAATTCTCATCTTTATTATGTCAATCTCAAAGTCAGTTTTCCATCTACATATTTTATACCCAGGTGCTTCACTACAATCTGTTAACTAATTCCAGTTCTTATTAAAATTTGACGACAAACCAGACTATTTATATGACTACCCAGTGCATATCTGCGAGTATCTCGCTCGTACTTCTCCAAGCAAATATGATTGGAACAAACGTTGTAATGATAATAAATCTTTCGCTTTACACTCAGTATACATGAACTCCACATTTGCGCGATAGCTACGTTCCGGAAGGTCCGGCGCAAGTCGGGATATGATATACATATGGTCAAAAAAATATGTATATACAAAGGAGTCCAACTGAAATCCAAACTACAGCAAAGTGGAAGTTTATCGGTCTCAGGATGACAGCCCCACCGACCGTGTCATTGCCCAGCAGTGTCATTCCATCACCCTCGTTTCACTGCGTTTTCATTCCCCCAAGCAAAAATTCGGTGGTTTAAATGTTTTATTGTGTTTTTACCTTTATTAAAATGCGTTAAGTCTGAAACTGCATAACTTTAAACTGCGTAAGTTGGGGAGTGTCTGTACTGTTCCCGTAGTCTCATAGTTTTCGAGACAGCTAAAGAATAGTAAACCAAAGTTCCAAAATAGTTGGATGTCATTCGCATTTCTTCACTTATATGCCCGCGTGCAGTACTTTTATAATTCGCATTACACATTCTTGGCACCATTCTATTCACAGCCTTTTGTCTTCCTGTTCTTTTTACTCAGAAACTTGAAGATAAAAAACGACATACAACCGTAATTGTACATTTCGTTTTATATGGTTATAAAAATCGGCCTCTCACATTAACGGAAGAACACTGAAGGGGGGTGTTCGTGAAGAGGGTGCTAAGGACGATATTTGGACCTATGAAAGAGACGGTAACAGAAGTCTGGAAAAACTGGAGCATGAAGAGTTTCATTGTATGTACTCTCTTCAAATATTATTAAGAGTTTTTTTTTCACCGTGCATGTTGAATCAATATACATTCATTTAAAATACCAACAAATGCACCTTGTCTTTAAAATATTGTAAAACCTTATTTGGTTAAAACACTTTAAAAACATTCATAGGTCTCCA
>Ga0136643_10000563_pt1 | contig 41357 bp, 31 predicted proteins | sample TergutLab28metaG_FD_96883 | JGI IMG/M metagenome (GOLD analysis project Ga0136643, IMG submission 96883) | Labiotermes labralis P1 segment gut microbial communities from Petit-Saut dam, French Guiana - Lab288 P1 (version 3) (version 3) | ecosystem: Host-associated > Arthropoda: Insects >...
GGTTTTGCCGGCAGAGGCCTCTTCCGATTGCTTCACCACCCGCAAGTGGGATCTCTGGGCGTTTTTCTCTTTTTTTTTTTTTTTTTTTTTTTTTGTTTTTTTCCCCCCCCCCCCCCCCCCCCCCCCAATTGCTCAATAATGAAACTCCTTTCAAAAAATAATGAAATTTGGGGCAGTTAAAAAGTATTAAGTCTGAATACCTGTCATGAACTAGCAGTATTAATATATTTCTTTTAATAGTTTTACCACCTCGCTATTCAGTAGGTAGTGAGGAACATTCCCTTGGGGTAAAGCAGCCAGGGCATGAAGGTGGCCTCTTACTTTAATGTAATGTTGAGGTTAAGAACAATACATCTACTCCCTCATTTCATGCCAGCACAGGAACAACTTAAAATCTCCTGGGTCTTTTATGCTGAATGCCTGTTTAGTGCCTTGATATAGGCCACAAGAATTTCCGCTCTCACCTGATTCATTATTCCATCTAAATCAGCACTAATGTCAGCAGATGATACAGCACTGTAGAATATTCAAACATCTGTGGAACAGAGCCATGCTAGAGGAATTTATGATCAATCTGCTGTTCCACCCCTTGTTAATTCTGTAAAGCACAGTGGTCATAACGTGTACCACCTGGAGTATGTAACATCTGACTGCTTTGCATGCAGTCCACACAGTGAATTTCCCCAGACAACATTAACTCATTGATCTCTGTAATGGAAACAAAGAATTTTTATTGTGAAATAGAAACTGCATTTTTATATATTATTTAGATAAATTTAATGCTTCAACAAGTTCAAGGATCTGAAGACCATCTTTAACACACAATAAAAATCACCGAGTGATTTCTCTTGACACACTTCTTCTCATATACAGTATAATAATCTATAGAAACCATGTTAATAGGTATGTGGGCTGGGTAGCTCAGTCAATATAGTGACTGACTACAGGCTGGACGGTCCAGGATCGAATCCCAGTGGGGATGAGATTTTCCACCCGTTCAGACCGGCCTTGGGGCCCACCCAGCCTCCTGTAAAATAGGTACCAGGCCTTTCCCTGGGAGTGGAGTGCGGCCAGGGCGTGCTGCTGACCACTCACCCCCTTCAAGTGTTGCGGTCATGGAAGAGTAGAGCTATACCTTTACCCACCCTCTGGGCCACACCAGGCCTGTAATGGGATCACTTAACCTTTTATCTTTTTTTTTTTATGTTAATAGGTATGCCCTAGAAAACCTGAAATTTGGAAAGATTGATGTGGGTCGTTACCCTGATGCTGCCAAGAAGTATGGTATTAATGACTCGTCCATGAGTCGTCAGCTCCCAACAGTGATACTATTCAGGAGTGGCAAAGAAGTAACTAGAAGACCTGCTGCAGATGACAGAGGGAAACTTATAAAATTCTTCTTTACTGAGGTAAATTACCCAGAGAACCCAAAACTGTCGTATCATATTATGTCTGTTTGTCATGAATGCTGGTATTTAAATTTAAACACTTACTGAATGTCATCACCATCATAAACATCAAGGACTGGACCCTTTGATCCATTCCGTCTCCAGAGTTACAGCTGCTCGTGCCAACGCTTCTTCGGTCTTCTAATTGTTCTCCTTCCTTGTGGTCTGTAGTGGTATGATTTCAAAGGGATTCAGTTTTGTGGCATTCTTTGCAAGTGTGAAAGCCAGTTCCGTCTGTATTCATCTATCTTGTCTAGAATGCCTGTAATCCGTAGTTCGCGGTGTATGTAGTTAATTGTTTTGTGGTCATAAAGGGTGTAGCCTGCCAGAGGTCTCAGTAACTTCATTTCTGCCACTTCAATTCTTTGTCTTTGTAGGGCTGTTAAGAGTCCAATTTTCTGACCCATATAAAAATGTAGGTAAAACTAAATGAATGTTCTAAGACTAAACAACAAAAGAGACTTCGAGTTACCTTTTTATTTTGAACATTATTATATATTTATTTATGGTTTATTTAATAATGCTTTATACAGCTGCAATTATGTAGTGTGTCAAATGACAGTACGGTTAATGAATAACTAGCCATGTCCTCATCATGTGACTGACCACCATGATCTTCATGCACCGTGCTACTGAAAGAATGAAACATAAAAACCAGGCAGTCAGTGACCATGAAAAACCAGGTGTGATGTCATGCACAAGTGCAAACTCTATTGTAACCATGCTAACAAGCAGATTAAACGGATGTGGACAGAAACATTTGTGGCCTGGTTTGAAACACTATCCCAGGATTTGCATGAAGGAACTGAACACAGGAACATAAACTGAAACTTGACCCATGACCTCCCAAGTACAAAGCAGGAGCACAACTAACTCAATGGCATGTATTATATCCATAGTGTGTAATGACAAGAAAAGTCTCCTCTCACAGATATCTACTGACTGGTTCATGTGCCAGTTGATTATATCATATTTTTGACATGATGCAGTTAATTTCACTACAAAGCTCTAGCAGGAGCAATATTTCTAAGCATCTGTTACAGGCAGTATGACAGACAGCACCCAACTAAAACAGGTTGAAATACATTCTAACAAAAAAGGGAACTTCCTATTTCTTGATCCACAATTTTGGGACATTTCTGGCACAAAATATCTTTAACATCAGTGTTTCCATGCACTACTGTTTTTTAAGCTTATCTTCACTTTCCAACCTGTGACAGAAGCAGTCATGCCAAAGGCCAGCCATTAGTATAGAAGGGATTCAATCCCATTCCCTAGGAAACAGAACACCAATGAAAAGTTTTGATTTATATGTTGTAGTAGTAGTAGTAGTAGTAATATGAAACATTGTAATCTTTGCTATTTACATTGGACTGAAATTAAGTTCAAGGCTTCTATAAACCTGATAAGAATGAGAGGAGACAGATTCTGCCATGGTAGTCAGTGTGGCAGATATCTGTGTGCGTAAGGTATGTATGCATGTATGTATACAAAACATGTATGATTATTATTTAATGTTGAACACAATCTATACATACAACAACAATTATAAAACTTCATCTCCCTTTTCTCTTACAGGATAATGTGAAAGCATCGTTTGATCTGAACCAGTTGTACGGTGTATGTAAGGCTAATCCACTAAAAAAAAGGAAAGATGCTACTGACAACAAGACAGATGTTGAGAATACTCATATTAAGTCAGAATAGCTTAATAAGTGAATATTTCAATAGTCTTAATTTAGAAACACAGCGGTCATTAGTTCATTGAGTGAAAATATGTATAAAACATGTGAGATGCGTGAATGTATGCTTCGTGTTACTCCCAGTGCCACTGCGACTCCTACCACTTAATAAGCCAAGAGTGACTTTCTGTGTACAAGCATTTTAGTTCATTGTTTTATTGTGTTACTTATACATCTGGAAGCATTTATTATTAACCTACAAGACACTGATGTGTAAATTATACAGGACCATCAAAGACCTAATATCATATTATAGATATATTATATTGTTAAACATCTCCTATATGTCATACGTGGATTTAAAATGTTGCTTTAGTATATAAAACAGATACATATGTACAGTATAGTGTCTAATGGTGCATTTTGTGCTTTTAAATTCCCAAGTTAAATGTCTATTTCAGGACTTTTGCCTGCTACATGCCCATAACAAAGCAAGCAGTGCACCAAAAGCTTATGGTAGTACAAAACTGACAGACTAGATGGTAAGAGTTTAATTCCTGCGTTTTTTTCTCCGTTGTTTGTATGCTCAGCCCACAAGGGCATATGTACAAAAAGCATAATAAATTATGTTAGCATGTAAATAATTAATGTTTTGAATGATTACCACAATCTCTTAGCAATATTAGCCTGATAGTATTTTTTGTAATATGGAGTTAATCTTTGTGTCATGTTTTGTTATATTGTTCTCCTCTAAAATTCAAATTCCTTGCATACCAATGTGCATCTCTGCAGTTAACACTGAACAGTGTATTGCTTAGTCAAATTTTAAATCTGAAATTTCACATTCCAGTTACCTGGATTCATGTTCAGTTTCCAATGGATTGTTAAAAATTTCTGGAAATAAGTATTAAAAATATGTTCTAACACATTATAATTTTTCACTTTTCTGCTAGGTGCTTATAATTCATGTAGCACAATTTCTTCAACCACGTTTATTGTAGCAGTTTTTGATGTAAAAAGTCACAAATTTACTTACAAATTCTCTGCTTATTCACATATTTATAGATCATTCTGAGGATGTCACAAAGGAGGCCATGAGAGTGTCACCTCATTGTGAGCTGATTCAGGAATCCAGTTTTGATATGCTGATAACAGATCTGAAATGAAACATATTCCACAGTATTAAGGACAGAGGGTAACATTATTTTGCCTGTTTTGGTGAATGTACAGACCCTAACTAAAAAAATCTTTATTGAGCAAAGTCCATGTTAAAAAGCTGATAGTAACTTCCAGTGATTAGGAACTTAATCCTGCCTTTTATGGAACCCAATACCATGTTCACACAACAGTGCACCCAGCTATTCATAAATATTATATCATATTCGTTAATCAAAAAAAGACTGCATCAGTCTGAACTTAGAAACAAAAATCTGCATACAACAAAACTTTGCTTTATGCAAACAAATGGGACATGAGACTGGAGTTCCTTCTGCTCATTTCTGGTAAAACCACTGACAAGGGGCAAAACCCACATCTCCACATGAAGAATTTAATTTTGTTGCACCACAATCACAGTTCCTGATGAAGTCCATTAATTTAATTTTTATGTTTTCAGCCAGTATGTCAACTATTAAAACTTAACTGATGTGCAGTATATTGTAATGGAATAAATAGACTGTAAGACTCAAGAGTCATATCTGACAAAGATAAAGTACCTGTAGCAGCCCATGTCAGGTACACCACAAATGAAAAAAGTCTCCCTACCTGCCCACTGACACTTACCATAAAGCACCAAAGACAAAACTGTTTGAACACATCTTCTCTAGACCCTCCAAACCTCACCCCTACTTCCCTTCCCAAAGTGGACATTATTGCACCAAAAGAGGATGAAACCTAGTTCACACATTCAATAATTTACGTAAAAGAAAGGAGTGTATGGATAATCCAAGCATTTGTACCCTACTATACTTCTGTTGCAGTTCTGCTATCTTACAATAAAGTTTTGATGAGAAGAGGCTTACTTTATAGTTGTTCTTTTGAAACTAAAAATTACACATGTTTACTTCATGCCAAACATTATATGAAAGTAGTGTGCCCATGGAATTTATGTTAAGGAGCCAGTGTGCTCCTACTGCAAACACACTGGACCTTTTAAATTCATAATGCATGTCAAATGGTTCCTTTCCTTGGCAAGTTCAAAGCTTGGATGCAAACTCATAAACTTATAAAATTCTGTTGGACAATATACTGATAAGTAACATATCTTAATCATAATATCCTATAAGCTAATATATTTAAAAAATGATCTCCAAGGTAAAGTACACCCTAGAACAGGCCATGAAGGCCCAAATGGGGAGTAGACATATAGCTCTACTCTTTCTTTAACCTCAGTGATAGATGAGGGTGGGCAATTAATGCCATGCCCCTGCCACTTTACCCCAGGAAAGAGACCCAGTACCCATTGTAAAGAGGCTTGGTGGGCCTGAGGGCCGGCCTGGACAGGGGCAGAAAACATTGCCCCCCTCCCCACCCAGCCAGATATGATGTCTGGACTGTCCAGCTTGTAGCAAGTTGCTATATCAACTACGCTATCCCAGCCGATATTAGCCATCCAAGCATATGTTAAATTCAGTAATATAAGTCATGCCTTCCCAAGATATGAAACTTACATGAAGCATCTTTCTTCCAAGCTTCCAAGAGCTTTGATTTTGAGTCCACTTGCCGAGCAACCAGTGCTCTCAACAAAATATCAGTCCTGGGCTGCAGTCTATGGAAGGAACATATACTTATTGATAATGATAACCATCGCATCACATTTCACTTGAAGAAGAAATTTTTATTATGAAAGTTAGGTAGGTGTGATAATGAAACGCCATAAAACAACATATATCAGCAAAAACAAATACCTTCACACTAATGGTACAGTAATTTATTCAGTCAATAACACAACATATATTGGTAATCAATATTAAAAATTCAGTGACATGTTTCGGTTCACTGAGCCATCATCAGGCCAAATACAAAACACATTATTAGTCCATTCAGCGAGTGCACACGCTATGGGATCCCATACTGTTTACAAATAATATTGACGTTAAAGATCACATTAATTCTGTTAGCTGATGTATTTGAAATACACACACACACACACATATATATATATATATATATAAAAATCTCCTGTCAGTATGTCTTTGTTAAAATGTCTAAAATGCTATATTCCATATGTATTACAAGCATAACAAGCTTTTGTTAGATGGGGTTGTTTACGGTTGCAGCTAATATCATCACTCCTTGGTCGTATTTTAAGTTGTAGAGATATGTTAGCAAGTGTCTTCTTGCCATTATATGAAAGGCCACGTTCTGAGTTATGTATCACATGCTAACGTAATTTATGACATTTTTCATCACAAGTTTCTTCTTCTTTTTATGTCCTATGGAAGACTGAGTTCTAAGTTGTATAACATATGTCATCCGGCTCTTATCAGCACTATTTTGAATATTATGTATACAGTTAAAACTTGTTATACTCATAATACATATGGAATATAGCGTTTTAGACATTTTAACAGACATACTGACGGGAGTTTTTTTTATATATTTTTTAAATACATCGGCTAACAGAATTAGCATGATCTTTAATGTCAATATAATCTGTAAGCAGTATGGGATCCCATAGTGTTCACACTCGCTGAATGTACCAGTACTGTGTTTTGTATTTGGCCTGATGATGGTTCAGTGAACTGAAACATGTCGCCGAATTTTTAATACTGATTACCAATATATGTTGTGTTATTGATTGAATAAATTACTGTATTATTGCAAAACACAACGGGATGGCTCCTATCAAACTACACACTAATGCCTTGCTAGTGGTGTATACAGCATGAAAGTGAATTACAAACAGTTCAATGCTATAATTAGAGTGTATCAAAAACAATAAAATCTCATATCCCAAACACATTTACATTATAAAAATATTCATATTATTGTGAAACACATCAGAGTAATCATTTGGTATAAGATAAATACCTTCAGATCAATACATATTGTTCCAGAGTCAACAGTTCTTCTCCCCTGAACAGTGACTGCATACAGTGCAATCATTAATGATATTACTATTTTAAAAAGTACTGTACAAAAAGTATGTTTTACAATAATGAAATCAGTCAAACATAAAAAATAAGTCCTTCAGTTTCAAATTTAATTTATCAAATTTCAAATTAAGACCCAATGGTGATTCTGCACATGTCCCACTGACAGTCACAATCCAAACAATGGATCTCCTATACAATAACTTTACACTACATGCCTCATTTAATGATATGCATGTAACATACATAACAGCTAACAGCTGCATCATTGATTATTTCATCCTTGGTGATGGAGGAACAGTCAGTCTTTAAAATCATAATTCTGTATAATGACATGGAAAATCATCCAAGAAGACTTCATGGTATTGAATCACTGTGAAGTTTCAAATACCGAAAGACATACAGTACTTACTTTGCCCATGTCTTCACCATGGTTTTGGGAACACTAAGCAATGAATTTCTATACTTTTTCAACTTTGGAAAGACACAGCCTTCTAGAAGAAAGCAAGCAAACCACTTGTAGCAGTCAAGGCTTGGAGGAAATTCCACTTCCATCGTAGGCAACTGCCAAGCAGCACGACCTAAAGTAAAACAATACATATTGCACATTTTATAATTGGAGTATCAGTGAGTTCTGTAAAAGGTATGGAATTTTTTGATCGACTAAATGACTATCAGGTTCCTAAAACTCTGCCCCAGGAAATTAGTACAAATTTCTTGACTGGACAGTGGTTTCAAAGAGAGTATCAAAACATCTATAACATCACTGCCACAACAAAGTCTTTTCAAACCTGAATGGGAATTATTTCATGAATGCAGCTATGGTAGAAATTTTTGCATGAGAATTTCTCTTACTTAGCAAACATAAGTACTTATTACTCCATAGTGAAACATAATTACCAAAAGTCCCTGTGACATGACAAAATATCTTTTCAGTCACTTCATCATAGCGAGGCGGTGGATCAACAAGGGGTGGTGACAAGTTGCACAGAGCAGGAGCATAAACAGGTAGCCACTCAGGTTCTATTGCAGTAACACCTCTCATGTACAGTTTGGTGGTCTCAAACACCTCTTGGTACACCACCCATTCTGGGCTCTTTTTCCGCAAGACCGATGAAGAGTGCATGAATACAGGTTCTTCCATCTCAGCACATCTGTTAGATTACAAATTCCAATCACGTAAATAAATTCTTGTAGTAACAGACCACGAATAATCAAAATTGCTAGTACCAAAGTCTTGAGGACCTGTAACTACCATCATCAAAGGCCTCAAAGCTTGAAACTGCTGACATAACAGCAATAAGGTTTGAAACTGCCAATAAGTATGGTCCTGAGGCAGTCCAGGCCCATTCACATCATCATTTACCACAGATCCTCTCTTGGTTCATTTACCTTTCATTTTCTATGGTAAAAGAAACATACTATCATCATGTAAATGTGTGTCTACCTTTAGGAACTTTCGAACCATGTGACAAATTCTTACAATTCTTGCCAGTTCTGCTACAAAGACAAACACCTGAAAGCAAGTTAAGACATCACGGCATCATTTCACTCACCTTCCAAGAGGCCACTTTGCAAACAGTTTCATTACCAGAGTTCTGATGTTAATTCCTCTAGTCCACACTACCATTCCTCATTTGAAAATCCCACCCACCTCCCGGGCCCCAACAAAACAAAAATATGTTTGCTTATTCAGCAAAACTTAAGAGCAAGGAAGTAGACAGGATAGCATAGTCAGTACACTGACTAAGCCATGATTAAATTTATACCAGAGGCGGTATTGTTTTCTCTCCTTTAAAGTGTCCACATGACCTGTAGGGCTTAAGCCATCCCCCTATTCACAGGGTACAATGGTCTCTTTCACCAGGGATAAAGTTGTCCTGCACCTAAGTGGCTATACCTCTCCTCTCCCGTATTCCTGCAAGGCATGGTGCCTGATCAAACATAGGATCAACTTCATTTTACCAACACAAAGCTCCTTGCCTCATAAAATCCTGCATTTGCCACATGATTTGTTACAACAATAATAGTAACTATAAAACAAAAAGCAGTTGAGTAAAACCATGCTTTGGAGGTTATCATAATAATGCACAAAATGAACATACTCCAATAATCCCTCTCACCCAAAAAAAAAAAATTCCTCACCTGTATGCATGCTTCCATTTAATTTTATCCTCAGTCTCCTTTATTTCAGTTTCGTCTACTTTATGTGCCACCTGATCGGGCATGCCTGCCAGTAAAATCTGTCGAAGTAACTTGGACTGAAAATCCGTTGGTGGAGGCATGTTGGGGTCAACACATAGGTTGAGATCAGGCAAGTTTAAGTTCACCTCATAGGTTAACTGTATCCGCAGTTTGCGAATCTCTGTGACTGCCTTGTGTCTCAACCCATTGTCTGTGCAGAACTGCAATAGCTGACCACGCATATTTGCATATTCTGCTGCTCCTACTGCTCGTAGAAGCACCATTGGATCTCCTGCAGCAAACGTCAGTAATCAAACATGAAGCACATTTTCAGTCTGTCAAGTCTCATGGAGTCATAAATTCAACATCTATCCAAATCCTGTGACACCTTATTTTCAGACTCATGGGAAAAGTTAGTAATTGTTTCTGGTTCAGTATGTGTTTTACTTCGTGCATGTATTTTAAATTATCAGAATATTACAAGTGACCCATCAAACAGTGATGGCAGGGACCACTTAGGAAATCAAGACATACATTATGATGATCATCATGATCTTACAGAAAATTGATATGAATCATTGGCCATGTTCTTCTGGTTCAGCAGTGGGCTCTAGTGAGCATGTTTAACATTCAATTTCATGAAAGACATCAAATTTGGTTTCTTGGACAGCTAATAACTTCCTGAAAAAGACTTTATCCCCTGTGATGGCTGTTAAACTAAACCTATTTGGAAACTGCTATGGGCAAAGGAGTTGAGAATGTTAAAAATAATCCCCATGAATTGTGATGCAGACATCCCACTGCTGAACCTCCTTCTACAAAGCATCACATGAAATACAAAATCATCTAAGAGAAAACTCACAAAACAGTCAGTGCCATAAGCACAGCATGAAACAATACAAAGCCAGTGACTGGCTCTTTGAGAAGTGGAAGAGATGGTGAACATAGCAGACAACATATACTGACTTTCCACACAGCAATATTTCACTATGAATATACATACAAACAATTATTACATTTTTCAAATGCATTTTAATACCAACATTCATGAGACAAATAGTTGGTATATATATAAAAACAAACACACACACACACATGCCCACATACACACACTGACTGAGGCAGGATGGAATACTGCAATGCTGTTAGAAGTCCGACAATCAAGTGAATATTAATTCACACCACCTGACTAAGAGTAACAATGAAACAGCTAATAAATAAGTACCAGTACCTAAAAGCAGTGAATTCCCAATTCCAGCCCACTTTCTTCTAGTTTGACACCAGTGACTTTGTGTTTGTTTTGGATTGTCTGTTTGTTCCTGGCATCCATGAATGGGCACTTCTAGCAACACTTCTTGAACAGACAGTGCTGCTACCAGACACACTGAGTAAGGAAGCAGACCCTGTTGGTGACTTAGAGCCAACATTTTTCCAAATCGTGGTGTCACAGGAAACGCTGATATGGCATAACCTAAGGGAGTGACTCTTGAGGTCCAGTCATCTGCAAGTAGACATATTCAGATACTGCTTACAAATGTTTACAAAGATGTCTTCAAACATTTGAAAAGCTGGCAAAATTATGCGCATACAGCATGTAAGTAAAAAGCTGGCAAAATTACGTGCAATGCACTAGTATTATGTTCTAAACACATGTTTGCTCAATATGTTGGGCCATACACAGCATGTAAGTAAAAGTACACACTTTATAACAGCCTACAATTAATGTTTACAAATTCATCTTTCAGGTACAGAAAGGTGGTGTCAGGGGAAGATGACAGGAAACAAGAGACAGTAGCACATACACTCACAGTTCAGATCCATATGTGCACTACTAACCTTCACTTTTCTGTTCATTCAAAGCTCCAAGAAGTACCAATCTTCTTTCTGCAGACTTAACTTGTACAAGATCTGGAGGAGATGGAAAAGGGAAATTGACAACTTTGTCAATATTCATTGCTTTCATCTGCAACAACAGGTCATCCACTGGTTTGCGTTGTATTTCTGGTGGAGAAAACTGTTCAAACTGGTCATTGAACACAGCAGATGAATAAAGCCTATATTAAAAGTAGACAACAACAACTGGTGAATTACAAAACTCAAATAGTGCACTGGAAACAACAGAGCATGTGACAGGATAACCCAAAGACTAACAAAGGAAAACATTCAACTGCAATATTTAAATAGAACATATGATAGTACTAATGTAAAATAAAATAATATCAACAGAAAATTAAACATACGTAGTAAAACATTCATGCAGTAAAGATCAAGACATCAGGGGTCCACAAATCCTGGGTGCCAAGTCACTGTGGCGACTACATTTTGTACAGTGATGCCTTATATCTGTAGATCTGCAGTATGGAACTGGCTTTGTGTCATCCTCTGTAATCTAGATTGGTTAGGCAGCTCTTAGATCTATGCACCTCCTTATAAAAAGTAATCTGTTGAAGTAACTGACTTTTGACAGTTCAGTTCATTTCAATTTTGCTCAAGATGTATAGAATTTCGTTGTAACTAACACTATTTTTAGGTATATTCCAAGCATGTGCCTCTCAATGGACAGGAACACTATCGAGAATCTCAGAATAGCTGATTTCTGGAATGAGATGTCAACCCTGAACCATTAACATATAAAACACAAGTGACAACCACAACACTACAACCTTCAGTAGCAAATTACATAAACTTTAGAAAGAATGCTCAACTCTGACAATCAATCTACACAATTTTAAATGTGGCTCACTTAGTCAGTTCTAACAACATACTCATGAACTTTACCTGTAACAGTGTCCTGGTCCCATTCGTCCTGCTCTACCAGCCCTCTGATTAGCTGCTGCCTTGCTGCACCAAGTAACAGTGAATGTAGACACACCTGTCACCTTATCATACAGTCTAGTCTTGACTCGTCCACAATCCACCACATACTTTACATTAGGGATAGTAAGAGAAGTCTCTGCTACATTTGTTGCTATGACACATAGTCTGCTTCCTTCTGGAGGAGATTCAAATACCTGGTAAAGATGAAAGATCAAATCACACACAGAAGAAAATTACCCAATGTGTATGGGGGGAAAACTTTGTTAACAAAGGAAATACCCATGTTACAGATACCCTACTTTTGAACATCCATGAGCAATAATAATAGTAATATTTAAATACTCTGGCCACATGAATGCCAGTGAATACAAATGAAGCAGACACTGCTCTTGGAAACTAACCATGCAATGAAATTCCACTGTGCTTTTGGAGGCAGCAAGCCATTATGCAGGGGCAGTATAAATCATAAAAAGGTCATTCATAAGGTGCAAACTCAAATGACTGGCTCATACACAAAATGTAATTTTGTTGCTTACTTCCTTGGTATGATGTCTTAAACCAGCCACTCTTTTATGATTATTCATTCTAAATGCACTATACTCACATGTGTACTTAAGTTTAATCACTGGTGTGGAAGCCTACTATAGAATGGAATGAGACCATAACCACTACTGATAACACTGTGCTAATGGAAAATGAAGATCCAAACAGAGGACAGAGGAAAACAATTTTCACCTATTAAGTTCCAATTGGATACAATTTTTAAATGCTTTTGTAACATGGGTATTTACTACAGTAATTTTCCTGTGAGATTTGATGTTCTCACAACAGTATTGATGAAGAATCAAGTCTTCTGGCACATTATGCATTTTTGCTGGTAAACAGTAACTATTTGCCAGTTCTAATGCATAATATCCCAGAAGACTTGAATCTTAGTAACTTTCTTTACTGTCTCCACTTACAGTTATTTGGTTTCTCTATTGCTGCCTACATGACAAAGTCCACTTATCTGTTTGAAGTACACACAGGACAGAACTTCTGTTTACTTTCAATGACATGGTGCAGATGAAAGTAAGTGGCTGAGGGAACTGACATGTTAATGTTGACTGTAAAACATGGCAAAGGACCAGTATATACTACATCTACAAAATTCAATAAGAATGTTTTATAATAATTTACATCTCTCCAAAGTCATACTCATACCTGAGGTGTATAAACAAGTGACACACCATTTTGCTGTACTTAATTTTTTTTGTATCTAACAATACAAAATATCTTATTTTTGTATCTAACAATACAAAATATCTTATCAGTACTCATAATTTATATTGCAATTAACATTCATGATCCTCCAAACACATATACACAGTAAAGATAAAGTTATTCTTGTGCATGCCATGAAGGCATATCTGAAAGGGGAGTTATAGCTCTGTTCATTCTTAATGTCAGCATTTAGATACAAGGTGAGTGGTCAGCTTCATGCCCTAACCACTCCCTCCCACCCCCTCCAAAAATACTGATCTCCACTGAACAGGAAGCTGGGTTGGCCCCAGAGCCAGTCTGGTCACTTGACAGAAGAAAAGTCTCTTGCCCCTGCCAGGAATCAAACTGTGATTCCTCAGTCATTCAGCCTACAGTCTAGTCACCATACTGACTACACTGTCTCAGTTCCCATATATACATATATCATACAAAGGAAAATGAAGTGTCAAAAGTACAACACTACAAATACTCACCAGGGCCTGTTTGTTACTGGGAAGAAGGGAGTACAGAGGCAACACCCACATTGGCTGACATGCTGCCAGTCCTCTCACATGCAGCTGGTCATCATCAGACTCAGCATCCTCAACACCATCTTGACCCAAGAGATCAACTTCTGTGTCATCTCCTGGGATGACAGAATAGCTGTCTAAATTTATATCTGGTAATGTCACTTCTCCCTTCCATTTCTTCTTTGCTCTGCGAGCATTCTGAATTGCCTTCTGCATGTCCAATTCCATTTCCTCTTCATCAACGTCAGCTTTCTCATCTGTGTGTGAGTCCATATTTTCAGTTTCACTTCTTGACACTTGTCTCTTATTCTTTTTATTTTCCTTTCTCCTATTATGAAATGGAAAAGCAGTACGAAGCTTCCTCACAAGTCTGTTAACTTCTTGCTGACCTATTGAAAGAAATGTAAAATTAGACAAGCTCTCACAAGAAGTGCAAATATGTACAATGAAGTTAACACTTAGTATGTCCCTGGACAAAGCCTGAACTAAGGAAAATTTGAAACAAGTTACGCAATGTCCATACAGTGTAACATCTCCACCATATTCCCTCTGTTCTTGTTCCTTGGCATCAAACTCATGAATACTTGCCAAAGGTACTGGCAGATGGTGTAGGAGAGTACTGTTACTCTCCCACACCTTCTGCCAGATGGTGTAGGAGAGTATTGTTACTCTTCTACACCTTCTGCCAGTGTGACCTGAGCCAGCACACAAAACACATACAAGATACAACAGCAATGTACAAATCGATGGCTTATACCAAATTCGGGATGCACTTGATATTCTACATCAGCGTTATAGAGTTTTTAAATGTTTTAACTTTTTAATCATTTTAATACACATCTTTACACCTCAGGAATACCAACAGTGGTGCATTTATAGTTTAAACTTTTAACTATTTTACAGAAGTACACATCAGTGAAGAGGATTTTCTGTGTGAAAAAAATGCTACCTTATAACGTGCAGCCAACAAGTGCTCATAATTATGTGAAGTGTTCCAGAAAAATTAGAGTTAATGGGGCTCCCTGAAGATGGTGTCAATGAACATTGAAACATGTCGGAACAATAAATAATATGTGATCTAGTATACATCAGAACGTGCATGAGCAGTGGTCAATAAAATGTGGTACAGTGAGGTTTATCCATATCTTAACAACAAATTTAGAATCCATCATCGAGATATTTTAAGCAGGGAGAATTACAAAAATATCCCTTCAGTATTGACACCTGATGTTCACAACTGATCATGCTTCATGTTTGATGCTCAGTTGAGCAGTTTCTTCAGTCTGATTTCATACATCACACAGAACACAGTCTGTTTCAGTTATGAAGACTAATCATGGCAAGAGACCATAAACATACACAGGTGTTGACATACAGAGTCTGTACTTTTGTCTGATTATAACTACACTAGAACTTTGTCCACAAATTTTCGCCAATATCCCCAGCACAAAATTTCACAAAAATCTGTCCCATAAGAATCAAGATGTTCCACATGGACTCCCAGCTTGCAGCACAGTGCTTCAACCAACTGTGCCCCCATAAACATACCTAATGAAGGAAATTCAACACTGAGGTTACAGACCAGGACCACACAAATTAAGCACAACATGAAAGGAAATTTTAACTACATGGCAAGTGGCTTGTTATTCCAAGACTTAAGGCTTACCTGTCAGAAATATTAAAATTCCACCTTCAGGCAGCTGAGTGTGAATCTTGCAGGCTTTAGTGAAAGCCTCTGCTACATAATCAGCTGCTGTTCGTTTATTGAAGTGAACTGTGACGGAAAACTGACGAGACTCCACCTTAAGAACAGGTGGTGCGATTTTGAAGAGATGGGGATTTCCAGTAAAATCTTCCAACCTTAGAGTGGCAGACATGATCACAAGTTTAAGAGGGTTACCTCGCTTATTCCTTAGTGGCACAATGCGAGACAAAAGACCAATCAAAATGTCTGTATACACACTTCTCTCATGTGCTTCATCCAGGATAATGACAGAATATCTAGATAGCAAAAAGTCCTGTAAAATATTGTTAGAAATAATTACACACAAACATACACTTGACACAATAACTAAATTTCACAACAAAAAAATCACACTGAATATTCTGCATTCAAGAGGAAATAACACCGACAAATCCTTAAACTCAGAGCGATTTTATAGCAGACACAACCTTATATATAGAGTTACAGTTTATAAAATAAAATGAAGTAAAAAAACTTTGATGCACTCAGTCCATACAAAACAGGGATGCACAAATCTTAGAGACCTGGACATCCAGGAGATTAAATTTCGTACGGTGGTGTCTTAGCATTTTCAGGATAATTACTGCATTTTCTTTTTGCATAAAAATTTATCAGTTCACACCCACCAAGTAAAAAGTGCCAGATAACAGTGACGTTCACAGATCATTCAAGGACTGTGGGTCCACAGCATAAAACTTGCTAAACCCCACCTACAATTAGGAGGTGCCTCCTACACTTTTGGAAAATTTGTACACCCCTGGTGAATGTTTAAACAGGAGTATTAACATTATCTCATCTTAAGACAGTAACATATTCACTGACTGCAATTTAAAGTTAATTACTACCAAAGCTAATCAACAAGGGAGAGTTTATACTGCACATATGAACAAAATATTTACCCTCACAGCAGTATAAAAGTGATGCATCACAGTAACAGCTACATTTTATTCCATACAAAGAATTTTGGTATAACTTACACTCTGGATTTCTTTAAGAAGTACGCCATCTGTCATAAACTTTATATGTGTACTGTCAGTAGCATTACCCTCGAATCTGATGAGGTAAGACACTTCAGCACTTGATAAGGCCAACTCCTCTGCAACACGTTTTGACATGGAGATCGCAGCTACACGCCTTGGTTCTGTTATTCCCATCATTCTACCATTACTGAAAAACAAATGACAGCAATCATTCTGTATTACAGTTATCTATTTAATCTGTGGTCACAATACTTGTATACTGTTTGCCTGTTGTCCATCTGCAGTCAGTTGTACTAGCGGTCATGTAGCTTCACTGTCAGGGACTTCTTAGTCTCTTTGTACAGTAATTTCAGAAATGGAACCCCAAATGAGTAGATAATGCATCAGCCGATGTTTAATGCCACCACTTTTTATCACAGGGATGAAACCTGATATACAGAAGTGTTCAGAACTCTAATTTTTAAATGACATATACTACATTAAGAACAAACCTTGTATAACCGGCCTCATACAAGAATTGAGGAACTTGGGTAGTTTTTCCACTTCCTGTTTCTCCAGCCAAAATAACAACAGGATTTTCACTTATAGCCTCCACAACAGACTGCTCTTCAGCTAGTATGGGGAGTTTAAGTCGATCTTCCTGAATTTTTGGATTCCTGTTCAGTAGAATGAATACTGCTGGTTTGCCTGCACTATTTTGTCTTTCCTTAGGTTTAGGATTGTCCTCTTCTTTTAATGCCTGATTCTGGGTGCAAGATGATGTTTCAGATGACGCATGAGCACCAGACTCATCCAGTTTATTACCCTTAACTTTTTGGTTTATTTTCTTTTCAACAATTCCATCATGAATACCATTTCCACTAGTATTCTGTTCAACCTCTACTGAGCTTTCACTACTGTCTTCACTGTCACGCACCTCTTCCTCATCATCATCATCATCATCATCACCGTCATCGTCACTTGATGTCTGTAACAATAAAAGTGAAAAAGTAAGTTGCCATTAACACATATACCAGACCCACGCAACCTACAGCAAAAGACTGTCAGCCCTATGCACCAGCCACCTTTACCCCCCAGGAAATATTCCTGGTACTCATTTCTGTTAAAGGTGGAGTCAACCCCAGAGCCAAAGCGCAACAGGAAGGATTATGTCAATGAAAAATTCTAATGACACCATTGGGAATCGAACCAGCCACCTTCCGGCTTGTAGTGCTGTGCCTCAACCAACTGCACCACCGCGTGCCCCCACACCTGAGAGTTAGTTGAATAGAAGTAGCAAAAACCTAATAAGCCATACTGAAGGCAACCACTCTCTATAGCAAATGAACACCAAAATTAATGCACCCAACACTCCAGAACGAGGGTTTTATGATAGCCTAGTAACTTTCTCAGAAAAAGTTTTCTCTGCACATGCCAGGAAGACATACAAGGTCATATTTAACCTCATCACCTGATGGTAAGTGGTTTGCATCATGCTGCAGCTGCTTTACTCAAGGGGAAAGAGCCCCCAGTATCCAATGAATAGGAGGGTGGATAGGCCCCAGAGCCAGTCTGGGCATTTTGGAGGACAGAAAAATCCCTTGCACCTTCCAAAATTTGAATTCCACATCATCCAGCCTATATCCTAGTCACTATATTGGCTACACTATAATGGTTCCCTAAACTCCCCAGTTAAAACCAACTTTATTCCAAGTCCCAGTTAAAATCTAATCACTTCAGGGTGCTTCAATGAACATACTACCTCAAATCCTACAACATTTGGATCCTTTTCTTCTTTAGTCTTGTTTACAACCATATCCATCATCAGTAACCGCTTACGTTTCCTACTGCCAGCAACACTACTAATGTTCTGCATTTCCCTTTCATTTTCATCACCTCTGTACTTTTGTCTGATTTTATCACCATTCTCTTGCTCAAGAAAGTGTCTCTTCAAACCCTTTGTCTGAATAGATGCTATAGATGTTAGCTGTCTCAAATGCTCTGGTTGTAACTGAACCTTCGACAGTGCTTCCAAGAGTGTAGCTCTCTGTAAATTAAACAAAGCACATAGAGAACATTAATGTCTCATGACCAGAATGCAGGCACATAAGGGTTGGAAAACATGAAGGAAAGAGGCCACTTGGAACACCCAGACATATACATATAAGGATAATATTAAAAATGATCTTAAAGAGAGAGGATGGAATGGTATGGTCAGGATTCATCAGGCTCAGGACAGGGGCATGTGACATTAATAAGCATTCAGTTTCCACAAAATTTAGGGGATTTCTTGCCTAGCTTGAAAGTTTTACCATGTTAAGGAGGACTCTGTTCCATGGAGTAGGATAATTAAGACACAAACTTTATGATGACTAAAAAAACCTTGCAATAAGCTTACATTATTTCTCATTTTATTGACAAACACGTCATTATGACTAAAGAAAAATAACTTGTTATTTAGTTTCCATTTTAGCGACACAAACTTTACGATAAAAGAGGAAACAAACTCATATCAAGAAGGTCTGTTTCCGAGTTTTACAGCATCAAGGTTAAGCTTCTAGGTTCCCTTCTATTGACAGTCAGGGACATTAACTATTAAGGTTTTCAGTTGCTGAAGGAAATGACATTAGACTTTAAGTTTTCATTTTAGTGGTAGAAACTTCAGTCTTCCAGCTTTCAAGTGATTATGCCATGCCTAACAGCCTTTTTCCTGGACATCTCTATTATTACCATCACAACCGCCACAGACATTAGTCATTAGCACTGTTGGCAACACTTTTCAATGTGAGCCATCTTCCATACCACTAAGTTACATATAATGTGATTAGGTCAACACGTTCAGTCACAGACCTTGCATCTACTACTATGCATATGGTGCATGTATGTTGATGTTGGTGTATATAAGATAGGATAGTTCTATAAAAAGAGAGAAATAAGTAGGAGTGCAATTCTAATCCTGATCCATCAATTTCTTTTGTATGATATTCTTAAAAGCTGTCTGTAAATAACTGTAACTATTACATATTTATAATTGTATTTGTATTATGACATGCAGACCCAAGAAGCCTAAATAAACTGTATTATAATTACAAAAATGACTACTTTGCTCCACTTAGTACCAAAGTCGAAGTTTCCACGGCTACCATTTCAGTATCTCCATCACACACAAAATATGATTATTGGTATAAGAATACTGTTACTTAAATAAATTTCACATGGAAATTCTGGACACCTACGTTTTCTTTCTTTTTCTTTTTATCGACAATCTTTTGCAGACGTTTTCTTTGAGATTTAGACAGAATCTTAGACACTGCAACAGTTTCATTTCTCTTCTTAGTTCTTCTCTTCTGTGATGGTATAACCAACGCGTTACACTCGTCGTAATTGTCACGTTGAATAAAACTGGATTCTAGTTTAATCTGAAAGAATAAAGAAGTCATGAAAGATACAAAGTCAGTTACCACAACCGCCACCAAATTGAGGTTAGCTATCATACAAGAATAATACTGTAGACTTGCATACCTTCGCGGTTGATGAATTATCTATATCTGTATGCACGATCTGCCGAGCCTTCCAGTTGAACCCTTTCTTGGACTTCCCCATTATAAAAAATTCTACACTTGCAAGTTATACGACATAGACAAGCTATGGTACGATAGCATGTTTACGAAACACGTGCCCATATGACATGTCCTGCCTGTGCATTCCAACCACGGATGATCTAGTTACGCTGTACCACAGATTACCATCCTAAATACTATGCGGCACAGATTAATATGTATATGGTGTTCATGGCGCAGAAATGCAGTTTCCCGCCTTAAGTATAATTAGATTGATCGACACAATAGAATGACTGTACCTAAATTATTTCACTGCCTTGTGTGAATACCTGTATATTGTTGTAAAAAGATGAACTCGTGTTCCGTAATCTGTACCCAGGCGCGATGATTCATTTTTCTTTGGACTGAATAACATATTCAAAAAAAGTTCACCTTAGATCATGCCATGAAGGTCCAGAAGGGGAGTAGAGGTATGGCTCTACTTAACCTCGGCGCTGGATGGGGGTGGGCGTTCAACGTTCAACAGTCGCTTTACTCCGGAAAAGACCTGGTACCCGTTGTATAAAAGGCTGGGTGGGCCCAACAGCTGGTCTAGAGGGTGCAGAAAATCTCGCCCGCAACGGGATTCAATCCCCGGACCGTACAACTCGTAGCGTGTCGCTATACCGTCGACACTGTCCTGGCCCAGTATAATATTCCAAAATCATTATTATTTTGTTGCATGATGGGGTCTGTCATAGACTTTTTGCTCACCATAAGCAAATGTAGTAAGCCTGGATTCAAATGTTTGTGGTGGAGGCGAAGCTGACAGTCTGGACCTGTCTCATATGAATTCAGCATTTCGGCTGCTACCCAAGCACACATTGACTTCCTACAGTTTTGAAAATATGTCCATTACCGTAGGAAAAATAATAACAATTATTTGGCAGATCAGTGAGGCACTATCACGTAGTACCATACAAAAGTACATCAACTATAAAAAAATCAAAGAGCAGAGGTCAAATACATGAACAGATTGTGCGAGCTCTGTATGCATGAGGATTTCTTGCTTTACCTTATCGTCCTATGGACAGATCAAAGGTCTGAAATGTACTGGTAAATGGCTTAGCATGCCATACACTGGTCTCCGTGTGTCTGTTTACAATATCACCAACCAGTTTGATTTTCATTCACCTAAGACACAGGAAAGTGTGTTTTTTTTTTTAAATGTTCAGCTTTTGGAAAAATTTGCTCTGCTGAACAATTGATTGTATAAATGCTACCCACAGTTTAGAAAACACTCACTAATATATTTTTAAGTACCCACATACCAACAATGGATCCCTTAAATGACACTACATTTTCCATAAGGACTATGAAGTGAACAGCAATACTTTCCCCAACGGTTACATATTATGGTGGTGTATTTTAAAAATATTTATAGTTTCTTTCTTCTAATGTACATCGTAACTTGCACCTGTTCTTGCAGGAAAACAAATTTGTTGCATCTATAAGGTGAAATAATTTTATACATCTTCATTGCGAGTTTATCGAATATCACATAATAAGTCTCAGTCTGAAACTTCTACCTTCAAAAGTCATAGAAAACAGATTGTGTCAAAATTGTTTGCAGATAAATCCAACTAGTTACAAAGTTTTTGCCGTCTTCATACTGGTAAACTTCAGTTTCGATCATGGCAAAGTCTGTTCTTAACTAATGAATGAATTTTCAATGACTTGTAGTTGTTTGTTGCAGCAAATCTTTCAAGAACTTTGTTCCAAATCAAACACATCAAAGCAGTTTCATGTTTTCTCATTTCCTTGATAAGAGATTGTAATCCCTTGGTGTTTCACCAGTTTCTATATATCACTTTTAATAGTATCATTCAGATCTTGGACTATACACTTGTATCTCTGAGCAGGAGTCCCGCAAACAATAACACATGCACAGAAAGTCAAGTGGAGAATATTACAATTTAAGAAGTGTTCTTTGTAATTTTTGGATATTTTACAATGTAAAATACCCCATGAGCAACATATATAGTGCCTGTAAAAATTCAAAGTTGATTGTTTTGGCACAACACTGCACTGTTTTACAGGCAAAAAAATTTTGTGGATTTCCAATTCTGAACGTTATTTTCTCATCTACAAGTAATCATCTTCAGCTCCTTCTAGTCAGAGAAGTGAAGTTATATGAAGGGTGACAAAGACTGGCAAAACAGGAAACCCTTCTGGTTCTTACTCACAATAGAAGTCACTGACATATCTTCTCACAGCCATTATGTTTTTTCCAAACATATTATAAAAAAGTTAGCACGTGGCTTTCCAGAAAATGTCTTACAGACAGATTAGTGTTTCATGGATCTCTGTTAAAAAAGTATCAGGTCCTTTTTGAAATATCCAGTCATGAACACATCCATAATGATGTTAGACCACAACCCTACATCTTGAGGTAAATCCATGAAATGTTATTCAACAAAGACTCTCGTCCAGCAACTCTTTCAGCCTTAACACTGGCCAATGCCACAGGAACAGGCAAACATTCTGCAGATCAATGGATCAAACAGTCCAAAATAGCAAATCAGTATGTGAAATACGGGGACATTTTATCTGACAACTCACATCACTACTTTACTCAGACTGTTTTGCATGATGTCAAGCAATGCAGTACTCACAGCTATCAGTGTGCTGTCAGGGTCTACACATTTTAGGTTAATGTAAAGCAGTTAATATTAGGTTTTCACTCACCATATTTAAAGAAAGCAATGGAAATGCTTTCCTTTGGCTTGTGGGACATCACACACACTAGATCTAACCAATATGTTGCTCACTGCACATCAGAGTTTCATACGTTTAAGGAAGCTAACAGAAAGCACTGTTGTGAGATAAAAGTATTTTCCTATACTTAATCAATCTAAAGCAGCAAAATTTTATTGGAGAAATGAATTTTCTTTAGTTAAGAACTGACAGTAGCCAACATAGGTATTTTGTAGATTTCTAAAATAATAAAGAGCTAAACTAATTTCAGTAATATTTTTATTTTAAAGAGGGCAATAAAATAAGTATTGTGACATAAAAAATACCAGGGAAATACAATAGTTAAATTTTGTAACATTACGGACAATACAAAAATATGTATCATTCTTTAATTGGTATTAAATTAGATACTTCTTAAAGGTATTCATAACTTTTTATGTAACTCTAGTACTCTGTCAACTAAGCAGTTGTCATAAAGCAATGAATATAATCTCCAACAAGTTAGAATATCTACACACAGCATAATAATTCTGGCACATTAGTACTGCTGTTACCCCTCAGATGGCATGAAAATCATCATTTCATTATATCAAAAACTGTAAGGCTTACAGAATAAGGGTAATGGGCACAGAATGTTTGTGTTCATTCTTCCACATACTGTGTTTGAAACATGTTATGTTTTGATACATACATAATGAGCTACATTCCAGATGTACATAAAAATGCACATAGGTCTTAAAAAATAGTATCTGTTGTTCTTGTCCAGCTTTAAACACTACTGGAATGTGTTAGCAAATTGCAGTAAAACTCTCTAATATGAAATTTCATGCACAACCATTCAGGAAATCCAGTGTCGTTACAAGCAGCAAGACATGTGATGTTGCAGTCTTGCAACTTTTTCACTGTCCAACATGCCTCATACACATAGTACATGCCTGAAATTAAATATGTCCACACTTGAAAGACAAAAGCAATAATGTAAGATAGCAAATTGTGTATGAAATTCAAGGTTAATAATCTCTACATAGCTAACATACTCTACACATTAAAAATGAACTGCATTTAAAATTTTGTGGATGTTCCTTTTGAATGTCTTCCAACAGTCACACACACACACACCAGACTTTAACTTTGCGATTTGTAGGGTCTGCTGGACTTTACTGGACACCACACAGTGAGCACTTACATTTTAACGAATTCAATCAACACAAAATTTAATGACAATTATTCCCAGTAACATATCATTTTAACTGTCATGAATGTCACAAACTTCTGCACAACTAACAGTGCAGAAGTTTGTGACATTCATACCAGTCAAACTCAGTCCAACCAGCACAAAAATCAAATAAAATTCAATGTTGTGCTCAGACCTTGTAATCTTCACATTCAAACTTTGTTTCCAGAAAAATGATCCTCATGTGTTGGACTCCTGGTGTTCAGCAATGCATGTTCCAATGTCAGGTTCAATGCAAGCTCTGAACTTCAAGCACAATTAACGTCACTCTGCGAAGAGCTGAATCAAAATAAAGATCTCAAAAGGGCTAAGTTTCCTTGACACTGGCATGAGTAGTGCAACTGCTTATCAGCTGCAAGTAATACAGCAAACTATACTGCAAATAAATTCTCCCTACTGTGCTTAATGTACTGACATGTGCTGCAAAGAGCATGATTTAACAGCGCCCAGATACAATAACTTTAAATGGCATGGCAAATTATCAGTGGCTGAAGCTGTATCAATTTATTAATAAAAAATCCAGAACCTTAAATTCACTACACCAAATAGCCAGTAACAGTGGCAGGTGGCACAGGTCCTCCACCCATGTAAAAGAATAACCTGTCCGAAAATAATGCAATTTTTTCTCATATACTTGGGCCCTTGAGAGGTGGAGAAAGCAACAGGGGCTTGTATGTACTCTGATACACATTATCAGCTTATATCACCCATCAACAAATCAGAAGCTCTGAATGCCACCACATGCATCAGTTCATCAGAGAGTAATAAACATGTGTAAAACACACAGCACTGTTCAATTTGTACATTAACCTTTATACTACTTACATTCACACACACACACACACACATAAAAAAACACCCACAGAAATAAATTTTATACAATTAGCAGTCCCGTTACAGGCCTGGAGTGACCCAGAAGGTTCCAGGAAGTTAAGGTTCCCAGATTTCATGACAACGGCACAGGATAGTGGTAAGGTTGTCAGCCTTATGCATCGGCCACCTTTACCCCCAGGAAATGCTCCTGGTACTCATTTCTGTTAGAGGCTGAGTCGAACCCAGGGCCATAGTGCGATCGGAAGGATTTTACGTCAATGAAAAATTCCAATGACACCAGCTGGGATTGAACCAGCGACCTTTCGATTCGTAGCACAGCACCTTAACCACTGTGCCAACCACGGTCCCCTATACATTTAGGCAACAAGAAAATTAGCTGCATTTTTAAGACATGCTACATATTTGCTGTTTATTTTCCACAAAATGTCATTCATTTTGTTTTACTTTTTTCTGTTCAAATAATATGTTTTCCATAAACTAATGCGCTAAAATTTAAAGACCCATCTGGTCATTTAAAGGTTAACCTGCTGATTTTATTACCATACCAGGGGGTCTGTCCCCCTTGCTGGGTAGGGTTACGCTCTGAACCTCCCACCTACCCTTCCCTTTCCTTAGATTCCTTTCCTTCTTCTTATGTTTGAGATTTGGGACAAAAAATAACAAAATAGTTCTGGCATATTAGAACCAACATGTGCACAGCCCTGTCTTACAATAATCTCACACAACATTGTAACATTTTCAACATGTGTGGAGTGATTAACAGCTCGAAAACTATAGGTGATTATTCCTGAGGAACATTCAAACATTTAAGTTTTTACTGTGTATAATTATAGCATATTTACACCACAGGAATATGCTTTCAGTGTGTATGATCCTAGCAGAATTATGGCAGAACACATCAACTTCAATCCTCTCCTTGTGAACTGCAGATTTTTAGGGCCATACACACTGTGTCATCCCATGCATGTATACAGGTCCAGTAAAACTTTCTCAGGCTAGCAGCCATGTCAGGTGGTTGAATAGCAGGTGAATGAATGTTTCATGAACCACCTATGTGGCTGCTAGGCTAAGAAGTTTTACCAAATTCAGTCACCACAAGATCTTTAGAATAAATATACAAAGGTGTTGAAAAACATCTTAATACCTAATCTACACGAAATAATAAAAGCATGTGTTATCTAGTATCAACCATTAAAACATGAAAGAACACTCTCTGCATTTCCATTTTTTAATCTATTTCTGTCAGCATAAAAGAATTCATATAAAGTTTAGAACAGACAGCTGTTCTGTCAGAATGCAGCACTGTACAGCATGAGCAATTTATCATACACTGTGCATGTCCCGTAAACAGAGCTTATCATTAAAAATCTATGTGTTTACATTCGGGCTACACATTGGGTGGGGGCAGAAGGAAATTTCTCCAGTCAGAATGGGTAATATTCAAACTGCAGAGACCTGCTACAGTGTCTCTTCCTTCTTGCATGCAAAGCACACAACCATGCAAACTGAGTTACACATGTTCTGGAGAAGCCTAACTAGTAATGCAGTACTAGTAGCAGCAAGTATTTAATCCAGAGTTTCCATAAACACATGTAATTTTATTAAATAAGACAGTACTTCTTCAAGTGATTACACAGTATGCTGGTGGAAACAAAATTACAACGAAGATGAAAATCCTCTACGCAAAAATAAGATAAATCAATAAAAATGTAACATAAAATAATTGGTATGGATATAAGGATGTCATTTTGAACGTTATGACCATTCCAAGTAAATTGTTATGAATAAAAATTTTCTTGTACACAGTGCAATCATCCCAGTTTACTGTCAGGTAAATGTAACAGCATTTGCACCATACCAGTTAAGTTCACTGTAAATTATGTGCATGCACATGCATACAAACATACATCAAGTATGTCCCCAACATTAAGCAAGAGAAATATTGTTGAAACATTTTCTGTATCATGAAATTCTGTAACACGAACACTACATTTCCACTGTCTCCTACATCAGTGCAAACACTTCTTACACGTCAGAAGCAAGTGTCGGTGCATACCTGACATAAAGGTAATAAGTGTGCAAAATAAAGTAATATTAAAAGAGCAACCAAACTACCAACCAACCAACCCCCATATTACTTGCCAACATGCATATACAATCTGAATTTCCTAAGAAATCATTCTGTAATTTAATTTTTGGCTGATTGCTGCTGTTTTGCATTTTGTTCTAAATATCTCTTCCCATGTTTATCCAAATTTCCATAAAGGCAGCCTGATGGTCAATACTCTGACTTATATGGTCATGGTTGATATTTCTGCAATTTCATAACATAAGAATGCACTGTATTTGTGTGTGTGTGTGTACAAAAAATGAAAGCTTCCAGGTAAGAGGAAATCTTGTTTATGTATCACAGAGCATATGAAACTTACATGAATCTCGATGGGAATGTGTGAGACAACCATTCAATGCCAAATGTAAATTCCTGCTTCTGAAACTATAATTTAAGGCCCACAAGCTTTGAAGATGATGTTATGATGATGATAACTAAATATTTCCATTATTATTCATGAATCAGACGACTCAGGTAATGTGGCATGAAAGATGGTCTCACTAGACAACTCTACAGTGGACAATTATCTTACAAAAGTAATAAACAATAATATAAGAGTAATAAAAATAAACTATAACCAACAATCATACTATTCAAGTGGACTAGGATGAGCTGAATGTTATTGCTGCATACGCTACACGGAAGTGAAAAAAAATGGCTCTGGAATGTGACACTGTACAGTCTGGTGGAAATTTACTATCATTTTGATGCAGCCTATTGCTGCCATCTTCATGGCTGAACAATACAGTTCCTCTTTAAAAGGCTGGTAAATTTCTTCCACATTACACAGTGTGTAACACCCCAGAAGGCAGTATTCCTTTCAGTCACTGCTATAAGAATATCAGATCTCATATAAACAGAACACATAATATGAAGGGGGGGAGGGGGGAAGCAAATGACTTCACTTTTTCCCATCAAAGGAACACCACTCTGGTGTATCGTGAACTTCGACCAGATACTCTGGTATACAACATGCACGCTTAATACCACTGACACTCTCTAGTCACACAGCACACCTTCTGCTGCCTTCCCTTATTAGCACTCAGGTCTTCAGGTTTTGCCTCAGGCTATCCAAAAATTAACATTGGTAGCTGCCACCATGATATGAAATTGTTCCAAATTGGAACCAAGGCATGTCATCTCCAAATTTTGTTAAAGTAACTTCTTTATCTATCTATCCAAATATAATACAGTAGCCTCAGCAATATTTAAGGCATGGATTTGAGTGGGAGTATACTGTACAGAATAAAATATCTGGTTACTATCTTCGTCTAGTAAGTATTCATTCCTGTCACACCACACAACTTAATGAGAGTGAAGTTATATTTTAATTAAGAAAAGAAGTGTTACAAATTACCTCCTTCACAGTCCAAATTAGAATTATATTTTGTGTTTGTTTATGAATGCTTTGTAAGGGGGGGGGGAGGGAATTAAGAAAACGTTCTCACATCCCCTATCTATTCTTTAGCTTAGGCATGTCAAATATGTATATGGAAACCATACTCAAACATACAAAGTAATACGGTGTACTCAGAGCCAAGTTGTTAAATTAGTTTTGTCATGCACTGCTGAAAGCTATGAATTGAAAACACTACACTTTCTGTATATTAATACATACAAGTACTTCATTCAACTGAAGTAACTGAAAAGTATTCATTGTATATAACAACAAGTCAACTAACATTCACTCCAACATTTTTTCACATGATACACATACAAATCATAGTTTCTATTTTTTTGTTGATGTACATTTATCTTTCAAACTTTTCTATTTTAATTGTAACCTTGTATTACATCAACATCAGTCAGTGAAAATAATTAAACCACAATGTAACTGTAGAATTACATGACAACATATTTAATACTGAAATAACAAATGAAAGTTTATTCCATGACCACACACACGTCACAGTCTGTACTGACAACTGGCTACTCCACAATGCTTGTTTTGAGGGGCTCATCTATCTTTGCTGCAACTGCTGATTCATGCTGCATTAACCTTTCATCCAGTCTGTGTACAACAGCAGTAAGTTCCGCCTCCCACAGGCTGTCACTGCTCTGCCCCTCTCCTCCATCCACAGGCCGTACTGCCAGCTCTCGCAGCCTCTGTTTCAGGGTCTCTACATCCTGCAATGCAGCAATTGGTGTCTTCAACATATATAAACATCCTGTTCAATTACAGTCTCTTAGTACCAACAAATGGGACGTATTACAGTAATATATATTTCATCTTATCTGGGTGCTACAAGTTTGGGCCCGTCACCATCCTCAGGGAGCTCACAACTAAATACCTTAAAACGTGGAGCAATAAATTTGTCCTTGCAACACTATGCATGTGAATGTACAGAGTATGTTAAAATCTACATTATGTAAATATTAACATTTGCATTATATGGAGTATGATATATGACAATTTATGTTTTGATTATCCTATGTTATAAAACAGATTCTTCATGAATTATAGTATTCTCCCTTCAGATGTTGTTTGTGAACAAACAGATATTACGTTACAATCCTAATAGGATCCTGTACCCATGGGTTATGATTTGCTAATTTGCAGGGCACCGGGAAACTGCGCGTGGTTGTGTGTGTGTGTTGTGCAACACAGAATCACGCTCCCCAAGGATAGCAACCAGCCAAAACATGCAGGGGCCAAATAAAGTGAAACATATATTTGTAAAATATGTGCATTTGTTGGTACTAGGTGACTGTAATCATTCCCAATGCGTGGAGAGAATAATATGACAGCGATCCTGTTCAATATGTTGAATTTACTTGCAATATCTGAAGACAATACTGTCTTTGAAGTGTTATATGTACTCTCATGTGTCTACACCAGTCAAGTTACTTTCTTAATACATTTAACAATATTATATCAAATGTACAGGTTGTGTGGCACTGATGGAAGAATGGTAGGACATAAAATTGAGGAAAATGGTGATGTAAGTTGGGCACTATTTGAAGGTGCAAATTATTTTCTCAAAGGGTTGGAGCAAAAATACAATTCAGGAAGGCACAGAGAACTGTACAAGAAACTCGTCTGAAACTGTGCTGTAGGAATACAAGCCCTCTGAGGAGCTCAAAATTCAACATATTCCTCTCCTATCTACACTCAGCTGGCATCAATGATAAAACTCAATCTATATTTGCAAAGGCAAATGGCAAAGGAATGTGTAATCCTCAACAATCCCAGTAGCACTCACAATTTTTCAAGTTCTCAAAATATTTGATCTCTGTCTGGTGTGCGAACAAACTGGTGAAATCCTCATCAGTAAGGTGACTTTCCACGAATTTTTTCAGATGAAGTGGTCAGAACACATCAGGTCACCAACCGGCACTCCTTTATTTATCAGGAACCGGACAGAAGGTTCTACATCATTCTAATTTGGCAGCACAGTACCATTAAAACATGCAAAAGCTTTGAGTAAAAAAAAACCTGGACATTTTTACAAACTTAAAAAAACATACCCAGATGGAAATTTTGGGGTCAAAAAAAAAAGGGGGTACATGTCTGGGGAAAATAAGATGCATGGCACCCTATATAGTAAGCGAAGTTTTGCAACTTTCAAATGTAACATGTTAAAATGGGGGTACATGACTATACACAATTTGTCTTGAATTTGAAGTTGGTTGTTATTTTACCTGAAAACTATCATTTGTCACCTCCTGCCAATACTCTGCCATGTGCATGGGCAGACAGATGAGTGGGTTATGTTAATAGGACACACAAACTAATGGGATGTGCCAACCAAAGGTTGTCAGATAAAATAATGACCAGATTTAACTGGATAGAATTATGAATCATACTTATGGCTTATGAGGATGAGATGGTGTTTATGCTAAGGACAAATTTGTTGTAGTAACTTGTTTACTAACTGTTTTCTTTATTCTAAATTCATGTGCGCCAAAAGGTTGCACAATATAAGGGCTCGAGATTAAAGGCGGGAATCTGATGTCACTGGCGTCCCTCTGTTACGAGCTTTGCTTCAGTCTGTTGCATGCTTACCGCCGATACACGTGGCGTTCCTGCTCTGCACTCGACCAGACGCATATATTTGTTCCATGAAGGAATTAAGCCCGGCAGCACGTGTCATCAGTGGTGTTTAAAACAAGAATTCTAGTTGTGTTTTGCCAAAAAGGGGTATCGTTGTTAGTTCATGAGGAACAGCCTTTCTTACAGACTCACTGTGTGATTAGTGTTTAACATAACTACAGATGTATTTGTATTGGGCACCGTAACAATTGAGTAAAGGAGAACAATTAACTTTGATGGACAGTATTACAAACAAAGGGTGTGATACATGTTATGAACAGTAGAAGTGACTTCACAACAAACATTATATAACAAGAAGTCAAATTTCAAAAAGGGTGATATATACTAATTGAATTATTGTTAGAGCGTATTTGGTGTGTCAGTAGTTAATTAGCAATTTACGAACAACATACAAATCCTTGTTTTATCCTGTTAAACATTGGAACAGATTTGTTCAACCAAACTGTGTATGAACCAGGGTGTACAGATGGATTACTATGAACATTTGTAAACTGAGTACAACTCTTACCTCTTCCTGTTCATAAGCATCATCATCCACTTCACTATCATCTTTTTCACTCACTGCAGCAGAACCAGTACCAACAGAGAGACTTCCAACAGATCGCAGATCACAGCGGTCCAATTCCAACTCATAGTCAGCCAACACTGACAATTTATCTGTTACATCGCTTCTGCCAAACTGTAAGTCCTTCCTTTCCATTACTGTACCATCACCATAGTGAGTACTACCAAACTCAGAAACGTCATACACATTCAGCTCTGCTCCCACACCAGGCTCCCGTGGCCCATGTGGTGGTACAAGATCATCAGTGACCTTCTGTGAACAACCACTACCACGCTTGTAATGGATTTCTTCTGAGATTCTCTCCAACTCCCTGAGTGATTCTGCATATTGACTCTTAACCTTAGCCACAGCATGCTGTAATGCTTCTACCCTCTCCTTTTGTGCTGCAAGTTGACCCTGACACAATGCTTTCTCCTCAAAGTAGGGGCGTGATTTAGTTATGTTACGGTGAAGTCGCTGCTCCAGTTGTTGTACCTGTGAATGACAAACACATTTCACAATGCATAATGTGCACATTAGCCACTGGTGTTAAGTTCATGTGTGCAGATCATTTGCCCATTCCAATAACTATGGCAAGTTTAATCTCCGTGAAACATCACTAAATGAAAGGACAATGTATAGTAGAATAAAGAAATGTAGACAGACAGAGTTGTTACTGAACATAATTGAAAAGAAAACACAGGAAATTGGTGTTCAACTTGAAACATCATCAACACAAACTGCCAATTAAATTCTGACATGGAAACCAATCCAGACAATACAGTCATGCGGCGCATAATGACATTTCGGTCAATGACGGACCGCATATATGACCGTGGTCCCATAAGATTATAATATAATATTATAATACCATTGTGTTTTAACTGTTTACAGAATTCAGTACAGTAACATGCTGTACAGGTTTGTAGCCTAGGAGCAATAGGCTATACCACATAGCCTAGGTGTGTAGTAGGCTATGCTATCTGGGTTTGTGTAAGTAAACTCTACGACATTTGCACGACGACGAAATCGCCTAACGACACATTTCTCAAAATGTATCCCCGTCATTAAGCAATGCACGACTATAGCAGTACATCACTTGCAACAGTGTAATTCCACTGAGTGAGATTTTGTAACTGGACTCTTCAATCCACTCAACACTTACATCAACCCTCAATCTGATCTTTCCTCACAAGGTCTGGTTTCATATATCTGGATAAGTTTTATTTGTAATGTGGTTGGCTGACACTTGTTGTTGCTGCAAGCAGTAGCAAATTAAATAACATGATCTAACAGTCTGTGGCCACATGTGGTGGCAACAGCATCCAAGCCTTCCCATTGGGCAACTTGAAAATTTATGTGACTATAAAATCATCTTTGTACTTTCAAATGTCAGAGATATAATATAAATTTCTGCAACCGTATATGTTTCCCTCAGTAATAGTGTAGCAAGTAAAGTGAAGACAGTATAACTTCGATAAACTCAGGTTACATGTCTGACACAAAGAGAAAAACTAGAGGAATTGTAGGAGCCACCAAGAACAATTTTGGGCCCTGGGATGGGGGGAAGGTCCCCCAGCAAGATCAGACTGGATAAAAATCTTTGTACATTAAATCACAAAGACTAACTCTCGGTTGCAAAGAAACTATCACACAATCAGAAAAGAATGTATTTTACTACAAAGCAAAGTAGCTGATAATAATCAGGTATTTGATATGAAATACACTGATTCTCAATTCGAGACAGAGTGAGAGGAAATAATTTCACCTATGATATTTATCAATAAGAGCAGTGGACAGAAAAAACAACAATGCTATAGACAGACAGGTAAATTCAGTACACAACCTTTGATTCAGAATATGATGATGATAACTTAGCACACTCAGAACAATGTAATTGGATTGGTCTAGGAAGACAATCATAACTTAAAACAAGGGAATTCCTGAAGTCCAGCGATGGCAAACCTTTTTATGGCTATGTTCTAAAACTTCAGAAGGAAAATTTCTGCATGTACAGACAATTTAATTCCAACTCACATAAATTAACATACGAATAGTAATTAAATTACTGATGAACAGTGTTGCATGAACAGGAACTTTTTCAACATGCCAACTGCAGCATCCGTGCCAAAAGTTCGCAGTTACTAGCAAACATAAACTTACTTTCTGTTCTGCTGCATGAAAGAGGGTGGCCCTTTTCTGGTGCTCTCTTCCACTTTCAGCTTTTTGGTTCTCTGCATCCATGACCTGATTAGCAACAGAATGAACTATGATTGTTGCACAGTCATCCTTTAAAGTAGAAACATCTATTTCTGCTTCAAAAGTACTGCATTACTAAAAATTAGTATTAATATTACTTCTGAAAGGCCAGCAGGTGTAACTTAATAACACATTGCACCAAACTACTACAGCATCTAGAAACTCAAAATTTCACCATCCACATGCAAAAATGTACATGACATAACACAGGGACATTATATCTGGCAACCTGCATCATGCTTCACACGGACCATTTTGTGTGACGGCAAGGGACACAGCACTAGCCAATCTATCAATTTGCTGTGTGTCAGTTTATGTTAGTTCTAATCACATTCAAAGAAGATGCTAGAAATGATTTACTTCAGCTTGCAAATGTGTTACACATATAAACACATAGTTCTTTGCATGTCAAAGTTCTGCTGGTGAAACTGAAGACACCATACTTCGAATGCTTCCTTTCAGACCGTCTTCAGTTTCACGACTACTACTGTACATTTTTTCCTTTAATATGCTCCACAAGTAAAAATTGTATGGGTTTAGACTGGGCAAATATAGAGATCAAAATCCCCTGTGTATTTTTCTGTCACAAACAACACATTCTACACAACGGCTCTTGTGATATTTTGTTGAAAAATGGCATGGTTATTTCACACTGAGGAGGCGTTCAAAAAATCTCAGACACTGGTGTGAATTTATGGTTTCAGAAACAAAAATGGGCCTGATAATCCCAGTTGATTCACAGCATACCACACACTATGCCATGGCACTTCATGGATTGACATGGGATTTTCTGCAGACCAATATCTGCTAGTCTGCATTCACATATCTAATGAGTGGTAAATAACCATCATCACTGAGCAGAAAAGGCGGGGGTCTACTTCTCTGTCATGCACAACAAGAAGGTACCAGCTCATAACACAAAGTCCTGCTTCACTATCTGTAATACATACTGTTTGAAGAACAGTAATCTTAAATGGATGCAGTATACACTTGACTTCTATATGTTTTCTTACTGTGTAGAATGGAAATCAGTTGCTCAAAAACTTTTCATGCTCTTGAAAACTGTTGTCTCAATTCAGATGGCACTTTCTGTAGCAACTTTACTCTGCACATATAACACTCAAACTGCGTATAGCATCTAGCAGACTCACAGACTTTGCAGTAAGCAACAAGAAAATCAATCAGTTTGTAATTCATGAGAGTATCAGGGCCAAATGAAAGTGACTAACCCAAGGCTGCCAGATATTTGTCCTTACACATACTTTATTTTATCCATAAAATATCAAACAAAGTGAAACCTTAATAAAGAGGTTATTTCTGTTATAAATCTGAACACCAAGGACAAAAGAGAGGGAAATTCATAAAATTAAGCAATAAAGAAATCAATTCCCATGTATTTAATATATAGTGATAATTAGGAAATGAAAGTATATATTGTAAATCTGGAATTGTTGTAACCATCTAAACAAGAAATGTAATCTGTTTTAAATAAAGATTCGGTGCCTACCATTCAATAAACACTCTCCATCTTGGTTATATAAAAACCAATCAATGTTGTATAAGGCAAAGTTTGTTCAGAGATCCACATAAGGCACACAAACGCACTGTAAGCATCATGCAGAATTTCTGAATGTTAAACCTGGTGTTAATAATGTAACTGCCAGGCTTTAAAAGTTTAATATACTGTCACTCTCTGTAAGCGGAGAACATAAACAACATACTGATTCAACAGTCAGGAACAGCTGTCAAGGGGTAGTCCTAAAGCTTGGAGGTTGGGTGAGAGGCTAAAAATCCTCACTGTTAAAACCAACATGCTATGAATGTTACACAGTTAAATAAAATGGATCTTAAAGAAATTGGACGGAACACATTCTATTCATCTGGCTCAGGACAGGGACAAGTAGTGAGCTCTTCTTAACAATGTAATTAACCTGCTGATGCTATGAAATATGGGGAATTCCTTGACCAGCAGAGAAACTATTAGCTTCTGAAGAAGGACCCTGTTCCATGAAGTTTGCTGATTGGTTGGTTAGGGAGTTAGTCAGCAGAGGTATGTATAAAGAAACAATATTTCATTTTGACATACCAAACAGTTCACATAATGTCAAATATGACATTTACAAAGAACCAAATATTAAAAATACATTCTTCTGAACTATATTATTTTGTTTACACTGTGATATAAGATTATTACACTTAATCCACTAACACCACATGACATTTCCACATTAGAGAGCTAACTCTCCCAGTGATTACATTTAATATCTATGCTTTCTCTATTTCATTTTCCCAAATCTTTCAATAAGTTGTCACAAGTTCCACACCTTGATGGTGGCATGATTAAGCATTTCCTGCCATGCATTATCAAACTGCCATTCATGCTGCTTGCTGAGAAATCGCTGCTCTGCCAAAGCTACTGTCTCCTTAGCTGCCTGATGAATCTCTGTAAAATAAAATAGCTTTTACAAGTTACCATTTCAGACTTCAATGTGTGTCACTTGTTAATGTGAGACACCCACATATGTTTAATATATGCACACACATAGTCGATAGCAAACAAAACTATTTATTAATACAGGAAACTGACTTGATTTGTAAGTGTATCTACATATTGTGACTTTCTGTTAAATCACCATCAGGCTACTGTAAAAACATATACAGGAATCTGTGTGATATCAATAATTCCCCTGGATGAGGTTACAACAGTAACTGACACATTTTTGCACAGTCTGTTTTCAAAATGTGATATAATGACTGGACAAGTGTATTAATAGGGTGGGGGATTATAGCAAAAAATAAACAATCTGTTCTGATAATATTCTCATTTACTTTACTTTGGCTGATATCTGTGGCTTAGCAACTCCTCGCAAATTTTATGGACACTCAAACAGCCCTTCCATGTCACTCTTTTTTACAGCCAATTTACTGTTACCTGCAGCTGCAACAACATCCAAGAAACATGGTTTGAAGGATACATACCATTGGCCCTCTGAAACTGAACAGCTGCTCTCTGGCACTCCAGCTGAGCCTTCTTTGCCACTTCAAGAGAGTCATAGTATGGTCGAGCACATTCAATACACCTTCCTAACTTCTTACTCAGCAGCTTTAGACGACGTGTTGATTCATTTAAAAGCAGTCTGAATGTTGTGTTTGCTTCCTGTATGTTAAAGTAAAGGGGTTAAACAGAATACAGTAAAAATTACATGTTTCTAGAATATTTGGTGTTCTTTACAAAGTAAAAAAGATGCCTTTTCTGGAGACAACATCTGGTCTGTGACATATTATCAGTGGCCAAACCACCTGTCAGATTTTCATAGAATTTGGTATAGCAATTCCTTCACAAAAAGTTGTTGAGGAAGCACAAGTGTCACGAGGATTAAAAGGCATAAATTAATTTCAACCCATAACTTCCAAAACTCTTGACTTGTCTGGGTGAAATTCAGCACAGAATATTTCCAAGTAAAGCCGGTACATAACTGTGAGTTTCATAAGATCTGTGCAGTGGAAGTCATACATCACTCACAGGCATATATAACGGTTTGCCCTATTTTCTACATGTCTGATGCGCAACTATAAGTCTGTAAATATGGGTGAGGTACACAGCGGCACATTACTTAGGGCAATAAATAAATTTCTAAGTGTACTTTCCACACTTACTGTCCAAACTGGGTAAGATTCAGTGTGAGAGAGCTGCACATCATGCTCTTACGCATTTCTTCTGAGTTGCTTGGAAATAAGCGCTGGAAAGGCCATACTTTTCTTATGGGCATAAATTTCCCAGGGATTTTTCACTTCTCCATAGCATCTGGAATTGCTCTAGAGCCCAATGAGTACTGGGGTCTCTTTTCTTGGAGGTAAAATACCTGAGGCATGTAATGCCCAGCCTAAGAACACACGGTGTGATAGCTGTACTCATCCACACATCTTCATAGCACTGTGCTTAATTAAGCATTTCTGCATTACATTGGATCCCTAAGCCCATGCCAAGACAAATTCAATCTCTAGTTGAAACATACAAATTCCAGACATCATATTAAAGTCTCCTGATGTTCACAATAGATCTTACTACGTGCCAACATACTGATCCATTCTGTATAAGTAAGTGTGTTACTTCAAGAAATAAAATGCTTGTAAATTGTGTAACGTTTTGCAAATAAAGCTGTTTGTCTATGATCACATTTGAACATGAACCCTTTCAATAAGAATGCTGGGAATAAACAAATCACAAAAAAATAACACACACTCACAACTCTAGCCTGAGCATTCCAGTACAAATAACTTTTGAAACATACAGTTCAATAATATAAGTGAAACGTTTAAATTGGTATTTCTGTGAACTCTACAGTTGGAAAGAGAAATATGAATAACAGCTTCCAGCCTTGTCTATTACGCTACAAGGGAATACTGATGTTCAACAGCAGTGTAGTCTTCATCAGTGTTTGGACATGAAGCCTATTCACATATCACAGAAAATTAATGAACATTAATCCATGGATGTGGAAACAACTAAGGCAATGAGAATCTCAAGGTAACCACCCCCAATACAGATTATATAAAAAACAGCCAGAGAATGTGGAATATTTCAACTACCTGGGTAACATGATAACAAACGATGCAAGATGTAGAAGTGAAATTAAATCCAGGATTGCCTTGGCAAAAGCAACATTCAACAAGATGAAGGTTCTTTTCATCAGCAAATTGGACTTACATTTAAGGATGAAACTAGTAAAAAGCTACACTTGGAGTATAGCTTTGAATGTTGCTGAAACATGGGCACTTTGGACAGTAATCAGAAATACTTGGAAAGTTTTGAGATGTGGTGCTGGAGAAGGATGGAGATCAGTTAAAACTATCATGTGAGCAATGAAGAAGAAGTATTACACAGAGTCAAGGAGGAGATAAATATCATACAAACAATAAAAAGAAGGAAGGCTAACTGGATTGGTCACATCTTGCACAGGAACTGCTTTCTACAACACGTTACTGGAGGAAAGATAGGAACGATAGGCATGAGGGGAAGATGAGGAAGAAGACATAAGGAGCTGCTGTATGACCTCAAGGAAGAGAGAGGATACTGGAAATTGAAAGAGGTAACACTAGATCACACACTGTGGAGAACTCGTTTTGGAAGAGACTACGGACCTGTCACAAGACAGACAACAAAATGAATAAATCTGTCAGTCCTCAAATTAAGCATACTTGTTGGTGTCTTTTGTTAAAGGAAATCTGGCATGAATAACTTATGGAATGGAAGGCTAAGAACAGCCAAACACAGAAAAATACAGGGAGATTATGAATGACTGGAATTATGACAGCCAGTGTATAGGTACATCACTTATGGTTTGGAACTCAGAATTCAGGTACTTGAGTTTTGTTTCACAAACTGTACAAGAAGACATTATGCTCCTTCATCCTTGTGCCTGTCCACTTGTCTGCTCTCTCTGTTTCATGCTATTCATAAGACTGCTGCATTGGTGACAGCATTCAAGAACCCAAAATCTACAGGTAGTAACAGAGTATACGTGGCAAAGTGCACAGTATGCATACATTTCCTATGTTATTTCTTGGCAAACAATTCATAAGAATATTATACAATACCTGGTTGAAGTCTACCTCCTCTCCATTATGAGCTTCAGAAAGTAAAATCTTACCAAGGAAAGAGGCCAGAATGCGCAGTATAATAAAGTATGACTGCCTGACAACTAAATTTCTGGGCAGTATTTAATTTAATACAACAAGTTTCCTAAATATTGTGACACATCAGAGTCCTAAAATTCAGTTAACTGAAATACTTACATCTAATTCTATTTCCAATTTGTTGATTTCATTAGTTGCACTGTTCAGTTTCTCTAATTCAATCTGAAAAGAAAATAAATAGGTTAGTTTGAATATATATATATATATATGTAAAAGTAAAGTAAAAATAAAGCTAACCCTATAGCTTGCCATAAAGGCACACAGTGGGAGTGGGGAGGTATAGCTCTAATCTTTCTTTAACATTGGCACAACATGGGGTGGGCTGTTAGTGCTAGCCCCAGCCACTTTACCCTTGGGAATGACCCAGTACCATTATATAAGAGGCTGGGTGAGCCCCTGTGCTAGTCTAGACAGGTGCAGAAAATCTCGCCAAAACCAGGATTTGATCCCTGGACCGTCCAGGCCGTAGTGAGTCGATATACATATATATATACACACAATAAGTTCCAACTAACAATCAGGCATTTGGGGTAACAGTGACGAATGTTGACTTCTATGTGGGATGTTCCCATGTTGGAAAATTATATAAGGCAATGCCTATCCTAAAGTATATGTATGTGGCTGGCTTTCATGGCATTTCTTGAAATATGCCACACTTCTTCCACAGTTCTTCACAATTCACTATTCATAATAATCATATCTCAGCAAATTTTACATAACCTTACAATTGATGCAGTGTTGTTCAACAACCTATGTTTAAATAAATAAAAAATATACAAGCAAAAGAGACAACTGATCTAAAGTTCATTACTTCTCTTCCAAGAGGAAGTGGAGTATTTCTGAGAGACACAGAGACAGGTTGGGTTCTTGATTCTAGGCTTACTTATCACTTTTTCAATTGCAATGTTTATGAAGCATCAGACAACTGTGCATGATGAAATTAAAGGGGCAATAAAGAGCATACTGAAGCTCTCAATTTAGTGCAGGAAGTATAAACATGAAGCTCATTTTGTGTATTTTCTAAATACATTTCAAAATGTTGCCTTTAACAGGCCATAAAAACCTGCAATGCAGACATCATAATAATGTTACAGTATATGAAATTTAGCTGGCAGGGCCATCAATTCTGAGAAGCCTATACTTGCTTGCCGTCATCCTCATAACAGTAACACAATGATAGCTGGGTGCCGATTGGTTAATTACACAAATCTATGGAAGGGATTCTTAAACTTGGCATCTTGTATCCCACCAGTCACAGTGGTTATACCAAAACACAAATTCTCTCTCCAAACAGTTATTTTTACTGTTACATACATATGAGTATTATATTCACCAGTAATGGAAGTTCTACATGGTCATGTCTCGAGATCAGAATGTGGATGAATTGACAATATTAAGAATGATGACAGTTCCTTTGACAGGGTGGAAGAGTTCAGATATTTGGGAACAAACTTCATCATCATCATCATCATCATCATGTTCCTGAAGGGTTAAGTGTGTTTCCTATTCCTTGATCCTCAAGATGAAGTTGGTCCCTCCATCTCTTCCTCGGTCGTCCTATGTTCCTTCGTCCTTTTGGTTTATATTGTAGTGCTTGTTTTGGTAGTCTGTTTGTGTCCATCCTCTGTA
>Ga0136643_10000564_pt1 | contig 41353 bp, 21 predicted proteins | sample TergutLab28metaG_FD_96883 | JGI IMG/M metagenome (GOLD analysis project Ga0136643, IMG submission 96883) | Labiotermes labralis P1 segment gut microbial communities from Petit-Saut dam, French Guiana - Lab288 P1 (version 3) (version 3) | ecosystem: Host-associated > Arthropoda: Insects >...
ATATTCATGTATTTTGTATTACTATCTGTATCTGTTATGTTTCATAGTGTTTTATCTGACCCCTGTTTTGATTCGGTTTGTCAAGCTATGCGTATGTAGAGATCTCTACACCACGCGCGCGCGTATGCATATAGCTAGCTCTTAAGTTCCCTAGACAACCTGATGATGGCCAATACAGGCCGAAACATGTAGTTGTTTCTATCATAGTCATTAAATACACCTCAGTGATTAAGTTGTGTTTGACTACATACCTTTTCCTATTTCCTAATCCCAATACATAATATGCTTCCTTAGTTAGCCACGTTCGGGTTATTCTTATACCTGACGATTATTGCCACAGATGACCGTGATCCTACGCTACGATCTGCACTGAAGTGTCAAACTTTGCCGAAATATTCCAAGAAATCTTCTCTTAAGGAATTTTCAAATCCATGTTGTGAATCCTCGGTACCACTGCTAGCTCGAGACGGTAACTAATGAAATTTGCTGCTGAAATTTCAACGGGCTTTATGGTAGTTTGTAAATAAATGTCGTTAACATGAACACTTTAGCAGCTGCTCTAGATACGGGTCACCAGACTGCCACCGGCACAAAACTTTGTCCCTTGTTGTTAGGTACAAAGCACTTTCTGAATTTGCTGTAATCGTGACCGACAACATTTGTACCTGATTTAGGGGGAGTCTGTAAGATTACATAGGAATGTAATATTCTGGTCCATTGAAATTCCCGTGTAATTAATAAAACATTCCAGCTGCCTGTAAATTATTATGTACGCAACAGGAACGAACAACCCTCCACGCAATATACGTATTGTTGGGTGAGGGAAATGATGGTGTATCACCTAAGGAATAGGCGATTTACGGTTGGTCGAAGAAAGAATAAAGCAGGTCTCTCCCTCCTGGCAAGTTCTAGATGTATTTGAAGATTCCATTCGTCGCTTCCTTACCGATGCAGCATAGCAGTGCCTAGTTTCTCCAGCAACAAGACGAAAGGGGTGAGACTGGTGTGGCTCATGAATGTTAGATGGGTGGCAAAGGAGACAGCTGGGGCTGCTAGTAGTAGGTGATGCTGCACACCACAAACCCTTCATTGTCTCCATCGTTCCATAGAAAGAGTCAACCTTCTTGCGAATAAAATGGAGATTACCTGCGATATAGATGCAATTACGGAAGGGGACTATTAATACATGGTGTGTGGTCAGGATGAAAGAAAAACATCTGTGCTTTTATATTAGTAAAACAAAAATAGCCAAATTTTTTCCTAGTTCAATGGAAGCAATACAAATTTGTATTTTCCCCGCAGCAAACTTTTATTGCTTAATACATTTCGGAGCAAGAAATTCACGAATTCTGAAATTTTTTTTCTCCAAAATACACGGAAAGAATGGCTAATGAGAGGTCATGTCTGTCTGCATAAGTGTTCTCCAAGACTTAAGAGAGTGACTGATATAACACTTGCCATTCTGGATACAATCCTTAAGTTTATAAGATTAATTGGATTCATGTCGACAGATACTAACTTAATTCTCCACCCTAGAAGACGTTCGTCGAAGACCATAAATTATGCGAACAGTGGTTATCATTAATTACTACCATACAGTATATACTACTTCTTCCAACCTTATATTTTTTTTCTTCAAAAAGGTTTCTTTACATCATAACACAAACAGAAAGAATGTAGCATGGTATTTTGCATGAGTAGCAACATGCATTTTTCTGCTACACATACACGCCTATAGGATATACAAATATACATGCAATAAATTGCCACCCGTGACTTATGAAGAATCATGTATCGTTTGGAATATTTGTGCATTCAACTTTCGAGTACTCATTCCAGGCTTTTAATTTCTGCAACAGCATTACACGTCTATTTTTAAATGTGTCGCATTTTAAAGATCTATCCGACATTTCGACAACTGTCAAAAGGACTTTATGTAAAACAGCTATCATAGTATCAAAATCTGTTGCATCGTAAAATATTTTATTGAAAATTCGAAATACTCTTTTATAATCAGACGCACTTTGAAGATATCGCAAGGACCTTGCGCCAGTTCTTGTTCAAACGTAATAAGAAAAAATTTCCAGCACTAGCTGCTCTTAAAATATACGTGAATAACAGAAGTGTAAGTATACTACACACAGAGGGTCCGATTATTGTTTAGCTGTCCCTGCTACAACTTGTTTAGTGCTAAATACGTAAATAATAATAATAAGTTTAATATAATTAAAATCTAATTTATTAACCTGCTAGTTTAACAACATAGTGGGCAATTATAAAACTCGCACAACAATAAGTAAATAAATGGGAAATAAATACAGAAAAACTATACAAAGAAATACTCACAATATGAACAACAAAAAGAAATGTTTATAGAGGACTCATAAGCTAAGGCAAATAAGACATTCATTTTTGGAAATGTGCTGATTAAACAGGATCGTTCAAAAATTTATTTCTTAAAAGACAGAAGGTTCAAACCGTGGGCTGTTCAATCTGGCACGGTGTATGTACAAGCGTGGACAAGTGACGAGCCACTGTAGGTACAGTAATGGACACATCATTTTCCTTAAAAGCTTGGGGAAGATTTTAGCTTCAGAGCGATCTTCATGTCTAGAAATTGTTCTCTCTACAAAGTTATTTCCACAAACTGAGGTCCATTCAATTTTCTGGAGAATGAACCCAAATTTCGTTTAAATACTGACTTCTTAGCTCAGACAGAAAAGACTGACTCCATTTTAAAGACCATTCCGTTACTGTTGAGAAAAGTACCTGCTGTTTATGTTGAGAACGAAAAGAAGATAATGCAGTTTATGAATATTAATTTCTGGGTTATATAGAGTAAGGCGCGAAATTGAAAGAGTTAAAGGATTTAAAAGACGCGTCAACCATTTTAGTCACTGCCAAGATTGTGGCTCCAGACAATCCAGGCACGACTAGGAATATTACAGTAGACACGTGTACGCGCGCGCGCACGAACGCATATATTTGTGCGTCAATACAAAATACCCCTACGAGGCCACTGTTACAGAAAGTAACCGTCACTCGGTGGCCTAAGGGTTTTCCCCCGCTCTCAGAGCCTTTTCATCCCGCCATAAAAATTCAGACCACGCTCCCATCCTTACGATCCCTCAATAGTCCTTGCTACTGTTGTAAAGGAATAAGGTCACCATATGACTGCCACGTCTTCAAGAAGAAGGTCCTTTGCTTTAGGAAATTTCGACCATGTGTTACGTTATACGGAAAGAAATGGCACACAAATCGTCCCAAAATTGCATTCGCCCGATTTACTACGCTACCAACAATGCTTCATTTACCGGAATCCCGGAGTGTCCTTTGCACAAATTCTATATTACTTAGACCAAAGCTATTTCTGTATTGCTTTGGTTGCTATGTTACTTTAGTTGCTACTAGAATTCAGAGATAACTATGAACTCGGAAAGAGAAAACATACAACAAACACAAATAGCATACAAGTTGAGTCAGAGATCGACTCACGCCCCGTAGCTATATTTAGACTACATCCATTACAATTACGGTTCAAGTTACGTTTACATATCACTTTGAGCCTAAGGGTACAGTTGAAGGCCTTGGAAGGAATTATCTGCACGTCATTTTAGCAAACAGTGTTGTTATTAGTATGGCTCTTTTGTATTCCCTATGGAGTTGTATACGCCTCCATGTATTTATTCAGAACAGGATTAGAAAATAAGGTAGACGCTTTGTAATATTTTCCCTTCCTGAGAATAAACTGACGGGTTTTCTATTTCAAAACGATGAAATTTTCTGTGTGCTTCCAAAGGGCCTGACTTCCGTTAATGGGTAGACACATATAAAAATGTGTAATAAAATTTCATTAAATGTTAATTCTTCATAACAAACGTTAAACTTTTCGAGGGTTTTAATAGTTGCAAATGGAACAAGCGATAGACACTTTAAACAATATAATGGTGGTAAATCAGGTTCTCGAAAATTTCAGGAATTTAGTTTATGTAGTATATATATTTACAGCTCATTATTGCTTACCACCGTGCCCAGGTTTATTAAGTTTATTAACGTTAAAACCAAAGCAGGATAATAACCGGCCAAATCTCAAAGACGGGAACACGAACTCCACTCAGGGAATAAAACGCGTGGTGGTCACAGGAAACGTTAAGTGTCTACCGACTAGATGACAAGAAGCATATTTGTGGTTAGGTCTATTTAGGTTTATTCTCACAGTAACTTCAGTATTTTTAATTTAATAATCACAATCAATTTATTTGTGTCCGGCACTATTACAAATTTTATCAACAATATACACATCTTTATTATCGTCACGTTCCCCTTCACCCTCCTCACGCGAGTGTCCGCTAAGAAGTCCCCAAACCCAGCCTGTGCTAGCTTCACGTCCTCTACTCTCATCAAGCATAACAGCTGTCTGTTGACTTATGTCGAAAGGGGCATAGAATGTACTGTTCCCAGGGAGACAGAGCGGCAATATGGTTGTAACAATTGCTAAAAAAAATGCCGCATCCCTTCGCGTGATAAACACAGTCATAAACTTAAAACAAGTAACCTTGAAGTCCACACCCTCACGATATACCAATGTATTGCACACAAAAGAACTTCCTTTGCTGGAAGCCCCAAATTTTACTTTATTCCTCCCACGTATTTTTGCCTGTCTCTCCGCCAATCATAATTTTGATATGGCTTCGAACCAGGATCAACGGTAACAGGATTTAATGACAAACTTGTACAAACAACATTCCACTACCTTCCAGACTAGTTACCGAATTATCCTTTTAAATATTAGTTGTTTCTTTACGTATCATCAGGTTAAACATTCAAAATGTCTACATGGTGCTCGCTTTGCTTTGGGTGTTTTGTACGGATCTGAGAACAGACAGCGACTTTGCTTTAATCATTAAATGATTGTTTCTATAACCGTGGTGGGGACTAATTTCTTATATAATGCAGATTACGTTTCTTCTTTAAAAGGTTAACATTTCTCTAGCATAAATGAGACTAACACGAGAGCTGTACGAAATTATAACGTGATAAAAAAAGTAAGTAGCATTTCATATCGTGACGGAACTTGTAAAAGGAAAAAAATGTTAAAACAACTTTTAGATAATATTAATAAATAGCACAGACGAGAAACACAATTGATGCTTAGCGCTCGTGAAGCTAGCCCTAAACCATTAACAACTGTATAAACACACGATAGTTCTCTATCAAATATTTCATTAGCAGAAGTCAAGATTGTGTGTGCTGTGACACACACAGAAACGTAAGGGCACATGTGCGGTTAACAACTTCAAGGTTGTGTCCGACAAGAAGTCAGTATCACATCGTCTAGTGCCTATTCGTTTTCTCCTAAGACTTCACTGCCTCCAGTTTCATTGTTACAACTAAATTCTCTCACCATACAAATTGACACAGTATTTGAATGTTTATTAACATTTTTGAAACTAAATAACACAACACCTCTCATTTCCTGAATTTTTATTTCCTTTAATTTACATAAAATATTAAAACTTTCAAAAATACATATATTGTTGAATTACAGGAAGTTATTAAACTATGAAATGGGAAATACACTAAGCGATAAGACCGTGGACCACTATAAAAATTCACATTTTGTCAGTATATATGGAGGGAAGTCGTGAAAACACGATATCCGGTGGAGCGACCCATTCCATATTTTATAATTCACAATGTTAATCTTAGACAAAATGCCAGAACCTGTACAGCTGGTGCAGTTTCCTTACACATAGAGAACAACAAAGTAAAAAGCACTACACATTACACATTTCCATTTAACATGACAAGATATTCAACCTTCCACTACGTGTCGTATTTGAAGACTTCGTTCACAAGAAACTAAATATTCAATTTAACCGTGCGAATGCAGCAAACATGCAGATATTAAAAATTATTGACTTAAGCTACTTTGGCTTTCGCGATGAAAAGTTATGACGTTTTGAATACGTTGCCTATACTCACATGGCGTACACCAATGACGCCTGTGCATATCGGCTAACCCGACGAGCGAAGGTGTCAAAGAAGTTGCCTACTACGACGGCAATAATAATCTTTCACGGCTCTACCAAATGAACATGTTGACTGCCTTTTTATTTTTTGCAGGTAGAATCAACAATCTCTTTTATCTGATTACATTACAATGCCGCATCAACGGCTAATATTATGTAACCGCTACAGGATTAAATAAATAACTAAACAATTATTTATTTTCACGTTTTGCTGACCGTGCATATCAGTATATTTATCTCAGTAATCAACCAACTTGATGCACAACATTTTTGTTTTACAATAAGTTTATTTCACGCCTCCACATGTTTCGAGCACATGTGATCATCATCATGAGGTCAAAATTGCATTAAACAGCCTCTGGTATCATCACCCTCTGCACACTCTGCACAAGACGGCCACCTACAGAGTGTGATGATACCAGAGGCTGTTTAATGCAATTTTGACATCCTGATGATGAGCACATGTGCTCGAAACATGTAGAGGCATGAAATAAATTCATTTTAAAACAAAATTTTTGCATCAAGTTGGTTAATTACTGAGATAAATTATGAATTTGTCACGGTCACGTGAACTGTGCAGCCGTACAGTCTTATCGATGTATATCGGCGTCATGAATGAACACGCTGCCTCAGTCACTAAAAATTTGAAGACAAACGTACCGTATGTATCAAGCAAATATGAGTTCGGTTAAGTATACTATTATATACAATTTTAGATAATTTTTAAATACCGATTCCGTTAAACTTGCCCTGCGTATTTAAAGCCTTACAACTCAGTTTAAATAAACAAACATTCCGTTGTAGAAGCTTAATTAATTCTGTTCATATTTCAGAGTAGTTCAGTACAATGATTAATACTTAATGCATATGAACTCATGTTTCTGTCTAACTGGCAGTCAGTCTGTACATATAAATCCAACATATTTTTATTCAGTGCAATCATGCATAAATAATGTGGCATTTAAAGTTGCAGTCTCCTGGAGTCAAATTTTGACAGCGGTAATTTAACACATTCCGCTATTTTAATGGCATTTGAAGGGTACAGATACAAACGGAACCTTGATTTACATAATTTTCTTCAATCAGCTGGTTCTTTAAACAGAGTTCACTAACACTTCGTAGATTAAAAACGGGGTTTTTACAAGAAAATTAGCAAATTGAATCACAAACGGAAGTGTAAAGAATCTGCATGTACTCTCGAAGTTACGGAAAATGAAATGCCCTCTATTTTCACAGACATGATGAATAGATGGACACTGTCCACCCTCTAACATAACCTCTATACTAGACTATAACAAATGAGTTTCTGTTCTTTAGTTACGGCCTACTCAATGATAAACGCAAATAGGATCCACCATGACGGTGAAGGCAGAATGTCAGTCCACAATGTGAACACACACCTACCACATATCGCACAGTGTCATGATCTGGAAGACCAAAACATATACTCTAACCTCCCTGACCACACAACCCCTACGCAGAGATCTCAGATTCGCAGTTGTACAGGTGATTAATAAGGATATTTGACCACCGTCAAGAGTGATAAATATTTAAAATAGTGCTCCGGTGAATTTAGACCTGCTCTCACCTTGTCACCGAAATTAACCCTATTTACCAGCAATTCTGGGCGAGTGAAATTTCTTCTGATGAGAACGTGCGTGACGTAAGCAACACCGATGAATATTTATGAGGGTACTCCATCGTCATTCCAGGTTGTCCATAACACGACTGAACCATCGCTACTGAGGTTCCAGCAAACCAGAGAGCAAAATTCAAGGTTAAGAGCCACTTAAAAATCTTACTGTATAATTTTAATTAAAGAGATTATCTCGACGTTTTACACCCATGCGACTTTCGCTTCACCACAATGATTCGCCTGCCACAACATACTGTATACTAATATATAATGGAAGTAAAGTGAAATAAAGTGCAGTGCAGTGAATCGAAGTGAAAATCTTTGGTAGAGTGTATGTATTGTCATTGATTTGTAGTTATGTAGCTGTATGTAGGTTCGATATAGTGCGTTGTCTCATTATTTGTTGCTTCCTTTTGTTATGTTCTAATTACTCGGCTTATGTTTTTAATATTATTTTTTATGCTTTTGTTCTTGTTTTGTATGTTTGTTTTCTAAATTGTGTATTCTGTGTTTTTGTATTGTTTTGTGTATTATTTCTCCTTTTGTATATAGCTGTCTCTTTTCTATATTTGTACAAGTTTACCGACCACTGCCATCGGGGGGAAACCAAATTGCAGTAAATAAATATGGTATTATATAACAATACAACACGTGGTGTCAGGCTTAATTAGTGCATGTCATTTAAACCTCCATAAAACCCTCCCATTTGCTGAACATTTATTGCCTCTTCTGGTTATGACAGTTATACCTACAGTAGAGAAACTCGTAACTCATTCCAAATAAATAGGCAAAACCAAAACAAATGACATTTTATATACTCGCATAATATTCCACCCAAACGTCTTATAGAAACACGCTCTCAACACACAACAATATAAAGTACAGCTAATCAAGAAATTTCCCGTATTTTATGGAATTGGAAGGTTCATCGCCTTTTGTACCGCGGACTGCTACTTGTCCCTGTCCTGAGCCAGATTAACCCAGTACACGTTGTCCCATCCTAGGCACACGATATTTAAATAATATTATCCAATCATGTATTCCAAGGCCATTCAAGCCGCCTATTTCTTTCAGGCCGTCTAACCGACACCCTGCTTGCATTTCTCTTCCCAATTTGCATCACGTGCCCCGTCCATCTCAGCCTCCCAGATTTGGACAGCCGAATACTATAGGATGATGATAATCAATATGGAGCTCCGTACTGTGCAGTTATATCTAGCTTACCGTTACATACTTCTCTTAGTCCCAAACACCTTCCTCGGAACACTGCTCTTTTACACTTCATACTATGCTCTTCCTTTGTGTCAGAGACCAAGTTCCAGAACCATCCAGAGCAATATACTTCCCACACATCTTTCTGCTTGGATATTTATATCCCATCTGGAGTGTTGTAAGTTACATGCCTCATTGCTAAACTTTCTTCTATACTACTGCCCTGGGAATCATTCAACAGGCAAGTAACATGCATGTACAGAGAACTAGTAAGTTTTAGTAAACATACTGGAATCCAAGTCCTGAATGATGCGTGGCCAATAACTGGAAGTAGTGAACCACCACTTTTTAGTGATTGACCACCCTGGCCAATAACTATGATATAAATAAATATGAAATTTTGCAATTTTTTAATTGTAGGCTATAATGAATCAAGTTAGGATAAGGAGAGTGATAAACGTTGTATTAGCTACTGTGACGAATTAGGAGGCGGCCTATACAGTATAGACAGTAGTAGTATTTTATACTCAGGACGCAAAAACTGTCTTCATGGAATTGTGGCGTATTTCTATGTTATAGTGAGATGCACGGTAATAAAACTGTATAACAGTTTCATTTTACAAAAAGATGCCACATGATAATCGTGTTATATCCACAAACGTCATTACTGCAAATCGCTACAGGCTACATTATTTAAGATTCTTGAATCTTCACACACTTGTATATAAGTTTTATTATGATAAATCTAAATTTAATTTGTGGGTTAGTGTCGCTCACAATATTGAACAACTTTGGACTAATTTTTACCTCACATTACAGTGCTAAATAGCAGGATACTGATTAATACACAGTATTACACACCGACAAAGAAAAACTTTTATTGTGGTTAATACAAACTTGTAATATTATCTCTAGGAACACATTTCGACTTAGTCATTATCGGGCGAATATGGTTAAAATAAAAAATATAAGTGTAAATTCTGTGGAATACAAAATAAAGTGACAATTTTTAATTATATCTCAATCACAAAAATCTGTTATTCATGTGTCCTGAATCGATATACTTTTAATGTTAAATACAACCAAAAAGATATAACTAATATGATTTATTTATTTCCAAAACGCTGTACATGTTTCAGGCGGTTCCTCTTCCCATCATCAGGAGCACATAACTGTACACACAGTTTCAGATATTGTCAACCAGTACTGCTACTGGCTGGTATGGTGGCTGAGATGGAACTGAATTCCATCTCAGGCTGGTATGGTGGCTAAGATGGAACTGAATTCCATCTCAGGCTGGTATGGTGGCTGAGATGGAACTGAGTTCCATATCAGGCTGGTAGGGTGGCTGAGATGGAACTGAGTTCCATATCAGGCTTGTATGGTGGCTGAGATAGAACTGAGTTCCATATCAGGCTGGTATGGTGGCTGAGATGGAACATAATTCCATCTCAGGCTGGCATGGTGGCTGAGATGGAACTGAGTTCCATATCAGGCTTGTATGGTGGCTGAGATGGAACTGAGTTCCATATCAGGCTTGTATGCTGGCTGAGATGGAACTGAGTTCCATATCAGGATGGTATGGTGGCTGAGATGGAACTGAGTTCCATATCAGGCTGGTATAGTGGCTGAGATGGAACTGAGTTCCATATCAGGCTTGTATGGTGGCTGAGATGGAACTGAGTTCCATATCAGGCTGGTATAGTGGCTGAGAATGAACTGAGTTCCATCTCAGCCACCATACAAGCCTGTAACAATGCTGGTTGACAATACCTGAAGCTGTGTGAACAGTTATGTGTTCTTGATGATGGGCGGAGAAATCATCTAAAATATGTGGAGGGTTTCAGAAATCTTGTTGGTTGTAATTAAAATTAAAACTTACAAAATATTTAAAACACAAAAAGCTCTATTATCTCATTTTTCTACAAAGTTCCTAAAGACAGTGCCTGCCAATAGTGAAAGTGTGTTTGAGTTGTATTAAATACCCTAACGAAGAATTTTATTTTAATATAATATCAACCAAACAATCCATTAAGGATTATCGGCACACAACACGGAATTTTACGAAAATCGATCTGCCCTGCCAGATATTAACCGAATATCTAATTTAAAAATATACGAATTAGGAGTAACACCATTGACTACATAAAACAAAAACGAACTTTTAGGGGTACCGAAAAGAAAATCAGAAAGAGAAAATGTTATTTTTATAAAAAAAATAACAGCAATCAACATTGACACAAATATATTGGAAATGTTGAAAGACGTAGAAAAACTCTACGCAACTCTAAACAGAAATGAGACTGTAAGGTAGTCTATAATGCGAATATTATTGTAAGGAATTGCGATGTTACACTTCATACAATTTTAGAATTTTGTAGATTTCTTGTATTTTTCCAGATTATCCAGATGGTAACTAAATCGGAATATCTTGCTAGAGGTAATGCAACAAACTGTTTAATAATAATAATAATAATAATAATAATAAAGTAAAATAATTTTTTGTTGACGGCACGTGAATACTATTTATTAATATAGACAGCACAGCGGGATAATAAAGACAAGAAGAGTAGCTTCATTTGGCACCTGGTCTCAGGGTCGGAATTTAGAAAACAACAATCTTAAAAATATAAACACCAATAATAATTCACACACAATTCTCAATTTCAAATCCGTCTATCGCAACTTCCTATAAAACAGTAAAGAGCAAGTGAACTTAAAATAAAAATTTCAGAGGCATTTGCTGCTGCAAACACACGGGGTTTCATTTACAGAACATCAAGGCAAACGTTAGCAGTAACTAAAAAATTATTAAGTGACCTCTGAAATGATACAGATTTCTAATCAAGCTAACATAACCTGACAGCGAGTAACCGATTTATATCTGCGTAAAGAAAAAATTCTCCAGACGGTTACTGCTTTTTGTGTTCTCATCCGCACTAATTCCGGCATATAGCTTTCCATTATCAGCTTTCCAAAGACGTTCAAGAAGAAAGCTAACGGAAACCCCACATAGTTAAAATGAAGGAAAGGGGGGAAATGGCAAGGGATTACCGCTTAACCGCAGGAAAACCATGGAAAGAACGTAAATTTGTTTCGGAAATATGTTTCGTAACCTCATCTGCAGCTTGTAGCTTGCAAACAGGTTCCAATAATGCCATAACAGTGACAAATAGCGTACCTTACAACATTTCGAGTCTTCACAGAAATTAAAACAATATTGCCTAAGGATATGAAGAGCAAAAAAAAAAGGCAACTGAAAATTTTAAATCTGAGCGCGGTACGACAGTTACAAAAACTGACAAGCGGAGATTGTGTAAGGGGACGGATGTGGGATTCTGTCTGTTTCACGTAGATGGGGATGACACGTACAGGGGGGAACGCGTCGTCATTTTGCCCTGCAGACTTGCTGTAACAGTATTCTGGTGAGACCCTTTCGAGACGCTGCAGAACGGATTTGATATACGTAGGAGATTGCATTAAATGTTGTAGCAAAGCTGCAACATTAGAAAGTGTGACGCCAGAGGGATAATCTCTAACCCCCTCTAAAGTGTCCTCTCCCTCCTCCAGAAATAACATTACCTCTGGGACGGTTAAAATTTCCTCTCATTCAGCCAAGTCTCTTGCTTTGTTTTAAATTGGTTTATGATGGTGTTTGCTGACGGAAATAGTTTTGTTATGACTTAATAACAGCCAAAATCACGGATCATGATTTTAAAAATCTAAAGAAATCTAACAGATAAATACACCACACATATCACATGGCAAAAGCGAATATGTGTACAAAATATTAGGGCACTGACGTTCGGATTTCGAGTGTGGAAATCACAATTACAATACGAGAAACACTTTCAATTTTCTAGTAGGCCCTACTGGTTAGTGCCAACTACTAGAAGAGCTTGGAGATTACTTTCAATATACTTCTTTTCATTCTACTTTACAGCCAATTCAGCTGCTTGAGGGGTAGCTATTTTGACCACACTTACGCAAAGATACACTACTACAGGCCTACACACAATAAAAGGTGTGTGCATATGTACAAAAAAACATAGGGCGACGCGCGGGAAGCTACAAACCACTGCCTTCCTTACGCAACAAATTTAGGTTTAACACACAAACAAGCTTATCGGCCATCGATGTCCTACTTTGCGCTGGTAGCATGCGTTTGAATTTCTTTCCACAAACAACGCCAATATGGAAGATGTCATATCGTTTGAATGGGGGTACATTCTAACACTTCAAACGCTAGATTATAATATTTTATGTGTAGGTAAAATTGGTGAACTGGCTTCGAGATCTAAGGATTATTCACTGCCTCCTATAGCTTGAACGTTCGGATCGTGGTCTCTCCTCCGTAAAGGTCTTGAGATGGCCGAAACCCCATCAATAGGTTATTATCAGCAGTCATTAAAATAGATTCTGAGACAAGGAAAACGGTACGCCCGCCGGCGAATTTTCTACAGCACCACACAAACACATAAATCGTTATTCAACTAATATTGAGTTATTACAGTGCTTACGTTAATAGAACGCATACCGTTTTATATGCAGGCTATGCTGTAAATAGGTGATAGGTGTGAATTTTATTGTACTTCCTAGTAGAATGTAAGTATTTTGGAAGGTTAAAAATGAATAATGTAAGTGTATAGGTATCACATCCAACACAAAATGAGAGACTGAGAAATTCTTTCACTTTTTCACATAATTAATAATTTGGCAAGCTCCTTTGCAAATACGAAAGCATTTAACAAAATTAGGCTTATACATAAAACAATATTTTCCAGACCACCTTGTTTATTTTATAAAATTACTGAAATGAGAGTGTTCATTTGTTGCGTTTGCAAACATTTTGTTTCTGTAGCCTTAAGCAACATGTTGTTTGTGATGACAAATGTGTGTATGCATTGATTCAGTTCCCAAATTCTACATTTAATTTACTAAAGGCCACGGGCTGAAAACTGTAGCCTGACTGGTGTTACTGTTATGCATTAAGTTCAGTAAGTTAAAGTGGCGTAAAAGAGGGGGGGGTTTACAATAGATAATACCGATAAAAATATTTACATACAATTTCACATTTAATTTCCGTCACTTAAAATATCGGGAGATATTAATAGCTGCAACAAACCTGTCTGTTCGCAGATATGTAGTAACCGGAACAAGAAATATGTAATTAATTTATGACAGTCGCAGTGTTAATAGAAGTTCGAAGCATCTCGTTCCTCCTTTGTTGTGAAAGGCACGCATTTGATATCACTCGATCGAGGGATGTGCGACTTACCGAAGTTCCGTCGGTCACTCAGCAAGTTCTGGTTACTACGCGAATCATATCCCTGTAAAGATTACCCAATACTGCGACCGAAGAATAGACTTACTTTGGGGCTGTTTATCTCAATAACCAGGCGCAAATATTCGTCTCTTGTAACAGACAATATGCTTCACGTAAATAAATAAATAAATAAATAAATAAAGGTCACCCCATGACACGTCTATGCAGGCACAGAGGGGAGGCTGAGGTACAGCTCCGATACATTCGCAACCAGACGCCAGAAACAGATGGATAATCAGCACCACGTTCCGGCAGCTTTATCTCCACGAAAGACCGGGTTCCCTTTGCACATTAAGTTGGGTGGGCCTGGGGGCCGTTCTGGACGGTTCAGAAAATATCGGCAAAGAAGGGATTCGGTCACCAGACCGTCCGGCTAGTAGCAAGTCGCTGTACTAACTAGCGTAACCAGGCCCCCAGAAAAATATATAGCTCTTATTAATTTTGAAATAATCAGTACAGGTCAGTACAGATAATATTAAGGTACCTGAAAACTAAACATTTATTCGTACAAATACTTTTTCGTACGTTTTAGCACCTCCACAATAAAAAAGAGTTTTGATTCGTCTAAGTGCGTTAGATGGCACACATGTTGGTGGGTAAGGAGCGGTTGTACGATTCAGCAGACGGAGTTCACCACATGTAATATTGTTATCCAAGCAGTTACGTAATAGTAAAAAAATATCTAAATGAAGGAAGACAAAATGCGTCTCTTCATTTCTTTATGCATTTCTATCAATGAGGCGTTGACAACCAGCTTATGGCTATATAAATGAAAACCATTTTCTGTCCCCAGCAGTGGATTCATAACAACGCACAAGGTAATTACTATTTGAAGTCAAGAAAACACATGTTCAACAAGACAGGTAATGCACGTATAACATAACACCGCGGTGCGCTCACATAACCATAGTTCGACAATGCCTTTACCGAAAGCCAACGGACGAAGCATCGTGCGCACGACCACCCTCAAATCTTCTTAGGCAACGACATTATTTGGCGGGAAACATGATCATTTCGTGCTGCCCCGTAAAAGATATTTTCCAAGGAATGTTATTTTATATGTGTCGTCGGGCGAATCCCTGCTCATATTTGAAACGAAACGAGATGTCCGAAACACAGACCAGCCACTTTAACTGCGAAAGCACGAACAGTAGTTTGAGATATTAAACCGAAATTCGCTACGATAACCTCAGTGATCGCTGCTTAGATGCTTTACCAGATACATTTATGTAAATATGTACACATTAAGTCAGAGACGTCTTCCATACAGACACCAAGAATTCAGTAAACTAGAGATACGCATTTACATGAAATTATATGTCCACGATTTCCTAAATTTACAAAACTGTTGTCTGTTTTGAATTAAATGTTGAATTACATAAATATCTATTGTACGTGACTTTTATTCATCAGAGGATGTACTTTATGTATACCACAGCAGGTGTCAATGACGTACGTAGGAGCCATGTATAGAAGTACGGGGTTTAAATATTCGAAACAGCTGCAGTGAACTGACAGTTCTCACAATACAAATATTATCTGTCTCAAAGCTTAAGTGAGGGTAGTGAAATTACACAAAGCTTCTGCTTATCCATGCAGAAACAGCGAATCATTTCAGAGGTTTCAAATACCCAAAGACCACGAAATACGCAATAACCGCGCAATATTCCGGCCGAATTGCGTTATTTGGTTTTTAAATTATATTGATAACAGAAACCTCTCATGCTGTTGTTAGCTTGTTCTCCTGTGTTCGTTTCATCTCTACTCTAAACCTTCCATCCTCACAGATTTTCCTATCATAATCGGTAAAACAAAGCGCACGGCGGAATGGTGACATTACACGGAACTCACTTTCGCTAAGACTTCATTCCCTTTAGGGCATGAAACTCATTATTAGTACACAAGGCAACAACGATGTGTATTCGCGGTTGACAATGTGTAACAAAGCGAGGCTTCAACATTTTGAGACAACGACAATACGCACAGTCGCAATCTCAAAACAGGAGTACAAGAATGCCTAAGACATCACGTCACATACACGAAGCAAATTCAGTCCCTCGGTAATGGGACGGGTGTGTAACATGATATAAGATTCGTGATTTTATTCCGTATATTCAATAATAAGAAACACCGCCGGTAACAGCAACCAATAAACCAAGTAACTAGCACTTTGTAGCAGAAATTTTATCTGCAAAATATCTGTAATTTGAGTCTCTACGTGAAGAAACAATAGAAGCAGCGTACGTTTAAAGTAACATTTCGGTGCATTTGAGTAAGCATTGTAGAAGTGGAAAAGCCCTATATTTTAAATGTTATGAACATGTGTCTCCATCCCTGCATCTTTTCTGCGCCGTGTTATGTTGTCATCTGTGGTCTGTTTGGCTCTACCATACTTTTCCACATTATCTCATAAGTAGCATAAGTTTCGAAAAAAGTTATTATTTTCTCTAAAACTTTTGTCTGAAACATTTCTCATTCTAAGAAAAATTCAGCGAGACATTATCATAAATATGTATGGGTCTTCTTGGAAAATACACGTCATTTTTGTCAGATTTTAATGACACTTGAATATTCCCGAAAGATCTTCGAAAAATATAAAAATTTCATGGAAATCCGTCCAGTGGGAGCGGAGTGGTTCCATGCGGACAGACAGATGGACGGACGGACGGACAAAAGGACGCAACTCAGCTAATAGTTGCTTTTTGCAATCTTGCGAACGCGCCTAAAATTATGCGTGTGTGCCTCCCAAAGACAATTTCGTTCATTGCTGCTCAGGGGAGGAGCCGATGTTCATTCAGAGGACCGTACAAAGAACATCACTATATTGCTGAAAAATCCAGGATAATCGAAGAAGTTTTATATAAAATTTCCACCGTTTTCTAAAGGGTTATGTTATAAAAAAATGCAGTACTGAAACTTCCTGAACCCAATTAACTGTGTCTGTACTTTAATTTCCACAGCACTGCAGACAAGCAGTAGAATGTACACACAAGTTGCTTCACCTTAGAATGGAGAGTGTCCTGACAAAACTAGCCACTTAACGAAGTTTTCCTGATAAATCTACCAGCAGATATGTCTGTACCGCAAACACAGAGCATTCCAGTTGTTATCTGATGCTTCTTGCTAAAAGGATGAATGCTTTCAAAACATTGGGTCTACGTCATCACGGACTCACCCCTTCCACAATCCTTATGCATTAGTAGCAACAATCTTATGCAGTGCAATTCAAACTTCCTTGGCGACAGGAATATAAGTCTCCCTTAGGGGGAATGTTTGGTTGCTTCTGGTCGTTATAGTGCCCAGAACAGTCGTATAGTTTTGAGAAATTATACACAGCTTGTTGAAAGTGTGGTTACTTCCCCCGTACCAACACACTGTAGCAAGGGTCCACTTTGTTTAAGAACTACAGAGGAATAATCTTTAACTTATCAAGTTTTTCACCCCTCTCCCAATATGCTGCACCTTCCTTGAATTTACTGTGACCAATCTTGATCATACAAAGGATATGTAAGGTGTTGGGGGCCACACCCTATCTCATTTCCCTTTGAGCAGGCGTAAGTAATCGCTTCCTCAAATTCGGCCCACAGTACCTCCTTATTATGTTGCAAATGTAGAAGTAAAATAGAAATAATCAGCTACGCCAGAAATATGTTCCAATGCTGTGTTAGTTTACATAGGAACCTGACCTACCTACATCCATCATACTTGTTTCTGGTGTTTTTAGTATGATTAATTGTGGTTAAATATATACCAGTCTTGATTTCACTCACTGCAACTAACAGTACTGTCTGATACGGAAGTCACTAGACGTATTCTAGTACACATTCGTTGTACGCTCGCAAAAAGAAAAGAAATTATCATTACCACGCTATTTCGAACAAATTTTCTTTAGTAACACAAATTTAAAATCGTTATTATGCTCTCGGCGACCGAAGTATAGCTGGTAAAATTTTGAGGTTAGGACATTTTCTTGAGAGAAAGCTGGATTGTAAAGTCATTATTAAGAAGTCGAGTGCCATGACTTATTTTGGCCTTTCTTGGTCGACGAAGGATACGCTAGGGAAATTAATTTGTGTCGTATCGTTTAAGATCTGCCACAGTTCATCACTGATGTCAGTCTACACCTCAATGAAATATATCACTGATATCCAGTAGACCATTCGACGTTGATTACTTAGTGTATCTAAACAAACTGGGGAAAATTAAACGTAACTGTGTTTTGCATTAGCCTTAATCTTTGTCGAGGACTAAAGTGTCGCTTAACAGCTTTAACCAACCGCTTCTTCTGTAACTACGCAATTTTCGCACTTCCGTTAAACCACAGCTGCCAAAAATTCTACAAAACCTAGGAGTCACCTCAAAATTCTAGGCAACATGAAGCAAGTTCCACACTGACGACCCAAAAATGTTGGCACCATTGTAAACAAATTAAGTCAGTCGGGTTAGGGGCCCGGTTTCGTGCACCACAGCCTTAAACTATCTACGAAACTGAAACAGAGTATACTAAAATTTAATCACTGAAAAACTACTGCCAAACAATTTGACTAGAATATAATTATATTACGGTATAGGCTTATATATGTATATATATATATATATATACACTCTTACACATGCCGATCACAAATACTAAAAAATTGGTAAATCTGGGGGGAACAGGCATAGCTTGCAGCTGTCAGCAAACCTGTATGACATATACCATTGCTGTGTGTACATTGAAAAACAGCTGATGATGGAGAGAGGGACTGTCCGAAACATGTAGAGTTTTATTCCAAAAATAAATTTGAGAAATTAATGCATCTAGTTGGTTTTATTGTAAGGGTTTATCACGATGCACGGTCACCTGAGCGTCAATATATATATATATATATATATATATATCACTAACACTCATTACGTGACAGAAGACTGTATGTAACGTGTGAAAAGAAAAAAAGAGGAAAAGAAAAAATGAAAGAAATACTTGTACGTCTTGATTTATGTTTCAAGAAGTTTCAGATCTAAATAACTGATTTCAGACTAATATTGCACTTCTGCAAAAACACTGAACGCGTTTAAACAGAATGTATACTGCTTGACCCAATGGAGATATTCAACTAAACTGGCAACTCCCTTGACGTTAAGTCATGTTACAAAGGAGTGAAAATGATTGACTGTTACTGGCCGTCCACTCGCGAGTTTATTGCAAAGCGTTCAGAATGACTGCAGCCAAAATGTTCGTGTGTTACCTACGAACACAGTGCCCCGGGATATCACCTCATTTCCTCTGCAGAGTAGGTACAGTTCTTTTAGCTTAAGGCGAGAAAGCAGCCATTTCTCTCCCCCCCCCTCTCTCTCTCCCTCTCCCTCACACACAAACACAAACATCCGCAAATATGTGGACCTGCATGTAAACTTTTAAATATGGGCACTAGTGTAACCAGAACACGACAAAACGTTACCTGAAGCAGTGTACGTGTTGGTTAGTGCGGCTACTCTGTGATCTCCCTATTGGTGGGTGTTCCACAGACGGTAGAGAATCGCATTTCGGTGGTTCCCACTGCTGCTGCATATTACTGGGCGTCCCGAATTAGATATAAAACTTTCATGTCTGTTATCGTTTTAGGAAGTGAATGCAGTATTCTCGGTTCTTACGTATCACTGTTAGGACAGTAAAACTACTCTCAATATGCTATCTTCGGTCTTTTCGGGACGTTACGCAGCGTGTATGGGTACTGAGTTACAAAAGTTTCGGGACAACCTATCGCTCCAGGGTCAGTCAGTCCAACGTGACTGACCCTTGAAGATGGAAACGAGAGGTTGTCCCAAAACGTCGGTAGCTAACTACCAATCAACGCTGCATAACATCGCAGAAGAGTGAAGATCTCACACCATGGTTGAAGCCTGAAATCACGCTTTCAACGGCTTCGCCAGTGCGTGACTCGCTATCATCATATAGTCTAACACTGCACAGACTCACGGAACTTACGATGAACAAGACAAGCGCTGGGTTCGAATAGACGCGCGAGACTAAGAACAATGATTTAGGTTTCTCGCGCTCTTCTCCGATGCCTCAAGTTTAACGGCTATGCCATAAAACGTGTCCCCGTCGCTTTCTGTCACCTTCAACTTTCCTCCATCCACTGTTGCAATCTTCGCCGACGTCTCTCAAAGTGATCAAACCTCGAACTACAATGAAAAAATTCTAAACGAGCATTTTTTGGTTAGTCGTCTAGGATGCAGGACAAGTCATTATCAATATATAGGTATATATTTGAGAAACATGCAAGCCCCAAACGTTATCTTAACACCGAACCCACTGCTTACGTGTGATCATCGGGACCACACATTCGTCACTGGTCACCGCGCAACCTCTGCAGCGAACAGACTGTCTCTTAGCGTAAAAGAATATGCCATAATCAGCAATTTATATAAATCCAATAAAGTAACGAAGAAAATGCTACGATATCAGTTTTCATTCAGTGTGTCACATCTGAACGGTTCCATCTCAGACCGGGATGTTAAAAACGAAACAAAAGTTTCAGACTTCTATCGCCATTAACCCGGTGAAATACTAAAATTTTAGTTCCTGCCTACATGTAATGAAAGTCTTCCTTTCTGAATGTACTAAATGATAGTATCAAAATTCCAGCATGTGTTTGAACGAATGACTGATATTTGCGTACATTTTACTGACTCCTCTTAATCGCCTTCGTCGTCTTGATACAGAGAGCAACCTCCAACCCTGCAGGTGACCCACGGCTAACCACAGCCTCCGTTTCACTACTCTCCAGACTTGCCCCTCTTTTATCCTAACAGCTGAGAACGATCATTCTCTTAGCCGGCAATAGATTAGCTTTCCACTTCAGTGGAACTTGTCAATTTTCTCCTCTACTTCCTTCCTTTTCTCGTTTTATCTTCTTTTCGTGTGCCCTCTTACAATCCTCTATTTTTATCTTAAAGGCTTATTATTACAAGCCGCAAGGTGAGCTGAGCATTGATGAGATTATGAGTTAATTTGTAGAAAACTGGGAGGCAGGTTAGAACAGGCTAGAATGTTTTAGTCTTCGGTTTGTTCAGTGGCATTTATGAGATTAATACTTTGCAGCATTTATAGGAAAAAGTATGAGCGAAATGTTTGATGACGTACAGTTTGGATGACACAACGCCCACAGGTTCATGTGTTCACATCCATTAAAATATTATGGTTTCGTAGTTGGACAGACGGTAACCTACCACAGCTCCAGGGATTTTATGGTTGGTAAATAAATGCCACGTTTGGAAACCTGACTAGTGTGTCGGAACTCAATTACATAAAAAATGAATATGAAACGTGGTAAAAATCCAGTCATACACAAACATGAATTCCCACGGCGGCAGTCGAATTCACATGTTTATTACCGCAGTATACAAACAACTCCTGCCACATGCGTCCGCAGTACATAACTCAGGCGCCGTATATGTCTCGCTACATGCTGCTCGATATCTGTGTCAATTTATGGCCTTAGAAAAAAAATGGGACCAATAATTCTAGTTAAAATAATATCAAACTTCACACCAAATTTAACGTTAAGTAATGGCCTTTCGCGGATTCATACGGCATTTTCCGCACCTGTAAGTCTAAGATTTTAAGTGCCATGAGATAAAATTAAGCGTCTTCGCTAAACATAACAAGTGTGGGTGTCTATTTCCCTATCATACATGGTATGAAGATACCAGTTCAAAAAATTCAGTTTTGTTTCATGGATTTTGCTGTAGATTTTACAACCACAGCTGACACATATACAGCAGTTTTGTGACATTTCTTGCTAATGATTTAGACAAGCCTGTTTGCTTCTCAAGTCGGAACAAGGATTTCCTTGGAGATGATTGAAATCCAGCACAAATTCATCTTGTTCTTACTCAGTTATCGCGTTTCTTTCGCGTGTTATTTCTTCGAATGGAATAAGTATGTTGTTCGAAACATTATCTCATGCTTTAAATTGTTTTTGAGTTTGGAATAAGCGTATCAAAAAATATCCTTCTGAATTTACGACAAAACTTCTTTTCTGTAATTTGGAATTTTCTGCTCATTGTCTTCCCCAGACGTCGTGTCATTCTAGCTCATTGAGTTAAATGACTTCAAGGCCATTTCAGCTGCCGATACAATCAATTTAAATCTAGTGTTTTCTTGGAAGTAAATCATTATGTTTTTTCTTATGAGTAATGATATCGGAGAGTCTGGTAGATGGGCATCACACTACGAGATGAACGCACTGCCTACATCTTCAGGGTCTGTTCTTGGCGACGCGCACCAAATATTATCATGAACATACCTCCAATATCCTCAGAATGCAAGTCCGAAAAGTGAGGCAACGCATTCCGCCGAAACGTAAACATACACGAACATACACGTACATACACGTACATACCGTTGCTTCTCCGTATGAACGGAATGGCTCTACAGCCAAATGTGAGACCATGCGGGTAATATTTAAGAAGGTATATGGCAGAGACATTCTTCTTCTCGAACCTGGTAGCCATTTCCTCTCTGGCCTATACGGAAATTTGGTATATTAGCTAAGAACGTAACTAATGCTCAGCTAAAATTATACCAAATGAAGGGACTATTTGCCCTACTCTAAATACGTTTTGGCATGTAGGTAAGTGCTATATATCGCATAACGAGGAGCTAAATGATCTGTACTCCTCACCCAATATTGTGCGGGTGATAAAATCGAGAAGAATGAGAAGGGCTGGGCATGTGGCGTGTATGGGTAAGTAGAGGGGGGTGTATAGGATCTTGCTGGGGAAACCGGAGGGAAAGAGTCACTGGAGAGACCTGGGCGTAGATGGGTGGATATTAGGATGGATCTCCAGGAGGTGGGATGTGGGTATATGGACTGGATTGGGCTGGTCCAAGATAGAGACAGGTGCGGACGCTTGTGAGTGCGGTAATGAACCTTCGGGTTCCGTGAAATCCGGGGAATTTTCTGACTAGCTGCAAACCAGTTAGCTTCTCAAGAATGACTTTGCACCATGGAGTGAGTAAGTAAGGTAAGTGCTATAATTTTTCTGTCAATCTATTCATTCTTGATCCTCCTCTTTTTTTAGGTACAGGTAATATTAAAAAAACACGAGATATTACCATAAACTGAACAGTTGCATTGAGCCGCGGACACATTAAACTATAGCATCTACGGAATATTCAAGACCTAATGAGTGACTAGAACATTTTTTTGTTTCCATGTGCAACAGCCCCTTGTGAGCCAGGGTCTTCAATTTATCGAGAATTCACGATCACACACCTCGCTCGGTAAGACTCCTCTGGACGAGCGATTAGCCCGACGCCGAAAGCTCTATCTGAAAACACACAGCACTCATTAAGAGACAGACATCCACATCTCCCGCCGGGATTCGAACCCGCAATCCCACCAAGTGAGCAGCCGCAGACGCACGCCTTAAACCCCGCGGCCACTGAGATCGGCCGACTAGTAAACTACTCGGAAATAACTGCTTCATTCACAACCACAATTGCCTTCCGAAATATCTAACAATGACACAAGGACTCAAGCTTCAGAATGGTTTAATTTAAAACTAATATAAAACGTTTTCTCTTCCCAAATGATTCAATTTATTTATTACTTATATAAATTGGTTCTGTTTCCATAATGACAGAGGAATTTGCTAAAACAACTGCGTTCAATTTCCATGTTTTTGCACTTTGGTGTACTTTACATGAACTACTGCAAGTGCTTCAGTTGCAATCGGACGGTTAAATTTATCGAATACAAAAATCGTTAAATCAGTGTGTTTCCCAAGATGTAACAAAATTACAAAAATTAATGGTTAAATATTCATTTCCAGGAAACGGAACCCACTCAAATTTAAAACCAGTTATTATTTCACACTTGCAGAAAATGAAATCTCTCCTCCATATAAACAAAGTCTATATAACTTTATTACCGTCTACGAGAAACAGAATAATTACCCTTTTGTAATTGGTGCGTGTATTTATAACGGTATAAATGACGTTTATATTAGTAACACCCAGGTGCTTTTGCTTACAGTGCAAAATCACACAGAAGGAGGAATCATAAAATACACGAGGATTTACTTCTACTGCAGTCGTTAATCTTATCAAATTCGGAAGTGTTTGGTTAAGTAAATTCAGTGTAGACTAGCCTGACACATCTTTCGAATGTTTACAAATCCTATTCATTTTATGTGCGCATCCATGTATTATGCAAAAAAGTATCATGCAAATCCCATATGCGAAGACCAAACTTAGGCGCCTCAAATTTGAGAGGACACTGCCTATCGTCAACAGCAACACATTACATGTACCACCTTTCCAAATGCATAACATATTAAACTAAACCAACGTAACTAAACCAACTTAACTAAAGTGAAATAAATAGAACAAACTCCACGGGGAAGTGACTTGTTTGAGAAGTCAAAATGTGCTCAAACAGAAACGAAAACCCTCATTTTAAGGAACCTAAAGGTTTATCACCGTGTTCACAACAGTCTGTTATTTGCCCCTGTCCTGAGACAGATAAATTTAATCCACGGAATATGATTATATTAACTTAAAGTCTATATTAATATCAATCTCCCACCTATACCTATGACTCGCAAGTAGCTCTTTTCCTTTAGGTATTTCCCACTAAATGCCTTTATGCATTTTCCTTCTCCTCCCATTGCCATATGCTCTGCATATTACATCTTCCGTGGTGTGTCCACCCTAACATCTGGTGAGGAGAACGCATTATTAAGCTCCTCCTTTTGTATTTCTCACCACTCTCCCGTTCCTTCCTACTTCTTAACCCAAATACTCTCGTCATCGTCCTGTGTCTCAAACAACCTGAACCTACATTTTGCATTCCATATACTCTTGAGATTTAAAAAAAAAATCTTTATACATCAACAATTTCAAAACTTGCTCCCAAAATGGCAGCCTTGGCCTATAATGTTGTCCATAGAAGTGTAGAATTATAATAAAGAGCCTACTAACACACGATGTACGTAAACATATAAACGCTCCCAAAATTACAGTTTCATTCTAATATAGTCATAAGAGGAGGTACATACAGGTATAACGTATGATTAACAGGCCAAATTTGACTCTGCAGCAACTTCATATTCAACTGCATGATCCACCCACCTAACAAGGTGGCATGGAAAAGACGTTAATATTACTGAAGGCCAGATCCTAGAAAGTTCACACGTACAATGGGTAACCTCTGGCTGCCTGTAGTTCACCCTATTTTTTTTTTTATAAAAGTCAGTAGAATAATTTTAAAATTACGCAAGGGTCAGTCACACTGCCAAGATGCCATACGGTTGCCTATAATTATAAAATAAAAATTATGCTAGAAACAGGCTACTACAATTTGACGAATACGTAAGCGAGCTAATAATACTGACAGAAAATTAATGCTCGCTGAAGACGTTACTAGTCGCTAACTCTCGCTGCAAAATAGTAATGTTAGAGTTACAGAAATACCCGTCCATATGATGCATGAGATGGTACTTGAGTGTTGCAGTATCAGTTAATAAATGAGAACGGCCACATGGTAGTGATACGAGAGGACACACGCTTCTTGGTGTACTGCCTGTAGGCTGACTGTTTCGTGGCTTATTCCATCGGAGATCTACTTGCCGAAGCACTTCATTTTGGCATACCGAATACTGTAGCATTCCGCTAAAATATCTCTTGATATGATGCAGCAGAAGTCACACACACACACACACACACACACATTCATATACAGGTACGAGAAATATTTATTTTACAAACTTTTTTCCTAATATTTCCTTCGGGCAGCACGTCAGTTGCCAGGATATAAGAGTGTACTGTTTCCAAACGAATCACTTAACAAAAAGTACTACGGAACATTTTACTTGCTTCGCTATCCAAATATGAATAAGGTATAGTTGCAGGGTAAAGGAGTAAAAAATTCTGAAGTGTTTTTTTCCGTGTATGTGATACACACAGAAAAATCAACCTAGTGGAGGGGAGTGTAATATCATCAGTAAATGATCCTGGAAATTTTTATCAAGGTTGTGTTCTTAGACTGGTTTCCGCGAAGGTGTTTTACCATGTGACGCGCTTGATTGTACACGTGTTTCCAATTTCATAGATACACAGCCAGTTTAGCTTATTTTCATTCAACTCCCTGCTCATACATTTTACACCTCTGCATCAACCGAGAGTTTCCTGATAGGAATATAAGCGAAAACATGAGAATTTTAAAATCATGTCACGAATGTATCATTGTGCATGAAATATACGTGGCATCAGTCGTGTTGCATAAGTTTAAACACGACAGGTTACTGTAGGCAGTGGTATATTTATCAGCGTGACTGCATCATATTCAAAATGTCTGATCATCGAATTAGGGTCACTTTCGATTTCCAATCGCTCTGAGCCCGACACTGTGGAAATATGTAAAACTGCAAGACAGAAAGGGGTTTCATTTCACATTACCACCAGTTCTTCACTTACAAGTACCTTCTTACTTCCCAATACACCGTAATGAACCTGCGAAGTTGACGAAGACCAGTTACAAAAGCAACAAACTTTTTACTGATTAATGCACTCTAACGGGTTGAACTGGACACCAACCCTACTCCACCCTAACGAAAGTCATACAGAATGCAATAAGGTTATTGTACAAATAACATAAAATGCTTACATATTATACTGTTCACTCCGTTGATAAGTTTTTGCCGAACAGTAGCATAATTTCAACGTTTCTGCTCTCTAACATGTTTGTTACATGTAATATTAATGTTGGTCATATACCTTAAAATTGTTCGCTTTACCAACTGACTGTATCTTGTCAACGTTAATGTTGTCCATTCTACTGTCATATTAATTATGCCTCTACGTAACATGTGTTTAATGTGGTAGGAATTACGCCTGTGTCTAAAGAACTACTGTAATGACAAAATACTGCTTTGTTATAACATTTCGAAACGCAATTAACTTTTCAGGTTAGCACCTGGTGTGAAGTTACTCGGATCGAAAGCTGCAAGCACCAGAAACTCTGAATTTCTCTGTCTACCATTTTCGTGAGATAACCAGCCTGTAATTTAAATTATATTACAAAATATTTTTCTAACGATCGTATTATTTTGCCAACTTCTGAAGTCCAATTGTCTTCTACGAAGTGTCTTAATCCTTTACAGCCTAATGGTTGGTATGCTTACGGCCAGTATTAATACTAAAAATTCTGCATGCAGTTCAGATTATCTACAAGTTATGACAGACTACTCGTATGATAACCATTTTTTCTTAAGAAACTTCTATCGTTTGGAGTTTCCAAAAGCCTTTCTCTGTGCTCACGCCGAAAATCAAAATGGTCTACTACTGATGCTGATACCGTGCAGTAATTGGGCACTGCCTCTTTCTAATGGTCCCGGAAAGTAAGGTCCCAGTCCCTCCTCCTCACCAGAACCACAGAGATCCAGACCTGAAAGCTGTTCCTCATGAGCACAGACTCCGAGACATTGGCCAAGTTTATTCCATCATATTACCTTTTCATGTCGTAAGCTTTTGGGATTATTTCATTAAAGTTTTTTGAAAGATTATGGTGTTTTATTTGAGAATGCGTATGAAGTTGACATGGGAAATCCACATGTCCTTGAAACCACTTTCATTTGAAATGGAACTCACCCAACTGCAAATTACATTAGTTTTACAAAATAAACGGTCAAGACAAAAATAAACTAACTTTGCACCAGAAATAACTAATAATAGTAAGAGTTAATTTATTTTTATCTCGCAGATTACGTTATAAAATGAAAGTCTGTGTGTGTGTTTTTAGCGCAGAGCCATTTTACGTGACGGGACTAGAGGGGACTATGCGTCCACAGTGCAAACCATACACGTAATCAAAATCTGTGAGGACTTTATGTCACTTCATTGACACTAACATACTTCCATTAACGTATCCCAAATTAAAAATGAACGCGAAACCTTCATTATACCACACAACAATGATTACGGCGCGGCTTTCGAAAATTTTGTATTTCAATGAACACTTGAACTTTTTACCTAGAAGGCATTACCTTTTTCAAAACACAATTGCTAACATAGGCCACCCGCTTGAACACTCAGAAACACTACACTCTATCCACAAATTTGACATTCAGAGGACCGTGCATCGTGATATATTCTTATAATAAAACCATCGAGATGCCAGAATTTCTGAAATTTATTTTAGGAATAGAACTCTACAGGTTTCGGACAGTTCCTCTATCCATCATCAGTAGTCTAGCAAGCAGTCAGCATAACCTGTATGACCTAAACCTATTGCTGTGTATACAGTGCTAGACTCCTGGTGATCGACAGAGGAACTGTCCGAAATATGTAGAGTTCTATTCCTAAAATAAATTTGGGAAATTAGTGCATCTAGTTGGTTTTATTATAAGAAGACTCTTACCACACTGTGGGTCCGCGTGATCCAAACATCAGAATAGGCGGAGATTTATTTACTAGACAGCATTTACCAAATGTAAATTGAAATGAAGAAGAGGAGTGTATATATATATATATATGTGTGTGTGTGTGTGTGTGTGTGTGTGTGCGCTGAGATCTACAGAACTAATATTTATATATTTTTCGGAAGGACATAATTTTTTCCAAACTTAGGCATAAGAATATAACATTGGATTAGTTTCTCACTGGTCTATTCAGTAACTTCAGTAAATTTAACTTAATCGGCAGAGTCTCAAAGATGTAGCTCTGCTACACACGTATGAGAAGAAACTGAAGATACGTTTACTTAGTAAAATTATGTAATAATTACTAATTTTTCACAAAGTATTCAGAGAAATAAGGAATGATAAAAGACGTGGTCGCTAACGAATTACCTCGTAGAGATGTTATAACGTTACCTCAAACGTCAAATATACACCTAACAGGAACATTCGTTTTTTGTGACTCCCATTTCTGAACGTCAACATAGTTCTCTTTGCAGTACATAAATATTCACCCATTTCTTACTTGTTATGCCAAAACGAGTCTCAGCGAGGCCGTATTGAACACTGTTTATGTAATAGAACAAAAATATTCGGAAATAATAAAGCATTCCGGTGAATTTATAATGAAAATACAATGAAAGAAGTCATAACGAGTGAATCTATATTCAAAAAATATCGCCCGTAGTCTGTGTGAATTTTACCCGCGTTCCGAGAAAAAATATAAATATTGCGTACTGTTTTAAAAAACACTGCAGTAAATTCATGATAATCGTCGGTAGAAGGGCAGGTTCATTAAAAACGTGGGAAATACTGAATTGCTACTGAACGGATCTTTACACTTCATTTCATATATTTATGAGCGCATTTTATGAGGCAAACACGTGTCTGAGTAAAAAGTAAAGTGATCCCCTTTACAGACCCGGTGTCGCCCAGAGGGTGGGTAGAGGTATAGCTCTACTCTTCCATGAACGCAGCACTAGAAGGGGGTGAGTGGTCAGCAGCACGCCCCGGCCGCACTTTACCCCCGGGAAAGACCCGGTACCCATTTTACAGTAGGCCGGTGGGCCCCAGGGTCGGTCTGGACGTGCGGAAAATCTCGTCCCCACCGGGATTCGATCCCGGACTGTCCAGCCCGTAGTCAGTCAGTATACCGACTGAGCTACCGGCCCCACTAACCAACCTTGTAAAACACAAATTCTGTCGTTACGTTAAAAGATCGCTGATATGCACAACAAACGTATGGAATAAGGCAATAAACATTCATATTATTGTTTGCGAGTCGCTGAGATGCACAAGTACTCTGGGATTTCAGTTCCATTTCATTCACGAAGATGGGGCACGATAATTCAATAAGTGTGGGCTCAATCTGTACACAAGATGGGAATTTCCTGCAACATTTTAATTGCATTAAATTTCCAAGCTTCGAGATTGCGGGATGGGCCGAGTTTGTTGCAGTGTTAACACCGCACGGCAAACTTCATCTAAATTGGGCGTGTTGCTTACTGGCTTCGAGTGTTTTACGTGCTGGCATCAGTCACAACAGAAATAGCTTGTAGGGTTCCTGGAGTACCAACGAATTTGTAACGTGTTCAGAGTTTCAGTCAGATGAACGAGTTAATTGATACACGACGGCGAGTGTCATTTACACATCAAAATGTTGCCATTCTGTAGAAAATTACAGGTAGGTAATCATACCACCACATTTGTGGAGGAACAATACATAGTACATGTGCATTGATGGAACACAGCAAATGTGAATGAGGTGGGAGATTATACGATTGAGTGAAGAGAATGTGGTGAATTGTGAGGATCGTGAGGGGAGCTAAAAGAGGGAGTATGCGGATGGAAGTAATCTGTGAGAACACTCCAGAAGGTTCGAACACCATACACCACACCACAGTTTCACCGGGGACTTAACACAACCCTCTATAACAGCGCTTGCTCTCTCGCTGCCTACTTACCTCCCTCACTACTCATTTCAACCCATTTCCCGGGCAGCTACCCTCTGCGTTACTTCTGTTATTGCGCTTCACCTGCTCTCTCTCCGAACCAGTGGCGAACTGTAAATTATTGATCAGGAATGTCGTAAAGGTTAGAATATTATGCGGTATGAAAAAGACTCCAAAATCATATAATTTTTGTGTTTAACTTGGTTTGCTCGGTTTCCTTTCATAAAGTTTTAGTGACAGTATAGGTACATTAACGTAAGGTCCGTTCAATTGCGCGTTACTTACTAACGAAGTATTCGCACAGTCCTTAACGACGACAGTTCAACTACAAAAGCTGTGCAGCTTCTAATTACATAGGCAGATATGAATGACAAAAACTCATGCATATGGAATGCGGTAACCGCGGGTCCTTTCACTCAACAAGTACTCGCTGGCACGATTTGTTAAAAACGGAAAAACAGTACATAAGGCTAAACAATAAATTGGCTTAAATCCTGAACGATTACCGTCTTAATACAGGTGAAAGATGTTCAAACCTATTCAGTGTCCTTAATAGACCTGACTTGTTAGTAAACGGCTATACGGTTTATAATATACTGTATGAAAGATTTTCAGTAAATCTCCTGTGTTTGGAACAAAATGGAATTATATATATAATATATATATGCAAAAATATGGAAATTAGCTACAAAATTTATAATGTGCAGGAAACCTGATTATTAACTTACGTAAGAACAGTTCGTGTGGAATATTACATAATTCAGAGTAATGTTGATTTCGGATTTTTAGCCTGCAGCTACAGCACTTGTGTACGAATTATGGAGACGCTGGTGGTACTAAAATGACTAGAACCGTAAATGTTATATGTTGTACACACAAATATATTCATACGCTGTCAGACCACTTATGGCACTGATCAGGTACGTGGACACAGCAGTAGTATAGCAGGCAGATATTAAGACTGATGAGTCGCATTCTATAAGTATGCGAAGGCAAATAATGAGACGGTACTTTGAAACATGCCACCGCCACGTCTCCTTTCCAAATCCCTCTAAAACAGCCACCAAAATTTTGTTGGCGTTCAGGAAAAACTAGAGAAATTACGTGCGTTATTTTTGAACTATGTGATTCATTATTAATGAGAAACCTGAAAGCAATGTTTAGAATGTTAAGGTCATGTTTTCAGAGTCAAACTGGTCAATGTATTTTTTTTAATCAAAGGACCTAAAATTTACACATGTAAGTTTTACGTTTAAAAAAGACTACCTATTAACGTCCTTACAAAAGACAGCAAATACTGCACTCGTAACACACAGGTTTAAATTGCCTCTTAAATTCCCATTTTTTGACTCAATAAGCATACCTCAGTATTAAGAAAATAATCTATGCACTATTACAGAGCGTAAAATATTGCCTAGCAATTATGATGCGACTAACCTGCACCTGTGTCCTACAGTATTAATCACTGGTGGAAAAGCGCCGTTGAAAATACAACGCGAAGCGTCTTGCAGATTAAAGCATGTCAGCCTTCTTCTGCAGGCCGCCTGGCAATTAACGCCATCTGTCAGAAACTAAAGGCAAATTCAGCCTCAATGTGAGCACAGCACACACTTAGCTATATATATATATATATATATGTGTGTGTGTGTGTGTGTGTGGGTGGGTGTATGTGTGTGTGTGTGTGTGTGTGTGGATGGGTGTGTAAAATAAGCAGCTTTCACAATAGCCAAAACTATACAATTTCTTTCGCTATCAACCGGGATATTTCCTATTGACAGAAACAGATTCGACGAAATGTTAGATATTCGAACTGAGGCGGCTACCAGCTCGCTCGACAATTTACGCGGTATGCGGTTATACATATGTTTGCCTAAACACGCGTGGGCGCACACCCATATAATCACACGCACAAATATATATATATATATACATGTACACACACACACGTGTGTGTGTGTGTGTGTGTGAGCGTATGATTGTGCGCCCACGCGTGCTTAAGCAACCATATACATACACACACCATATACATACACACACCATATACATATACGTACACGAGCTTAGGTGTGGGAATTTTGTTGGTGTATTGTACAGTGTTAAAAATAACTACGAATACATAAATTGGTTAGATTTAGACTTATAATTTCGCGGTAAACAATAAAATACAAAGTGACTGTACGGAAGGAGGAAAGGATCAGTTACCTAACAATGGCCGCTATATTCACTGGTAAAATTTTGCGTTTTCAACAGCGATTAGTGCATAAGCAAAGAAGAAATAAATGGACGCTGTCGTGACTGCAGTACGTCTGTACTTCATACATAATTCACTTCAGCGTCGGCAGCCATCTGAACGTTTATATCGTCACTAAACTCAAAGGCAACCCGTTAAAGCTCTATGCACTTACGTGGTGCAGTGCCTGTCAGCGTCAAAGGGCAGTGTGACAGATGGGCGAAGGCCACGAATTACAGCCATTAACAGGATTCAACGTAAAGAACATTTTACAATAGACGTCTGTTCTTTCGTCCGTCCGTCTGCTCGTCCGCATTGAACAACCCGGCTCTCACGAGACGGATTTTCACGAAATTTGATATTTGAGGATTTTCCGAAAATCTGTAGACAGAAGTTATGTTTTATTAAAATCTCACAAGAATAACGGGTACTTTACATGAATACCAATATACATATATGATAAAATAGCGCTGAATTCTTCTTGTTATGAGAAATGTTTTAGATAAAATGTGTAAAGAGAACCAAAACACCATTTTATTTTTATTAATTTTTTTTCCGAAAATCTTATTTTTTATGAGATAAATTTAAAAATATTATGTTTATACTTACATTGTCTGTCTCGTATTGAATTATTCTGTTAATACTTTCAATAAATAAAGATGAATATCATACAATATAAAAGACAACGCCTACGCATTTCTATGAAATGTTGTTCATAAACGACGACAGCGTAGACGCACGGAAAACCCCGTGAATCACGTCCAGCAGCAATGGGGTGAGCAAATAAGAAATTATTGCTTGGATAAAATACGATTCGCCATACATTAAACACATTACCAGATTTGGAATTCTTCCCGCCAGCATTTCTTGTATTTCCACCAGAATGTTGACGATTGCAACAAATGGAAGAAAAAGTACGTTAAAGTATCAGACATTTCCTTGTTACATAGAAGCGAAACAGACGTAAATTTTCCTTGAGTGGCGTCTGGAGGTAATGGTACAGAGTAGGGTAAAACTACTAAGTGATGGCACATGCGCAGTAACCAGTTTTCGTCTTTCGACTAAATGGACAAATCCATGTATTTCGTCAGGGGGTGACCGCGCAGTCGGCTCTTGGCAGCTACGGTGTGTGCATCAGCTTGCAGCAGCACGTGTAGTTGTGCTGGAGAGACTTTCTTCCGCATTCGTGTGGAGGTTGCAGACTGCTCACTCCACTCCTTTTTCTACTCAAATTCGTCTAAATCACGTTCCCGTGCTTCATCACATATAAACTTGTTTCGCCAGGGCACATAAATAGCCCAGAAAACATCAAAGTTATTAGGTTCCCATTAACCCTCTAAACGCCGAGTTAAATCCCATCTGCAATCTGCTGGCGTTATTAGGAGCTCACCATATTTTCCACGCTAGCAGGATAAGGGTTAATATGATAGAGGGCAGGGGTTTTAAAAATTTTTTGTTGGCGTACTACCAAGAGGAAATTTAACAATTGAAACGTACCGCCATGTTTTATGCTTTGTATCTAAACGAAAACCCTGCAATTGTGAACACTGGCTGACATCGGGGATGAGCTACATAATGTTGTCAGCAATATTGTGCATTAGCAAGTGTATGTGGGTCAAGTTTAGTTTGATTCTTAATCTTTTCATTCTCCTTTATTTCGGTTTTTATTAAGGCGACCAACCAGTAAACACTGGTTGGCGTACCAGCAATTGTATGCGCAACACATTTTGAAAAACCACGATCTGGCATGCGAGTCCTACAGACATTATTCCTCTCTGTTCCCTTCGTCATTAATCAATACCCAGTGCTCGAAATAAAACTTTATTACAGTACGAACATTGAAGCAAAATACTGTTATTCTAACGGATAAAGTCGTACGTAGCATCCAAAGCATTTCTCTTTTCAGCCAATCATAAATACCGACGTAAGGCATGTAATTATCCCTGTTACAATGCAGAACATGTCACAACCGTCACACAATACTTAGTTTTGCCAGACGCCGCCTTCTTCAGAACAGACTTAACGAGAAGTCCGAGTGTGTCCAAACGCTAAGTGAACCACCACAAAGCAAGTCGCATGAAGGACAATGTGCCAGTATTGTGTTAATTTCCCAGTGTTTGTTATATAATTAGGTCCGCAAAATTTACTCCGGCATCTCTTACATACTGTAATTTTACCAAATAGTGATCTTTATTATTTTTGTTTCAGATTAGTTATGAGAGTTTTAATGGAATACATACACTTTTAACACTAACTGGTAATTTAAATACCGGATTTGACATTCAGAGGACAGTGCATCTTGATATATTGTTACAATAAAAGCCAACGAGATTCACTATTTCTCAAAATTATTTTGGTAAAGAACTCTACATGTTTCGGACAGATCTACTGTCCATCATCAGGAGTTTCAGCAGTATAATAAAGAGCATTAGGTATTTGTCATGCTAGTTATTTTGACTGACTGCTAGCGAGGTCAGGATGGATTCAGTCTGACCTCACTAGCAGACAGTCAACATAACTAGCATGACCAATACCTATTGCTGTGTATACATGGTTGAAATTCTTGATGAAGGACAGTAGATCTGTCCGAAACATGTAGAGTTCTTTACCAAAATAATTTTGAGAAATAGTGCATCTCGTTGGCTTTTATTATAAGAATTAAATATCGGACTAAAGGAGTTAAAATCAACCTTTAAAACACAAAACAGTCTCCAATGTCGTGAAGTCAGATTTATATTTTTATTCAAACCTAACACACGATACTCTAATCATACCAATTCGCACAACAGTTCACAGATTATTAAGCCAGTTATTTACGCACAGGATATAACCAACAATACACATTCTAACTGCCATCGTTAACGCTAACTCAGTCGGGTGTCAATTTGTAGAATGAAAATAATGACGACATGGAGTGCCAGATCCTGCAGAATTTTATGATTACGCTTATTTGGGAAGTAGCTACTTGTCTATGTAACTTATATGTGCGGAGGTTGTTTATAACAACTTCATTTTAAGTCACATTTTTGCCTACGTCATAATACTTCCAGTTACAGGAACGAATTTGATTTGTAATTCATATCGCAGTTAAAAACCGTGTTGTTTGAACACATGCATCAGTCACTGTGAGAGTCTGCAAAGTTACCTGCTCATGGTGTGGGGATGGCATCGCTTGAAGCTGGAGTGCGTGGACCGCGTACCTGACCTGACGCTATAGGTAACTTCACAAGGTGCTGTGTGCCAGTCACTGAAATGCGTCTCTCATCACACCTTAACTCGTACGTGGATCAATCCTCTGATATGCTTAAGGGATTTTGTTTGATTAATCTGGATAATATATTACGCTCGTTGGCTAAATGGGTTGCAAGTAATCAAACTGACGACCTGCGTAGTTTGTTTTGAATCGGCATGGTGGAACTCAGCGGATAGGTATTCACGAATGTTAGGTAGGTACATGTTCGCGTATTATATCGGTATCAGCCACCAGAGGCGGAGGAGAGCGGCGAAGAAATTAAACGGGAGAGACGATATCCTGTCTAGATCAAATCCGCGAATATCCCGAGTGCTCGTCCACACCATCCTTTTCAGTTCGATCTTTGTAATGATTTATGGCTATGGTTGATTCATTGAGAGGCCGGCTGGTTGAATCTGTACTTAACTTAATGCAGTTTGTGAATACCACACCTGCTACACAGACAAGGTTAGGTTAGCTTCGAATGCAAGGGAGGAAACAGGATTACTTCCGGATTGGAAGTGTCCCACATTTTACTGACTTCTTATCTGTCAGCCCACAAGTCAAAGAATAGAGTTGAGTTTGTTACGTAAGTCCGTTTACTTAACTGCCAAACTCCCCAGTAGGGGTGCAGAGTAACGTCACAGAGCTGACTCGATTATGATGAAATATATGCCGCGGCCACGTGATTAATTACCCCAGTATGTCCATAAGCGCTCTAAATCGTCGTAAAAGCGGAATGAATTGAATCATGAAAACAGATATTAAACAATATTCATTCCTGTCCAGAACCAGCGGCAAAAGTACTGCAGAATTCAATTCCTGTAACAGACCACAAGCTCCTCTGAACACAACCTTGTCAGACAGAGAAAGTTGAACTGTTTTCGTAACAACTTACACACAAAATTCTACGAAACGCTTATATATCAGACTTTGTATCTCGTAATATCAGTACGGCTTCAAAGTCGCAGGTCAGTTATAGGAGATGATGCGAAACATCAAGGCTGTCAAGTCAGAGGGGTGGTAAAATGAGTTGTATTAACTACTACGACGCGAAAGAATGACAAAATTTCCTAAGTTGGATTACCGAAATACGGCCATAAGAGGTACAGTACAGTGCATTAATCCTTCCATCAGTTTCTGAATACTGTGCAACGAGTTAAATTGCGGGAAGCAGAGGACAACTGCATGACAAGAATGCACAAAGACATTAAACTATGTAACTCTGAGAAGTTAGAGATCACAACAAAAACAACAACAATATTTTCCTCCTCCTCTCTGCGTAAGGTTATCAGACTCTTCCTTAATCACCACGAACATTTTCCTTCAATTTCTCACGTTGACACAGACTTAATACCTCTCAGAAGCCTAATTTTGTTCATTGGCTTAAACACGGCTAGAAATTTGTAATCATATAGTTTTCCCTGTACGAAATAATTGTTAAAAGTTACCATCCATGCTGTTTGTTTTAATGTCTAACCTAGAACATCCTTTGACATATCTAAAAATTCCATTTTTGTTTCTCGAGCTTTGTCGTATCCTAAATCTGAATACTCCATTAATGAAGCCCACACATTAACGCAGCTACTTAAAGGATTACACACACCAAACATCATCATACCAGTTTAGATGTAATTTAGTTGCAGGTCTACAAGCGGTTCAATGTGCAAAGCTACGCACAGGCACGAAGTGTGCAAATTACTACGACGTGCAAGTTTCACTTAGAAACCATTCAATTTGTTGGGTGCTTCAGCAGAAATAATATGCGTTTCGTGCCTTTATGCAAAATACGCAGAACTGGTAAGAAAAGTTTTAAAAATTTAAGTTCCAATATTGTATTCCTAATTTCAAAACGTTCTATCACATATAAAGATAGTAGAAAACACACAGATATAAGTAGAGACTGGCTACGGACTACTGTCCTATTTAAAGCTTTCTTCTTTCTAGGAAATCAGAAGTTTAAGTCTAATATAATTGCCCATAAATAGTATAAATACACAGTCCTTCCTCATTAACCCTCTGTATCAGATGCAATTAAAATATATATATATATATTATCACAATACAAAAGCAATAATTTAAAAACACGTACAAAATGATCGCAAGAAGTAATTTAAAGGTTACTTATATGAATTACAATATTGTAACACTAAGTGAAGAATGTATGTAGGCTAAAACAGCGTGTGACTGTGCATTACTCGTATTTACAAACCTTCTGTAATGAACAAAGAATAGCATAGTGGAACATACGACAGACATTTGTACAGAAGATACAGTTCAGAGTACGAATATTGGCAGGAAACAGAGTTCGTGTAATGTAAGTAACAGTGATAAATGGAACACAAGTAGGGAGAGGGAAAGTCGTGAATCAGATTGGCAGACAGAGAGATCGCCAGATGCCAATATGTCCGTCAGCGCGTAGTACCCATTCCTCCGGGAAGAAATATTGTACCAAATTAATAATTTAGTTGTTCCAAAGGCAAACACTTCAATTAACGTACCATGTAGCATACAGTTCTAAGAAAATGACTGCACACGCTTAAAAAAAATGCAAACCCTCATAAACATGATTTCAGACCACATCTCGCAGGAGATATTACACTTCTCCCTACAATATATTTCCCCATCTGTCCCTCTCGTCGTCTGTATTCTGGGTACTTTAATGTTAATGATAACCTTGGGTAGCTACAAGCGTTTCCCGTTGATTGATAAGGAACACAAGTGGCTGAAGGGGAATAAAACACTTATGCAGGAGATGTAACCCTCTGGCGCAGTCATCCCTAACGTGCACATTACTTCTTCCCTTGTCCTGTGCTTGACAACAAGCACATATTTTGTACAATACACATCTGCGTCCCTAACGGTACTGCTAGGAATACCCTCCTATGCGTTAGAATCCCTCAACTCTCTCAACGCTACCTTGTGACAGGAAATGTCCCACTCATGACGTGACTAAAGCTAGGTGACACGTGGGGCCGGCCCCACAAAACACACGTGTGGGGTGAAATGGTGTGTAATATACTGTTCGTGATGGGCAGCTGTCATGAGCACATGCCCGGTACAGGACATCTTCTGTGACTACACTTGCACCATGCGAACTACAAATGTAGTCACAGCCTTTTACACGCCACCCACAAGGCTCTGAATTACAAGACATTTAGCTTTGTACAAAGTGTGCTAAATGAGAATATTTTAAATTAAAAGAAAAACTTTGTTTGGTGTGAAAAGTTAAAAAAACACATGTGGCTGGTCAACAAACCATCATCAGGTAAACAAAACATATGCAGAGGAAATCAGTATAACATAGCGTCAGTACCAGTCGTACAAAAATGGAGCATCTGAAATATTTCTTAACGTATATTGTGTTGACTGGGTCATAGGGAATTACTTTTTTTTGTCCGAAGATAATGCGATTTTCTTAAATATTTTTATTATAGCTCCTTTACTGAATTCTGGTATACAGAATGTTTACTTGTACTATACTTTCTACTGCTTATAAATACCAAACCGCCGAAGTGTTAAAATATTACTAAAATAATTATTAAGTGTTGTGTTGAGCAGTGAAAAATAAGTTTGTGAGTCTTCTATTAATTATTTTTAGTTTTTTCTATAGTAGCAAGAAATATATTTCATTTACTCGTACATTTTGCTGTAGTTAATCCATTTTATTTAAAACTAGAAAATTGTACATTTTAAATTGAATTCTTTTGTGCGTATAGAAATGTACCTCTTATCTGTGAACTGGTACTTAACCATGTACAGCGGAATGCGGGTATAAACATATAACATCAAAAATTTAGTTCTGTTCATGTTGCTAGATATATGAACTCGTTTAAATTTAAGATTTTTTATTCGGATTTAGTAGTATAACGATACTTCAGCTTGTTTGAATGTAGCAATTAAACATCTTCGTTGGGTAGTCATGGATTGATGTATCTAGTAGAGGCCCGCTATAAACTTACCGCAGGTTTTGTGTGACCAGTAACACGGTTGAAGTGCTTCTCCAGTGTGGCTCTGCCATCTACGTGACACAGTATGAGCCAATGGTCCAGGACAATAATATCAAATCTGCGTCCAAGAAACCCTGGAGATCCGCACCCTACTTCCAGAGGTTCCACACAAGAATATTTCCTTGTACTGGCAACTATACTTCTGATTATTCATAACTTTGTATTTTTTTCCTTTTCTATCTTTTTAAAGAATCGACGCACAGCTTATTTTCAGTTGAAATTACCAATAAAAAGTGGAATTTTTTATACACGCAGGTAAATAATTGATTACATTAATAAAAGTCTATTTTTCTAAAGAGCTTTTATGTGAACTTTGTAACTCAAAAGTACAACTTTACGATGCAGGTGGTTCATGGAAATTTAGATGTAGTTGTAGGGGATCCACAGATGTTTTGTGTTTGAAAACCGCAGACTTAGACCAAAATACCAGTCATAGGTACTTTCAATTTCCAATTGTTGCTCTCATCTTCCTGACCAATTCGCAAGGATTAACGGTGATTCCTGCACGAATATAACAACAAAATAATGACAAACGGCAAACCATTAGGAAATTATGCAGGTTTATAAGGATTAAAAAACAACCTTTACGTTTGTTCACATCTCTGCGAAACACAAGTCGTTGTCAGTCTGTGTGTCCGTACGCATAAAACAATTCGAGAAGAGCCGAAAGGAATTTCACGAAATCTGACATTGAAGTACCATACCCAAAACGTCCAGTCATTTCAGATTTGTACTTAATATCATCAGTTTAAAAAGCCTCTGTACAGGAAAACGGGTACTTGAATCCGTGAGCATATCTACTTTCACCATACTCCATGTATGCGTGTATCACGATTAGAGTCCAAACGTAAGTTACAAAACTGAAATAAAACTTCAACTCTGTTAAATTCCAACAAAGAACTGGAATCTGGTGTTCCATAATTTTTTTTATTTTCTTTGTTTTCTAACAAAAGTACTATAGTCGTGCATAATATAAAACGCGTGTAGACTGATGCTCATGTGGCGCATGTGGGTGACGAGAGGGGGGTGTAAAGGGTCTTGGTGGGGAAGCCGGAGGGAAAGAGACCACTGGGGAGACCTAGGTGTAGATGGGTGGATAATATTAGGATGGATCTCCAGGTGGTGGTATGTGGGTATATGGACTGGATTGGGCTGGTCCAAGATACAGATAGGTGGCGGACGCTTGTGAGTGCGGTAATGAACCTTCGGGTTCCGTGAAATGCGGGGGATTTCTTGACTAGCTGCAAACCAGTTAGCTTCTCAAGAAGGACTCTG
>Ga0136643_10000580_pt1 | contig 40968 bp, 18 predicted proteins | sample TergutLab28metaG_FD_96883 | JGI IMG/M metagenome (GOLD analysis project Ga0136643, IMG submission 96883) | Labiotermes labralis P1 segment gut microbial communities from Petit-Saut dam, French Guiana - Lab288 P1 (version 3) (version 3) | ecosystem: Host-associated > Arthropoda: Insects >...
CGTTCTCTCTGCCCTCTGTCCTCAACCGAATTTGTTGAACCCCATCCCCCCCCCGAACAAAATTCCTGGGTATGCCACTGCACATATGAACCTACTTCTTTGTTGTGTGATGTGAATATTCATGTGTTTACTGCACACTACTCCAGCCACAACAGGTAACTGAAGAAATATCAATACAGTCCAGTGATAAAAGCAACCGAGTAACAGTTCATGTTTCTGTTTCACAATGCCTATACCATGATTGAACAAAATTGCTACCACAGGATAAAAACATATATAATTCTGAATTCTTATGAGCAGTAAATTAAGAATATTATGAACGCTTTGTGCTCTGAACTAAAACCAGAATCAGCCTTAGCTTCAGAAAGCAAGAACAGGATTGAATTACTAAAGCAACTGCACAGTGAATAAAAAAATTTAAAAAATTTAAATGCAAGATGTATCACTCTCTTTGACAAAGTAGCACATAAGACGACAATCAGTAGTATAACAAAGAAGAGAAGGAATATAGCCATATTTAAATTTTGATGGAAAATTGCTGCCACCCTTTTTCCAGATTCCATATGCTACAACCTCAGGTTTAATGTAAAAAAGACATGACAGACACACACAAACTAGTGTTGCTTTTCAGAGGAAATGAGGTTTTGTATGATTCTGTAACACCACCCATGGCATACCTGGACTTGGGTAGTGAAAGTGGATTGAAGTGCTTCAAATAGAAGGGTTCTAAATTTATTTATTTAGTTATGGTTCATGCAATGACACCATTAGTAGCTCAACATATAGCAATAATTAGTAAACAAATTGGTAGGATGTGGAAGAGAGCAGCTCTAGCTTCATTGTAAGTTATGTCTAGAGACAATGTCAAGAGACAGTGTAGCCAGCCTCAGGGCCAAAATTTACACCCAGGCCCTTGCCAATAAAAGGTTTCATGCATGCAACTGCAGGAATACATTTCTCCACAAAATACAACAGTGTTGGAGCTTGAGCTAGGGGAAACAACAGGCATTCTTTTATGTCACATTTTCTGGATTAACATTTTATTGTGTGGCAGTATTTCAGACAGCCTAAACTTATTCTGCAGAGTGGGATACTGGAAACATCAACTGTAACTGGTACTCATAATGGACACATGGAGTGTTAGGATGTATTAGGGTCAGTAACTGAAGTCATAACACAATCAAAGAAAATCAAGTATGGTCAAAATTTCTACAGAAAATGTACAATTCTGTCAATCACATCAGCACTGGCAGCTTCCACACTGCTGATGAATGCCAAATTATCAGACATACTATGACAATCATCTCCGACAATGTTATACCAAATGTCCCTATGATGACAGATAAAACATAGTGAAGAAGGAAAAACAAACTGATACAGCACGGACTAGAGATATTTACGTGTGTGTGTGAGAGTGAGTTGTGTGCGTGCGCGTGCGTGTGTATTTAGAAATAGACATTACAACTTTCATTTCAATAAAGTAACACACAATACACAGTGTTTGAAGCAAGCAAGTGGTTCTCAATATTATTGTAATATGAGCCCATCTGTATTTACCAAAATTTTTAACTTAAGGATCTTAATTAAATACATAAAGATTTTATAATTACAAATTTCAGCTGATGGTATACAGTTATTCTATAAGAATATTTTTAGAGTTTTAGTTTGGGGTAAATATTACTGCTGTGTTAACATACTGTAAATAGAAATAAATTATAATAACATAACACAGACAGTGAATATGTCCATTAAGCCTGAATTCATGTGAGTAACACTGCAATGTTACTCTCATGTTACTGGGGAAATTATTACTTCTGTACCTTCTGATAAGACATCTATATTCTTCACTAGTATCCATCAGTAACTGTGGAACACATTCCTCTTCAGATTCAGAATCCTGTAACATTGGAAACAAACTGCTTTAAATAACATGGTACATACCAATCATTTACCGCCTGACCAAATGTCTCGAGTCTTCAATTAGTGATTGTAAATAATATTGTCTGAACAGGAAAGTAAACTACTTGTATTCCGATTACTCACAAATGGCAAAGCATGGGCAGATGTTAAAAGAGACACAAACACTGCAGATGTCAAATCTGTTACAACAAAGCTACCTCATGATATGAGGTATCCATTCTTCTGGAATGTGGTGCTGCATCACTGGGTGACTGGATGTGTTGATATAACCTAGTCATCTCCTCTTCAAGGGTCAAAATGTCTATAAAGAATGGCCATTTTGAAGCTGAAGATGAGACCACTACATTGTCTTGAAATGTCCAATCACCTAGTGACACAGCCATATTCTAGACGAACACAGACCTCATCTACACTGGTGTGTAAGCCTAAAAACTTGTGACATCTCAACAGTAAAATGGCAAAACTGTTGCCTTCTAATTCTAATACACCAGTACAGTTATAAGCAGATGAAAACTTGCAACAATTACTGCAGTACAAAGACTACAATATGTAACATATCTGTCAACAGTCAACAAATACAATATGAAGTATGTTCAACCTCTGTTCAAAGAACATATATATCACACACAAAAAACCTGAAGCAATAATAATAATAATAGCTTGTACCACATATCTTGCATTGGCCAATGTCAAATCAATGGGAAAAAGTCAAGTTAGCTTACAAAGATATTTTGGAATATTTATACAAAATGTACCCCTAGTCTATTTTGATTATTTCCATCTACTTATACAGTCTACTTTTCACAGCACATTAAAACAAAACAGTAATGTATGCATTCACAACAAGTCTGGCACACCTGCACTCTTTTGTTCAGACCAAAGTTCAGTTGTAATAAAGTAATGGCAATAGCATCTGGTTCAATTACATTTTAATTATGAAAAATACTATAAATTTGGGAACAAAGAATTTTGATGAATCATTAGCAATAATAAACTTTTGTAATCGTCATGTGTGTTCAGAAAATCACTGTTCACAGTTACATACACAAGGTCTGAAACGTATGAACACCATTACTTTTATTCAGCTAATCTCAAAAAACCCATAAAATATGAAGAAAAAATACTGAGATGCATACAGAAATATATCAGTCCTCATAAAATTCCCCAATATAAAGTTTTATAAAAATCCATTCATTGATCCTAGCAATTAACCAACTTAATGCTCAAATTCTGTACATGTTTCGAACACTGTGTGCTCGAAACATGTAGAGGCGTATAATAAACTTATTATAAAAGAAGAATCTGTGCATTACATTGGTTAATTGCTAAGATTATACTGATATGCACGGTCAGCCAAATGTCAAATAAAAATCCATTCATTGGTTTGTAGTTTTCATATGTGTACAGAAAAATGGATAGAAACTCAGCAATTTTCACAGGCACACTGAAATGTGAATGCACTTAACAGCAAACCACAATTTCATGGTATTTTCTGCAATAAGACAATTCAAACTTTTCTTTGCCTATATTTTCAAACTGAAATTGTAATGTATATGATCTATGGATCACTGGGGTACACCTACATTGTGAATAATCACAATACATGTTTCCAAACACTTCTTAAAATGGACATTTTCCAAAGTTTCTCCAACTCCTAACACGCGCAACTGATACCCATTCAGACTAATATTGTATGAAGGGTAACATTTCATAGAATATCATGAGAATACACAAAAAGATCCAACATGACAAAAGTTGCAGTTATGAGGTACATGCTACATGAATGCTGTAAAATAATTAATTAGTACATTATTAAAAATTACCAAAACATAGAGTTTAAACTTTTCCCACAAGCCATTCTACATAGTAAGCATAATTAAGCTGGCAGATATATTTCTACAGCTGAGAGGCTGATATAAACAGTACACAACTTTATGAAGCAAGAAAATGAATGAAATATAATGGAATAAACTCATGACAACATTGGTACCACAAGTTTTTATGGATTATCCATCACCACTAAAAATACTGGAACAAAATCTGCAGGCTTCTTCCTTAATAGTACAGTAATGTGGAACCCAAGCAATGTTGACAAATGACAGGCAAGTTTCACAACTATTGCTAGGTTTACTGAGAATGAAGTGAAAGTCCCACTTAAGGTTTCTGCACAAGACAACTTGTAACGCACGATACAACACAGAAATCTTTCAACAGGAAAAATTCAAACAATGAGTTCACCATTATAACACTGCTACCACAACAGTCTGAACCCTTATGCCACAGTATATAACCTTCCAACAAGCTTGCATCTTGCATGTGAAACCAAGAGTCACATAAGACCAATTTCTTGAAGCAGTGCATCATCATACTTAAAGCAGATAAGAGTACTGAAAGATTGTACACTCATACTATCAAGGTAAGTGCCAGGCCTCGCAGTAAGACGAAGCATAAGCCTTCATTGCATTCAGCCTGGGATACACAGAATTCTGTACTCATACTCTCAAGAGATGCATTTCATTTTACAGCACCTCTCTTTGTAATACAAGAATTTTATATTTTGGCAGTCACGACAAATGTGTACAACTTGTAATATTCAGAATAATTTATTCCATCCTTTATAACTTTCCCTTTTCTGCATAAATAAGAATACGTGTATGGTGATTTCATCAAGTTGATCAGACTGGACATGCACAGTATAGAAATATGAGATCACAGCCAATATCTAAAAACTTGCATCACTCCCACAATCCACAACTGGCATTTACCATAACCAGTACATCACAACTGTGACTAATTAAAGTGCTTGGTAGTCATGCACATGAGCAGGCTTTTACTGAATACTTACCAACAAATATAAACACACATACTTGTAAATGTGTTTATACACAGACATGTGAAAGAAATTTCATCCACATCTGATGTGCAGATTAACAATCAAAGCTGAATGAAAGCCCTGGAACTTCACTGCATTAGTACATAAAGAAACAACTGCCTTGTAGACAATGCATAATAATTTTTTAATATATCTACATAACTACACGAGAAACATGTTACCTTCATTAATGTGCTAAGGACTCAAATTTCAGGTGCTAGAACAGCGTTTAATTTTTTTACACCTTTGGATGTCACCTCAAAGACATCTGTTCTGCATCAACAAGAAACTCCTAACAGTGGCAATACAATTCATTTTAAAAGTGACAGAAAAATAATTTACTTTAATGTTCAGAATGAAATTTATGTAACAGAACATGTTACTGAATACTGAAACTGATGGACATTTTTGACAGATGTTAATCAGAAGACTATGTGTAAATTCAGATGGAAATGTCTGACAGGGCTGGGAAACGAGAACAACCTTGATGTGCAAAGGTGAAAACAAGGAATTTTAAATGAGACATACAAGGCTATTCCAGTACAAGCCAAAGACACAATAACATGTTGGCTGCTATTCCAGTGGAAGCCTGTAGCACAGTATCATGTTTGCTGCTACTCCAGTCCATGCCTGTAGCACAGTATCATGTTTGCTGCTACTCCAGTACCAGCCTGAGTAACAATAATGTGTTTGCTGCTAGTCCAATAAACACCCGTGGCACAATACCAGGCCTGCTGCTATTCCATTCCAAGCCTGGGCGAAACACAATGTTTGCTGCTATTCCTGGACAGGCCCAAGGTATGACAACATGTTTGCCACTACTCTGGTACAAGCCTCTGGCACAATACCATGTTTGGTGTTATTCTACTACAAGACTGTGGTACATTACCAGGTTTGCTGCTATTACAGTACAAACCCATGGCATAATATTGTCCTTTTGCTCATCCAGATGATGCAAATCACTGATGTTCCACACACCTAAATCCCTTATGTTTATTGGATCATGCATCATTGTAATAGCTGAAGAATAAAAGACCAACTTGATGTCACTTGCTACTTTATTTCACTTCTTACGTACTCAACATGTTTTGGATATTAATATAACCACCATCAGGAGGTTGTAACTGCTGTTGAATTACCAGCTGGAGCCTGCAACATGGACACTACTCAAACCCAGCCGCACCAAATCTCCAACACACAACGAACCAAGAACAAAACAACTGATGTGGTAATTCAACAGCACAGTCGCAAGCTCCTGATGATGGATATATTAATGTCCGAAACATGTTGAGTACATAAGAAGTGAAATAAAGTAGCAAGTGACATGAATTGGGTCTTTTATTCTTCACCTACCATCCCTCTTTGCATTATTATTTATAAATCAGTGTTCCCTCACCCTGTCCCCACCATAATTTTTAAAATGTGTAATGAAGAAATGAGAACAGATTGATTAACCTTAAATTTATTAAGTGTAGGCAGAATCAATAGCAAATAAGTGAATGGAGAATTACTAGTTTAACTGATTAAATACTAAATATATTAATGTGTATCTGAAAATTCAATTTAAAAATACAGTCTTTAATTTAGAAGTAAAATCAACATCCACCGTTCTAGAACAGATAGTTAGCAATGCAGCCTAGTCAATTAACTTTCTGAAAAGAGAAGCCAAACATCAAACCCAACAGTTTCTAACAATTGTGTCCAACAATGACTGATATTCTGGACACTGCCCACCATCCCAAATTTTGAAAAAAAAAAATAATGTTCCTGGTTCTGTTATCTTTTAAAGTTGAAAGAATAAAGTATGGAAACTTACTTCATGGAGCCTCTTAACTGAGTTTGTTTGAAAACTTGAATCAGGCTTTGTGAAATGTTGTTAAAAAAAAGTTGGTATGATGGACAGTGACTGAAATATCAATCAAAATGATAAAGACCATACACCTTTTGTCATAATCCCTTCAGTGAACTAAATGGTAGAACTTCTTGGTGAATTAAAATCACTACTGATGTCATATGATATTTAGAGCACCAAATCTGAAGGACACATCTCCATTATACCTTTGAATAGCTATATCTTTAAATACAAGTTAAAAACTACAACTTTAAAGTAAATAAATCTAATCAAATAACACACTTTTACACAAATGTTAGATTAACTGAACCAACAACATGTTATTATATTCAAAACAAAGGGGGGATGAAGATTTCTGTCACTTGTATATTACAAACTTTACATTTACATCAAAACTGGGGGATACCATATCTCATGTACCAAGTGGTCAATCGATATGAGGTATGGGCTGCATAAGAAAATGCACACCAGAGAGCCATCAAAAACTGAAAAGTGCAAGATTCCACAAAATATGATCTGTTTCTGTGTCATATTTCTTTAACTGTCACACAATTTAATGATAACAAAACAATACATGCTTAGAATAAGCATTATTAAGTTCCACACGTGTGCATCTTGTAATGTTAAAGATAATGAAATGACAATCTGTCTGGGCTGAAACAACTTTCCACCCCCCTGTTGGGACCATTTACCTTGATATGCTCAAGAACTTCTTGTATTCACAATAAGATGAAGAAGAAGTTGAAGTTTTCCAACAAGATGGCAGAAAAGCCTTGTTCTAGTAACTTTCTTTCAACTGCACTAAACAAGAAGTTTCAATGTTATTACATAGGGAAAGATCACCCATTTTGGAGTTTCACACATGCCCAGATTTAACTTCTCTTTGGTGGGCGAAGGGACACAAAAAGGAAGCTACTTGTAAAGCACTGTTCAGACACCAAGACACAGAATTATTAAAGCAGCTATTCAAAATATGACATCAGATGTGGTAATCTTGATAATGACCATATTACAACGGGTCTGCACATGTAAAACTAGTAACGCAGATTATTCTAAGCTCCAGTCATCATTTTCACTTATGTTTCATTCAATTTGTTAAGGTGGTTACAAAAACATAACACTGTGAAACTCTGAACATATATTATAGACACTTGGTAAAATAGACCTCATTCTAGTTACACATGTACATGCATGCATGCACACATGTGCACAAGTAACCACACTTTTAAATTATTCACATATCTTCACTTTCTGCAAACTCTCAGCCCACTTTTTGTTTCACAAAATTGTGGATTACCTATAATTTTTCAATTCCATTCAGCACCTTAATAGTACACATCTTCAATAAATGAAAGGGAGATCCGTGATGCCGTAGAAAAGAAGGAATATACTTTCTACAACTATCATCACAATTATGCATTCAAACACATCTGTAAACAACTGGCAAGTACACCTATATTGTACTGATGCACTTGTACAAAGCTGTGGTCCCTAACCAACATACAAAAGAAAGCACAAGCGCCCATAGCCCAACATGCTCCAAAACCAGGCACCTCTCCCTTTCTGTTTCAGATTTTACTTTCTCAATTGATGAGTTTCTTACCATCACAGTCTGAGGGTACAATTCTCTTTCCTTACTCCTGTAGCCTGAAACAGATTGTGTCAGTTGTCCATTTCTCCTTCTTCCATGAAGCTTTGGGCTGCTGGGGTTCTCAAATCTGCTCCCAGATGGCATTAATTTATTTTCATTACTAGAGCGCAACTGAGAAGGAACTGCATCTTCATATTTCTGCCTAACATATTCTAAACCCTCTTGAGTTTGCTCTGTACTGCAAGTTTCCAATCTCAAAGACTTCTTACACTGCATCTTCATATCTTTGTGTAATCCATCAAACTCTAGTTGAGACTCACTGGCTGTAACTGGATATTGACGCAAATGTTCTGCTTTCAAAGCCGGCTCTGAAATCTTTCTAACACGGGCAGGAATTGTTTGTGAATTTCCATCTTCATCCACATAACCCACTACATCCCTGTGAAATCTATAAGCAATAGCCTCCTGATCTTGAGGAGATGTTGATGGAATTATGTGAGAGAAGAACATATCATCATCTTGAGATTCTTCGCCTTCAAAGTATGATCGACTGTCCAAATACTCCATATCATCTGAGTTGGCTTCAGACATGTTACCAAAATCTTCCACTTCCACATTGCTAGAGTTTTGTGCTTTATGCCCCCAGTCCATTAAATATTGTGGTGGTTTCATACCAGCATGAACTGTATGATATACTGGATCCAAGTCCCTAAGAAAATCCTCTGAAAATGGCACAGGAGTTCTCACGTCACTTCTATTTTTGTGGATGAGAAAAGCATCATGAGGGTGAAGAGATGTGCGTGATACACTAGGACTGGATTTTGGGGTGGAATTTGGACTGACACGCAGTGCTTGGCTTCTGTTAAACAGTGGAAGGTTACTCATACTCTTTGCTTGCTTAAGTTTCGCTCTGAGCAGATCTCTTGGCTCTTTACTCAATGACAGGTTGCGTGGTTTTGCCACCCTCTTCTGCATGGGGTCGCCGTTATCATCGGTGACACTAACAAAATGTTCACTTAATGCATTATTATTTAAAGGATGAAAATAACTGGGAAGTGCATCAAGGGATCCTTGGCTCAGTGTTGGTTCAATGAGCTTACTAAATGGCCCGTTTATATCTTTTACAATATCTATGGCACTGTGCCATGCACTTAACTGACTACCAGTCCTATAATGCTGCTGCACAAATGGAATGTTAACACGTTGATGCTGTGATGTGGAGGCTTCACTGCTGTTACAGCGCTGATATTGTGGTCTTCGTGGTGGAAGGGGTTGGTTGGTAGTCAAGTCACCTGTTGATGCATGTTCATTTGGTATCTGATATGAAAATAATTTCTGGGTAGAAACTGCACTCAAGGGATCTGTATGTTTTATGTCAAAGGGTTGAGGTGCATTTGGAGGGATAGGTAACTTCCTGCGTCGCTGCAATGTTCTCTGTTCAGTAATGCTGCTTTTCAAAAACTGCTCTGAAGCTTCACTGTTGTTCCCTTTGAGAATTCCAGTCTTATCAGCTTTCTCAAGGTTTGTAAAACTGGACCATTTATGCATGGGCCCAAAGGATTTCTTGGGCTTCATTGCAGCTGCTTTCCCATCATCAAGTGTTGATACCTGACTCATACTTATGGTATGAAACTTTCTATCAGCCAAAGAATTCCCATCTGATGGTGACAGATGAAATTCTCTGAAATCTGCAACACTACTAGCATGGATAAGATTGGTCTTTGGTAATTCAGTACAGGTATGAACTGATTCACCATGTTTTGAAGGATGTTTTATGTTCTCAACAACAAATGGCTCTGATCCCTTCTGATTATTTGTGCCATGACTTTGATCTAGGTAAACCTCACAGGAGTTGTCACAAACTTGAGAATCCTGTGCTAATGTGTGACTTCCAAAATCACATTTACCTTCTTGAATAATCCTCAGTGAATTTTCGTGATCAAAATAAGACATACTACCACTGTATTTCCTGTGACGACGAGCAGAATTAGTACTCCCTCTCTGAGACATGGTAGCAATATCAATACTTCGAGCCCGTTGCAGAGGCAGTTTTGATGGTGCTACTGTGTGGCTTGAAAAATAATGTTGCTGAGGAAAAGGAATAAAATTATGCTGGACCACAGACTGTTGTCCTGATCTGGGGATTGGAATATTCATAAGGTTTTGGGCTTGATTTGGAATTCCCAGACCAAGGCTTTGGTTAGCCTGTTTGTAACTAACCAAAGGTTCTTGCTTATATGGCTGTGCGATATATGAGTAACCATCTTCAGTACTGTCTTGATTTCCTGTCTGTGTATGAATCATGTTCAATGGGAATTCTGGCAAAGAAACTGGGTTCTGATTGACTAGGAAGCATGGGTGATGAGTGTCTTGTCTTCTAACCATCCCTTCATTATCTGGTTTATTAGGGGTACTTAATGGCACTGCTGCAACTGAGTTGGAAGCAAACACATCATTCTGAAACTGAAATTGATGGTTATCACCATTCTGCACTGAGTAGTTCAATGGAAGTGTACATATGTCACTCTCAGAAACAGGTATGTTCGTGATCTTAGAGTGATGAGGAGTCTTGACTCTGACAGTTCTGTGGCTATTGATATTGGAAGGCTGAATTGAAAATGGTGTAGTTGACAATGGCTGAAGTGCTCCTGGCTGCTCATTAAGTCTGCTTGCCTGATGCCCACTGTTAGAGAGGTTATTCTGGTTGCTAGTATAAAATGGTAGCTGAAACTTGAAGTTACTACTGTCACTTACACTGACTTCACTTTCCAGTCCACAGTGTGGTAGACGAGAATTTCCCATGCCATCTACAGGAGGTGTCAAGGGCAATTGCCGTTTGCGTGACACAGGTGGCATACAAAGTTGAAATGCTGTCTGCTCAGTGACTGGACTGGATGGTTCCAACTTAGAATTTGCATCAACAGTAGATATGGGAACTGCTGGTAGCTGTTCTGTGGTCACATTTGCATCAACTGCCAATATCGGAACTGTTAGCAGCTGTTCTGTAGTCACACCTGCAGTAACCTATTTTTTCCCAGCCCCAAGAAATGAGATACAAAAAAGGAGGCAGGAAAGAAAAAAAATATATAATAAATAAAAATCAAGAAAATTATGGCTAAGATATAACTCTACCACAAAAAGGCCAGAAAGTTTTGTATCATACAACATACCAAAATTTACCACAAAATGAGTTGCTAACAAAACACAATATGTACTTATGCAAAAATCAAACTTATGAAATTTCTAACAATACGCTAGAAAAATTACTAAATTTAAAACATAATTAACTCTCCTACACTCAATTAAAATAATGTAATTTTAACTTTCCTATTAAACGGGTTATCACAGATCTTGGTCATTTTTTATTTTATTTTATGTGCTTTAATTAAAGTGCACAAGTTACACAAAGACACGTCACTCACACAGAATACCATAGCATCTCATATCCACACAACAGTCCCAATTCATTTCCTCTGTAACACCTGGACAACAATCTTAACTCCACTTCAAGCTAGTGCAAGAACAATTCTACTGAAACTACTTTCTTGAGTTGCAGTTCATTAATTTAATTCAATACCTGTTTCTAACTGGAAGTTATATATCCTTTGACATTTAACAAATAACTACACTGACTCCATTTACAAGCACAATGAGTGTGGTTTCTAATATTTCTTAATTTAAAATCAACAGAAAACATATAGTATTGATGGCCAGGATACCACTGCAGTTACAGAGACTTTTGAAGGGCTGGATGCTCCAGGGATTGATTCCTGATCAGGGCAAGATTTTCCATGCCCATCCACACTGGCCCTGAGGCCCAAGAAGCCTTCTGTACAATAGGCACTGGATCTTCCTGGGTGTACATTGGACAGGGTGTAGTGCTAATCACACACCCTTTTCTAGCATCAAGGTTGCAAATGTGATGGAGTTATACCTCTGTGCCTGCACAGGCATGTTATGCATGGAACTTTACTTATATACAGTACCTGTATCTTTGCTGTCTGCATTATAATACCAGTTTCGATGATGTCGAATGCAATGCAGATAATGCTACATCTATGGACAAACTGTTGATATTTTTCAATTAATGCAACATTCAAAGTACTGTACACTTACGACACTAAATTATCCAAAGCTCCATTCTGGTGAGACACAAGCACTGGCTTTGAAGAGTGTTTACTTGTCAAGGTCTTTTGCAACACATATGCTTACAAAGTCATCATATAATAAGAAATGCAACAAATACATTTATCCATAATGAATTATTAGTCAGCATGTGCTACCAATACCTATATTTACTGAACAGTTTAAATGATTCATGATGATGCATTCTGGCTACAGCTCCATGCATAAGTACAACATTAAAATGCTTTTAATAAAAAAAACCAAAGTATTAGAGGCTGCAAAAAAAAGTCAAAATTCTGCAAAAGTCTGAAAATAATATATAATACTATTACCACAACTAGCATTAATTTTACACGTATGTCTACAACAGCAGCAACAGCAAAAACAGCAACAGCGATGATGAATATTATTATTATGACAATAACAATGATGACGACAAAAACCGTACAGGTGACCCCAGTTTCATGCACCCCCTACATACAAACATTACAATGTGGTGTAAAACATTAAACATTTTATATGAAAATTTCTTTCACAAAATGTGCATGCAACATAAATGGTGATGGAGTATGACCACAATGCACTGCTGTCCTGCACAAAGGTAATGACCTAACAAATCAATAGTCACTGGGATGACTTACTAGCACAGAATTGTCACAGATCATCTGAATAGACTTTCTCTCAGCAAGAAGAGTATGGTATGATTGCTTCAGATGGCAATTTAATTTACAAAACATAAAAATAACAGATAAATCTGTCAGTGCATACATAATACGGACAGCAGAAAATTATCCTAGAACAATGCAAAAACTTTTGAATTTTTATTTTTAATGTGGATTAAAGGTGACTCCCATGGAAGCAGGTGCCACTCTGCATATTTCTTTTCAAAGCAAAGAAAATTCCTCAAGATTCAAAGCCATTAACAAATGGTTAAATCACCTATGCAACTCTGGGACTTTAAATTCAAGCCCATTCCACTTTACCATTCTGGAATGCCTTGTACTAGAGTGCTAGAATGCAGAAATTCTAAAAATGTAGGCACCACCTCAAAATTCTAGGCACCAGCTCAATGATATAAAGCATGTTCCATGTAGAGGACCCACAAATATCAAGTACCACCATATAAAATTTAGTTTTCCAAGCCACCTGGCATCTGGAGTTTGTACACCCCTGCTACATGTGGTGCAGATTGGCTGATTTACCTACTGTGGGGCATAGCAACCACAGGACTTGAGTGTTACAAAGTATGTTCACAGACTGGTTTATCTCCAGTTTTTCCAGCAATGTTGTGATGACACTGGTGTTGAAACTCAGAATGTGTTGATAAGTGACAATGTGTACAGACACTTTTGGGGGCAGTGTGGAGACTACCCTGTCCAACTGGTGTCCTTTCTCATAATACAATGTCTCTCCTGCAGCCCAAGGACCATGGAATACCTCTACCTGACTTGCTAGTGAGACTTGTGCAGACAGACACAGCATATCAGAGTGATGGGAAAAGGCTCCACATAATGAAGGCCATCCACAGCACTCAGAAGACCTGAGATATGTGTTCCAGGGTTATGTGAATGGTGTTTGGAACTGAATGTACCCACATACTTAACAGGAGATTATGGCACCAAAATGAGTTAACCAATCCCACTTAAGACTGAAGCAGGGATCACAGGAGTCACAAAAGATGACATGGAGTAATTAATGGCCTCCATTGGTAAACTCCTTACGAACAAGGGGCTGCTGAATCTGGAATTCCATGCAGCTTAGAAGGACAGGCAAAACACTGTTTATGTTCCTCTTAACATACTGATTATCACTGTCACTGAAGAGGTATGTTCTTTACACAGTCTGTGTTTTAGGAGGAACATGATGGTGATCATGATGACATATTAGTTAGTCCTACAAAGCATGACTGACCCACTGCTGAACCGTTACAATTTCACACACCAGGAAAAGAAAACTCTAAGCAGTCAGACATGGACTCCTGAAGCATGAAGATATCCAGGGTTACCTACTGACAAACAGGTACTGACTGCAATCGTCTCACTGATGAGACAGCTAGCACAGAACTTCTCCTCCTCCAACCTACGCAGCCCCAGATGTGGATCGGATCATGACATTGGAGCTAGATATGTCACAGCTTTTATTTTCCTTACAAGTTTGTTCCCATATTTCCTGCTATTTGGATTTTGGGGTTCGTACTTTATTTCATTACATCATATTATAGCACACCTTGCAAATGCAAACACTACTTAATGCTGAATTTCCGGAAATTCATCCACTGCATTCACAGTAGTCCTAATTTATAATCATAATAAGGCTTGGTACTGTACCATTTGGGAAGTTATTACTTTCCAATATTTGCACAACAGACTCAAAGCCGAGGGCTAATGAATTCTTTGTCATGGAAACATTCCCTGTTACATCTCAATAGATCAGTACAAATGATCCTATATTCACATGCAATTTGAAATACTTTGAACTGTGTGATATACATCTTAATATATGTGCCCCTAACTAATGAACTAACTCCAAGGGGTAGACTCCTTCTTCATAAGATAAGTCTCTCAGCCAGTCATAGCATGTCCTCCAAGGACCAAGCTAATGACCCTAAAAGTTCAGCATGCAGTGTTTAAACATACATAATGGAATTCAAGATTTTTACTTTTTATAGCTGACTAAACTGTGCACCAGTAATCTATGGTGCATATAAAATACATGGACTTGGTTCTGGAAAGTGCTTTATCTCTAACATAATTCCTTTCCTTTTTTAAACCGTAAGTCCAAAAAGAAATGGGTGCTAACATGAATCCAATTCTAAATTAACCTTTAGACACCTAACTTCAACTATATTTGACATACCGCACTGCTAACCACCAAAGTTGCATTTTATATATTTATTCAACAAATATAGGTACCGAATATTTTAAACATGGTGTAGAGTCTCCATTTTTTCTCTTCAAAATGCAGTTTGTTTCATAATTCTAACGTATTTGGTTCCTGTATTATTCACATTTTATATACAGGGTGTGCTAAAATTTAAAAAAAAAATAATTCCTGCGCCAAAAGGTTAAGCACAAAGAGTATGAATGGTAAAAGATACTTACCACATTCCTAGCATTGGGAATCAATGCTGAAGATAACTTGCTACCAAAATCACTGGATGCAGTAACAAGTCCTGCCCCTGAGGAAAGCGATGATACTGCTTTTTCTTTGTGAAGTATTTGACTGGCAATGTCACGCTCAGTCAACAGCTGGCATTCTGCTACTGTAATCACATTAATAAACATGGAAAACTTTCACCAGAGGCACAAAGCACATCAACATTACATCTTACAAACGTGAAACTGATCACATTTTATGTCTGTCAATCTAAAACTGCCATTTATGGTGTCCCAAAAACACAGGATCTCATTCTATGCTAAAATATTCTTTTTTTCAAATTAGAAATTTTTCACATTATCTAAAATAACTCAAAATACAGCAGCAAGGCTGCTGCAAAAGTATTTGAGTAATGTTGGGGTTGGCATATTGTTGTTATCAACCTCACACTTTCAAGAAGGAAATACAGACATTAGATTACTTCATTCTCTAGTAATTTAGTAATCACTCAAAGAAGCTGTGGTTATCCTTCCACATTCACAAAGCTTCTCATGACCACAGCACCCAAACACTGTCAGACATCCTTATGATTGTCATAAAACCACATACTGCATTTGATGGAAGGTTGCACCTCCTTCCACAGCATTCACTGAATGGACAGTTATGAATTACTAACAGCTAAGCAAACTATGCATGGTTGAACAAGAAACCATGGTGTTTCCAGATATAGTATTAAAATGTGACCCATGGCACATTTTTTAATAGGATCAAACAAAACATTTTACCATGTTAACCTTTCATGTATCATTATCATAACTGAACTTCAACTTATATAACAAAGAATGCTTATACACTGCTGGATCATCCTACTTTTGGCACAGAAAAACTGAAGAGACTGTGAATATGGGGACATGATGTAATTGGTCTGCTGTCTTCAGGCAAAAGGTTTTCATGCAAAACTTGAGTAACTTTTACTTGGTATTGTACATGTTATTCCTGATGATGGTCCAGCCAGGTTGTGCAGAAGGAATATAATACTTCAACTGGTTCTCCATAACATGCTGTTCAACACTGCAATGTTTTGATGATAGTGTATAACATATGGAAACAATCTCCCTCTTTTGGACTTCCTCCACTGTCTAACAGTTATTTAAACACTAAAACACTACATTTTGGAAGTTGGCTCTGCTTCTGTCTTCAGACAAGAAGCACCTAACCTAAGCAAGCTATTCTCAGTCACTGAACCCAGTGACTAGGAATAGCTTGCTAAGGTGTCCAACAGATTAGGTGCTTCTTGCATAAAGACGGAAGCATAGCCAGGTTCCAAAAAGGTAGTGTTTTGGTGTTTATATATATATATATATGTGTGTGTGTGTGTGTGTGTGTTACACGATGGACAAAGTCCTAGAGAAGAAGATTGTATCTGTATAACATGCTGTGTACTACGGTCTGTTTTTACTGTACGAATATATCCATCCATTCAGGACTGTATATATTAAAAATGTGTTTCACCCTCAATCTACACTGAAAGTGGGCCAGGACAGCATTGTCCATATAGTGACTTGCTATGGACTGGAGGGTCTGGGAATAGAATGCCAATGGGGGTGACATTTTCTGCACCCACCCACACTGGCCCTGGGACCAAACCAGCCTCCTATTCAATGGGTAAAAAGTCTCTCCCAGGGGTAAAGCGGTCAGGGAATGGCAGTGACCACCCACCCCCACCTACAGCCCAGTTTAAAGAAAGAATAAACCTATACCTCTACTTCCCCTCTGGTCCTTCATGGTCTGTTATATGGCAAACTTTAAAACTACCTCCACTGAAAACCTGTCTGGCAAAATAAGATTCATACGAGGGACAAAATCCTGGATTATTGTGTGATGTATATGATTGTATAGGTTGTAACAACTGTATTAATTGTGAAACATGAGGTTTTCACAATGGTGCTGACAAGAGTCAAGTCTTCTGGAATAAGAAGCCATGTGAACTGGTAGTTATTGACATTCTGAAGGAGCTTCTGCCTCCAAAATTCCAGTATCTATTTACTACTTCAGCATAACCCAGAGCACATCAATATTGACTGTATCACTTACTTTTGTACCTATGTAATAAGAACCAATAAATTGCACTTTTTATATCAATGTTTTAATTTAATTATCTGTATACACAGTTTTACGGTATTTCTTTCATGCATCCATATAAGCAGACTATTTCCTCAGGATGAACACTTGGATGCTCAAAACATGTCAAAGACACTATAATTAAAATAAAACATGAATGCACCACATATGGTATAATCTGGAATTAGCACCCACCATTATCAAATACTGGCAGTGATGCAGGAGTTCTATTATCCTGTAGTGGTGGTGTTGTAGATAATGGTGCAATTGTAGAAAACCTGGTAACAGGTACTGGTGAAGTTGCAAGAAATCTTTTATCAGATGCTGGTGTCACTGTATAAATCCTGTTACCAAGATCTTGTGGCATTAAAGAAACCTTATTACCAAGTATCTGTGGCATCACAGGAGTTGTATCATCTGTATGGGTAACCACACTAAATCTACCGCGCTTTACAGTTTTAGTTACTGGCTTGTCATTTTCATCTGAATTCCAGCAACTCTGAGATGACCCTGAAGGACACAAAAAGTACAATTTAAGACATGTTCATTATTCAATTAGACATTCATTGGCTATTAAGTTTAACATACAGTGAAACCCTCTTAATAAGGTGTATAACAAACAGAACAGTCAGCTTATAAAGCTGTAAAACTTCTTAAAGTTGGAATACTTAAAAGCTGATTTCAAAACCATTATTTTGAACAAGAAATTGCATACTTAATTAAGGTTTACTTTAGTACAGCACAGGCAATGGATCTAAAGCACCAGAAAACATGTGAACTACAAACAAACATTCCACTACCACGCATGTTGTGGGGAGTAATCTCTTGTCCCTCACTTCCAATGTTCATCACATGGCTCTTTACACTGTTGTTTAAATAAGCATGTGTGACTAATTTTGCAGCGTATAGCAAAACCTACCAGTTGAGCATGAAGTGACAACTTATTTTACCAATTCAATACTGCACTTTCCTCACTAGAGAAGCTTGGGAGAAAGAATCTGAAAAGACATATGTGGTGCGAGGAGCCCTACTGTGGATTTTAGACTTGCTAGCCCTATGGCAATGTATCACACAAACTCATGATAACTTAAATTTGTGTGTGTGTGTGTGTGTGTAGGTATACCCAAAAGTTCCTGAATTTAACACTAGGAACAAGAACATTGTGTAGTACAGTTTTCTACCACTAGGTGCCATAGTTTTGCACCTTGTGAGTCAGTCTAGTGAGTTTTGGGTCCATGCAATCTGTGACTTTCTAAGGGCTGATTTGAAGGAAAAACACATTTGTCTTATGTTCTGCTTCAAAATCTGGAAGACTGCATCAGAAAAAAAGAGAATTCTGGTGATAATTCCATGGGGAGAACACAGACTTTTGAGTGATTTTCTCAATTCACACTTATAGAAACTCTGGCAAAACTCTGATTGAAGACTGTAAGCAATCAATCCATCCTCCCATAGTCAGCACAGATGAAAACATGGATACATTTATAAGAATGTCCATACTCAGTTAGCCGGCATACAGAGAACACAACACAAAGAACTGGAGCAAACCTAAACCAATATTCTTCAGGAAAATGTTGAATAATAACTAAAATGCAACATATATAATGCACAATAACCACGGTCACTGATGCACACAAATAAATAAAGACCAAATTTCAACAAGTACATAAAAAAAAACCATACAACAAGTATGTACTGGGTTCAAGACAAATCATGCCCACCCCAAAAACACACTACACCACACAACTGGATATGCAAGCCAACCAAATAAGAAAGAATCAACACAATTTTCCGAATTTTAAGAATCATATGAACAAATTTTTAACAAACAAGAGGTATATATATGAGAAGTATTAGATATATACAGCTTAATACTTTGTTAATTAAAAAAAAAAAATTTATACATATCTGTAAGAGCTGTCAAATTTCTGAACATTTCTATGCACGCATACTTATATTTTAAATTATGTACTTTACTGCCTGATGATGGTCTATGAGACTGAAACATGTAGCATCCACTGATAAATTTAATAAAAGTTTGTTGTGTCTGACAGCAACAAACACACACACTAATTTTAATATGTCCAAGAAGACTGATGAAGTACCATTTCAGACATCACTTGAGTATGTGGCAGATCTCAGTGAAGTTTGTGCCTCAGCTGCTTACACATGAGCAGAAGTTGCAGCATGTGTTTGTGCACCAGGAACTGTTAAAGTCAGAGATGACCAAAACTTCCTCTCAAAGGTCATAATGGGAGAAAAACCCTGTGTTTACAGTTATAATCCAGAAACTAAACAACAGTCCTCTCGGTAAAAGCGAGTGTCCCTTACATATCCGAAGAAAGCGAGATAAGTCGTCATATATGAAGAACATCTTTTCAGCTGTGAAGGCATTGCTAATGAGGAATTTGTTCCTCCAGGCCAAACAGTTAACCAGTGCAACTACTGGAAGGTTTAGATATGTCTTAGCTGGAACAATGGTGGACCTATTACTAGTTGTTCCACTACGATAGTACACTGGCGCATACTGCTTTAAAAGTGCAACAATATTTCACTGCTAAAAACACAGTGTGGCACCCCCACCCCCAGCCCCCCTCACTCACCTAATTTGGACTCTCATGAGTTCTTGTTCCCAAGAATGAAATCACAGCTATAAGGGCATGGTTGATAGAAGGTCCCTGAAATTCTGAACAGTTGCTGACTGTATAACGTGACCCAGAAAGTCACGTCCAGAAATGGCAGAACTGCAGGACATGTTGCATCAACTCAGAAAGGGACTAGCAGTTTGAAGGGAACAACAACCAATAAAAAAAGCAAGCACATATTTCATTATCAACGCACTGTAGGAACTTTTGGATATGCTCCCATAAACTGGGATCAAGCATAACATGTTCCACAAAATTACGTAATGCTTGCTTCGAACAACTGTAGTCTGCCAAATGTAGGGTTGTTGAATGGGACTGTCCTTTACTTTGCTGCCTAGTTTAAGGCCCATCAAGAACTTCCTCCTGATGTACAACTGCCCACTATATGGAGCGCCCTGATACCAAGCTTATAAATCCATATGTAAATCCCTACATGTGCAGCAATATAGGTCAGATATTTCAAGTACCCACCTGACACACCACTCCAAACAATATCCCATCTATTTATTTAATAAAGCATTTCTTTCAGATAATAATTCCCTAAGAATTCATTGATATCATCCATCTGTGACAGTTATATATCAAATTGATTTTATGTCTACAATTTACATTAATTTTGCAACTGAATTTACTACAATTATCAGATACAGTATCAACAAATTGATTTCATCCCATTTAGTTTAAATCATTATTCACTCCCCTCTCATTTCAGTCTCAAACCTTTCTCACTGCATTCATTCCTGACAACTCTATTTATACAATATAAACCAACAAAATGCACATTTTCTAAATTAATATTTTAATTTTTAATTTTGATGTCTTCTATATGTTTGGAACCTGAGGGTTGTTCTTGAGGAAGATGGTTGTATATGCAGTTATGGTATGGGAAGTTTTACATGCATTGGTATAAGCAGTCTAGTAGGTAGAAGAGTGTGTTCAATACACACTCTTCTACCTACTAGACTGCTTATACCAATCCGTGTAAAACTTACCATACCATAACTGAAAATGAACCCTCAGGTTCGCAACATGTAGAAGACATCAAAATTAAAAATTAAAATATTTAGAAACTGTGCATTTCATTGGTTTACATTGTATAATTATATTACAATGCATGGTGCAATAAACATAAAAAACCTTTTTATGTCAACAAATCTTCTCTTGCTGATAAACACCATCACCATCACTGTCATAACACATATGTAATAATTTTCTACTTTACTTCAACAATCTCCTGTTTCTGTTCACTGTTTAAGTCTTATACAGTGAAGTTTGCTAGTTAAAAGTTCAATGTAAATATTTTTAACATGTATTGTTTAAATGTAATATGATGGTACTGTGCTCTGTTACAGGACAATGTTGGCTGGAAGTTGATTCACAGCACACCTACATTTATGTACTGAGTAATCACTGTGCTATTACTAGGTAACTGTGCTTAAAATATGTTTCACAGACACTTTTGACAATGGTACTGAATCACTTCAATGTTGGGTGTTGACAGTAAAACAAACACATTTAAAAATGTGAATGAGATAAGGCAGAAACTTTATCTAGTGAACTGCTCTGCCAGCTGTTAACCAAAGTATTAAATCAAGCCTGTATAAACACAAAAAAAATTTCAGTGGTTTTGTGAGTTAGCTCTGTGGCATTTACTACATGCTCCTTACGTGGGACATTTTTAGAAATGGAAATGTGTAAGTAAGTTAAAATATATAAAAATCAATTATGCACACAGATTCTTAGACACAACTACATTGAGGTTTAAAGCAAGCAATCATATTAAACAAGTTTCACTCTGTTTTCTTGTCACTTCATCAAGTATGCCTCCACATAATATAACAGTTCTAAATAAAAACATTCCTTCATGTAAGTGTTAAATGCAAGAGCAAGAGAACTCCTCTATTACTAAAGTACATGCAGAAAGCTAGTACAGACAATGAAACACACCTGCTACAGTCGTATCCTCTTTTACAATGCTCACTTGGAATCTGGATATTTTTTTTACACTACCATCAGTCTTTTGTTTTTGCTGTACCTTCTCTTCCTGTAGTTTCTTTTCATCTAATGATTCCCTCGTATCTTGTGGTCTTCCTTTGAAAATGCCTTTGCTCTTTCCTAAAAGATTTGAATATGATGCTTGAGTTTGGCATTCTAGGGTACATGTATCTGCAACTTGGGTTTCAATGTCAACAGTTTCTGCACAAGAAATAACACACTCTTGAAAATCCTCCGCTGTTTCCTTGGTACAATCCAACCTCCTGGTTTGAATCTCCAAAGTATCACACTGACTCTCCAAGGTCTTAGTGTCATCTGGTGTAGTATTAACACTTATGTCAGCAGCCAGAACCAGATTTGGTTGCAGCACAGTGGTTGGGAATATAGGAGTATTTGCTGGCTGGACAGGTGTTGGTACTGCCAAGGGTACAGTAGTCAGCAACTGAGCCATGGGTTGCGCCATTACCTGCACAGAGAATACCATAATTTGAATTTAAATACAGAAATACCTTCATTCAATACTGCAGGTTAAAGCAGGTGGCACATTAAGTAAATACAGTATTTAAAGGGTTACTGCATCATATTATGTTTTTGATATCATGTCCCTAACAGGTGAGCTTGTACAGCAGCCTATACAGAATTACACTGCACTGATAATTGAAATTATTTCATTACACGTTTTGGAAGCTTACATCTACCTCTGATTACAAATATGTGCACAATAAATTCATTCTGTACCTGTTATCTTGTAATTTCCTTTAACTGGAATTCTGCAGTAAACAAACTCAGTAACTGTACACATCATATACAGGCAGATTAATAAAAGAAGGGACTATGGTGCATGGAAGGGAGGAGAAATGCAAACAATAACAAATACACAAAGACACAATAACAGAAAATAATAATACAAACCGTGCAGCAATATTCAGATATTAAACTCATAACAAATATGTGCAATGGGCACCCTGGAACTGAATTAATTTACATTCCCTGTTATGCTAATTATTCCTCCACCACACACACACACACACATATATAGTGAACCAGATAAAAAAAAAATATTCCAAACATGCTCCATCATTACACTCAGCAATCCTTTGATTTACTTTCATGTGAACATTTCACTTTCAAATTCATATTACCTGCACTGCAGCACCTGTCCCAATTTGTGCGCCACTTGGTACCTGATTAAAAGCAACAGGACGGCCAGTATGTATCTTTGCCAACTCCTGAAATTAAAATGTATCACATATTTAAATTATTCGAAGAGTGGTGGAGGTAAAAGTCCGTGACACAACATTTGTGTCCCTTCTATTGAATTGTAACTTATATATCCTACAGAAACAGGACAGATGAAGAAGGCATGTGTGCAGTTGTTAGGCACCTGTTCAAGATCATGCAGGTCAATTGCTGCTGGTCGTGGCCTCAAATGACGCTGAATTTCTTCCTTTGATGCTATCTGATTAGGCGACATGACTCCACTACTGCTATTACTGCTATCAACAAGAGGCGTTACTGACATCTGAAAGGCCAACACATTCTACAATAATATGAGCTTAATGTATCATAAACAATAACATTTATTATATACAGCAATAATTATTTCTCTAGGTTTTAATACTAAAGTATATTGTTAAGATAACCCAAAATTCAATGCATCTTATAAAACGACACTGAGGTGATGTGGACTGGATAGTCCTGATTTGTGACAGCAGGATATAAGGTGTTGCACCATCATGATACACTCAAGGGAAGAAAGGATATTTCCACCTGGACTCAATAAGCTGCCATGTCTGCCTATCAATTCATAAATGTTTCTTCAAAAATTTAATATACAGCTGGACATACTGTGACAAATTTACATTACAGCCTTGGCCATTCTATGAGCCTCAAATCAAACCATTCCTGCAATGTGAATATCAAGTGATACCCAGCTATGGAGGTGAAAAACATTTAAATGACTCATGAAAACAATCAAGTTATAGGTTATTAATGCATTAGCTGGCTGAAAGAATAAACATCCAATGTTTTAACACAGTCCTACCTGCTGTACTGGTCCCAGTACTGTTACTGGTTGAACTAGGATTGGCTGATCAGCAGGCAATACTGCTATGCCCTCAATACCCATAATTCCAGTCTGAGACATAACATCAGCAGCTGATGGTATCTGAAAACTGCTGGGTGCAGCTGCATGTAATGTGCTCTGTGGTGACAATGGACCCTGCAGTAATATGAAAGAGTGTCACATACCATCAACACAGTGAAGTTCTAAACACATCACCCAACAGAAAATTATTCAAATGTTATCCACTAAGGAACCCAGGGTGCAAAAATGTACAACTACTTGACGAAAACAGCTGGCCAAAGAAGCTTTAGTTAGTAGTTAAAATGAATTATACATTGCTGCAAATGTTTCAAATATCACAGAACAAAAATATCTTTTATATAGGAATTCACTATGCATACATGAAGTAGCAAGCAAAGTGCAGGATGATGACACCATGAAGAGGTATGGAACACAAAGGCATCAAAGTTATAATACTCACCATTTTTTAAAGGAAAAGTAGCTGTTCATATTTTAATGTTATTAAGAAATGAATAATATTTTTCCAGTTTCACTAGATTATATACAGTCTTTGTGGACTTAAATAAAGTCACGAAAGACACAACATAAAACCAGTCTTCTGTCTACTCACCAAACTGTGACCACTAGGCATTGATATAGAAGCTAGTTTCTGGTGTAATGTCTGCATGTAGCTATCATAGGTATATTGAACCTGAGGGGTGGCAGGATGAGATGGAGGAGTCCCAGTCAGTACACGTTCTGACGGCTGTGACGTCAGCTGCAGCAGCTTCTGTTGTAAATCTGCTATTGTTTGTGGGCCACTGAAATAATACATACACACACAATGTAAGTCGGCTTCGTAGTTCAAATACATACAAATATATAAATATTAACCACTGTTCCCACAACCACAACAAAACAGGGAGTGTACTTCCAGATGCTAATGTCTTGAAAGGAGTCCAATATTGTAAAGTAGCAACCTTCACAATTTAGGTTTCAGGACATTCTAAGGGTTATGTGACACTGGCAACAGCCAAGGCCTTGCATTTACTTACTTACTTACTCCATGGTGCAGAGTCCTTCTTCAGAAGCTAACTGGTTTGCAGTTAGTCAAGAAATTCTCCGCATTTCACGGAACCCCAAGGTTCATTACCACACTCACAAGCGTCTGCCACCTGTCCCTGTCCTGGGCCAGGCCAATCCAGTCCATATACCCACATCCCACCTCCTGGAGATCCATCCTAATATTATCCACCCATCTATGCCTAGGTCTCCCCTGTGGTCTCTTTCCCTCCAGTTTCCCTACCAAGAACCTATACACCCCCCTCTCCTCACCCATTCAAGCCACATGCCCAGCCCATCTCATTCTTCTCAATTTTATCACCTGCACAATATTGGGTGAGGAGTAGAGATCATTTAGCTCCTCATTATGCAATCTCCTCCATTCCACCGTTACCTCGTCCCTACTAGGTCCAAATATTCTCCTCAACACCGTATTCTCAAACACCCTCAACTTCCTTTCCTCCCGCAATGTCAGCGACCAAGTTTCACACCCATACAAAACAACAGGCAAAATTATAGTTCTATATATCTTAATCTTTAAATTTTTGGATAGCAACCCACAAGACAAAAAATTCTTCACCGAATGATACAGCTAGGTATACACCATCATCAAATTTGTAGAACATACAAATACAAAATAATGCAGTACCATATCAGTATTTTATATTATGTTGATGTAAATAATTTATGTTTCTATATTTATCACTCATTAGTAATGAGTGTTCTCCTACACAGTGCACACTACATAAATGATTACAAGGACAAAATCCATATTAGGATCGAAGACAAAATTAAAATGTGTTTTAATGCAAAAAGTGCAAATGCAAATGAACTGTAATCAAAGTCATATATACATCAACACTTTAAGGTCTTCTTTATTATAATTTTTAATAAAGATAAATATACAAACATCAATTATTTATGAATATTATATACTATACTGACATCTTACTGCAATATCCCATATACGTTTATTCTACACATGTGACGGTGATGTATACCTATGTGTACATATGTCTCTTATCCTCCTTGGTGCTCGATTCTCCTTTGGGATGGCTTATTTAAGCCAGAGTATGTAGGACGGTGCAGACAATGGACAACTACAATGTAGCTTTGTTAATTCTAAGTGCATTTAGTTGAAATTATATGAGTAACATGCTTAATGTATGAATATGAATAACATTAACAACTACATTATTTTACAATACTTTAACACATCAGTCAGAATTTTAAAAGAATTTACCCGATGAATCTGATACTTCATTAGCAAATTTTCATAACTATAACTGTGATTTTGGGATTCCTTTAAGTCAAACTGATAATGTAAATAAAGAATTATGAATACATTTTCTTCCCATAAAATGTTACAAAACCATGCACGAACAGACAGAGATCAGAGTTCACATACTATGCTAAATTCTTGCTTACGCATTCCCCTCACAATCACATCACTTAACAATCAACTATGATGTAACGAGAAATAGGCTAAGTATAGTGAATTGCTACAGAGGAAACACTATCCAAATATGCATTTAGGCTTACCACACAAGTACTGAATACAATAAAAATGAATCACTCATTTAAAAGTCCAGGACTGAGTAACTTCATTAACTTACCGAACGATGTCGCCTGTGACCTTTATATGAAGCCCGGTGAGAACTCTGACGAGTTAGTGAAGAATGGCGTACCTAAAGTTAGGTCAGGTCATGAGATGATGGGTAGGAGATTTGGTGGTGTTGGATGTGTCATATGGACATTGAGTTTGTGAGGCAGGTATGTGTAGTATGAATTGTGTGACAGCAAGGGGCAGTGATGGTTGGACATACACAGTTTGACAAGGCAATAAATATTAGTAGGAAATCAAAGCAGTTACAAGACACAAGATGTTCAAATGAAAATTAAATTATAAATATATAAGTTTTAAAACAGAAACATAAAATCATAATTAGGAATTAAAGAAAACACAAGCACAGAACACATGGAAACAAAAATTCACAGAACACAGGAAACATGAATATGATTGCAAAATTAGAAAATTGGAAGAAAAGAAACATCCAGGAGACAGGATAGGAGAAATTGAGGAAAAAGGTGAGGATTAGAGACAGAAGAGAAATAAAGAGAAAAGCAAAGTAAGACACATCTGTAACCAACAGGAGACAATGTGGACACGCATACACACACATACGCACACGTGCACACATCTGTATGTAAAATGCATTCTGCTATTCACCCGTAAACAAATCTGTTATACGTTTCTAGCACTTCAAGATATTTATAAAAACTCTTCAATATGCACAACATTTTGAAGCTAGCAATAAACACAGTGATTTCCTTCACATTCTTTATACACATTCACATTAAGGTTAAGGCCTCCAAGTGTGACAAGAAAGCATTTAATAAAATACATCCGAATTCTACAGTCATCAATGTAAGGACAACCCACTTAACATATTCAATTATCACATCATGAAACAATCACAATCTTGGTAGAAACCCATACAATGTGATTTGTTGTAATGACCTGCTTGTTAGGACATCAATGGTCTGACACCCATTAGCCAGCCTCACATATTTTTCAATTCTTGATATTCCAAAAGATTTAACATGTGCAATTAACGTCAGTACAAGTTCTACTGTATTATCACCCACTAGTCTGGGCCAATTGCAGATCATTTCCATTGTTTTCTATCATACAGTACAAATAAAATTATTATTAGTCTGAATAACACGTGTGTTGTTACAGCCCCTTTCAATGTAACATTTGTAAGAATATCAGGAATCCACTTTCCTGGACAACATATTTCTTATATGGCAGTCACACATAGACCTAAGATGCCTCAAATAGAGTGCATATTGACATAGGATTTGAAAGTATTAAAACTAAAAGCTAATTAACTTGAGTTTAAAACATTACAAACAGTACTACATAGTAGAAAGTAAAAGACTCTCACACATAACAAAATGTGGAGGTGTAGTTCCATGTAACCTTAATGTTGGGACTGGACAGACATGTGTGGTCAACTTCCTGGCCTGACCCATGGCCAGCTCCAGACAGACCTTGCTGTACTAGTTGGATAGGAGGCTGCAAGGGATAGGGTGAAGAGAAAAATCCTTTCCCTGTTGGGCATCAAACCCCTGTCATCCACCCAACAACAAGTCACTATACTAATCAGACTCAAGTTATGAATTCCACAAATGGTCACTATACTAATCAAACCCCAGTCATGAATCCCACAACCAGTCACTATACTAATCAAACCCCAGTCATAAATCCCACAACCAGTCATCATACTAATCTAACCCCAGTCATGAATTCCACAACCAGTCACTACATTAATCAAACCCCAGTCATGAATTCCACAACCACTCACTATACCAATCACACCCCAGTCATGAATTCCACAACTACACTAATCAAACCCCATTCATTAAGTGCACAGCCAATCACTATAATAATCATACACCAGACATTAAGCCCACAGCCTGTCACTACACTAATCAAACCCCAGTCATGAATCCCACAACCGGTCACTATACTAATCATGCCCCAGTCATTAATGCCACAACAGTAACTATACTAATCCACTCCAGTCATGAATTCCACAACCAGCCACTACACTAATCAAACCCCAGTCATGAATTCCACAACCAGTAACTACACTAATCAAACCCAAGTTATTAAGTGCATAGCCAGTCACTCTACTAATCAAACACCAGCCATTAAGCCCACAGTCTGTCACTACACTAATCAAACTCCAGTCATGATTCCCACAAATTAATCAAACCCCAGTCATGAATTCCACACCAAGTAACTACACTAATCAAACCCCAGTTATTAAGTGCACAGCCAGTCACAATGCTAATCAAACACCAGCCATTAAGCCAACAGCCAGTCACTAATACTGAATAAGCCAAGTTTGGTTTTTCTCTTCTTTGTCTTGGTCACAACTAATGATGGCTTTTCTGTTTCAGTTTGCTCAGGTTTGGTCTTGCTCAGTTGATCTGTAGTCCACAGATCACAATAAAAAATTTCCAGGGTAAAAAACTTTTCTATCGACCATTACAAAGGTACAGAACCAGGATTCATATGAGGTACTGCTGTTGAGTGTCCTACAGCAAGTTAGCGTTTATCTGTGCACAGATTAAGAACCAGTGATAAGAACTCTAATTTAATAGGTCTTTAGGGTGTGGATAAACCATCAGTGATAGTTTCATTCCAAGTATGGAAGGTCATGAACTGATTGGTAGTAGAATGTGAGCAGTGTGTACCGATGAACATTTAGATCTAGGTGTGAACATCCCAGTAGCAGCAGACCTATGAGCTACAGGAAGTAACAAGGGGCTTGGCTGTGCCAAATGGTGCCTGACTACTATGTGCAGTATGATTTTACTCAAATATACTAGGACACTACAGTTTTATACACAATTTCTTGAGAATGTTAGGCAGAAAGCAAACTCAAAAAAGGCACATACTAACCAAAGAAAAAATTCACGATATGGGTGTTTGACTAAAAGCAAGCCTGAAAAAGTCATTATGTCTCTTCACTTTTCAATGTGGAATATCAAGAAGCACAGTTCACACTGCAACTAAACTGTTAAAGCTGCAACCCAATAAAATGATGGAGGTACAAAATCTCTCCACTTCCAAACTGTGAAATAAGAATTTGATATTGCACATGGTTTCAGGAATCTGTGGTTAGTGCTCTTCTTGATCTAGACCTGATGTTCTATTCTGGTGAAGCACGTAAGTAAGCATTCAAAACAATCATGCCATTCTATGCTGCACAGATTTAGTGTTCAGGGAGTAATAGGTCCAACAAATTCCAAAAATTACTAAAGATTAATTCTGACACCCATTTTGGATTAAATGAAAATGAAAAGACATACGGTCATCTTGTGTAGAACAATGCTATGCCCCACACACCTGATAGTCCTACAAATGCAGTACCTTAAGCTTTTGGTCAATGAGTGATAAAGTCAAGGATATGTGTGACCTGCCCATTCAGCTGCTTAAATTTTTGTGACATTTATGCATGAAGCACATCACAAGAAAAAATGTATGTGTAAAATCTTCATTCTTTATCAGAAACAACACAAAACATTACACACAAAACATCCATTACCTGTAGACAATATGCTATATATCTAGAAATATTTTTCCAAAATATGAGGCCTGCAGAGTAGTAGAAGGCTGGCAGTTTGAGATACTATTCTCAACTAGGGTCACACTGCAAAAAAAAACTGGGCACCAAAGACTCAGCTTCTCCTCCTCTACTACATGGTAAGCTTGATATCATTCCATATGGGACCCACACTCACGATATGATAAACTCAAGACCATTCATAACACTCCAAGACTTGTAACAATGTGACTGAAGTTATTATTGTGCCTATTTACATAGCAGCTGTTGAAACACATGCTACCTTTTATGAGCAATCCTTGCGCTATTTAACGTGATTTGTATTGTAGTAGAACTATGTCCAACAGCTAATAAAAAAAAATCAGCCACCATGCAAACTAATACATTACAAAATGACATTAATATTATGCCTATTTCTTGTGTAAGTGTATCTAAGCCTTTACATTAATAATACACATCTCCTGGCTGGAGCCACAGAATTTCTGAGAACCTTCTTGAAGTTCATATTTTGCAAACAAACTACCACTTCCACTGAGACTCTTCTCATGGAGGCAGATGTATCACCATTATCCTACTAAATGAACATCCTTCCATCTCTAGCAAATGTTTCAATAACTACACTGTCACAGTTTTTAAGAATAATTAATCATATTTGCTCCCTATATCTTACTGCCACGATAAACATCTTAATACTGGATTTCTTTCATTTTCATATACATATATTTAAAATTTTTTCTGGACAAACTTACCCTCTTCTGTGATTCTGTTGAAGGGTCACGTTCTCTGTCACGTGGCTTCCTACTGGTTACAGGACTATCCAAAGGACAGTAAGGCAACACAGGCAGTCGGTCAGGACTTTGCTTCAACTGCTGTACAATATCTTTTATCAAGTCAACAAAAAGATCAGAGTGGTGTTCTGGTAGGAGATTTTCAGCCACCTGAAACAAGGGGTCAATCACTCCACTCATTCACTCACTTACCAGTCTTAAAATAGGAACATACTGCAAAATATTAAGTGGAATAAAATAATGCAATTTTCTGCAGGTGTGTATCAAATAAGATACAATTCTTAGTCATAAATTACGTATTATTTATATAAGAAATTGCTCTTACCATGAACTTTTGAGAAACTCTAAAATTTATTCATAAAAATGAAACTCTGGCATGTTAGAACTGGTGAAACTGCATATAATGTCTGGCACAATATAGTCATGTTGCTGAAGCAAAGACTCAGTAATTGATAAATCACACCAAAATGTAGCATAAATTCAAATTGTCCTGCTTGGTACCATAAAAAAGTGACAACCAAAGGATGAACAGCTATGAGCTGTTCATACACAGCTCCATCCACTAACGCAAATTCTAAAAATAAAATGGACATGAGAGTAGCTGTGCTGCCATCATACAACTGCACTAGTGCGTGTAATAAGCTCCTCTATGGACAACAGAACTCAAACAACAGTACAACAGTGTGTGTTCTATGCTTCTCTGATGATACAGACATGACAGGAACAGCTAATTATAAATGCAGTTTTTTTTTTTTTTAACTAGGTTATTTTGTTTTGCAGAATCTCACTAAATGTGCCTGCATTATCCCACTCACCAAGTTGGTTGCAATATCCTGTGGAACAACATCCTGTATACTGAAGGTGAAAGTTACTGTCCTGTGTTTACTGGACTCCAGCTGGCATTCCACAACTCCACCACCATTGCCCAAAGAAAGTACTGTCAATCTAGGTCCACGTTCACTCACTGTCTTACGTCGCTTTGTTCCTGGCCTTTTAGAACGTTTCTCTGGAAGTGTTTCTGTAGTAGGAACAGGCACAGCACTCTGTGTCTCAGTAGAATGTTCCAGGTCACCTGACGTACTTTAGGAAAATAAAGAGTTTACTATGAAAGAAAAAGCTCAATGGTGAAATAAAAGTTCAACTCTCTCTTTTCTTCCACTTCAGTCAGAGACTTCAGCATTTAAAAACAAAGAAGATAACATTCAGATATATCACACAATAATCTGATCAACATCCAAAAAATGCCAGTACCTTAAAATATGGAAGTGTGACAGAATAAAAATATACCCTTACTGTACTGATTTAAATAACAACATAAATCCTCATAAATTCTTTTAAGTCACACAGGTAATCATTTTACTTTGCATAGCACTCCCAATTTCATGTTTCTCTGCAGGGAAATAAAATTCAAATACAAAATTATATAAAATATTAAAACACAGACTTTAATATCATAACAATAGGGCAAGGACTGCAACAACAGAACACTAAGGGCGAAAATATTGTAATTAGGAAACATTAAATAGGGTTTCTATTACACTCAAAATGTAATATTCAGCAAAATGACCATGACAAGAGATTCAGAGATTATGAAATTAACAAAAATGTAACAGACCTACTAAAATAACCAATTATTATAACATATTTATACTATATACAAGATCTTTAAATGCTTGTCTGGTGTCCAGACGTAATCCTAACTACCTGTCATATTCTTGTTAAATTTTACTATAGAAACTAGTCAAAACTTACATTTCTAGTAAAGTAGTTCCCACACAGTGTGAAGAAACCTGATCTGATGAGGCTTCAGGACATTCACTGCCTGTTAATACAGTTTGGTTTCCATGCTGAAGGCTGTCTTCTTCATTTGGCTAGAAATGTTGGAAAAATATTCTGTACAGATTCAATACAAATATGCTCAAACAATAGAGATCAATTTACACAATATGCTTGCCTTAAATCAACATCAAAGGGGTAATGATTACATACATAAAGCTAAGAACATATATGGCCAAAACAGGCTTCAACTCAGCACTAAAATACAGCAAATAATGAAACCAAGTCAGCATATTTGCAAAACTGAAAAATTATGTACATAATCCATACACTATTCTTTCATTCTTGACATGTCAGATGAAGCAGAGACATGGCTGTAATGTCCATTTAGACTAACTCAAGTATTAGAACGTAATCAGATGATTAACAAACATGTAGGCACCAAGCAGCATATGATCCTATGACCTTCTAACCAAAATGATTAGTACCTTCTAATTTCAAAACCGTTCATAGGGAAGAAGTCGTATTATACGAACAAAAAAGAATTTATTTAATATGCCTTAAAAATGTTCTTCAGCAACTTGAAAGGACTGATTTCTACCTACACCTGAGCATCCTGAACCCTCAATACATGTGTTTCTGTGGGAACTAGTTCTTGTCGATATTTACAAGTCACCAGTACCAATCTTTATGAAAAGCTGCTGCTCAATCATACATCTCATGGCAAGTGTGAGAGAATTCAGACCCTAAGACAAAATGATCTGAGCAAACAGAACCTTGAGTTACCACAGTACTGATTACAATATGTTTGTCAACTGCAAATGTCTCATCATCTGAGTGGCAAGTTACACAGTTATCACAGCCAAAACTATATACATGGTGTTGGTACTCTCCTTCTCATATATACTCTCCAGCAAATAAGATTCAAAATGTCCATTGCCCCAGCACACCCAAAAAGCCAAAAGAATGACATGATAAAATGCATCATATGGACTGCAAATTTAAACAAATTGTAAAACCGAATGATGGATATTTGTGAAATACTGCTCATAAATAGTGTAAAAATGCTGCATTTCTTGTCTTCCATTCAACCTAGTTATAGACCAGAACTATACACTAACCAGCCTACTAACTCTGAAAATGGGGGGTGGGGTTTCTCCATAAAATTTGCACCCATCCATCAAACTAAATGCAATTAAATCCTAGAATACCATAATGCAAATTACATACAGACGGTTCCATGACAAGTTGGCCGAACTTCAGGATCATGTCTACATGTCAACTGGAGCAAAAATGTCCTATAAAACATAGGCTGATTCTACACTATTATCAAGGTAAGTGATGTCAACTTGATTCAGCTGAGTGCCAGCAACTGGAGATGGCACCTCTGTAACCTTTTGTTCTCTGCAGTCACGCTACAAGTACTGACATTCTTTTTATAGAAAGGGCTCAATTTACATGTAATGGCAATAATAACACAAACAATACTCACTTCAGGGTGCAGCAAAGTCAACATGAAGTAATAAGTAATTGTAATCCTTAGAATTTTATGGTTGGGATTCAACATGCTGAATCAGCTTTCTGAATTAGGTTGTACAAAGAAAGGAAAATTTTTCATGGTTCTGGCAAACAATGTCAATGTCATCATCAGGGTGAATAAATTTTGGGTTTATATATAACTGGCAGTGAGCATGGTGTGGCAGGTGACTGCTTCCTTGGTCAGAGAGAACCACAGACTCAAATAAGGGATACTGCTGCAAAAATGAAAACAAACAATTAAAAGATTTCCTGAAGAGCTTTGGGGGTGTGGGTCATGATAAGCAGCCAGAAAAAGATGTGAGGCAGGGTCAGGTTGTAAAAAGTAATGGTGCAGGAGAGCTGAAACATTTCACAGATCTCAATGATCACAAAAAGAATTTGGGAAAGTTCCTCTCACTGACAGCAGTTCTATGTGTGGTCTGTAGTGGAGGAATTCAGATGCTGTTCAGTGAAGGTGGTGAGTGTAGGGAAGCAGTGTGCCAGGTTTTGCTCAGTCTGTATTCAACCTCCTGGTTGAAGCTGTGAAGGTGTTCAGACCTCTCATAACTTCCAACTGGGAGGACAGATAAAGAATACGAGAAGCCTCTTCCCCACGCTCTCCATTCACCCTCTTCGCCTGAACAAGAGCTTAATTCTTCTTGTGCAGATCACACATAGATCTTCCAACACTAGGCAGAACTCTCTTACTTTCTTCAAATGACTCATCATGGAACACCCTGTGTATAATACAAGAGAATGTTTATGATTGACATGTGTGTTATTCACTCAGAGGGCAGTCTCAGTGTCTAACAGATAGTGTTATCATCACAAGGCTTAGGTATGTAAATATTATCAACACAAAAAGGCCTTGCAGTGAATTATTTATAGGGCTAATTTTGTGTACTACTCAAAATATGGATTCAGAATTTAACAGCCAAATAAAAATCCAACTCCTATAAAATTGAAACATACATTTCCACCCACCAAGAATCCAACACAAAAGTACCTACCTTTTCACTTATCTAGTGAAAATCATGTAACATTTCATTAGTGTTAAAGCATATGATATCTTAGTAAGAAAAGAATTTCTAGGTGCATGATACATCCTACTGTACACAGTCACACATGTACACCGCCCCAATGATACATACACACACACACACACATTCCAAGTTCCATACCATTGACCCACAAATATTACATGCCAATGTACAAAATTTGGGCACCTAGGTGACCTGGCAACCAGGGTTTGTGCTTCTCTGTTTTAAATATTGTTCCAATTCTTCACACAAAGAAAGAAAAAGAACAAGTCCTTAGTACTTCATATACAGCAAGTTCAGTGATTCACACTATTTTTAGAATGTAGCTACAAATCAACAATAACGTCCTCAGATTTTGCACCCTGAAAGTGCTTTAGATCTCTTATTTACTACTTTTTGTTTAGTTGCAGAATTTAATATGTTCTGCTCAGTGTGAAGCAGTGAACATTATATATAAACACAGATCATACGATACTGCTATTCTCACGATTTTATATTTTAAGCATTTTTAGTACATCTGTCCAGTAATTGCAGCTACACTGCTGAACCAGCAGTTTTTCAGCATGCTACCTACTGACTGGTATTCTGTCACTAACCTTCCTTCTTGCATTTCCTTATTTTTACTCCATACAGTATGTCAAAATAAAGCAAATTTACAAAAACATGCTTTTTATTATTCATTCAGTCCCTTGACCAATTACATACAGTCAATTACTATAATGCTAAATTACCACAGCATGTTATGAAAAAGAGTTAGTTTCCAAAATATGGCTACATCCACAACAAAGTGGTAGATAGTCACTTTATATGTAATAAAAAAATTTTCCTTACCAGAGATCAGCTGTTACTACATTGAGGCCAACAACCCACATAAAAAATTACAACTGCGCAGGCTGGTGTACCTCTCACGCTCTAGACATATATTCAAGAAGTACCTGGTTTGAGTATAATTGAGATGTTCAGTGATTCTTCACAATCCCTGAGAAATATATGTCAATAGTACCTCAATTAGGCCAAGACTGATCCCTCCCAAATCCCTTCTATGTCATTATTCACCAGTGTTCCTACCATATACACTGTACAGTCTGAAATTTGAAAATAGCACAAAATATTCCACAAAGCAACCATATCTTGCAAATTTCGGCAGCTCAACCACATGCATGCACCACTGCAATTATGCAACAAATGGCTGGTTAAAGGTCATATTAACTTTCCTTCAATGTGTATAAGGAAAACACTATAAAGCAAGAGAAAGAAGGCTATAACTTATATGTTTATGATATATAAGGGACCATAAAATTTTACACATGACAAGCAACATGTCTGGTGAAAATTTTCATGCCAAAGTGACTAAAAACAGAACCAACAAAACAAGATGATTAGCACTTTAATGACCAGTGGTTATTTTATGTACCACTAGGTTTAGCACTGAAAAATTCTGCAATCTATCCATACAATGCATTTACATGTTGTGCATGGTTTGCAGAACAGCAATTATTACTTATACAACACTAACTGATTGGTTTTTATACCCCAGATGGAGTGGGTTTATAGCGCAGTATGAGCTTTGTATACAGTTCACATTAGATGTCATCGTTACTGGATTAAAGTTCAGTGAAAAGTTTAAACTTAATGAAATTACTCAGAGTGCTTACATTTATGGGGCACAGCAGAAAGTAAATTGTGACAATCCACATTAAGACCATATCCACACTAGGACAATGCACAATTATGTTCATTTTCTACATACCATGAGTTTCTTTTAATTTTATATTCCATTAACCAAATATTATAGACAAGTGATCACCAATCCAGTTTTGTCCACAGATCACAGGTTCAAACTTTATTCCAGAGGTCAGCTATCCCAAATGAAATTTTGTGGCCTCTTGGTCCCTCCAGGCAAATGCCAAGATATTCCACAAACCACGGTATGATCACATTCTACCACGTATTTTCCACTGATAACAATACTGTGTAATACTAATCTGCACAAAATATAGTCTGAGCTACTGAATGTAAGCCATAAATAAATGATTGTATGAATGAAAGAACTAATGAATAAACAAAAAATTGAATGAATAAATAAACAAATAATTATAACACATTATATGTTTTTTGTTAAAATTCCTAATACTGTGAGAAGATGAGCATGATCAGGAGAAAATCAAATCATTCTTAATGCAAACTTTCACAAAAATCTGTAGAAATAATCGCAACACCTTATAAAAAGTGTCCGCCATTTCAGTATATATCTGTTCGTGTTTATTTAATCGAAAATCTGCAGCTAGAAGATGGGATTTAAATTAAGGTACTTTTTAAGGTATATTTTAAAAAAAGCAATAAATTACGCAGAGATATCAATACACTAAAATTAAAAATTTCTTTTAAAATGTCCATTCACCTTAAAAAACACAATTCAAGAATTCAGTAAATGTCAATTCTAAATGTTTTAATATGTGGGAGATTGCACTACTTGTTCATTAACAACCATTATGTAATTTTCTTGTATAAAATTTTACCTTTCAAATGTTACAACATAAACACTACAAAAGGTATTACAACATTAACGTTGCAAAGGCAAAAAACTGGGAAACTAATTTCCATAAAAATGAAGTAACTTTCAAATAATAAGGAAGCCTTGACAGATGTTCGCACTGAAGTTCTATTTTAATTAAATTCCATGATCTATTGAAGAAAAATGCATCTTCTACCTTTGTAGTGGATTTTGCTGGGGATCCTCGAACACTGGACATTTGTGAAGAATTTCTTCTGTGGTCCTGCATGTTACCCTGGGCTGCCATCTCATCAGAAAGTGAACATGACAATGTTAAATTTTGCATCATTTGCTCCACTTTTGAAGTCTGCATATGCTCTCCAGTACCACCCAGGACTGAGCAATGTATTGAGTGATAAGTATCGGTTTCCTTATTTGTTGAAGAATTCACCACAGCTGACTCACAGTCCAATGAAGGTGTTGTCTGTGTACCAATTTCTTCTTGGTCTTTTTTGGAACATTCACATATTTCATCCTGAGTGTGAACTGGTTGCGTGGGTTTTGTACTGCTCACTTCATGGTTTACACAGGCTTGTTCATCTAGTGCATTGGTTACATTCCGTTCTTCACTGCATAAGCTTGCTTCAAGCATTTCTCCTGTACTGTGTATTTCCTTGTGTGCTAAATGGTGGATATCCATCACCTTGTTTATATTCTCAGTTTCAGCTGAGAAAGAATACAGCACCTGCTGCTCTTTTAGAGCATCAAATTTCTGATGATGCTGTGGTGGTTCAATAATTTGGATATTTATTAGCTGATCATTAATATGACTGACATCTGTGATAGACTGGTACCTCTGTGTTCCAGACATGGTCATACTTGATTCTGGAGTCTGATAATTCACTATATGATCACCATTAACAGAACAGACACTACCCTGACACTGACTCAGTTCTGCTTGCAAGTTTTTCATCTGATTCACTGTACATGTTTGTTCAACATTTTGCAAAATTTGAGAGGTTTTACTTACACACTGCACATTTTCTGTTGGGATTTGAGGTTGAAGGTTTAAGAGCGGAAGTGTGTTACGAGCCCCTAGAACAGGAGTTGAAGGTGGGTTTGGTGTTGGAAGTGGAGTCACAACAGGTGACAGAGCAAAGTTCTCATTACTGGTTGGCCTGAACCCCGACATATGCTGCTGCAAATGGTACTGCAGCACAGATGGACTATTTAGTGTATAATTTTCATGAACAGGAAATGTATCTCCAGTGATGACATAGGCTGTAGGGCTAGGCTGTTGCAGAAATATGACTGGAGCAGTCTGCTGTAAAGGCAAAGGGTCTACTTCTGAAAACTGGCACTGTGTATGTGTCTGTGCATTAGAACTTTGCTGGCATGCAGCATATGGGTTTGTTAAAGTTACTGGCTGTACAAGGTTAGTGTTAGCACTAGCATTAGGCTTTGAAACCATACTGGAATCAAAAGAAGCTTGATTACAATTTGAATTATGTGCCACATCCTGTTGAAAACTTACATTTGATATGTCACCAGAAGTCACCTGGGATCCTAAGGTAGGTGCTGTACTGTCACTTGTTGCAGCCGTCTGTAGTTCATGCTGTGGAATGCTTGGCTGAGAATGATACTGCGTAGTAATACTGACTTCAAATGTTTTAGTCTGAGGAGAAGGAGAATGTGACAGAACAGAAAGGCTTTCTGTAGGGGGATTTGGTTGTTGGAAATTTTCCATCACTGACTGCTGTTGAGCAAGGTTTGGCAGCTGATAATTCTGTTGGTAACCCTGAGGCTGCTGTGTAGATTTTGAAATGCTCTGGCTGGAGGGATGATGTGCAGGATCAGCGATGGATGAAGATGGGAGAGGTTGCTGAGAGTAACTTGACTGTGTCTTCACAGCACTCGTGGATTTCACAACACTATCAGATAGTGGTGCAGATGATGATAAAACATCTACAACTGATGAACACTGAGAGACCCTCACTGTGACAAAATTAGTGTCTGTAACATTTGCTAGTGGTGCGTCAGTGCCTGCTGTCACTTGTAACCCTGACATCACTGGATTCTGCTGCTGAACCTGTGGTACAAAATTTGGGACCTCCTGCAATTGTGCAGTTTGCTGGGTGATAAAGCTACTTAATGAAGGATGAAAGTTGGGAATATTCTGCATAGGAAGAGCAGCCATATTTCCCAAGGACTGGGAGCTGGAATATGATGCTGGGATGGACTGTGCTGGTGGTATTTGCTGAACCACATTCACTGGTACCATACCGCCAGTGCCCGAACTGGCATCAGAGGGATTGACTAGGCAGGAAAGGTGATGCACAGAATACATGGGTGGTAGAAGGGTTGCTGAGGCTGACACCGACAGCTCAGTATTGCCAACCTGAAACAACAGTAATATGGGTGTTAGGATCATATTCTCTTAAGATTTTCTCAAATCCTATAAGATTTCAGATTCTGAAGGTGTTAAGTATCAAGCGTAAATTTGCAAACATGTTACAGTCTGTGTTTCATTCCAGGTGAAAAGACAGTTTCAGGACCTTTCACAAACACATGAACTATTATCACCTGTTGGTTAGCTGGAGGTTGCAGAAGCACAGTTGGGACACTGGATTGCTGATAGTTGGTTGTTATGTAAAGCTGTTGTGTCTGCTGTTGTTGCTGTGCTGCTGCTGGAGGTGGCTGCTGGTATGTTGAAGTGAATGGAGTAATGTAACTTCCTTGACCTACTCCAGTCTGCTGCTGCAAAAGCAAGAGCTTTATATATATATATATATATATATATATATATATATATATATATAAAAAAATAACAAAAAATAAAACAAAACATCATACTACTCAACACACAA
>Ga0136643_10000583_pt1 | contig 40902 bp, 22 predicted proteins | sample TergutLab28metaG_FD_96883 | JGI IMG/M metagenome (GOLD analysis project Ga0136643, IMG submission 96883) | Labiotermes labralis P1 segment gut microbial communities from Petit-Saut dam, French Guiana - Lab288 P1 (version 3) (version 3) | ecosystem: Host-associated > Arthropoda: Insects >...
AGCCTGCATCCGGATACCACACCACCCCAGCCAAACCACAACGTAACACCAACACACATCGAATCAGAGCAATACAACCCATGAAATAACTCAACAAATAAGTCGCAAGCTCCTGAGGATGGAAGTATTAACATCTGAAACATGCTGAGCATTAAATAATGAAATAACAAAGCAAGTGACGTCAAGTTGGTCTCTCTTTATTCAACTATCAAGATGATGCACGGTCCAATAAACATAAGATAAATTCTTTTAATACAGATCTGGAGACGATGGTAGGGGTATTTGCCAAAAACATGGTGCCTTCTGATGACGGTTGATAAATACCTCTATCACAGTATCTGGAGAGGCCCTTCTAAGAGAAAATATACAGATCGTGCTTTAAGTGTGAATATAATGGAACGTTCAGGAGGCACTTTTGTACTCTTCTATAGGACTGGCTAATGAGAGGAACTTCTGAACATGAAATGACAGAGAATTAGACATGCCTTTCTCTATGCCTACAATGGAACCCCCAGAGACAATAAAAATTCCAGCAATACAGCCTCTAAAAAGCACTTCTTTACCTGACTAGAATACGGCCTTCAGGGAAAGACCTTTATATGTAAGACTAATGTACGAGGCGTACAGACGATCTGCAGCTCTTGAATCACTCTAATCATAATGACAGTACAGACACAATGTCGCCTAATTGTAAGTGCTTAAAAGTAGAGCCTATAATATATGCCAATAATTGTCCAACAAGATGCAACTATATACAGTTTATTTATATCTGTAAACCACTCTACATGTTTCGGGTGGTATCTCCACCCACCATCAGGAGCTCATGTCACTGTATCCACAGCATCTGGCATTAGTGAAACCGTAACTGCAACCTGTCGTGATCGTGACTGGACGGGGAGTGGTGTCCAGTTCCCGTCCAGTCGCGTTCATGTCAGGTTGCAGTTATGGTTTTACTAACGCCAGATGCTGTGGATACAGTGACAATAGCTCCTGATGGTGGGTGGTGATACCACCCGAAACATGTAGAGCGGTTTACAGATATAAATAAACTGTATATAGACGCATCTTGTTGGACAATTATTGGTATATATTTCACGATGCACGGACCCTTGAATGTAAAATATAGCCTCTAAATTTCGCACTATGCATTCCTACAAACGGGGTTTCTAGAGACAACCCATTACACACATTACAGTGCACTGAGTACGTGATAAAGTTAGAATCTGATTAGAAAGGTCTCTATAAACGACTGTAATAGTCTCTAGATACGTAACCATACACACAGTCACGAATTGAGTGTTATTTCTGGAAGATCTCTTATAATTAGGTGCATGAGATCTTCTTAAAAGACATTGTTATTGACGTGTGTGTAGGGTAGCGATACACGTTCCATTACAGACATTAACATACGACTGGACTTAGATGCTGAGTTATATGGACTTAACATACAGAATCTCCAGAACCTACGCTGCAGTCAACGATGAAATGCTACCCGTAATTTTTGTTTCTGTTGCCTAGGCTGCCGCTTCATTGTTGAAGTTTATATATCACACACAATTAGACACACACACACACACAACCGGTAGGAATTATCCGAATGAGTGAGCTCATAGAAGAGGCCGCTGCCTGCATAACACACAACAAACACACGAGACGAAAATCCAGTCCCTCTGCGGTATTCGTCTAGAAATTGAGCGGCCGCAGAACCACGCCTTAGACGCACGGCCACCGGAATTGGCGGTATGCGTAGATACAGTCAAACAGCTGTTCAGCAAGGGAGATTTCGATACATCGTTATGGGGTGTCTGCAGAGACTCTGTGTAGTGCAGGCTCTACAGCTATTGCTCCAAGGGCTACAATGTGGACAAGTATGGAGCGGCATTCATAGAGGCTCTACTAGTGATACGAACCTACACAAATGTCCGCCTTCAGAATATGTAGTGGAGTCTGTACCAAAATATACCCATTAGACGTTGGTAAGTCTCCTACATGTTTCGGCACGTCACAGGTGCCTTTATCAGGCAGTCTTCTCATTAGCTAACATAACACCCTATAAATGGTCCGTCGCACTGTAATTGGGTAAAGAAAGTCATATACTTACACACGCATTAAAATCCCAGTTCAAACATAGGAGTGTCCAAAACACAAATATTAAAACACTAGAAGGGATTTGAAAGAGTGTGCAAGTGTATGGTTGTTTTAACCAGTTACGGTGCAACGGACCTTTTTCAGCTATTGAAAAGACTCCCTGATGATGGCAAATATGGCGTACCGAAACATGTAGTAGGCTTACTAATGTCTAATATGTATATATTTTAATGCAAGAAATATTGGCTCTATAAATTAATTTATATACAGTGCAACTTACATATAATATCACAACGTACTGACAACATTTATACAGTCATATATCGAAGTTATGCCCCAGTACTACTTCGTCCCGTGTGAATCCCACTTGAACTGTTCTGGGATTGAACTCGAGCGATCACGATGAGAAGCAGGCGACTGACCGCCTGCGATTTGGTAGGCCGAACTGCAGAAGTGCATTAAATGAATGCAGTACATATCTTACACGTCAGCTCTTCTGATAGGGTTAAGGTAATTAATGACAGCACAAAGCATGATGATGATAACTGTAATCCATAGCTGTGGTGCGGGCAACTTTGACATATTTTGGCCTGCATGCACACAACATGAAATTCATTACACAGAATGAAGAATTATACGTATAATTAAATGTATAATTTTAAGTGCGTGTTTGTCTGCACATCGCCGATCCCAGTAGCCGCGCTGTCTAAGGCGTGGGTTTGCGGCCGCTCGCTTGCTGGGATTGCGAGTTCTAATCGCACTAGAGGAATGAATACTTGTGAGCGTTGTGTGTTTTCAGGCAGAGGGCTCTCTGTCGGGCTGCTTACACGTCCACAGGAGTCAAAGCGAGGGTGGTGTTTCCAAATAGTGTGATCGCGAAGCCCCGTCGGGGGAAGCCATGATCCCAAAACGGGTCGAAGTGCCACAGAAAAAATTTGCCTGTACTTCATGTGCAATAAAAACGTACTGATAATAAAAAAGAGACATTTAAAAACCGCAACTAAGAACTCTGAGTAGGGAGCAGCGCATTATAGCGCATTTTACAAGCTGCAATTAGTGCTGTATTGCACGTGTTCATATGCAAACAACTTTTAAATTTTTAAAACACCTTCGGAGTTCCATCTCGGCTTTGCCACGGGCAGAGTTACAAGATATTTTTTCAGTTCAACTGTCTCTGTTGGCGCCACAACACTGTGTCGAAGGCAAAATGTTGCATGCGAGCTAGGGACTGAGCTTTCGTGCACTGGGATGTGTTCAAATGCAAGAAAATTTGTGTCTTTATTTTGGAAGCTCTCACAGCGCTTTACACGAACTGCATGGACTCGTGCGTTATGACGACTAGCAGTGTGACGTATATGTACAGTTTGGGGGCGGGGGCGGGGGCCGGGGGTGGGGAGGTTCAACTGTCTCCACACTTAGGTTAGAAGACATAGATTTAGGAGAAATTTTTATGAATGTTTCCACTACATTTCTAGTAGGTGACGGTACTTGCACTATTGCTACCCGTATACCGAACCCCACAGCTTCATCAGACGACCGCAGTTTTTAGATCTTACTTGGCTAGATCTCTTTCAGTGTTTGTTTGGCAATGATCAGACATGTGAGGAATGATACGTTTGACTGTGAGGCTAAAATAACAATTTTTCCTGTACTGAATAGACTTATCATTTTATGAAAATACTTATGTAAACGTTATCTCTTGTTCCCGGTATTTTTCAACAAATTCCCGGTATTTTTCAACAAATTCCATTGCTCTTAAACGTAATTCATTCCTCTTGAATGAAGTGTCGATAAAGGGTTCTATTGCTTCGGAGACCCGCTTATAATCCACTCCGCAGTTTGTATAGCACTAGCGTGTCTTGTGCTCATGACGTATTCAGCAGTTGTGATGTCCGTCAAGCGAAGAGAATTGACAGGTTTTGCTATGACGCAGAACTGCTGAGTACACAACAACAGATGTTTGCTTCTGAAAGCAAAGCAAGGCGATTGTTTTGACGCTTGCAGCTTGGGCTATCTTTGACGTACTGAAGAGGGTAGGGACAACAAATACATATCTCTACTTCCTGCTTGCAGAATTCCTTCAATTATCGACAATGGGGTCGATATTTTTTAATGAAGATGAATACTCATCTTATACACTTTGCAAATTTATTACTTTTCCTTCCGTTTTAAGTTGACCACTTCGGTATGTAGACAAAAAAATGGGAAACTTCATGATGCATTTCGCAATTCCTCAGCTAGGCTGATGGAAATAAACTCCTCTCTAATATATCTTCCTCTATTCTGCACCTACCCTGAAGCAATCAACTCATTTGAACAAAATATTTGGTTAGTATGATAAATAACGTACTGTACGCTCCAAGTTATAGGAATAATTCCAACTACTTCTTCTCCTCATTCACACCTACCCGAATTTTGCTCTACCCTGAGCCACATGAGGCCAATCCACACACTAAAATTCTATTTATCTAAGTTGTTTGTTATTATTTTCCTCCCTTCTTCGTGTAGACCTTCCAACTGAAATCTTTCTTTAGTGTCTTTCAATCATAACCCGAAAACTTTTCTCTTCTTAAATATATGGCCATGGCAAAATACTGTAATTTTTCAGATGCTTTGCAAAATTTACCACGCACTGCATTTGACAAGTAGGCTACACACAGTGCCACAGGTTTAAGACTGACAGACATAGCGGGCTTTTAACTATAAGTGTTCTTGCATTACTGAAGACAATCAAACGAGCTTGTCAGATATACACGTTCCTTTGGAACTGAATTTGATCATATTTGTCATTATGAGGAATTTCATGTGCAGTTGCTTATGGATGTGTAATAATTCAACAGTCATGTTTAGAGAATTATCAAATTTTTTAGTTTTTAATGATATTTCTATGTAGTGTCACATCATTAATTGAAGAACCTGACGGCAAGTAGACATTACGCAGTCTTCCCAAAACTTATAACAATATCCTATAAAAGGAAGTATATGTTTCATTGTAAGAATACGCCCTGTATTGTGACTGATGAGAGAGGACAACAAGTGACAAAGTGGTAGAAGGCGCTGGAAAGTGTGTCGCTGCCAATAGCACCAATCAACGAACCAGCTGTTTCGGTGCTAATAAGAATATATATGCCGGTGAATGGTTGAAAGTTTAATGGATGGAAAATTATTGAAGTTGGGGTCTCCAAAAAGTCCCCTCATGCCCAGAAGCCTTGCAGTTGGAACTCTTCAAGAATCTCAACGTTTCAATTTCACAGCACTTCTTAAGGGTTTTAAACTTGAGGAAGTGGATCTGAGACAGCAAGAAGATAAAACTGTCGTGTAATGAAAAAATAAACATGTAAAGCAATGCACGAACAGAGACAAACACACAATAAATACACGAGTTGGTAAATAAATAAATACGCCAAAAATAAGAAGAAAATTAAGTACACAATTAAATAAAATAACCAAAATAATCTTTAGATACTAAACTAATTAACATATAAATCCATTAATAAGTAAGAAATCAGAAATCAGAAAAAAATAAATAAAAAATAATAAATAAATAAAAAACAAATAACAATACATAACAGATGACCTGGTTGGAATTACTTAAATATATTACGTTAGTGCTATTAGTTACATAATTTGTATGAGTTGTACGAGTTAGGTAAGTTAAATGAGTCGAATGTGTTAGTAAATTAAATAAATAAACTAAATAAACTAACCTAACCTAACCTAACATAACGTAACGTAGCATAACCTAACGTAACGAAAGTAGCCTAAACTGACGTAAGGAAACCTAAGTGTACGTAATCTAACTTAACCCAAATTAACCTGGCCCAACCGAACCGAACCGAACCCAACACAAGGCTACCGAAGCCGTAGCAAACCAACCCAATCCATCCGATCCCAACACTACTCAACACAACCCAACCTAACCTAACCTAACCGAACGTAACGTAACGTAACCTAGAATACCCTAGACTATCTTAGCCTAAACTAACCTAGCCTATCGAAACTTATAAGAACGTACCTGAAGCCAGCCTATCCTACTCGCCTAGCCAACCTTAGCCTCGCCTAGTGTAGCGTAGCCTAGCTTAGCTTAGCCCAGCCTAGCCCACCGTAACCTAGGCTAGCCTGACTTCGAGTACCCTACCCTGGAGTGCACTTCCATTTTAGCATGGCCTAGCCTAACCTACCCTAACCTACTGCAACTTAACCTAACTTAGCTAAGCCTAGTCCAGCCCAGTCTAGTCTAGCCTAATGTATCTCAACAGAAACTAAACCAACCCAAAGCAAACGAAACCAACATAACCGACAAGCGCCAGTGCTACCAACAGCAACCACATTTCCAGCTGCATCAGTAGGTGGGCTAGACGCCTGAGAGATGCAAAGACGGAGAGTGTTTTGAAAGTCTCCTATTCACTTGGGACTGGGAAATCTTACATTGCCTACAGAGAAACCTTGTGGTTATACCTCCTCAAAAATGGCATAACTACAGTCTCTTACTCCTGTCGTAGAAGTTTTAATCCCAAGGTATTTAATCCAACTAAGACAGCAAAATGAGCAAATGTCTGAATATGTCTAAATGGATAAGAAATAAATACTTGTGTTACTAAAGAAATAAATTACTAAATTAGTATTCGATAAATTAATAATAAATAAAATTTAAATTAGAGAAGTTAATTAGTAAAGTACTAAAGTAATAAATAAATAGTTAAACGAATAGACAAGCAATTAAATAAATAAATATTTTAATAATTTTAGAAATTATCGAAATAATTACTTTTCCCCGGAAAGTGTAATTATGTGCCAAATATATGTTATTAATTTCTTTAACCAAACAGGCAGTTGTATTCCTTGAAAAAATGAAATATCGCCACTCAAATCATTTTAATTTCCATTGAAGTTTCAGATAAATTGTTAGTTGAGGGTTTTTTGACCGTGCATCTTCCTCATGAAATAAAGTGAAATGCCAACTTGAATCAACAAGGTAATTTTATTGATGTATTCTTAGCTCGACATGTTTCGGGTACATAAACCCATCATCAGGAGCATTAGATGTTGAGTTGCAGCATATGGTTTTCTGCACCGAGTTTTTGGATGGGTGGTGGTCTTGAGAACCGCTGCGTAGTTCGTGTGTACGGTGCGGATGGTGCACGGCACCATCCGCACCGTAAACACGACCTACGCAGCGGTTCTCAAGATGATCCATCCAAAAACTCGGTGCAGAAAACCATATGCTGCAACTCAACATCTAATGCTCCTGATGATGGGTGTATGTACCCGAAACATGTCGAGCTAAGAATACATCAATAAAATTACCTTGTTGCATGATGATGGCATCACTTTATTTCAAATTATTAGTTATTTGCTATAATATTTACACTGTTAACGTTTACTAATCAGTAAATTCTGAGTATAAACGTAAGCTTAGCACACCTATATGGAATAGAAGAAGTGTGACTCAGCTGTGATGTTAAGTTAGGGCCTGCTCTACTCGTATTTATAGACCTGCACCGTGTCTGTTATGGGGATCGTCACCACAATGCCTTACGTTCCAAGCGTGTTACAAGGAATAAGAAACTGAAACAAACTAAAATGCATAGATTATACTAATGCTCGAAACTTACGCGTTATTTCTCGGGGTTATAACCGAACTAAACCAAGTTTCACTGCATAAACTGATTAGAAATAAAATTCGTGTCCAGCAGAGAAAGAGATCATGACGTATGCAGTGAATTCTTAGGAGTTTCGAGGGCAGCAGAGGACATCAACTGGACCATCCATTACCTTCGGATTACTGAAAGATGGATGGATTCAGGTTTCAGGGGCTATCTTCCGCTGTTGTACTTGATACAGCCTGCGATCAATAACAGCCAAGGAACGTGAAATGATCTTGTTGATATGGATCTCGTAAAGAACCAAACTTTTTCGAGTCCTCTCCTTGGTACAGCACTTTGCTGCATGACGTTAGTTACTAGTGACAAACATAGTTTAAGTTCATCACATAACATACAATGATAGCACGAGAGGAGTTATAGTTATAGTTATACTCCTTCTTCAACCTCGGCGCTACATGGCAGTGGGTGGGTTACTCTCCAGCCGCTTTACCGCTAGTAATGAGACGGACACTTTTTGTAGGAAGATGGGTGGGCTGTAGGGCCGGTCTGGATGGGTGAGGAAAATCTTGTCCACACCGTGATTCGATCTCCGGACCATTCAGCCCGTAGCTCGTCGCTATACCAACTACGCTATTCCGGCCCACTAACACTTTGAAGACTAAACTGATGTGAACATCATGCAAGAAGTGAAACTGTACCTGTCTGTGCAGAAAGGATTATAGGAGAAGGGGCGGTTTTGCTTTACTCATAACTAAACTGGACACTAGGTGGAGGTTGAATAAACTTCATGTACCGCCTTCTTTACCCCCGAAAAGAACGCCAGTACCCACTAAATAGGAGGCTGGGTGATCTTCAGAGAGGTTATGGACTTTTGGAGAACACAAGTGTCTCTTGCATGATTTCAGGCTTCTGCCGCTAAGTGTACGAGAACCGCTCTCTTCTGGGTTATTACGAATGAGTAGTGGTAATTCCTTGCCGAAATTTCTGGACAACCCATTGTTCCCATCTTTAGGGGTCCTTCTTCTTGGATTCTTGACCCTTGAAAGTGAGACCGACATGTTGTTTCGAAACGTCGGTAATGAATTACTACTATTCATGCGTAATAACTCAGAAGAGCACAGTTCTCAGAAGAATCTCTTGCTCTTGACGGAATTCGATATTCCAATCAATTGCTGCAAACTCTCACAATGTCCACTGAACACACCAATCGGTAAAATGCAGTTTTAAATATTAAATATTTTGGCGTGAATTGTAACAGCCGAACTGTAAATGTTTAAATAAGCAATGTTAACATATGTTGGAAAAGCTGCTGATTATTCGTGTATTTTACAAAGCTCTTTCAAGTGTATGCTTTATGTAGCATCGAAGAACTTAGGATATTTTCATCAATATCCGGATATTATTCCACGTCTTGGTAGAAAGCAAGAAACACCTCGGTTAGAACAGCCAATCATTCATCCCAATTCAAGTCTAACGTGGCGCCGAATGTTTAAATAAACAATGTTAACATATGTTAGAAAAGCTGCTGATTATTCATATATCTTACAGAGCTCTTTCAAAGGTATGCTTTATGTAGCATCGAAGAAATTAGGATATTTTCATCAATATCCGGATATTTTTCCACGTCTTGGTATAAAGTAAGAAACACCTCGGTTACAGCAGCCAGTCATTCATCCCAATTCAAGTCTAACGTGGCTCGAATAAAATTGCAGAGCATCAAACCAAAAGCAGTGTGGTGTGTGGCGAAGTGTGAAGGTGTGCAGAGTCATTACAGTTTGCACTTTGTCCTGTGCCTTCCACATCTGGGTACGACCAGGAACTTCAACATATCTTTGTCAGGATTTCCGATTATGGCCAGGAAATTTAAGATGGAAGATAAGAGTAATTCCCGGAAAATTCTGATGGTTTTAAACGGCGCCATGAAAAATTTAGATTACTTGTCGTTGAATAGTGGGGTTTATATTCATGTTCCGTTACATACGGGGAGTTCAGTGACTCGCTACGCGACTGTTATTTTCTCAAGAAAGAATCTTTTCTTGAAGTTGTATTTCGATACGCCATAGATATTTCATCTGACTTTAGTGTGCTATTTGAGAAATTGTGATACAGCGAAGCGTGATTTGTGGTATAATTGAACTTCACACAGCGCAGACTGGTATTGTTACTGACTGTACAGATTGCAGTTGACCTTGGCAGAGGTTTTCACTGGGAAAACCCGACCGTTCGTTGTTTGTGGCCAGTAACCGAGGTATTTCAGCTAAAAAATATGTTAGGTTAAAGCGCAGTTGCGTCTTGTGCTTGCGAGATAATACAGTTATTTTCTGTGAGGTTCTGCATGTTTACAGCTGTGCATAATTTTGATTTCAGGCCAAACGAAAAAAAGATAATAGGTCATGCCGTGATAAAGACTCGCATTTTGAATAGGATTTATACACTGTCACACCGACTGCCCTAAGCATTAAGAAACTGTATCCACTCTGTGCAGGTCAACTGCTTTGTCTTGCAGAAGGGACGGTACTTCCTTACCAGCGCTCCGGTGGTAGGTGCAAGCGTTAGTGTTACACAGAAGAAAGACAACAAGACTGCCGATCGTCGAAAAAGAGGGGGAGAGAGGCTGTTCACATAAAAACGCCTCAAGTGCCAAAACAATGTGAAATGTGAATACGGAACATTGGTCCGTCAGAAATCCCACATGGACTGGCATGGAACTGAACCCAAGCCTCGACGATGAAAGGCCAGTAACGCCCTGATGTAGCATGCCACGGCCCGAATAGGTCGAGACTAAAAGCGAATGCGCCACCATGCTGCTATAAGAATGAGCACGGCTGTTGTTACATCAATCTGACGGTGAAATCGACCTTCTAAAAGATCTTGATAGCTACAGGGAAGTGATACGTCTTCAGAAGGGCATGCACTGTCAAAAACACAATCCCCATCTTGTAAGATTTCATTTTTAGTACTTTCACTTACACAAAAAAATAGTCACTTACTTTCGAAAACACAAAGAGCTAGTAAATATGTAAGGATGCAAATTCTGTAACAAGAAGTTGTTTCCGGGAAGAGATAAGGAAGAAAGTGTGCATGTATTTAGTGCTAAACGTAAAGAGAAATGGGCATGTATTGATCGCTTGCATTTATTTAGCGCTAAACTACAGGAGCTCAGGAAAATGTGCATGTATTTAACGCTAAACTACAGGAGCTCAGGATACTGTGCATTTATTTAACGCTAAACTACAGGAGTTCAGGAAACTGTGCATGTATTTAACGCTAAACTGCAGGAGCTCAGGAAACTGTGCATATATTTAGCGCTCAAATAAAGGAGCCTACTCTATGCATGTAGTGCTAATCTACGGACCTAAGGTTTCATTATTTATTTTTACAGTAACATTACATAATAATAGAAGTACAGCTTTATTCCCCGACTGTCTTTACTGCTAGAGAAGAAGAACAATTCCGCACTAATTAGAGAAGCGAAAACCGACGTAAAATCACAGATTTATATTCAGATACAAGCAAATAACAAACCTGGCGTATATAATATTGGACGAAGTGGTATCTTCTTCAGCATTACAGATACATGGAGAAAGTTGTTTGAGAAGCATGGAACACACAGAACTACATAATAATTGGTACCAAGTTTTAATGAAATCTGATTACCACATTAAGCACTAAAGCCTTATACTTTTCTGCCTTCTGCAGTGTGGCTTATTACAGTGCGGTAGAAATATGGCGACGTTAAAGATAACGGTGTTGCCGCAACAACCATGTCACTCACTATTCTAAAGATGAAGACAGAAGGTTAGTTTCAGTCATTCGTTCAGCAAATATGTATCTGTACCAGCATCAACGTTACAGCAAGGAATGCTGTACTTAGAAATACGTGTCGATGTCTGTGGTCAGATTTAAGAAATAAATCGCATGTAAGGATGTATGATGAGTGCTTCGACAGTGTTTGTACACTTGTACGCCCTGACTTCAAAGAAATGTTTATGAAACAAAACATAAACATCATTTTAAAATCCATAAATAACTTTTGCCGTTCAGGTAACAAATAATTTACCTTCATGTGTCCTGGTGGAACACCTGATTGTTAAAGCGCAGAATCAAGAGTTTAAAATGCGTTGCCCGTTTTTTTCCTTGAAGAAACGCATATAAGATTGTGTTCATATTCCGGGGTACTCCTGCATATGGAAACGAAAACAAAATAAAGAGACAGTTAGTAGCGTGCGGAGATTACTCCAGTGTGGCCAATTGCTAGACAATTATATCCCGCGATATGCGATGTATATTCGTCATTTTTTATGATGTTTCAAAACATCTATATAGTTATTCTAATATTTCTCCCAGAACCCCAGGGAGTTTCTGTGGAAACTTTAGGTTCCGCAAATCCCAGTGTAGGAAACATTTCTTCAGAGTATTAAGTCCTTTATTTGTCTAACTAATGCACACAAATTATTATAAAATTGCTAAACAGTTAAAATCATTTAAAATTATAATAGTTGCTCCAACATGTTTCGGTTTACATAAGCCATAATCAGGGAGCTCTCAGCCTGTGCTTCGCTAAAGTTACAATGTTGACTTCGGTTATATATCGTTATTTGAAGTTATCGGTATTGTGGGAGCCGATCTGCTGCATGCGGGCGGACATATGGACAGACAGACATGACAAAGCTAACAGTCGCTTTTTGCTATTTTTCTAACGCGCCTAAAAAGGGCAAAGTCTTTGGTCATTTGAGAACAGCATGCTCATGATAACACGTGTCTAGGAAACCGGAAGTCATAGCGGAATGATAAAATGAACTGTTAAAGGGGGGCAAATTTACTGAGGCTTGTAACTGAAAGTGCGGGAACAATAATGGGACAGAGGACAGAATAAATCACTCCCATGGTATAAAGTTTAATTTTTTATAGGGAAATTTTTTTGGTTCATTGCTCGATGCTCTCCGGATTTACGCTGTAGGCCATACACTGACGGATGAATGAGGAATTAGAGAGGGTTTGAAGGAAAATACTAGCTGGTGTCATTGGAATTTTGCATTGACATAAAATCCTTCCGATCTCACTATGGCCCTGGGGTCGAATCAGCCTCTAACAGAAATGAGTACCAGGAGTATTTCCTGGGGGTAAAGGCGGTCGATGAGTAAGGCTGACAACCTTGCCATCATCCTGTGGCCTTGTCATGAAATCTGGAACCCTCTGGGCCTGTCCAGGCCTTTTTTACCTTTGAAGAAAAATAATCGAAGACTGAGATATAATCTAGGTATTTAGATTTTGAAGCTTAGGGAAACCATGGCGATTTGTGACTCTCTCGATATTCGAAGCTGGATGCTGTAGAATAAAAGTGTAAACTGTTACCACTAAACCAACCTGCAACGTAAGAGTTGAGTTGTAATGAATTTATTTGCTCTCATTCCATAGATCGACGTTACATTCTCAGGAACTAAAATTTTTAATGCACTTCAATGTACGTGACATCAAATTTTCCTTCCCCATCGCATCGCAGCATTCAGAGAGATCCTGCTCCAAGACTGATAATTACATACACAGCGACTGTAATAATTCAATTTTATGCATTCTTTCAACAGTATTGAAGGCAAAGTATGTTGCGATGATCAAAATTGTCTATCTATCCAGGTGTTCAAATCAGTGACCCCAGCTTGAAAGAAATTATTAAATTTTGTATAAATATTGTTCCACCAAAAGGTAAATCCGAATTCGTAGCTTCTGATTTGCTGCAGACAATAATAACGTGGTGGATGTACGAACTTTTAAGGTGGGACGGAGACTAGCGCCTCTTTTGAATTTAGACAGACATGGTAACAAGTTGTAAACACAATATGGTAATACTGAGAAGAGGACAGTAAATACAGCACAAAGAGTAACCAAATTAATAGACGTTTTAGTATTATTATGTGTCTATACAGTGGAATGACAAGTTTTAAAGAATTCGTATATTTTGTATTACCCAATAGAGCAAACTATATGATTTACAAGTTAAAATGCATACAATAAATTGAAAATTTCAAGGAAGAAAAATGATAATGTATAAGCCTTACAGTGGTGCAAGAATCTTGGCAAAATAGTAGACAGACAGATTTAACGTGACGTAATTTCAGTCAGAAATGACAGGAAGACGAGGAAGAAGACGTAAGAAGCTACTGGATGACCTTAAGGAAAGGACAGGATACTCTCATTTGAAGGAGGAAGCTCTAGATCGCACTATGTGGAGAGCTCGCTTTGGAAGAGGTTTTGGACCTGTCGTAAGACAGCCTACTAAATGTATGAATTTCAGTCACTGCTGAGAACGACTTTCTTGCTCGTTGGATTGGGCGTGAGGACCAATATAATGACGTAGGCAAAGACCGTATCTTACCCTCTGTCACATATTTTTGTGGACGTGAGCCAAAGACGAAATTTACCGACAAGAACGAAGAGCTCTTGATAAAGTGGAAAAACAAATTCGGGATGCTTGTGCCGCTGCTGGTCATGATGTCTGAAGGGAAAGTGTTGATTCTGTGCTTTCCAAGTTACAGAAGCGTGCCCAAAAAAGCTGTGGCCCATGTTTCAGTCTGGCAATAAACGGCGGTGTATGGGTTTTCGAATTAGTGCTTGAATTAAATTAATATAGCAATCCGTTTAGGGGACATAGCCAATTAAAAGTATTCATTAACCGTATTATCTATATACTTGGATATCTTTATCGTTAACACCCTGTTGTGATACATCATGCCTGCAGGCAGCATCGTCGGTGCATTATACCACAATCTGTAAACACAGTCTAGTGCTCCTGAGGATGGGCGAAATTATCGCCTGAAACATGTTGAGATGCTTGAAGTTGTTAATAAAATTATTATTGTTGCATCTACTTGGTTGTTTATATTATTATAGATTCGTCATGTCTGTCTGTCTGTCCGTATGGAACAACTCGGCTCCCACTGGATGGATTTTCATGAAATTTGATATTTAAGTATTTTTCGAAAATTTTTCGAGAAAATTTAAGTTCCATGATGAAAATCTGACAAGAATAACAGGCAATCCACATGAATACCGATACACATTTTTTTTATCATATCTCGCGCAGTACTTCTCAGAATGGAAAATGTTTCAGATGAAAGTTGTACAGAAAATCAAAACATACATTTTATATTGAATAACTTTTTTTTTCTTTTTCGAAAATCGTGGCGTTTATGAGATAATGTGAAAAAATATTGTAGAACCGGACAGGCCACAGATGACAATATAATACGGCGCATGAGCATTTTATCCTGTAAAACTAAGGCTAAAAATACACACTCAGAATAAGTAATACCTATTGCTTTCCACTGCAAAATTGGTTGCACGAACGCGCCTCAATATTACGTTATACGTACATTACCTGTCTTGTTATTGCGAGAAATATGTTTCCAATTTTGTAAAAGCTCTCAAAGGAAATTTAAAATAAACATGGAGAAAGACAATTCATACGAAACCCATGAAAATAATACTCTTGTACTTAAACAATGTACGGCTTTAATTCCATATGGTGGTTCCCCCATAAGCCGAAACATGCAGCGAATAATAAAAACTGAAAAAAATTACGTTGTGGCCGACGGTTTGTGCCTCTTCTCTGCTGATAATTAGACGATATTAAGATGACATGGTAAATAGCGAGATGAAAATAATATGAAAGGAGCCGATCTTAGCCTAATCAAGTTGCTATTCCAATGTGTAGCAGAATGGACTGAGAAAGACTATGAGTAGGGCACAGGGAAGGCTGTTGGAAACTGTGCACTTCTCTCCAGCAGTGTTTCTTCCGACTATACATAGCGTGTCTGCTGCTTGCTCTTACCTTACATTTGACTTGAACCTTACGTGTATTCCAATTATTCTACCGTTTCTACATCCACGCGTTTTGAAACACTTACTGCTAGTGAAGGTAATGAGGCACGGAGTGTAGGTACCCAGTGGAGGGGATATAAAACCTTTCAAACGATAGCTTTAAAGCCGCTTTTTGTTTCTCCGTTCAGCCGTAGGTGTAATCTCTGTGAAATTATTGATTCCAAACGGAAATGTTACTTGATGGACTGAAATTCGGAATATGTGTCCAATTAAATCATGAACAAAAAGATGAAAGACCGGAATAAAATGTTATCCAGCCTTGCGAATCTGCTCTGAGTCATAACACGATTGCTAACCAGCTTTCATTTTCACCCACAAAATCCAGGCGGTTCCATCATCGGAGTGTGGCGTAGCTGAGAATATAACAGGAAATTACTTGTCCTATCAAGGCCATTCATAACAATAAAATTGTCCTGTCAAGGCCATTCGTAACAACTCACCTGTCCTGTCAAGGTCATTCATAACAATAAAATTGTCCTGTCAAGGCCATTCGCAGCAACTCACATGTCCTGTCAAGGTCATTTGCTGTCTCCCCCTCCAGGCCCCGACAGGTTTCCACTAATCAACATATGTTTGTAGACTATCGAGGTATGGGAAACAAATACAGACCGTATGGGCTGTTTCTTAAATCGGGACCCCCCCCCCACACGTTAAGTGAAACTTGGGAATGGGGTTAAGAGATTGTCCTTGACCTATCAACAGAGGCACTAGATAATACACTGCCACGCAGAAACATTAAACATCTTAAAGGGAAATTGTTGCATTCATCTACGTCATGATTAGTTACACCGTACTAATAGTTTCCTTCGAGTCGCTTTTTCGTATCGCATCGCATGCGAGACGGCGACTTAACCACGTGTGCAAAGCATGAACATGCGAATTTTTTAAACACGAGCTATGTTTGTGGTAAGTTTGACTGACTGACTGACCGACCAACCAAACAAATAACTAAAGACGAACTTCTCGTGGCAGAGTGCTTATTTGGGTAGATATTTGTAACAGTTTCGCTGATACTCAAGAAATTCCCCGCAACTTGGGTAACACGAAAGTTCATTACCGACTACATTTGAAGGTGTAACAGTATGAACTACGGCGGTAGCACAGTGGTTAATTTAAATTAAAAATATTACTAAAATTTGGAACCAATTATCTGCAAGCTTTCTGGCGTCTTTCCCCTGTAAACTAAACACATTTAGAAAGACCGTTAAGAATTAGTTACAAGCAAGGGAATCCAAGTGGGGACTGAGTGCAAATAAGTGAAGTGATGTGAAGTGAAGTGAAGTGAAGTGGAGTGAACTGACATGATTTATGTGAAGTGATTTTATATTGAAGTGAAGTGAATTGACCTACGGTGAAGTTCTTGTGGATAAAAGTGCCATGTATATTACGCTGACCTTATACTGAGGGTACTTGATTATATTGTGACTATTTCATTTGAGTATGTCTTGTACTGTGTTTGTTTTAACTTGTACTCTTGTTTTAAATTGTTTTGTAATGTGTGGTTGTCTGTGTGTGTATGTGTGGGTATGTGCATGTGTGTGGTTTTTGTAATGTGTGTGCTTTGGTAATATGTATACTAGCACTCTTCAGCTACCCTGACCAAGATTTTTCCGTGCTTTCTCCTCAGTTGTAAGGCAAATGCCAGGGTAAAACTCGCAAAGACGGGGCACGGCCTGCATTCCTCCCAGTTAGTTGTTATTTGTGTTGTTCTGTTGTTATTTGTGTTTTTATGTTGTTATTTGTTTTATTCTATGCATTGCTTGTGTATATATGTGTACTGTACTACTGCCACCGGGTGTCAACCGAACTGCAGTTGACAAATATACGATATCATGTAAATACCGGATGGCGTATTTGGTATAGCTACTGGCTATGTCTGGACGATCCGGGGATCAAATGGAGGCGAGATTTTCCTCACCTATCTGTGCCTGTCCTGTGGCCCACCCACACTCCCGTAAATCGGTACCGGGCCTCTTTCTCCGGGGTAAAGTGGCCGGGACATGGCGCAGTCCACCCTTCCCATCTAGCGCTGAGGTGAAGGCAAGAGTTGACTTATACCCCCCACTCCGCTTAATGGCCTGTCTAGAGTAAATTCTACCGTCGCTTCTTTTATTCTGACGTACCACCACCTGCCATTGTAATGTACCTAACATAGACCTCTATAACGAAAGGATATCAAACATCACCTGTTATGTAATGTGTCACGGTAGAAGTGACTGACTCGCTGACTAACTAACCAACCAACTAACCAAACAATCAGCTCACTAACCAACCAAATAACCAACCAACCAAATAACCAACCAACCAACCAACTCACAAACGAACCAACCAACCAACTAACCAACCAACCAACTCACGAACGAACGAACCAACCAACTAACCAACCAACCAACTCACTACCAACCAACTCACTAACCAACCAACCAACTCACCAACCAACCGACCAACCAACAAACTGACCGACCGACCGAATAACTAACTAACCAACCAATGAAACAACTAAACAACCAACTAGCCAACTAGCCAACCAACCAACTAACTAACTGACTAAACCAACTAACTAACTAACTCCTGTCAGCATAGTCCTTCTTGACAGCTATGAGTTCTTCAGCTAGTCAAGAAATTCCCCGCATTGCATGGAATCCGAACGTTCATTGCCGCATTACACCTGCCCTATCGGCTATTACATAAAACTGCTTGTTATTCACTACAGCTGTGTTACACACTATTGCCAAAACATTTTGTTCATTTATTTATTCATTCATTCATTCATAAATACACATATGCCTTCTCACATATGTACATACAATTTTAACATTAGAATTAATAAGTAAATTGGGATCTGAGATTGAAGTTTTCTATATGAGAACTCATATCCATGCACATTGAAATTATTCACAATATTTCAGTTCAGAATTCACAGTAACTGCAATATTTGAATGCATTCTGTGTCACTTTCACAACTGAGATAATTTCGAACGAGGACTTTAAACCGACACCGAAATTTAAAATTATCATATATATATAACAATGATTTAGATCATTTTATTTTTTTTGCAAACATTGTTTAACATTACAGTATATATTTAAAGGAAGTTCTGCATTTCCTTACCAAACCTCTCCACTCATTCCTTCTACATAGACAAATGTAGATACTGTCACTCCTGCAAGCATTAAATCATAATAGTGCGAATACTGCAGTTTGATCATATTGAAGATGAAATCCGTGAAAGATTTAATTCATTTTATGTACAGTGGTTGTTCTGGAAACGCTAGAGATGCAGTTTCAGTAAGTCTAAATTTCTTGTGTTTCCTTCCAAATGTACGTATCGTGCTGCGTTCTTCTGCTTCAAGTTACTTTCTGACCGACCGTTACCATTACTGCACGAATTCCAATTATATAAAAGTTTCAGCACGAAATACAAAGGCACGAAAGTTAAGAACTTATTGAAAATAGGAGCGGACGATGTAAATATTTAACTCCCTTCACTAAAGAATATCTTAAACACAATGTACTAATTTGTTTAGCAGCTAAGGTGATCATCTTGACGGCTTCATACGTCAGACTTCCAGCATACATAATGATTATGGTGAAGAATGACGAACCATGTTTTGAAATTGACGTCTCTTCGAAGGAAACACACCACACGCTAGACTGTAAGTGACTAACACTAGTACCGATTTTGAAAATTTTATAGGTTTGCACTTGACTGAAAAACCGATTATGCTATGTAGTCGAAGTTTCAGGTGACTTTTCGACGTCTGCAGATATTCGGAAGTCGCAATGTTTTTTTTAAGAATTTTTCACTGTTCTTATTTACGCTTATATTTATATTCACTTCTGTTTCACTTATGTCATTGTGTAAATATTTATTAAAAATGGTAAAGGGAACAATTTTGTAACTTGACCTTGAACATGTTATACATACTTTCTCTGCAATGAACTTTTTAAAAAAAGATATTCGGGTTACCACGTTAAACAGAAGGTTGAAAGTCTCAATATAATAGAAGGATACATTCAAGGAATAAAAAATTCCTTTCCACGGCAACCTAAATAACACGTTACATTTTCATTTAATTTTCGTGTAGGATAATCATTGGGCTTATGTAAGCTCTCCTTTGAATATCTCGTCGGATAGTACTAGAGAAAACTGAAGTGGCTCAACAGATCCTCATAACGCTGATGTGGCCGATCAGTTCCTCATAAAGCTGAAGTGGCTGAACGGTTCCTCATAAAGCTGAAGTGGCTGAACAGTTCCTCATAAAGCTGAAGTGGCTGAAGAGTTCCTCATAAAGCTGAAGTGACTGAACAGTTCCTCATAAAGCTGAAGTGGCTGAACAGTTCCTCATAAAGCTGAAGTGGCTGAAGAGTTCCTCATAAAGCTGCAGTGGCTGAACATTTCCTCATAAATTTGAAGTGGCTGAACAGATCCTCATAAAACTAATTTAGCTGAACTGTTACTAATAAAATGACATGACTTAACAGTTATTAATAAAAATACAGGGGCTGAAAAGCCCTCATAGGACTAAAATGGCTGCACAGTTCGTCTTAAATTTTAAGTGCCTGAAGATCCCCCAGAACCGAAGTGGCTGAACAGTTCCTCGTAACAATTAAGTGGTTAAACAGAGCCTCAAAAAATGAAGTGGCCAAAGAGCTAATCATGAAATTAAAGTAAGCCATGTCATGATAATGTTGTCAGAGGCTGACCTGTTACCGCGGAGGCCAGAGTTCAATTCCAGACCAGTCCATGTTGAATTTGAGGTGGAAAAAGTGGCACTGCGACAAGGGTTTGTCCGAGTGCTGTGTTTCGCCCAGTCAAAGTCATTCCACCAATGTTCCTTGCTCATTCATCTATCACATATGTTGTGTAATGCCGGCTATTCACAGCACTGTTAAATAACACAATCACAAAATTCACAAACATTTGTTCCCCGGCGTTGCTCTATGCGTACACAAGGTAGGATGGGTAGGGCGGCTTTAAATGGACATTCCGCGCGATGCTAACGAGCCTGAAACGAACTCTGAAATGCGATACAACATTTTATATTTTATGTCACTTCAATATCCTGGTATTACACAGCCAGATAGCTCAGGTAACACAGTTACTGAGCAACAGACTCTGTGACTTTAGAATCGGAGTTAAGATTTGGGTAAGGGTCAGGGGGTCTTCATTTCGCCACTACCACTTCTTGATCGCTGTGAAACCCACTGATTATCCTAGACAACGGAGAATACAAGATTTTTCCCCTTTAGGCAAATGTGGCCGAAATATGACGCTAAAGTCTTACCTCCATCCAGTGTCGAATGCCAAGAAAACTGGAGCCTTATAAAAAAAAGAATGCCATATATTACATGGGGGTGCTGTCAATATCGTTTGTGATTGAAGCGGATTTATTAAACACAAATAAGTAAGGGTTAATTGTAGAAAACGTTTGATAATCTGATGCAAGAAATTTCATGTAATAAATGTACAGAAAAATGAGTTTCTATCTTGTAGCGAACAATAAGATATTCGATTACAAAATCCGTTAATTCGGTATAAGGCAAACAGTCTCCGTTTTTCTGAGAACACATTAAATACATTCTGTGGGAAAAATGCAGAACGTTCTGCTGTTAAAGCAGGTGTTTTGTAGCAGCCACTGTGCTTGAAAGGATTAAAATCACAGCTTCATAACTCGAGTTGTTTGACACTCGTAGGGTGCGGTTCTGTTGCCAGCTGTCCGATCCAGTACTCTATTGTTGCAAAATTCTAGCAAGGTATTATAAACTAATCCTGTTCAGGCCAACACTCTGGTTAGAAAGACACTAAGCTAACTTGTCCATCTGGTATATTTAGGGTACTGTCGGTGAGGGAAGGGTTTGTGGGGCTAGATTTAAAGGCTACTATAATGCGTTCTCCCCAAATATCGACCTCCATGCGGCGTAGGTAGTTACCAAAAATTAAATTACAGGATTAAATACGAATTTTAATACTTAGATAGACCGTATATAAAAAGATAAAGTATATATGTTATGTCGTAGCGCGTTCGTATAATATTTATGCCTCTTTTTCTATCATAACGGCCTGAAATCATTTCAATCCAAGACAATACTTTTATGGCGACTTTTTATCGCCGGCAACAATAAAATCTACTTGGTCTTCACCTACAGTGCGCAATATTTTTGTACGATTGTAGCCAAATGTCGAGTTTCACGATAAATTTTAATGAAAGTCTCCAATCTCAAATTTCTTTAAAATATATCCAGCAGGAGCCGAAATGATCTTTTCGGAGAGACATACCAAGAAGCAGAAGGACGGACATATATGACACAGGTAATAGGCGTTTTTCGCAAGTAAGCGAAGGCGCCTGAAACATACAAAGCAACCAATAACTAACACAATGTTACGTGGTACGTCTTTGAAAGTTCTTAGTTACTAAACTGGTCAAGAAATTGTCTAAAACCGAAGACGAATTACCGTATTCATAGAAGTGCGCCATTGCATCATTTGAAAAAGTTTCCCTCTGAACGCTTAGAGGGGAATGGAGGGATATATCCACTCATCAACTTTGGAACGCGCCAGCCGCTTTATCATCAATGAGAGATCCCCAGTATTAATTAAAAAGTAGGTTGGGTGGGCCCCAAAACCTGTGTGGTCGTATCAGGGAACAGAAAATTCTCTTGTCCCTACCGGATTCGGGCCCGGATCATCCAGCATGTAACCCAGTTACTATACTGACTACGCCATCTCGGCTCCTGATTGGATCCTATAACGATCATCTACAGTACAGCTTATTTCTTCATCATACCCTTACATCTGCTAGTACGTTCACCACATGTTCCGTTCCACAGGACCTTTCTAGCCCACGGGTTACATTAATTTTCATTTCCCTGAAACACTACTCTTGTAACACTACTTATTACCCCTTTTCCAATAATTATGTCCTTTCAATATTATCTTTCCAAGTTCTAAGTCCTTTATGACACTTGAGTATTGCTAGATATTAAAAATGAATTGCCCCAACGCCCAATCCACAAGATAGAGTGCATCATTTGCCAGCTGAACGGAAGTGCTTATTCATTGAGCTACACTGGCTGCTACTTCAGACATCTGGAAGCAGTCACCTTGAGCAGTAGTCTCAAGTCGCCCCTTGTCTTTGTGGCAGACACAGTTAAATGAACAAAGATGAGATATGGAGCGATAATTACATTAATTAAAGAAACACCTAGCGAGTTACCTCGGGGGTAACGCAGGTGTCTTGAATTTGTGACTTACGTGTTTGAATCTGAACTGAAACATATGATTGAATCTGTCTGCTCTTTGTGACAGCATTACAACGAAAGTTGTCTTAAGAAGACCACGCCCATTTCGTTCCAAACACTTCTGTCATATATTATGTAACATTAGAGAAACTGAAAGACTGACGTAAATAGGTGAAGTAACTGAGAACACGCCCTTAAATATAACATTAAACATTTACGAGTAAAACAGACTTTATACCAGGCGACGAGAAGAGAACGATTATTTAATTTTGCACAATAGGTGGATAACAGCATTATGTATATAGTCAGGAGGACAGGAATATCCCACATATAACAAATCGAAGGAAAGCGAAACGGACTGGTCATATGTTGCGTAGGAACTGCCTTCCTTCCTTTATTTATTTATTAGCAATCAGAAAGAATACAATCTATAAGTTAATGTGATGATCATACAAAGTACGCTACGATACCATGTATTTCAGTGACGCGGTACGGTATTCATCCAACGATGCCACCTCAGGTGTCTTGTAAGCCTAAAGGCCAGCAACGTGTTTAGTCTCCTAGTGTTTACAGGTTGTAGTAGTGGCTCTAATAGTGGATTTGGATGGGATTCCAGTTTCTTGTGATGTGTATCGATTATTTAATGGATGACGTCGCTTGCGTAAGGGATGTTGAAGTCTGTATGTAGAGTATGATTTGTTACTTACCAGGGAGCATTTGCTATGGCTCTGAGAATTTTGGATTGGGATCTCAGCATGATGACTTTGTTGGACTTACTGGCTCAACCCCACAATTCTATTCCTTAGCTCCATATCGGGTTGATTACCGCTTCGTAGATGAGTAATTTGTTTTCTACAAATAGATGGGATTTTTTCCTATCAACCAGTTGACCTCTTTTGTTTTTAAGTCGATTTGTTTCCTTTTCTGACGACGTGTTCTTTCCAATTTTACTCTGCAACCGAAGTGTAGTCCTAGCTATTTTACTACTTCTGTTTGAGGTATGATAGTTTGGTTGATGTTGATTGCAGGGCAGTGGCCTTGGGCAAACGTTATGTACGATGACTTGGATTCTTTAGCCTTAATTTCCCATTTCTTTAGCCATTTTTCGTTGATGTGTAAGTGCTATTGAATATTAAATGAGGCTATCGTAGGGTCTTCATGAGTTACAAATATTGCTGTGTCGGAACTGCCTTCTAAAACACGCGCCTGAAGGAAACACAGAAGGGACAGGAAGACGAATAAGAAGACGTAAGCAGCTACTGGACGTCTTTAAGAAATCGGGAAGATACTGAAGTTCCAAGAGAAAGCATTAGATCGTAGTCTCTGAAAGCTCGCTTTGGAAGAGGTCATGCACCTGTCGTAGGAAAAACTACGTGATGGTGATGGTGGTGATGAAGTTGATGATAATAATAATAATGATGCAGTAGATACTAAAGGGTAAGGGTGGGATCTGAGGGTAGCAACATGTGTTAGGCGCAGAGTAAATATTATTGTTTTACTGAAATTATAACTCTTAAGACTGGGGCAAGGAAAAAGTTCTTCTGGATGGAGGATCGGGGAATCGGGGTTCGAACAGCAGATTTTTTAAATCTTAAACAGAGCATCCACCACCTCTGGTTTCCACCCAGTATCAACGAATGGTAGCAACAGCTCTTTCCCCGGATGTAATGAGGAAGGGACATTTAAAATACGTCGCACATCCACCTAGCACTGAGATTAAATGAATGGAGCTCTGTATTTTCTCCTTCCTAAGTCTTTGTGCTTAGTTAAGTATAGGAACAACTCTTCAGCTTTTGAAGATATGTTAAATTATAAAGTAAGTAATTAAGTCTGAAATATCTTAACCAACTCAAGCTCTCTTTCAAGTATTCTAATAACCCGAATATAATTGTTATGGTAAAACCATACAAGCAGACCGAAAGCACGTCCGGTTTTGTTATAATACCTTTCCGAATTGTCTTCAAACTTCTCTTTCTAAAGCAGGTCAATAATATCCGTTAGAGTCTGTTCAAAAGCGTCATTCCTTTCTGAAGAATATGGCCTCCCGTGAAATCCAACGCATATTAATGATGACGAAAATTCTTTTAAAAAACGCCTTAATTGTACAATCACTAATTCAGTCTCTTGCATTGGGCAATATCCAGAAATACGAAAATACATATAATTCTCTTAAATGGATATAATAGTCGAAATTACAGATTTTAAAAAAGAAGGTACTGAGAGGTTTGTCGTTTTTAGAGCAAAACACTGTCAAAGTCGAGGTTCATTCCAAACCGTCAAGTGTATTTCCTTACTTTTATTCATAGGTTGTGTAAATTTCGGTATTTTTCTTAAGGAATAATCGACTCGGACTAAGCTTTAAAGATTTCTCACAATAATACGCCTACTACACATGCTGTACCTTGGGTTCTGGATTTTCTGCTTCGACTAGTTTTCTTTACGTTTGGAAAAAGGGAAACTTTTCCGTCTTCACGCTTCAGATTTGGGAAACACCTTCCTACAGTTTCATCTGAGGATGGAAATATGTTCGTTTTCCGATAACTTGCGATCTCTTCAGAATAGGGCAAACCAGAAACCCAGTAATTCTAGGCGACTTCATTTACTTTTCAGTGGCGTAACAGACTAAATCAGGCCTAGGTCACTCCATTGTTGAAATTTCTAAATAACACACAGAGAGACAGACAGACAGGCAGACAAACACACACGCACACACACACACACACACACACACACACAAACACACATACCTGGTAGGACTCCTCTGAACGGTGATCAGCCCGTCGCAAAGGCTGCTACCTACACAACACAAAACAAACACAAGAGACGAAGATCCATGCCCTCAGCGGGATTCGTAACCGCGATCCCAGCAATCGAGGGTGTTCAGACCCACACTTTAGATCGCGCGGCCATCAGGTTCTGCAGGCGAATTAAATATGTAGCCTAATTTGTTAAAGAGGCGACAAAAGGCTTGCATACGTTCTGATTTGTTGGCGTGTTTCACTTAGAGTCTCCTTCAACTGATAAAATTATCTTTCGTCGGTGACTGATGAACGAGGGGGCATGAAGAATTGGTAAGAATGATACTGACAAGCGGAAAGTGAAGTACTCGGAGAAAATATTTGCCAGAATTCTTATAATGAAAGCCAACGAGATACACTGTTTCTCAAATTTATTTTACAAAGTACTCTACATGTTTCGGAAAGGCCCACTGTCCATAATCAGAACTAGCATGACAAATACCTATTGCGTGTACAAAGTTCTGAGATACTCCTGATTATGGACAGTGGACCTTTCCGAAACATGTAGAGTACTTTGTAAAATAAATTTGAGAAATAGTGCATCTCGTTGGCTTTCATTATAAGAATATATCACGATGCACTGTCCTCTGAATGTCAAATCTGTCAGAATGACAACTTTTTTCACGATTAATCCTATGCGGATTGACCTGGGAATGAACCCGTGCCTCCTAAAAGACAGACAAGAGGCTTAATTTATGAGACATGCCACGGAAACACATTTAATAATGTTATGTTATCTACAACGGTTGTTTTTATACGAGATATCTCAGCAAATAACAGAATAGGAGTAAAACTGATGCCTCTGTCAGCAAATAAACCAACAACTTTTGGGAACTGTGTGCGACACGGGTTTAATCAGCTAGTTATGAACTCATACAAAAAAACTTGTTCAAAACAATCATGGCAGGAAGGACACTATGCTGCCAAATTCCGAAGAATTTTCATCGGTTCTAAACACTGAACACAGAAATGCATTTACTATTATCTATGTAAACTTTCTCCAGTTGGTGACCTAATTACATCTATGGCAAGACAGTAAACATGCCACGTTACGGGGCATGGATTCCATACTCAGTTTTCTAAGTTATCCGTAGACAGCCTTATAAGACAAAATATCTTTTTACCCCTCACAGTCACGTTTTCAGTTACTTCCATTCATAATTCCTTCGGACCACGTTCGCCCTGAAGCACGCGATTGTTTAAACATGTCACACAATTACGTCTAGACCCCCAAATATATTGGGGCACGCGGTGGCGCAGTTGGACGAGGCACTGCGCTACAACCCTCAAGGTCGCGTGTTCGATTCCCGATGGTGTCATTGGAAATTTTTATTAACATAATCCTTCCGGTCGCGCTAAGGCCCTGAGGTCGAATCAGCCTCTAAGAGAAATGAGTACGAAGAATATTTGCTGGGGAGTAAAGGCGGCCGGTGCGTGGGGCTGACAACCGTTCCACCTTCATGCGACGATTGTCTGGAAATCTGGGGGCCTCAGCCTCCTGGAACACTCAGGGCCTGTGCAGGCATGTAATGGGATTGCATTACCTTTACCTTTACCCCAAATATGCTTGTTTGTATTGTTTAACGTCTTAAATGCTTGTAACTAACGTAATGCATCCTGAGGAAAACACGAATGAAGAAAAGGTACAGATGGTGCATGTAGCTGTTGTGATGTATTTTAAGACATCAACCCGCAATGTCCCTCAATAAGACAGGAGTTCGTTGGAGCAATTGATTTTGAAAACGGAGTTAAAGGTTTAATGCAAATTTTTTTATGATATGAAACTGGTACAAAATAGCTGAATTCCATGCTTACCTACGAAATTTGGTTCCGTCATAAAGTACGACGCAATGAAATTTGATCTGTTTTGGCCAATTCATGATTATAATGAATACGAATGAAGTAGGACATTCAAACACAACACTTCTACGTTTTTCATCCAATGCTACATGATTCGGTTCCACTTAACGTCCTCAGGCGTTACTTGACACAAATTTAAAGGAAACATTATTACACTTGCAGTACGCGTTGTTGATTATTTGGTTAGAAATCTCTAGCTTATAAGTACTTATTAAAATAAACAGTGCGTAGTGTTTGTTTCGTGTAAAATATCGTAATTTTTGTGTTTTCAATTGACGTGATTATAATAACTCCAGTGAAATCAATATTCCGTACTTTTGTTAGCTGTTCATTTTCTGCTCGTATTTAGTGAACACAGGCTGCTTAAGAAGAACACTGCTTCATGAAACTATTTTCGCTAAATGTTAGCAGGATCTGAACAACTAATGATAATACAAAATATTGATTTCGCCCGCGTTATTATAACTATCTAAATACAAAACACAACAATGACAATGTGGCCCACGAAACAAAGGCTTGATTATATAATGCTACAAACACGCGGTTCATTTGAATAAATATTTATAAACCTGTGAGCTCTCACTAACCAATATTGCAATCTGTAAGTGTACTAATGTTATTCACAATTTTTTAAATAATGTCTAAAGATGGTTTGTTGAAACGAAACATGTAGCGTGGGATGACAAATACAAGAGTGTTGTATTCAGTACATTAACCAACAAATGCAATCAACAAAATACAGTAAAATACAAATCATAATTTATAATTCATGGGAATTATATAAGAAAATGTGCCGTATGAGTGTTATAAAATAAGAGTTCATAAGACTTTGTGTAAACGAGATCTCGTCCCCGTACCTACACTAATACTAATAATTGTTCTGTGTTATATCGTATCTATATAGCTTCTCTGGTAAATTGTATCCAAACTGATGATGGTCACAGCAGCATTGGCCGAAACATTTAGTTGATAAGTTATATACACCGGATAATACAGTTGTGTTATGACTGCTATATCCTTATAGAATTATTACCTTAAGTTCTAACAAACACAACGGGGATGACGCTCCTTGAAGTAGTATGACTAAGTTTACACGTACAAAATACGTTCACCAGTTGTTAGCAAGCCTGCAACACGTTTCGGCACATCATCATGTATGACTCCCTGATGACGGCACCTGTGATGTGCGGAAACATGATGGAGACTTGCTAACATCTGGCGACACATTTTGAGCATGTAACCTTGTTTATGCTAATTAATTTTCGTACAATGCAGGTATAAACAATATTAAAATAAAATAAGGGTGTTGTATTTGTAATAGTTCATTTGTGTTCATTGTGCTTTAGCACAAGGGGATGAATCAGAATACAGTTCATTAGTACTCATGTTGTCAATCATTATTTCCTCCCGCCCTTATGTGAGCAGTCCAGTTCATGTGGAAACATTGCACTGGGACACTTTCCGAATACTTCACATTCCCCTGTCAGCCACATACCACCAGTTCTTCATTTCAAACTTCAATAATCTACCACCGACGTTACGTAAGCTTTAGGAGAGTACTCTATGTTCAGAAACAACGAAAAACTCTATGCAAACTGGGGGTGTTGGAGGTTTTCTCTTTGAATTATTATAGCCAATTATATTTTGCATCGCTCTGTTTAACAAAGTATAAACCCGTCCACAGAGTACCGCTTATTAACAAATCGAAGACACCAGCGTTGCAGACTAACGTTTTTACAGCAGCCAATTATAAGCATTGGTCACAGCGCTGTCCGTATGCTTTTACAGGAGACGCTGGGCTTGTTACTAACGAATGTCGCTGGATTAAACGTATTCCTGAAGGTTTATCGCAAGAAACGAATGCCACAGTTGGGGATTAGCAATGTTTCTTTGCAGTGTGACAGCCCCATATTCGAGCTCAATTTATGCCAGCTGTCCTGAGGGCTGTAGTGAAGCTTCGCGATTTGTCTACGCAAGTGCTGGGGTACTACATTACACTAAGACACGACGGCTTTCTTACCTGGTCCTTAAAACATACAATTTACTATCATCCTACTGCTGGACGCTACTTAATCTATTCAGTTGAAAAAGCATTGTTAAATTACCCAAGCATTAAGCTTCAATATTACTGCAGGACATAGATTAATGATTTCAATCTGTTATCTACTATGCAAAATAGTGAGATTTTACTTTCTCGCATTTACGACAATGAAATATTTAATGGAAGTAATTATTACTTATTTGCACAATGTTATATTTTATATATTATCATATATAAACATAATAATTATAATAGTAATCTCCTAGTAATAGGAGATAATTTATTTTTATAATTATCATATTATGAGAACTAATAATGAGTGATATTTTAAAGTCACAATTACTTTATATATATACGTACATATAATAAGGGACCGCGGTATCACAGTGGTTAAGGTGCTGTGCTGCAAATCCGAAGGTCGCCGGTTCGATCCCAGCTGGTGTCATTGGAATTTTTCATTGACGTAAAATCCCTCCGATCGCACTATGGCCCTGGGGTCGACTCAGCCTCTAACAGATATGAGTACCAGGAGCATTTCCTGGGGCAAAGGCGGCCGGTGCTTAAGGATGACAACCTTACCACCATCCTGTGCCGTTGTAATGTAATCTGGGAACCTTAACTTCCTGGAACCCTCTGGGCCTGTAACGGGACTGCTTTACCTTTTACATACGTATAATAATGTAACACAATAAATATTTTTGTGCTGTAAGTAACCTTTATTTCCAGTAAATACTTCATCGTACAGCATAACGGTATGCAAATAATAAAGAAGACAATGAAGTTTACTCTACTCCGAGTTGTGCGTTCGTATAGTCTGGTAGCTAATTTCCGACGTCTCGGCTCCTGTCCACCCTTTCCCTCAATCCTACTCTGTCCTTTCGGACTGGGTTTAACTTTATCATACTTTAGATTGAGGCACTCGGTTACATCTTAACGTTTGTAACTCACTACCAAACCGCACGCCGTCACATACAATTATTCAGTAATATTCGCTAATTTGTAATCATATGATGACGAAACACACAACAATTTTAGTCCTGCGGCATTGAACTTCCGACCTTCCACTGCCTCTCTCCTTGATCCGTTCATTATTTCGGTTTGCACACGGCACCCTAGGGACCGATGTTTTTTGCGCGGTGGAATTATGAAGGTAAACTCCACAAAATGGATCCCTCCTTGCTCGCTGGTGTAAGCAGACGTGCCCACACGGCAATCAGGAAACTGGACTAAGCTCGCTAAGTACATTTGATTAGTTGGAACGTGCAACAGTAACTTAGCGGACACCATACAATGACGACCTTCCGTAATCTGAGGAGCGAACGGAACAAAATCGGCTATTCATGTCCCGACACGTGGGTATGAGTCAGGAAGTCAGCACCGAACGTCGCAAACATCGTCTCTGTGACATTCCAACTGCATCCGTCCAGCAAATGCAGACTAACATTTATTTAAAAAAATACAGCCTACGATTTCTAACAAAAATGCGAGGCAAATCGCTTGTACCCAGTGATGTGCACTAACCCTTTACACAAAATGGTTACTATGTGTACCACCTGATTTAACATTAAAACTTCTACGTGTTGCCTACAGAATTACACTTGTGTGAAATCTGCTCTCTTCTTGGATATTACGCAGCCTATGTTGTTAATTCCTTACCGACGCCTAGGGACAAGTTATACGTCACATCTACAAGGGTAACGATTTCCTGTCCCATGAAGATGGGACGGAGAGGTTGTCCCGAAACGTCGGCAATGAATTGACATCGTACGCTGCGTAGCATCACAGAAGACCGCAGTTCTCGTGTATATTGCGGCGGAAGTCTGAAATCACCCAGTAAGCTTTTGTGCATTGTATGATTCTGACAAGCATACAGTGCCTCCACTGTCACCGATAATTCATCTTCATTGAAGCTTGCAGTGGAATTCCTCACTACCTCGAGGGGAACACCCGGACACTGTTTGATATTGCACCACTACAGCTTTCATTCATATCCCTTCTAACTGATTACTTTTTATTTAATTACACACCAACACATGCATATATATATATATATATATATATATATATATATATTTATATAATTTAAGAAATAAAATTTACATTAAAAACGCTCCTACATGTTTCGATCACACCATCATCCTCATGGAGCATATATTTTTCTTGCTAAAGACATAATTTAAAACATTCAGTGAATTACTTCGTTATGTTAACTTTGGTGCTGCATGTCGTTGTTTTTGTGTGTGAGTCGTACGGTGTTTAGAATGAGCCTGGTTATGGTTGTGCGTCGTATGTTGCACACCATACGACGCACAACCATAACCAGGCTCATTCTAAACACCGTACGACTCACACACAAAAACACGACACGCTGCCACAGTACCAAGTTAGCATAACGAAGTAATTCACTAACTGTTTTAAATTATAACTTTAGCAAGGAACAATATACGCTCCATGAGGATGATGGTGTGCTCGAAACATTTACGAAAGTTTTAAATGTTTTAATGTAAATTTTATACTTCTTAAATAATATATATATATATATATATGCATGTGTTGGTGTGTGTAATTAAATAATCTACAGAATGCTCGGTGAAATGACACAAAATGTTTACTTTTTATTTATAATATAAACGCGATGTGTTTTCTGTAATATGCGTATTGAATTATGTATATGAATTTATGACTATTGGTATCAAAAGCCTATAGTGATTACAAGTGCAGTAGGAAGGCGATCTCACTTTCGATTTAGGTTAAGACAGGACTCAGTCGGAGATTAGGCAGTCTAAAATGTTTCCACGATTACTGAAGTTCTTCCAATCACATACATGCACATGGCATTGGAAAGCAACCTCACCATTTGTACATCACTTGGTCTAAAATTATTTATTCTACTTTAAATGAAGTCTGAAATAAGTACAAAGTACCAAATGACTTCTCCATAAACTCTAATTCTGGATCGGCATGTAGTGAACATAAAAAAGTTAAAAATTCCGCAAGCCAGCCAACAAACTCGACAACTTATTAATTATTGGTACAAAATATATTTTAGGAAATATTTGAAAAAAAATTGAGTGCCTTATAAATATTGAACAAGTACCTCTGAGAGAATATTATAAACGAATGTATGTGATATAGTTCTATACATTTACCTGCCGCGTTTCACTATTAATTGGAAATAGTGGGCGTGGAAGGTAGTTTAAAAGCCTTTGTCAACAGAGGGTTGGTATTTGGTTGTAATATGGAAGCAGATTCCAATATGTCAAAGAGTTATTTCATAATTGTCATAGAAGTACACTGTAACGCAAAACTATAGCAGTTACAGTATTTAAAGGGAAAGAAACAGACAACAGTTGTTACTATAATGAGCTTCGAATTGGAGGTTCTTAATTCTGGGGATGGCCTCTTAGCGATGTCTGAGTGTTCTTCTACTGTGCAAAGAAACAACGGGACATAAATCAGTACCATTCGTACATTAAATTATTTGTGGTTATCAGTGCGCATTGTGTGGCACTTGGTTAACAGCTAACCAGAAAATTAATGGGTCAAATGAGTGGCAAATTTTAATCATCAAATCCACGTGGCTTATAATTTACTGAAGAAAGAATATCTGTGTCTGTGGCTTATTTAACAACGTTGTCAGTAGCTCGTTAAGTGTAGTCTGAAATTAGGAATTAATGAATGGGAAAGGATGTGAAAGGAAGGGCTCTCAGCTGAAAACACTGCCCGGTATTTGACTCGTGGCACAAAAAATAAAAGAATCGGAATTGAACCTAAAGATAAAATTGAAAATTTTTAATCTTCTTCCAAACTGAGGCTTAAAGATTGCAAAAAATGATAAACTGTAAGTGGTACTAACATACGGACCGTAAATATAAAACTGTAAGTGGTACCAACATATGGACCGTAAATATAAAAATGTAAGTGGTACCAACATACGGACCGTAAATATAAAAATGTAAGTGGTACCAACATACGGACCGTAAATATAAAATTGTAAGTGGTACCAACATACGGACCGTAAATATAAAAATGTAAGTGGTACCAACATATGGACCGTAAATATAAAACTGTAAGTGGTACCAACATATGGACTATAAATATAAAACTGTAAGTGGTACCAAAATACGGGCCGTAAATATAAAACTGTAAGTGGTACCAACATATGGACCGTAAATATGAAACTGTATAAAAACTTACTAAAGGAGACGAACTAATCAGCTGATGTGTTTACAAGAACAATTACATATACGTATAGTGTAAATAGACGGGGTTTAACAAGGCGTTATTTACTTTCAAAATGTAATACTTTTTCACTGTACACTCTTCAATGGAATTTCATTTGCGCCCACGCGAAAAATACAGCAGTGACTGTAGCTCATGCTCACAAAACTCACAGTTAATTGGCATTCTGTGCAACTCTCTCATCCCGATTTTCATCAGAGTCGGACTAAATGCGCTTAAAGTAAGGACAGAAATTCATTTACGTCAGTAAGCATAGAACGATTTTCACTGTGCCGCTTTTCACGGAAAGTAACTATCATTTAATATATTTTTGTGAACATCTTTTTTATCAAACTTTATCGAAGTTGGATATAAAGTACACATAAAAGAGGGCAAAATTCCATTTACGCCTTGCAGTAAAATATAACTTTAATTGAAAAGAATTTCAGGAAATGAACAATTACTCAACGAAATTGCATGGAGATATGTTGTACGAACTGCACCCAAAATTAGTAGAGGAATTTGGAAAATACGGGTAGAAATTTAGTGACAACCCGAAATGAAGTGCGACTCACCGAACAGATTTTCATGAAAATTGAACATACGTGATAACTCTTTTAGAGGAATTATGTCATGAATTCCACTTCAATCTGACGAACGGTTTAGTTACTAATTCTAGGTGTCAGACGGACAACAACTAGGGACATATTCTGCAATTAAGATGCTACATCAAATTAGCCTTACACACAGTGTATTGCATCTCCCAATTCCCCTTAAATTCCAGGACTATTTTCACTAGAATCCCTTAAAGGGTGATGTTAAAAAAATCTGTATATTGCTTAAGTCAGTTACACAGTTCATTTTCGCCATGTATTTCAGAAGCTATTTTAAAGAAATGTAAATTTAACGACGTGTGTAAATGCAGACTCCGATGAAATGTTAAAATTCTGTGGTAGTTTAATCGACCAAGCTGGCTTGCATGAGCGATAAATGTAATCTTGCACTTTAAGAGGAGAATATAGCCTTAGGTTTCTTTGATAATGGGATGACTATCAGAATAAGTGCAACCAAAAGAAACGAGAGACTGAAAAATGTGTAGCCTAAGTCGGATACTACGAAGATGAACAAATCGAAGAATACGACTAGAGGAGCCAACACGACACATGGGGAAAATGGATATAATATTTTGGCCTCAATGGGCTGTTTGTATGGGGTAGGGAGTGGGTAAAGTGGGCACGAGATCTCGTATCTGTCAGAAAGTTTGGGCGGTGTGGGCTACATGAGGGGTCCATGCTGTTACCAAGTTATGTCTAAGCTTAATAAGTATTTCATGTACAACCTGAAGATGGTCATTATCAAGTGCCGAAACATGTAGTTGTACCTTATGTAGAAAATACTTTATATTCTACCAATAAATATAGCTTTGTTAGACGAGTACACACACTCTACATTAGTTATTTCATAGAACACAACGGGGATGACGAACCTCATGATTTTGGTCTCAAAATCCGAAAACACAAACTCTTTATAGCGAAGACGAATAGTACTATATTAAAAATGTAACTTATAAGAAACAAGGTGTGATGGCTTGGATTTAATTCTGATGGCACAGGTGAGATCAAATGGAGGGCTGTTGTGAACTTGGTAATGAATTTTCTGGTTCTTCTGAGAAGCTAAGCAAATCTTAAGATCGGAAGCTGCAGTCTCTTAAAACTGGCTTAGTTAAATTAACAGGCGGACAGAAGATCGACATCCTTTTGATACAGAAGCGATTCTCATTCTAACAATTCCCCCTTTCAGAGACGCGACACAGGAGCACTGTGTGCATAGGATGACTTTGGTTTAATCTGGCATAAATAATGCAGCAACGGTATCCATAATTACCAGGAATATTCATGAGTTCTCTCAGCCCAGAATGTTAATATTACAGCAGTGGCTTTCAGAGGAACATGTACTAAATATATCCTAATGCAAGATGTAAAAACCGTTAGCATAATAACCAAGAGGAAATTAGTGTTTCATGCAATAGCTCCCAGTCTTAACTCTAAGCTGCAGACTCTAACTTCCCCAGACATCTTATTTACGTCTGACGCAGCTCTTGTTGCTGATACTAAGCCAGTTAGCCCCACAGTTTACACTCAAAGAGTAGGGAACCGTTTTCTGCCCGCTTCTCAAATTTCCTGCTGTGTTTGGTACGGGATGCCCTCTCACAGTGTCAATATTTGGCCAGAGACTGGAGATAGTACAAATTCGAGGAGAAGTTTAAGCTTACTGTTTCTCGAGGCTGACTAGCTACTGGTCAGAGTGTGAGAGGCCACTAATACTCAGGTTTGAAGAACTGTTACCTAGACGTCTTGTACATTTGTTGTGTAAGACTGTGTCTCAATAAATAATCTTATAAAGCACGACGGGAATGCATAATGTTTTGTGTTCTATTGACCATGCATCTCTACATAACCTTGTAAATGAAACCAGCTTGGTGCACAATTTTTTCTCAGTGTATTTCTTCAATATTATTTATAACCTCTACATGTTTCGGACCTCTCCAGGTCCATCATCAGGAGGAACAGCTCTATTTATGTGACACTTGGCACTTGTGTGAACACAAGTGCCAAATGTCACATAAATACAGTTGTAAATGAACCAACTTGGTGCACCAACTTGGTTTCATTTACAAGGGGATACATCACTTTGAGATTACCGATTTCATTTATCGATTCATACTCACAGCTCTGCAGATTGCTTCTGTCGAAAGACGTAGGCCTATTTCAGCATTACCAATATATAATAGAACAATGAAAACGGATTTTTATCACGGGTTAGCCTTACGGTTTTGTCCACACCGTGACACCTGCAAGAATCAAAGCTACTTTTATTGCTGTTATTACGTTAAAATCGCAACTAACATTGAAAAACTGTCGCGTATTCAAACTGAACTCTAAAAATGGCGGCTGCATGTTCCCTCAAAATTTGGTATGTTCCCAACAGACCGAGCATTCGATCATACGGTGACATTCTTACACACTGCAGTTCGTAAGTAAGAAGTAGGTAGGTTGAGAAAATGAGGCTGCGATAATGCGTGCCAGTGGCAACCACGCCACTGCAGAGCAATAAATCCCGTAACTACATTAATTTTATATTATTTTAGAATATGTAAGGCGAAATAACTGCGGGGTCATTAAATGTGAACTGTCAGACAACGAGAACAGAATTTATGAAAGTAAATGCAGTGACAGGACTAAAACCGTAATTTAAAAATATTATGGGAGAGAAACAGAGGTGTAGCATATTTAAATAATGTAACTAAGTAATTCCACAGAGCAGAATCCTGTTTTAGAAGCTGACTGTCCTTGAACTGCTTAATAAATGTATATCGTTTTACTGAACTTTGGTACTTTTAACAAGACCCCCCTAATCGTGCCAGCTGGCAATCTTCGGCTACCCTGACTGAGTTTTTTCCGTGCTTTTTCCTCAGTTGTAAGGCAAATTCCTGGGTAAAATCCGCAAAGATGGGGCAAGGCCTGCACTCTTCCAAATTGTTGTGTTGTTTTATGTATTGTTTGTTTTGTGTCGTTCTGTGTGTTGTTTGTGCGTAAATGTGTACTGTACTACTGCCACCGGGTGGCTACCTAATTGCAATTAACAAATATATCGTATCGTATCATATCATACCATATCATATCATATCATATCACGTCACATCACGTCACATCATATCATATCGTATATCATATCATATATCGTGTCGTGTCGTATCGTACCATATAATTTCATGAATCCTATCGTGAGCGAAAAACACCCAGTCCACACCATCATATATATATATATATATATATATATATACTGACTGTAAAATCCAGTTTGATATTATTCTTTTATCTACACCTATAAACATGCACCTACCAAATTTCCTATGCCCCTTCCATTTCTTCTTAATTAATTGGATTGTTTTAATAACATTTGTTGCAGAGTTAAATTTTGAAGCAACTCACAGTGCAGTTTTCTTTGTATTTCTCTCAGTTCCTCACTTGTGACTACAAATTATATACTCATTACGTGGTGGCCAGTATCTTCAGTAGGCACTCTACTGTGGGAGCAAGAGGATAGGTTTGACAGTAGTACTAAGAGAGAGAATTGAGTTTTAAATATTTTTATTCCACGCAAAAAAAGGGTGTATTTAATTTTGTTACTTTTAGTCCTTACATTTTCGGTAACTGATGAAAAGGCAAAGAATTCTGAACTTAATAGTAGCAAGGTTCTCTGAATATAATCTGATTTTTAAACTGAGTAACGAACTCACTAAGTAACTAATATACTAAGTGTGACTTACAAAATTATTAAACAAATTAGAGGTTATTTAACTAAACAACTACATCAATAACTGATCGGTAAGTAATTAACTGACCAGTCCCTCAATTATATTATTGACAACAAAATTAGCAACAAATCAGTGAAAGTTCAATTATTCTTTACTAGAACTAAATAATTAATATCCTAAGTAAGCAATTTACTAACTGGTTAACACAATACCCAACAAAATAAATGAAAGACTAATTAATCTGGCTGCCTGTCCATAGTCTTAAAGTGTTGAGAATATCCCTTACTGGAACTGCACAAGTCCCGAGGAAGTTAAAACACCCGATATAATCTTAAGAAATTTGTACAAATAATTTTAAACTTGCATTACAATCTTATACAACATTTAATGTTTTGGTAGACTGAGTGAGCTCGTCTAACACAAAGTTTACCTACAGTGAATGAAAAAATCCCATATTCATAAATAACGTATTATCGGATATTTTAACGATAAAAAGCATAAAAATTTATCAGTTTTTATATTTCGAAATGTTAATCCTTTGTGTATTACTTCCCGATTTAAGCAGAAAATAGAAGTTTTTATTTGTTTAGATGCAAGAAATGTTACAAGTACTTCGGCAGTAAGACATATCTTTCCCACGACTTAAGACGCAGTGTATCATAAACACAGGCGGTAACCCTAAGTGGACCGGCTTCATCTCCTTTCGGATATGGACCAGTGGCGGTTTCCATAAAATGCGAATAATTTCTTGACTTCCTGAGCAATATCTGATTCTAACTGTTATAGCAGAGCGAACGATTTTTCCAGCTGCTCAAGACCCACTTCGGCTAACAGAACTCTCTCATAGAGTTTGATATTTATGTGGCATTGTTTCATCTGTTGAAGTCACGAAGCCGTGTAGCAGGCTTCAGCCTGCTACACGGATACCACCCCAACCCAGCCACACCGAAACTCCAACACACATCGAAACAAGAACACACGACCAATGTGATGATACAATAGGAAAGTCGCAGGCTCCTGATGGTGGATGTATTAATGTCCGAAACATGTTGAGCACAGAAGAAGTGAAATAAAACATAATAACTAGTCACATCAAGTTGGTCTCTTATTCTTCAACAAGAAAATCAGTTGAACAATAAATGAGTACAAAGGGTAAAATGAAAAAAAAATTAAACAAGAAGATAACAGAAGTGTAAACGCCTACCTCATATTATTTGCTTTGCCTAAAGAAATTAAATGCACATACAACATACACAATAGTGTAGTATTTTATCACTCCAACATGTTTCGGCACTACTGTGCCATTTTCACGGAGTTCTGACACCAAATTTTAAAAATGGCTGAAGTATGATAGATAATATTCGTAATTCACAATAACACGGTATATTAACAAAGCAGTGCCAATCAACCAATAAAACACACTACACACATGAGAACACAATAATCACAGAGCAGAAAACACCATAACAGTCAGTATCAACAGAAATACGCTTACGAACTACAACAAAGCGACAAAGCACGTCACATCAAACACACACACACACACACACACACACACACACACACACACCACTACATACCATAATTTACGCTAATGCTAAATCCTCCGTCTTTGCAGAACAAACGACCAATGTGGTAATTCAACAAAATAGTCGCAAGCTCCTGATTATGGATATATTAATGTCCGAAACATGTTGCGCACATAATAAGTGAAATAAAATAGCAAGTGACATCAATTTGGACTTTTTTTCTTCAACTATCACAATGATGCTCGGTCCAATAAACATAATATTCGTAAAGCTGCAAATTTAAATTGCCTGTGGAATGTCACATGTACATACGGCTTTTCACAGTCAATTTAAATTTGCAGTGTGGTGACATACATCATCTGTAATGTGTTATAGCAGTTATTTCTTCATCAAGCGAAATCTTAATGTACCATTTCCCATACACAAAGTTACACGTTGTCACATTCCGCATAACTTTGATACAACCGTAAGAACCTCATATGTTACAAGAAATATTTTTCCCTTAAAATTTTCTTTTCTTTTCAGTTTCCGCATCAAACATTTACCTTTCACAAGTGATTTCAGGCTTCCGCCGCGATGTAGATGAGATCCGCGATCTTCTGGGACGTTACACAGTGTACAGTGGTAATTTCGTAACGAAGCTTCGGGACGACCTTTCTGCCCCGTCTTCAAGAGCCAAGAAGACTACTTGACCCTTGCAGATAGGACCTAGAGGTTATCCCGAAACGTCGGTACGGAATTACCACTCTAGACTGCGTAATATCGCAGAAGAGCGCAGTTGCCATTTACCTTCTATTTTATGCCTATATTAACCTCCTGACTCTATTGCCGGTACCAAATATATTTTTCCTTTAGCACGTTTACTCTTAGTGCGCTACAGCCAAGTTTCACCCTATTTTGAAAATCACGTGATATGAAGGCGAGTATTTGGAATGACTTCTGTGCTCAACGAGTACTCGTACAGCATATACCAAGGAAGTGACAGTGCTCATTATAAGTCAATCTAACTGAGCTATATACTACGCACTAGGAGTCACTTGGGCTGAAACATCAGTTGTTGAGGTCGCAGGCTGTGACCAGTGAGTTATGAGAAAGACGGAGGATTTGGAGACAGGCTCGGAGCGTGTGACAGATTGTACAAGGCCCAGATAGACGCTATAAATCATAGGCAAGTTAAATACAGCAGCTACACTAAACCACGCCTTAGACCCCCCCCCCCCCAATCTTCCCCCACCCCCCCCCTTTAATTTCCTCCCCAGAGGTAAACATGACGATAAAACACCAAACAAAAAGACAAACTTCCACTAAAATGTTTGGAGA
>Ga0136643_10000588_pt1 | contig 40699 bp, 29 predicted proteins | sample TergutLab28metaG_FD_96883 | JGI IMG/M metagenome (GOLD analysis project Ga0136643, IMG submission 96883) | Labiotermes labralis P1 segment gut microbial communities from Petit-Saut dam, French Guiana - Lab288 P1 (version 3) (version 3) | ecosystem: Host-associated > Arthropoda: Insects >...
ATGATGGTATTCGATCTCGGTACCTATGAAACGCGAAGCAGTGCTACAGTTCTCTTTTCGCCTCTCTCTGTGTGTGTGTGTGTGTGTGTGTGTGTGTGTGTGTGTGTGTGTGTGTGAAAGTTTGGGAACCAGGAACTATGTGAATCGCACATGTAGCGGGTGTTGACTCTGATAAGCGTGGTAGTAACACTTCACGGTTCGAATGATATACAATAACTGTGTACGTGAGTGAACGAGTATGAGGCGTGGGAGAAATTTCAAGGCCCCCTGTAAATTCCTTGCTGGACAAACAGCCGGTCAGTAAGACGGTAGGCGATTCTGTTACCTCACTTTCAGGAGAAGTAACCAACGTTGACGAAAAAAAAAATACCATGACAATGTCAGTATTTACTGCTGATAACGGTGAAGAATTAAGCTTGGTTCGCATGAAGTTGGACGGAACGGGAACGCTGCAGACTATAGTACAGGGCTATAGATCTGTGTTGCACAACGGGGCAAGAGACGTTTCTCTTCTCCTAAACGTCCAGATCCGACAAGTGGTCCATCCAGCCTCCTTCCCGGGAGCAAAGGACCGGGGCGTGAGGCTGACCACTCTCCTCCATCCAGCGGCCAAGGTTAAAAATGAATAGAGCTAGACCTCTACCTATACGTCCTCATAGCGTGCACAGGTATTTCTCCCTCCCTCCCCCCCCCCATTTTTTTGCCTTTACAATACAAAATCTGGGGCACGCGGTAGCGCAGTTGGTTAAAGCACTGCGCTATAAGCCGGAAAGTCGCGGGTTCGATTCCCGATGGTTTAACGGAACTTATCATTGTCTTAATCCTTCCGGCAGCACTATGGGGTCGACTCAGCTTCTAATAGAAATGAGTACTAGGAATATTTCCTAGGGGAGTAAAGGCGGCCGGTGCCTAGGGCTGACCTTACCACTTTCATGTGCCGATTTACGCGAAATCTGGGAGCCTCAACCTCATGGAACCCTCAGGGCCAGTTCAGGCCTGAACAAGGTTGCTCTACCGTTACCAATACAATATCCATACACGAAATCGTTCAATAAAGCCTTTTAGACTGAATTTGTCATACAAAGTCGAAAAATGTGATTGTGTACGATTCTTGTAAAGGGCTGTGAAAAATAATGGCCAAGAATTATTTAAGGCACTGATTCTTAAAATTTCTGTGATTCATGAGTTGGTAAAGCAGTAAGGGGATTTCCTAACACACACATCCAATATGTCTTACTTCGCGAAATGCAGATAGAAGTCCACAAATCTGATTAATATTGTCACGTCTATAGGTGTTGATTTACATAACAAATTTTCAACAAAAGCCCCTAAGAGATGTCAAAATTATCATCATAATCATTATCATGTTGTTTATGTTGGTGTGAAGCCATCTCTCATGTGAAGGATAAAACATGTACATGTGTTTAAGGGTTAGGTGCTGAGGGATATGTATGGGCCTAATAGGGAGGAAACAATGGGAGTATGGCGAAAACTGCATAACGAAGAGCTTCATGATATGTACTCGTCACCAGATACTATTCGGTTATTCAAATCAATAAGGATGAGATAGGCGGAACATGCGGCACGAGTGGGACAGAAGAGGTTTGGTTTGGTTTGTAAAACTGAAGGCTCTGACAAGTTAATATTAAAATGGACTTTCATAAAATAGGAGGGAAGGACGTAGGCTAGATTCATGTGGCTGAGGATGGAGAGAAGTCGCCGGCTATTTGTCAACATGCTAATGAGCCTTCGGGTTTCAAAATGCGGGGATTTGGACAAGCTGAAGAGACACAAGCTTCTGAGGGGCTCTGGTCAGGTCAGACGGCATGTAAATCTGTGCATAGCTGTGGTCCGTCCCTCCTGCCGTGCAGGAATACCGCAGTGTCCGACATCGTACACCGAACCGTGACTCGCGGGCTGACAGACCCATTTTGCGTGTCGGTGCAGTGGTTAGGGCATTATAACGGAAGAAACGAACAAAGAAATGAGAAAAGAGAAAAATAAAAAAGTCCACACTTTACTGCAGTCACTTATCTAACTAACCACAGCACAATGCAGGTAATCTGAACATCCTCTCGATGCACGTTCTCTATGTCCAAGAAGATTGCCGTATTTCTCGCAGTTACGCCCGTTAAGGACTGTCAGTCTGGTAGAGTCGCAGCATCGTTTCAGAGAAACGAGTTGAATCCATCTTTAACACAGACACAGCGGGTCAAAATCTTATCAAAATTCTACCGGGACCACATGACATCAAATCCCAGACAACTAATTTTTAGTCATCGTCCTGAAAATCGTAAACCTCTCTGCACGTCCACTTCCGGCTGTAATGTGACTTAAAACGTCATAAACATTCACGTCTTCTGGAGCGTAACGTTGTGTCCTCAGGCGAGCAGTTCCGGACGTTTCGGAGGATCATGGTGCCTTCAGTCAGATGCAACAACAGTCGGCATCACTGTTGTGAAATTCTCAAACCTCGCAAATTTTATAACAATAATCTTTATTGTTGCTAATAACAATAATGATATAATAATAATAGCAATAATAATATTATTATTCTCTAATGCTTAATATTATATATTTTGTATTCAATACTTCGCTTTATGTCGCTCTGTGTTATTCCTGTAATTGATTCTCGGGCTGTTGATTCAGCACGTAAATAAACTTGAATTGAACTGAATTTTTATTACTGTTATTATTATTATCATCATCATCATCATCAGTAGTAGTAATAGTAGTAGAAACAGCAGTAGCAATGCTACTACTGTAGCAGTAACCCGTAGCGCAGGTGTCTTTCTTGAGCTGTTGGAATGAAGCTGGTGAAGAAATTCCATGCTCTTGGGTACAAGAAGATGTTAGTGATAATTGACCACACATCAATAAGCTTACATCAGTTCACATATTATTATTATTATTTGGCATCACCTTTTTGCAGAGTATTTAGAATTCTATACCTGAAACAAAGCATGTTCGTAAGGTTTATAATGTTTAAGCTATTTTGTAGTTACCGTTTGTGGTACCCGTCACGTTATTTCCCATACTTACTGTTTTGTAACTTTCATATCAGTCCTTTGCGCTGTATGTGTGCAGTGCCCAGTATGGCTGTTTTGTGTAGTTCCTTGATGCCATGCTCTCCCTGTATGCAATTCAGATATTTTTTGAGTGATTTTTAAGATTATTCCATTTTCCCCTATTATTCTGGTAACACTTTTGTCTATACATCCCACATATACTGCATTTATACTGCAATGTCTTTACATTTTAAAATCTTTTCGGCTTCCTTCTTCATCACTTTTCTATCTCCAAGAATTGCAACATCTATTAACAAGCATGTTCCTTTTCCATTATCACGGATTGTGATGTCCGGTTTAACGTCACGGATGATTCTGCCAGATTTCACTTGTTAATTCGATGACATGGTTACCTTACTCTGACAGTTTGTTTCGGCTGATTTTGAAATATGTTCATACCAGTGTTATTTGTCTACTTTTTTCCATATTTTCTTGAGTTATTATATCATTATTGTGTGCGGCAGGAGCAGGTCACGCCTGTGCATCTCATTTCTAAGACAGATTTTTAATATTATCTTCTCGTGTACGTGGCGGTACGATGCTGACAGGCTTCTTTTTTTCTTTACAGGTAGCGGTAGTGACGTCACAGGATTACGACGGTAAGTAAACACACCGTGAATCCAGCCGACTTTCATAAAAACTGTTAACAGTGTCCAGTCCTCACACAATGGCTGGGTATTAGCACAGACTTGGTAAATTCACGCTTTCCAATCAATTATCTTAAACACTTTGGTGTTAACTTTCAGTCTCCGACGTGCAATGCACATTCGGCAGCAACAGTGGGCTTGATACGCACAAGCACCACGGTCTTACTGCCACCAGAGACACTATAGCAGCGAGGCTCCGCAAGCCAGAGGGCTTCCGAGGGTCTCCGATCTTCGCGGACGACCGTCAAGTGGATCCGTTAATTGATGTATCGTGTCAGATCCGACCCGATAAATCTGACCCTGAGGAACTCACGTATAACCTGTTGATCTCAGACTTCTCGAGATGCGGCGTTCTAAAGAGAAACGTAAGTCTCCATCTCGTTGTTCTTCTTGTGGTTTGCCAGTTTTTAAAACTGCCACACTGTTACTCTTTTTCAGATTCATGGGTTCCCAATTCTCGCCTTCCTCTTCTTAAAGAGTCGAGTCTTCTAGGTTGTTACACCGTTACTATTGGTAATAAGTTAAGGAAGTTTCCAAAGGAAAGTAGTGAATTTCTTCCACAGACTTGCCGACATCTGCTCCGAGTCTCATTTTAGTATTTCTTGCTATGCTCTCTTTGTTCTTCTTTTTAGTAATTATAATTTGAAATGAGGGCCGGGTAGCTCAGTCGGTATAGCGACTAACTACGGGCTGGACGGTCCGGGATCGAATCCCGGTGGGGACGAGGTTTTTTGCCAGTCCAAACCGGCCCTGGGGCCCACCCAGCCTCCTGTAAAATGGTTACCGGGTCTTTCCCGGGGGTAAAGAGCGGCCAGGGCGCGCTGATGACCACTCACCCCCTTCTAGTGCCGCGGTCATGGAAGAGTAGAGCTATACCTGTACCCACCCTCTGGGCCACACCGGGCCTGTAACGGAATCACTTTACCTCTACCTTATAATTTGAAATTAAAAAAAAAAATGTGCATTATCTTCCCGGAAAATATGAAAAACTTTCGCACAGAGAATCAGTTAAATGGCAACTGACGCAACAGAGCAGATGTTAAGTTCAAAGACCGGGACAGATGTAGCACTGATAAGGCTGCAGTGTCACTGATTGTTGCAGGCTAAAAAAGAAATAATTACACCAGCTTGGGGGCTACGCCTCGATGTGAAAGACCATTATGCGCTTAAAGACGTACCTAAACATTCACTTCACTTTGCTAACTGCAGCCAAACCTTATGTCTTATAGTGCACAGCTTCCGCATGCTGATCTTCGTACAAAAAATTCGGTAACAAACTTCTTTTGACTTTAAACACTTAAAATCCAACAGAAAATGTATGCACCCCCTTCTCTGTCATTGAAAATAGCATTTTTCCACTCAAGACTATAGATTTTGTTTCACACACACAATTAAAACACACGAACTCTTGTCTGCGAGGTACGAACTGAAGTTTTAAATACAACTCAGATCTATTTTAGTCTTAAAATAGTTCAATATGGGGTTAACAGCTTACCAACGTGCAGTGGCATACCCAGGAATTTTGTTCGGGGGGGGGGTTTCAACAAATTCAGTTGAGGACAGAGGAGAGAGAGAACGGGGATCTGGGGGCGGTAGCCCTCTAGTCGGGGGTTCTGGAGGCAGCTGTAATTTGGTACAAGACATTTCATTTCATATAGTAAAATTTTCTCCATTTTTGGTACCTTAAGACTATTTATGATGACAACCAATTTATTTGTCATTGTTAATGTAAAACAATTGCAAACCTAGGTAGTTTTAGAATTTTACTGCCTTTTTTCCGAACAACTTGGGGTGTTGGCGTCCTAAATTCAGCAATTTTTAACAGTTTTCACAGTCGGGTTGAGTTTTACACGATTTTGGAGGGCCTTCAGAATTTCGGGGGGTTTGAACCCCCAACCCCCCCCCCTCGGTACGCCACTGCCAACGTGTTTGATGAGCAGGCTGCCTCCACAATTAGGGTAAACATTAGCCTTTCCTGAAGACGGCAGTAATATGCTCCTCTGGAATTTGGGTATGCATTTATTTACGAGAAAGCACAGGTTCATAAAGTAAACGATTACAAAAAGAATCTTCGTTGCTGTGAAAAACACAAATCAGCACATCCAATTTGATGCTGCATGACTTCTTCACTTGATGTAGCATCGTTAACGACCTGATAATCTATAAAGTTTCCGATAAGTGTATTCGAGTTATGCCTGCTCTTAACGAGTCAGTTTGCTGATTCAGCATATGTGTGATGCGGTGTTAATTGGCTGATCCTGACGCAGGGATTCGTGCACGTCCGCATCTGGTTCCCGCAGTTCCCGGGTGTCGTCATGATGTCCGACCAGGAGCTCATCATTATGTGCAAACCGCCGGAACCAACAATTATCGAAAACAAAGCGGCTGGCTTTGCAGGCAGCTTGTAAGTTGCACAACAACTACATCCATCTCCCACTCTCACGCTGTCCTTTCATCTCCTTCCTGGTCTTCAAAGTAGCTGCTTTCCAAAAGGTTTCCGTGACAAAATTCTTTATACCCTTTTTAGACGCTTTCCCAAAATTGCGAAAAGTAACTATTAGCTTCATGTCTGTCCGTCTGTCCGTTCGTCCGTCCGTCCTTCCGAATGGAACAACTCGGCTCCCACTAAACTGATGTTCATTAATTTTGATATTTTAGTACTTTTTGAAAATCTGTCGAGAAAATCCAAGTTTCATTAACAACTAATAAGAATAACGGGTATTTTAAAAGCAATAACAGCAATACATATTTTTGTCCATAGCTCATTTCTTCTTAGAATGAGAAACGTTTCAGACAAAAATTGTTAAGAAAATCAAAACACACATTTTATGTTCAATAACCTTTTTTTTTTTTTTCAAAAATCCTGCCGTTTTTGAGATAATGTGGAAAAATAAGGTAAAGCCGTACTCGCCCAAAATGACAACGCATGCCCTTTGCATGCTCGATAACCAAGGCTACGCGCACACACGCACTCAGAATATGTAATAATGGTTACGCGAAAGCGCCACAATGAATACATTGCCCGTATCTCCCAAACTTAGAAAGCTGGCGTATGTGCTGACAATTTTGACAGCTGTTTGGTACACATACAGCTCAAACCTCATTCAAAACATAACCTATCCTGCAGGTTTCCGTACTTTTCCGCAGTTCTTCTAGGCAAATGCAGGGACAGTAACTTGAGGTAAGCCACAGCCGCTTCCTGCCACATTCTTGCCAATTTATTTTCCACCAATCAGTCTACCACTCCGCAGCATGTTCTGTGTCGCTGACAGTTCATTACATCAAACACACTTAATTTCATCATTAACGCTGTATGTTGCCTCTCCAAGCAACTTTCAAGACAGTCTGCACAGGTAACTGACCAATTACCTGCCTGGCACAGCTAATGAAAAGACTGACTAGTCAACTGAATGGCTGTGTCACAGTAGAACCCACTGTTTCAACATCGCTGTTACCAAAATTCATAATTGCATTTGGTCCTAAACCATTTTCTTCATCTCCATCCTTATATTTCCTTAACATACATCTCAAGCCTCTCATCATTTTCCTTATCAAGCTCCCAAGTGGCCTCTTCTCCATGGGTTCCTGCACCAATGCTGGATGTGTTTTTTCTCTTCTCATCTGATTTACATGTGCAACCAATCATCACAGGGGCACGCGGTGGCGCAGTTGGTTGAGGCACTGCACAACAAGCCGCAAGATCGCGGGTTCGATTCCCGAAGGTGTCATTGGAATTTTTCATTGACATAATCATTCCGGCCGCACTGTGGCCCTAGGGTTGACTCAGCCTCTAACAGAAATGAGTACCAGGAATATTTCCTGGGGGGTAAAGGCAGCCAGTGGGTAGGGCTGACCTTACTACCTTCATGTGCCGATTGTCTTGAAATCTGGGGGTCTCACCCTCCTGGAACCCTCAGGAGCCTGTCCAGGCCTGCAAAGGGATAGCTTTTACCATCATCACTTCCTTGACTACACTAACCCAGTTGTTAACCTCACACTTTCAGTTAGCAGAGCTCTCTGAGAAACATGACAATAGTTCATTCTTCTATGCCATCATTCAAATCAGGAACACAGCAGAAAATGCCACATTGTATTATGGTCAAACTACAGTTTTTACATAAGAGACTGTGGGAAAAAAATGTAAACTAGAAAAGAATTCTACCTCCTAACTCCAAAGCCTCCCCTCCCCCAATTTGGGAAAGGACTGCCATTACTCAAATCCAGTGCTAGAAGGTATTGGTCTAGCTGTTCCAAGTGAGCATAGGTTAGAAACAATTCACTAATCTTATAATAGGGACTATACATGTGTAATTTCCTTTATGTCCCTAAGCTAACAAGCCCTTAACAATGAACCACTAACAGATAAACAAAATGCAATGTTGCCTACCCAGCTGAGTTCCAACCAGATTTCCAGCCAAAAGCTGTGAAACAGGCCACGAGTCATACACTCAAATCATAACCTATTTTCCCTTCATTCTAAATTTCCACATGCAACCTCAGCAGATAAGAGAGTGACATTAAGTAACCCAAGAATCAACTATGATGTGTTGCCAACACATCTACTTGTGATGCAGGAAGTAGTAAGGTTTATAACTCTGGTTTGTCCTATGCTAAAATCTTGCTTAAAAGATAAATATGTAATGTTTACAGTCCAAATGGTGCCCGGGTATCAGGTGTGGTGGAGGAGACACCAGGGCGTCTGGAGTACGAGGTGGCACTGTACAAAGAGGCACCCCCAACCAGAGTAGGAAACAACAGCAACAGTGAATTGCCTGTAGACCAGGCAGTGCCCATAGGAACCAAACTACAGCTGCGAGCCAAGATCAATCCTGACTCAGGTATGCTACCACTCACTTGTAAGAAAGAATCAACCAGACTCAGGTACAAGAAGTCTTATGTCTGAGAATCCACGTCTTCTGGGATGTGATACTGTACTGCTGGGTTAGTGTTGCTCTGTGTTTCAAAGGAGAGTAATACCTACATATTCCAGGGCTGAGGGTGATGTTCGTTTGAAATACTGGTAAATATTAACCCAGGAACACAGGCTCACATCCCAGAAGAATTTTGTCCCCAACAGCACCACCAATGTAGAAACATCTGATCTCACAGTTCTGTGATTCATAATGATTCATGACAACAAATTCTGTCTGTATGTCCTCAGCATGGAAATATGTGAAGCTCATGGAAGTGACAGTCTCTCCAGACCCCGATGACCCCCACATGAGTGGCAGTGTTGCTCTCGTCAAGGATGGGTATGGCAGCTTTCAGTTTTAACATTTCACTGTTCTTAGTGGAAAATACAAAAATGTCCTTATTCCCTATCCCAAACCATTTAACACACTTATGACAAGACCCAAACACAAGAAACTCAGGACACATGGGAGTCAACCTTTCCCTGCTACACACTAGGTACTAAACTCAGTAGTACCGGCCCATTTCGTATAGGTTTAACTGGTGTCTGAGAAGACCAAATGCATGAATTTATATTTGTCTTTAAACACTTGATCATCTGCACAAATGTGTAACAAATAATACAGGCAATAAGAAGGGATTATTTACTTAACATCATTTGCTCAAGTGCACTGATTAAACAGTACTAAAGAAGTAACTATGATAATAATACACAAATAGGAAGTATATGGAAGAAAGTGGCTGCAGCATAGTTTAAGGTACCGCTGAGGTACAGTGGCCAGGGGAGTAGCACACCAAACATGAGTCGCCACCACACAGTGTATGAGGCAGTCAAAGAACTCAGAGGAAACAGCAGACTCATTGGTCCCAGACAAGAGACTGTGTACACTGATGAATGGAACACTGACTAGCCAGTACACATGAAGGTCTCTAACAAAAGTCCCCAAATGTGTTCTTTGTTAATTTAACAGAAGTACTAATCTACTGAGGGGGTATGCAGTGGCACAGTTGGTTGAGGCACTGCTCTACAAGCAGAAAGGTCGTGGGTTCAATTCCCGATGGTGTCATTGGAATTTTTCATAAACATAATCCCTCCAACCACACTGTGGCCCAAGGGTCGATTCAGCCTCTTAACAGACATGAGTACCAGGAATATTTACTGGGGGGGTAAAGGAGGCTGGTGTGTAGGGCTGACAACCTTACCACCTTCATGTGCCAACCGTCTTGAAATCTGGCAGCCTCAACCTCCTGGAACCCTCAGAGCCTGTCCAGGCCTGTACAGGGATTGCTTTACCGTTTACTAATCTACTGTTGGCAAAACTGATCACCAATACAGATACAGCACTGCATGCTTTCTCGTATCCTATTAACTATACCTCATACATAAATATATTTTCATTTGAGGCTTAGTAAATGTGTAAGCAGTTTCAAAAATTTATTTGGAGGGGGAGTGGGCTGTTTACATTGATAAACTCAGTTACTTTGATGTGCGTGAAAGGAACATGCAAGAACTGAGGGTAAATGCAAACACAAGCTACTTATGACAGCCAAGAGCAATGATAACACCAAGACGTAAAGAACATAAATGGAAACTGTGGCACTTCAGCAACCACCTCAATCAAATTCAATCACCCTGAAGATGGGGGAATCACATTTATCCAAAACAATGGAACAAACCCTATGTACTACACAATGCAGAAACCCGTATGACCATCATTTGGTATTCCAAATCTTGTTTATTTGGCCACTGACCTTAACAAAACAATGTTCATGTCATATTTGCAACTACCCACTTTCAAGAAATTTTATAAAGTATCATTAGGCCTCCATCTAAAATAAGAGCTATAGATAAGTGACAAAGATTAAAATTATTCTTTCATTATATGTTTCAGTGTCTATCACAATTCCAAATTTCATCCATATCCACCAAGCGCAATATAAACAACCTCAACTTCTATACTACATATTCCCACCATGCACAAAGTGAATGGGACACAAAATCACTGAACTGACTGAGCAAAAATGTAAAATTTTATTATATCAGTTAACAGCATGTGAAATGTATTGGCTACCATATGGGTACTACAGCCATCAGATTGTGTGTGTGTACATTACCTATACATGGTCCACATTAAATGTTAATGCAGATGCCGTAACCGAGATTTCGCATCAATCATCCCACATCAGCCAGCCCGTTACAGGGAACGCCCTAATGAAGTGTTTCTTGATTTTGAAGCGTTCCTGCTGAGCACCATGAGAGAGAGATCCACACTGTGGATCCATTCTCAGATCAAGGCATGCATGGATGCTATGGACTGCCAACCTGTAAGTGTTCTGTGCTGAAGCCCAGTGCATCTACTGTCACTTTCCTTTGACATCTTTTTGACTATCTCATGTCAAAAAGAGCAGAATGTGTTCATTACAGAAGTTTGATAAGCAAAGCTTTCCCATATCTTCTTTACATTGAAAAGCAATCAGAACTTACAGGTCACTATGAAAACAGAAAGCTTTAACTCCTGTTAATACCAGAACCTGCCAATGGACATAATCTTGAGACAGTCTCACACACCTACCATCCTCACAATGTATGTCCCTACATTCCAGCTTAATGTCAACCTCACAGCTGCCTCTTGGTCTTGCATGTACCCACTTTCCAAGAGGTTTCCCCATTAAAATTCTGTGTGTATACATGGTTTTCTCTAAATAACCTCCCAGATCTCATTACTCTAACAATGCTAGATGGCCTGAAAATGTATATGGATAAAGACAAAACAGCTCACGTGCCTAAGCATCATTTCATGAAGGCACAGAATAGGAACAGAGTTCTGACCTCAGCCTGTTCACAAGCTGTCAGCAAACCTGTACAACATATACCATTGCTGTGTGTACAGTGAAGAACTCCTGATGATGGACAGACGAACTGTCCAAAACACGTAGACTTTTATTCCAAAAATAAATTTGAGAAATTAGTGAATTTAGTTGGTTTTATTATAAGAATTTATCATGATGCATGGTCACCTGAACATCAAATGTACTTTACTAATACTGAAATTTTTATATTTTAGGAATACTGCCTGGATTTGTTTGAGCCAGCTGGTCACGGGAAACGAAAGCGACGCCACAACTATTATGCAGGCTCAGTAGGAAATCAATCATACCACTACAGTCACGATGACAGCCATCATAATGGAGGCGTCAAAGGAATTCCCCGTGCTGAAGCACTAACAAGCCGTTACAACACAACTCCATCTCAGTTTGCCAAGTTCAATGAGAATATTGAATATACAGTTCTCATGCCTGGCGGTAGGTTTGTTTCAGCATAATAAGAGTCACCATTATAACTGCACAATGCAGAGCATTCATTGAGTAGCTAATAACTGATTGGCTGCCTGAACCACTTTCATCCAATCCTTGTTATCACGACACTGCTGCTTTAAGGTTTAATACAGTCACACAACACCTTTCCATTAAATGTTATGTTGAAATGTTAGACCACTGGAAACCACATATTTTCCAGGAAATAATCAATTTCTAACTTTAAATGAGGATTAATAATGATACAAACACACCGCACTGTTTCAGACATGAGATGATGATGACAGAAGGTATTCAGAAAATTTCACAAATGCATAAACCATACAAAACAAACTCAGACACAGAATTTAGCCATGGACCGTCAACTTTTCATTTCAACAATTCTCCCATTTAAAATCAAATTTCTTTCCCATATTCCCATGCTCTCAACCATTAAGTCAAATTAAATCACCAGCTTAAATTACAGAACATAAATTATTACTCTACATCTCTTAAAAAATTTGAGTAAGTATTATCCAGTCCCTTCTCAGTGTTATACAAACTATGCATCTAAGGATCTCTGAACTTCACCATTATGCTGTCAGATAAAAAAAATTATAACTAAGTACATCTGCCAGCAATAACATTTTCTGCATGATCAGAGCACAAGTTGATACAAAAACTGTTCCATCATTAAGTAATCCATGTCAACATCACTAACACCAACCTCCTCCTCCATATCCTCCCATCATAATACTAAAATGGTTATAAAAAAAAAACCAGAAAAACAAAAACAACAACAATAACAGCTACTACCACCAGCACCACCACTACCATTACTACTACTACTACCACCACCACTACCATTACTACTACTACTACTACTACTACTACTAATACTAATACAATGATGATAATTATGACAATAATAATTTCAATTTCAAATGTACCTCCCATGAAGCTGGTACTGTACATAAGGAGCCCCAGGGACAAGGACTGACCCTGATTAATGGATAATTGAAAAAGATAGGCAAGATATGTATAACATAACCTTGCTGCATGATCACATACCATTGTTACAATGGAAACACAATGTATTGTTGAGATAAAAGTCACTGTCTACAATATAAAAATACAGAATGTTGCACAAAAATGCTCTTGTGGCCAGTTTATGTTGCTAGCAACAATGATATGCACTTAGGTCTTCATGTAAAGAGTCTGATGTTTATGTCCAATTTTAACCAAACTTGGAGAGTGGGAGATTTTCAAAGAAGTCCCCAGAATCAAATTTCAGGGAAAACTGTCCAGTAGGACATGTGCTGGTACAGACAGACAGACAGATGGACATGATGAAGCTTATAAGTGCTTTTTACTACCATGAGAATGCACCTCAAAATACAGATATAATAACAATCATTTTAATGCACACAATTATACACTGACAATGTAAATTCAGTACAATATTCTAGAAGATCAAAAAGAATAACAAAAGCAGTAACTATAACAGCAATTACTATGAATAACAACAGCAGTAACTATAATAGTAATTACTACATACCTGAGCATGTTCTTGTATTTACTATTTGCAGACTTTTATCACAGTGCTACCAACTCGCTGGAAGGTTCCTGCAGCACATTCCTTGTGATTGCATCTGTCCTGGGTTGCCTGCTCTTTTTATCAGCATTCATCATGTGTTACCTAGTCTCCCGCCTCCATTCTGCACTTGCATCGCCTCATCGTACACGTTCCATCGACCAGCTAGTCCGAGACCACAAGCGAAAATACTCTGTTGGTCCTGGTGAAATTGCAGTTGTAGACACAATTGGCTACACTGGAAGGAACACAGTACAGTGATGTTATGTCAGCAGTGTCAAACCTTGATTTATGTGAAATGGAAACAATTTTGTGACAAATCAAACTCCTACCAGGCATGAAAATTGTCTTCACTATGGAAAGCATCAATGCTTCAGAACTGATGACACAGTGTACAACGCATGCCTGATACTCTAGCACGAAACAAAACTGGGACACAAAATAATGTGTGGGGATGGGTCATGGGATATCCACAAATTAAGCTGGTGCTCAAAAGAAATGTTGTGTAATGGGCTGAAATGTCAGCACAAATAAGACTGCTCCTCTTTCTACAAATTTGCATAAACTCCCAATGCCTATTTCTGACATATCTCAAGCACTTGTTTTCACACAGGTGATACATGGACAATGTATTATATATATTTTAACAGGAAAAAGGGTGCTGGTACACACACATAGTATGGGATGGGATACCTTTGAACTCTTATTAACACAAATTTATAATGAGCACATATTCAACCTAAAGTGTTCTGTCACTCTTAGCATGAAATAATTTTATATTTTGGGGTTTCATCAAAGAAGGTACCTGTACAAAATACTCAAATATGGATAAAATAGAAGAGGGTACATCAAGTCTAGTATCACACAAAAAGAACCAGATCATGGGTAAGAGAAGTTAGAATGACATTTGGTGTATTTCCTGGTTCTTTTGGGTTATTTTATTGCAGTTTGACTGCAAATGGTGGAACTGTAGGAGGCAGGAGGATTTATCCTATTCAAGGTCAAAGAGGTAGAAATTATCTAGCATACACAATACTTTTCCTATTCTCAAAAGTCAGTGTCCAGACCAGCTCTCGGCTCTGCACCCACCCTCCTATTATAAGGTACAGTGGGTCTGATCAGAAGTGAAGCTCACCACCCATATCCATCTAGTGCTGAAACTACAAATGCAATGATCTAAACCTCCATGCCCTGACGTGCTTTCATGGCACCGTGCTCAGGGGCAAGTTTACCATTTTGTAACCTTTACTGTCATTTATTTTATCTTCCACTTTTAACATCTGACTGTAGTATAAGCAAAGGATGAGTACATGTGTTAACTCATGTGAGAAACAATTTCACTTACAAAAGCCACAGCCACTTACAAGTGTAAACTGATAACATATTCACACTTATTTATACATAACAATAGTTTCTGTTTAACTACTGTATAAATAATAGCTTGAAGATATCCTCTGAAGCCAAAACAAGCAGCCAGGTAATGACATTATTATTTCAACTATGTGAATTCCCACCTTTCAATTAACAAAACTATTACCTTGTGTCAAATGGATTAATATATTTACCTGTCTTTGGTCATCTAATGCTGTTTCTTTCACTTCCAAAAATTTTCTTCACTTAGCATATTTCCATGGCAATGCCATTTCCACAACGAAGTCACAAACAGGAACTGAAGGTTCAAATGTTCAGAGATGGTCGATACACCATTCTATTACTGCCCCTGAACACCACAACATACAAAGGAGAACTTGCGTTTTTGAAGGAGATGGATTATAAATGGCACAGGTAAAGCTGGAAATCAAGACTTTTCATGTCTTCATGTGACAACATGCCCATATGTTTGCCCATCTCTTTCGAACCTACTGACACACTTTCATTAAACTTACTAGAATCATCAAAATATATGATCTTACTGTATACCTATACTGTTTCATAATAATAATAATAATAATAATAAACCAGCCCTGTCAACACCAACGTACCTGAGAGTCCCCGTCCTGATGCCATAGCAAAGTTTTGGTCAACAAAATACGGAAATAATAAGCACGCAGAAATGTAACGGTACATTCAAGAAATCACATGCATTTTGAAGTACTATGTCAGCTAACCTGAAGCATTTTCCTCACCAAACAGTGGGATAATTATGAGCAAGCAAATGAGAGGATATGGAATAAAGCAATAATGGACAACCTGCCATTTACTTGTGCTGAGGGAGGAGAGGGTCAGTTAGGATAGTCGCTCTTTGAAATGATATACAAATCCAAGACCTCCTGCAAAACAAAGGAGAAGTGCCAACCATAACACTGCAACATTTAAGCAAATAAAAATTTATTAATTAACCAACAACATTTTACCATTACTTTTACCCATACAATACAAAGGGCAGATATTTTGACTAAAAACATTGGTCTTGAAATAACCATACAGAAAACACATGCATTCATTGTTCCCAACACCATATGAAGAGTTATATGACAGACTGTCACAGAAAGTAAAGCAGCAGACATGCCTGCTCCTGTCACTAATGTATGTCATGAAGGTATATACAAGATGTGACAGGTCAGGCTCCACAAATTTATTCTATAATTTGGCACTAAATGTAGGTAGGAGGGTTTCTTCCCGATCTGGCCTCTGTATTTCCACTTCCCGCTGGATAAGATCCTAGGTGGTCCACAAACAAGGTCTGAAATGCTGGCAGAGAGAAGATCTGCTTGGGTCAAACTCCAGTCGCACAAGTCATAACCAGTAATGAGGCTCTCTCTCCCAGTTTAAAAAGCATGCAGCAAATGCCCCCAATACTTTTTTTCATCACCTCATCATTTGGCTGGTAACACCATTAAATACTACAAAACAAAGGAGAAAAAATGTAGACTGAACACAGTACTGTACTGATAAAGAGCATAAAAGAAACATAGATGTCAGTCATTGTACAAAGGTAATTTTTGTCCAGCTGTGGTAAAGTATTTTAAAATGCTACCTAGGATCTGTAAACCAGAAATATTAAGCCACAGAATGGGAGCAGTCTCTATATCAGTTGCCAGGGAACACTGCTAACTTCACTCACTGCTAAGCAAAACACATCACTTGAGGGTTGTTTGACTGTGCATCTTCCTAATGAAATAAAATGAAATGCCAACTTGATGCAACTAGGTAATTTTATTCATGTATTCTTAGCTCGACATGTTTCGGGTACATACGCCCATCATCAGGAGCATTAGATGTTGAGTTGCAGCATATGGTTTTGTGCACCGAGTTTTTAGATGGGTGGTGGTCTTGAAAGCCACTGCATATGTCGTGTGTACGGTGTGGATGGTGCTGTGCTCCATCCACACCGTACACTGGGGTAGCAATAGCAGTGTCATAAACGATCCCCTTGAGGAACCAGGCAACACCCAATTGTATGTAGGCCTTCAGTCCTCATGCGTCTGCATGGATGGTGACCATGTGTTTTCCCCCCATTTTGTAGGAGAGCTCCGTACCTGGGGACTCTGAGAGTTATAAATGAACAAATAAACCATTGTAACTAGAGACAGAGCATCGCTCTCCACAGTGGCCCTGCTGGGGGAACATGGAGAGGGGGCTCCATTACCAGTGACTTTGAGAGACAGGTGAATTTTTTTTTAAAATCAGGATATGTAAAAGAAGGCTCTGGAAATGGGCATCTCTCTCCATAGGCGACCCATTTGGGAACCAGGAGGGGGGTTTGTTTACCAGGGGACTCTGAGAGAGAGATAGGTGGAGGGCTCTGGAAAAGGAGCTCTCTCTCTCTCTCTCTCTATCAGAGCTCTGTGAGGGGAACCTGGAGGTTGTGCTCCTTTACTTGGGACCCTGAAGGATATGTAAAGGAAGGCTGTGGAAACATCACCCTCTCTCCATAGGGATCCCATTGGGGAACCTGGGGGGGGACTTTAAAAGATGGACGCAGGAGGGCTCAGGAAATGGAGTGTTTCTCTCAATGGGAGCTCTGCAGAGAACCTGAAGGGGGGGGGCCCTCCACTAGGGACCTTGATGGATATGTATAGGAAGGCTCTGGAAAGGGCCATCTTTCTCCATAGGGGTCCTGTTGGGGGCCATGGAAGGGACGCTCCTTTACCAGGGCTTTGAGAGAAAGGTGAAAATTTTTAATCAGGAAACCTTACTTTTGGGGAATCTGAGAGATATGTAAAAGAAGGCCCTGGAAAAGGGAAACTTTCTCCATAGGGACCCCACTGGGCAAACTGGAGAGGGGGTTCATTTACCGGGGACTTTGAGAGACAGTAATATTTGGGCTCCTTTTTTTGGACCCAGAGGACATTAGAAACCAGTCTGGGGGTAATCTGGAACTTTAGTAAAGTAGCAGGGCTCACATGACTTGGCATCAGAGTATGGGGCACAAAGGGCCTGTCATAAAGGCCTAGGTGCATTGCGATGTAAAGGGCTCATTCCTAAGTATTACTCTACTGGAAACTTGTAAACTATCACATGATGGTACTGTGCATTAAATGAAATTCTTAGGCCTTTAGAAACATAAAAGAAATGACATTGCCCCTGTGCCTAAAGATGCATGAAGATTACATTCATATTGGAGACCTCAAAACCAGATCCATGTGAGTGGTCAGATTCATGCTCCAGCTACTTTACCCCCAAGAAACTAGCAGCTGTGTGGACCCCATAGCAATTCTGGACAAAGTAGCAGAGTTCAAGAAAATAGCTGCCCTTAAAAGACAAGAAACCACAGCTGTCCAGCCCATAGCCAGCAGCTTCACCATGTATGCCATCAAAGCTCATTTTAATATATTCCAAATATGAAAAACTGCTAATGTCTTAGATTATAATGAAGTACCATCATTAAACTATGAACAGTACACAATACACTTACAGGAAAGTGACTGTATATACCTGAATAGCTATATTTTAGTTGGAAGTATTTAAATATTTTGAAGACAAAAAAACAAAATACATATTCATGCTCCTTTCACCATCACAATTCATTAAACAACAACATTCAGACTTGTGCCCCATTCACTATCCCAATTCATTCAACAACAAAAGCGGATGTCATTCATGTATGGCTAATATAGGAATAAAACACAATAACGTAACTCAGGTCCCTTTTAAAAATATCTGCCCTTCATTAACATGTGATATACACTTATATTAAATTAAAAACAATCATGAAAATTTGTAATTGATTCACATGACTAGTACTTCCTATATATCTTCAGAGTAAACAGCATGAAACTAAAACAATCTAAACCTACACAGAGTACTGTACTGAATCATGTTATCTCTGTGCTTCAGTTTATGGTATTTGTTACCAGAATAACATATGTAATGAATCCTACTCCATATAATCACCTACAGCACACAGAACCAGTGGCGTACCAGGGGGGGGGTGTACAAACCCCCCCTGAAATTCTGAAGGCCCTCCAAAATCATGCCAAATTCAACCCAATTGTGAAAACTGTTAAAAATTGCTGAATTTAGGATGCCAACACCCCAAGATGTTCAGAAAAAAGGCAGTAAAATTCTAAAAGTACCTAGATTCGCAATTGTTTTACATTAGCAATGACAAATGCATTGGGTGTCATCATAAATAGTCTTAAAATACCAAAAATCAAGAAACGTTTACTATATGAAATGAAATTTCTTGTACCAAATTACAGCTGCTTCCAGAACACTTGACTTGGGGGTAGGGGGCTACCACCCCCAGATCCCTGTTCTGTCCTCTGTCCTCAACTGAATTTGTTGAGCCCTCCCCCCCGAACAAAATTCCTGGGTACACCACTGCACAGAACAGTCAGTAACACATATCACTGATGTCTGTCTTAACCCTACCAGGTTTTTCACCAGCCCATTACACAAAATCAATTAAATTGCTTCAAATAAATTCCACATAATAATCATAAAAATTCCCTACAGATGTACCACAATTCTCCAAGAAATAAAATATTTTCAAATTCATCTGGCAATATTTTTTGTCCACTAACACAGCTGACCTCACTTGAGCAGGGAGACTGTTCAGCCACCGAAGTACAAATAAGTCAAACAGCCTACCCTCGCACATCATATTTAAAAACATTATGGAAAAGCAACACATCTTACTGTTTCACACTGCAACCATTTTCTTCTCTTTTTCTCACAGGTTATGCAAAAAAAAATGTGTTCATAAAAAAACATACATTTCACATGGCTTTGGAACACAAATCATGTAGAAAAAACAACTGTAGTTGCAAAATGTGATTTCTTGTGGGAATAATAATGCTGTATCAGAAGTAACAGTTTGCAATATATCCAAAGGACAGCAGAATATATTACCACAGTCTGTCACCAATGTGCCAGGGGTGAGGAATTTTTAGTGACCTGCTGTACCATAAAATAAACAACACAAAACATACAGGTATATGCATCATGACCAAGGGCCGGTTAACTCTTTCACTGTTACAATAAAATGCAACACCAATATTCACTGTATTATGACAAAAATAAACTGACCATTCAATCACCATTACTCAGCCAGGTTACCTACATACAGAAAGAAGACAGATGCAGAAATGGGAACTCCTCCTGATTAATACAGTCTTTTGTGAGGGAATATGAATACACTTTAACTTTCTCCCTGGAATTTGTATTAGAACTAAACACAATGCATAACCTTAAATTACATCACATTTTGCCTAACACAGTGCACATAACCCAGATATGTACTCAGGTTCATATATAAGACTTAGCAAAGACGTTTTATGCCCTCACAGACAGATTTAGACAAAAGTCACAGCAAACTAAATACAAACATGAGATGTGACATTCTCAGAGGAGCACTGATAACAAGCCAATCCTGCAGAAATGCTACATTGTGTCAGAATCTCTGCACTCTCAGATTAAGTGTGAAGTGGGACAAGAACAAAATTTCATTAATGTCAGGACACCTGACTTCCACAGAGCACTGTAAATGAATGAATCACTTGTTTTTACAACAAATTAAATTTCTGTTGAAATAAGTGAAATGCCAACTTCATGCAACAAGGCAATTTTATTGATGTATTCTTAGCTTGACATGTTTCAGGTACATACGCCCATCATCAGAAGCATTAGATGTTGAGTTGCAGCATATGGTTTTCTGCACCGAGTTTCTGGATGGGTGGTGGTCTTGAGAATCACTGTGTAGGTCGTGTTTACGGTGCAGATGGTGCTGCACGGCACCATCCGCACCATAAACATGACCTACGCAGCGGCTCTCAGGACCACCACCCAACCAAAAACTCGGTGCAGAAAACCATATGCTGCAACTCTACATCTAATGCTCCTGATGATGTGCGCATGTACCTGAATAATGTCGAGCTAAGAATACATCAATAAAATTACCTTGTTGCATCAAGTTGGCATTTCATTTTATTTCATGAGGACGATGCATGGTCAAACAACCCTCAAAAAATTTCTGTTCTTGTCCTAACATACAACCTGAGCAAAGTTACAAATCTGGCATCAGACATGCAACTTTGTTAACTGAATTGCATGCAAGATATGTTCCTAATTATTGACATCAGTTAAAATACTAACAGCAACTGAATATTAAGCCATTCACGTGATACAAACAGACTCCTAGATCTGTCTGGAATAAAGCTTCATGTCTAACAACTGGGCTTGTTATATGTTCAAGTCTTAAAGATGAAGGTTTCATCCATCTCCTGCATTACTGGTTATGCATTTCAACGTGCCTTGTGGCAAGCCCCATGCTCCACAATCCATTTTTATGCAATACAGCAAGTACAGCAGACAGCAAAATACCAACCATTCCATTACAATGCACCATAGTGGTGTTACTGCACTTCTAGTCATTAAAATGGTGACTTCAATAAGAGAATGTTTAGTCAGTGACAGACCAAAGTCATGTACAAGTTTCTAGTTCAAAGTATACTGCAACAGAATACAGTTCAATTACAGCCACAAGATACTCCAGCACCTAGGATGCATTACTTTCACAGTCTGGAGTGTTAAATTCAGAACACTAGTGAAGAGCCATTATAAATCAATGCACCCTCAGACACTATAGAATATAGAAGTACATTGAAAACCTGTTTGTATGAATTCAAACCAGGATATCTATGAACAAGAGACCTTGATTTATGAATTTCAAAGATAATTTTGAATTACCATGTTTACGTCAGAAATTTCATGGGAAACTCAGCAGCACAGCACACAAGAGTATGACCAATACCGACTTTCCTGCCTTCAATACCAAGGCTTCTACATGCCTGTTCAGTTTCTGTTCATTCTAAAGTTACACAAACACAAGAAATTAAATTATTTGTACAAGTAAATATCAATATAGGTAACTTAAAAATCAAATAACAGTACAGGAAGAAAAATAATATACTGAAAAGATTTTGATGTATTTTCTTTGGTATTGATAACTGTCAGCACTTCTTAATAATAATCTTTAGTTGCTCCATATATCAGATATTTAGAAGCATATGCCGATGTGCCTGGTAAAACCATATTTACTTTAACTCATTCCTATATCTTAGCATTATATAGAACAGACATTTTTGAGACCACAACAATGTGTCCAGATACCACACATCATTCTTTCTCAAGACATTTTACAAATAAAGTAAAAAATGCCTAAAATGCCAATCTGCCATGTTTTCATTCTTCTTAATGACACAATTAATAGCCAAAAAGAAGGTCCAAAAATGTAACATTCATTGCTGACCACTGCAATATGCTCTGTAGTCAGATAATAATCATAAACTTTACCACCTTCTTTGGAGGACCAGGGAAGTACTCATGTGTTCAAATACAGGACAGAAATTTGCATCTCTAGGCATGCATATCTGTGCTGAGAGGTCTATCTATTACATCCTTGCAAAGGGACATGCCACACTAAAACAAAAATGTCATCCAGTGTGATGTCATCAAATGTCAATTTATGTGGCACAACAGCAAATACAATGTTTTTTTGCATAAGAACTGTAAAATAAATTGCATTCTTATACCTTTATCATTAGTTACTGCAAAACAAAAGATGACCACCCACAAAACACACAATTAATGATATTTCCTTATTGCAAATGGAATTATCCAGAAATTATAAGGTAAAATCTTAATACATGAAATATGTCTCTTACAATTTTATATATATCATAATACCCATACATTATTACACCCTATTAAAGTACCCACTTATTGAATGGTTTCAAAGTAAAATGATACGAAATGAATAACATTTAAACAAACATAAGAAACGTGTTAACTAAATACTGTCTGGCATACCAACAAACAAGTTTAAAATCCTTCAAAAATCTAGAAACCATGGGAATAAGAACAAAAACATACTCAGTTTATATTTGTACACAGACAGTACCAAAGGTCAAAAAAATGAAGCAAAGTGTGAAAAATATGAGACAAGCATGAGTCATTCCAAACAGTACGGTGTTTTGAAGACAAATGTGAAAAACAACATATTCTTTAGTTTCTTGGTGTGACACAGCAATGAACAGATGAAGTTAGCTTCAACATTAGGCAGTGTATTCATTACAGTATGATCTATTAAGCAGTTTGCACCTGCCCACTATCCAGACACCTAAATACAACTGCCACAGCTTGAACAGTAGCACGATACTGGCACAGAACTTTGTGTGTGAGATCAAGAAGATAGTCATGACTGATAACAGTAAGCAAATTGGACACAAGAAGACACTTCTTTCAAAGAACAAAAGGCAAATACATCCCTGTTCAATTAAGCACCATGCTATGAACGTACATGGGGAATGGACATACAGCCACATGCATTCTTAATGCTGGCATTAGATGAAGGTTCAGCATTCTGATTTACCCCATGGAAAAACGCTTTGTATCCACTGAACAGACCCTGGCTGGGACCCAGAGCCAGTCTCAACACTTGACACAAATCAACCATCCATTGCTACCACAAATCAAACACTGTTCCTTGGCTGTCCAGACCATAGCATAGCCACCAAACCAACTCTTTCCAGTCAGGGCATTTCAAGAATTTAACAGCAGTAGGAATGGTTCTTTTAAATTAGTAAACACTTCCGAATGTCCTTATTACAACTCCATCAACATCTTTTTAAATGACATGGCTTAAGAGTAGTCTCTTTTCAAATTACGTCAGAGGCTGATAAAGAAGTTACACTGGTCAGAATTACTATTCAAACAATTGTAACAAAATTTAGTGTCAGAATCCATTCCACTGTATCAGTTCTAAAGACAACATAATTTTACTTAATCATCAGATGCAGCATCACTTTGGTATATGCCCATGCGCCCTACACATTCCACCACACAATCAGCTGCCTCATGAATTGGAGTGCCCCTAAGGAAGAATGTAGGCCACAACATGTAGGTTATATGGGCAAATACTGACATAATATGCTTGAATCTGATGGCAATTAAAAATTACTTTCGCTGACAGCCATGTCAGGTGGCACATACAGCAATGTTTCAGAAATTTACTCTATCTCAACAGAAGGTCAAGCCCATCTGGGTAAAGAAGAAAGGTGGATTAGGTGTCAAGTCACATGCGAACCCTGATGATGGAGCAGTCAATCTCTGAAATTTTGGTGTATTCAAACACCTGACAAAGCTATCAGCCTTAGAAGATTTTACTGGATTCTGATTTCGTAAAAGCTGCACAATGCATAGGAAGAAGTACTAGTAAAATAAATTGTTAACACAATCATCGAGATGAACAAACTTAGTACGAAGGCCATTCCAATGGCAGTTACAAGTGCTTTACCTTTTGCACCCCTCCTATCTGTCAATGAATCCTGTGGCTTTCACAGGGGCAATGGAAAAACACCTTTCATTATTAGATCAGTATTAAATCCTGCATGGGATATTTCAGAAGCTAACAGAAATTTTAATACAAAAATAAATCAGACAACAGGCACATTTACATTTACAAATCTGCTACACTAACTCATAAACTACAGGCAAAGGAAATTTCAAACAAGGCATGGTGACAAATCACAAATATTGTTGAAATCCATTACTGTCTAATTCAGTGATTTTGTTACACATACATGAGCTCTCCTGAGAATGAGTATATATGCCTTTAATTTAACCTGCAACACCTATGGGCCTCAATTTGAACTTAGGAGGAAGAGTTTATTGGTTAAAATACAGATACTACAGGGCTGGTACCCAGATTTTAACTTTGGGTAATTAGTATTAAAAACTCCAACAGAAGGACAGACCTACCATGTGTACTGTATCAATGTAACACACACACACACAAAGAATGTCATACAATAAGTACACTACTAAACAAAAATAACAACAAACAACTTAATAACAGTGAAAATAACTTGAATCTCATACTTCACAGTCAAATTCAGAAAACTAAGGGCACCTTTTGAGATGTAAGGCTTCCATGACAGTAAAAATCTAAATTGTGGCCTGCTTGGCTATCCAGAACCACAACCGGTAAGGCAACAATTCAAACCCTGTAGTGTTTTATAAAGAACATAACTGAATGTCAGGAGTTCTGACCAACCTGGAACAAAGCTAATTTATAAATTGTGATCAGTCAGAAAGCCATAACATAAGCACGGAATGTTGGGATACCAAACAGTCATCCATACAACTAACTATACAGTGTTGCTGTTAACAGGTAGTGATGTCAAGTGATCACCCATTTAAGCACTTGCAATTAACAATGAAGTCTGTCAACTGAACTTCTTTCCATCTTCTGCCAGCACTCAGTTTAAACAAGGTGGTACACCCAAAAGACTAAACTAGTATTAAGAGTCAAGAACGATTTTAAAAACTTCGTTACCTAATACCCTTCACTTGCATAGATTAAGGGCCACCTGACACATCAAGAAAGGTCTTCTTCAATATCAACCACAGCTTTAAAAAGCTAAAAGATATATGAAACATTAAATGAAGATCAGTTTTCAAGTCTCCACTGTCACAGTAAAATAATATTCGATGGAGTCTACACTAAATTCCTGTACTTCCAGACACTTTGAGCACACAAATTAATTTCTAGCTACAGTTACAAGAAAATGTATCACAATTTTCTAAAATGCAAAACTGCTGTCTTGCAGGAACTCATGCAAAATGATTCTAACACAGGGCTGCCACCTTCATGATTTCATAATTCTACATTAATGAAAGCCACAAACAAAAACTTGGGAACTATTAGCATATCAATAAATTGAACATGTTTGAGGGGGCAAAAAACGTAAAGTAACTATGTATTTCCAGTTCTACCAATCATAAACATCCAGCAGTTAAAAGATCTACAAAAAGATAATTTTCTAGGACAAACAAATAACTTTGCTCTGCAAGTAAACTACAGCAAAATCCACCAAGTGATTCAAGTTAATCACATTCTCCACTCAGAATTACTTCTGGTGCCCTGATTGTACATGCTTGCAACATCAACGCCATAACCACTGGACTTCCAGCCTCATTAGCTGGCTCTTTTGCTTCAAAATCAGACACAAACTTTCACAATATCACATCAAAAGAATCAACCTTTAACACATAATTTTTTTTAGCCATGATAAATTCAATTTTTTTTTTTAAATATGAGTAACCAGGAGTCCTTGTTCATCCACACAACTTGTTTTTGTAAACAAAATACAAAACATGCTCTACATGAATGAGCTACCATTACCACTAAGCAGCACTGCTTGGATGGATATTAAAATAAGGTGTATTAAAAAGACATCTGGCTAAGTCTAAAACTACTGCTAAATTACCAATGTGTGTGACAGTTTTAAAGCAATTTATTTGTAGTCCTAACAAGTTACAAGAGAAAAAAGTTATATTCAGTATTACTAAATCCTGAGTTGAGTCAGATACAAATGCTGATATTTTCATTATTTTTCTCAGTCCCTACACGCAAACTCCAGGACAGCACCTTAACCTTTAAACAACCTACCTTCCCACATGCAAACAAACACAGAAAAAACCCCTTGAAATTCATTTTATATATTTAGGCAACAAGGAAATTTACTTCATTTTACGACGTGCTGCATAATCACTGTTTTATATTCCACAACATGCCCTTTACTTCATAATTTGATCCTCTCCTGTTCTAATCATGTTCAAATTCTTCATAAACCATGCCACAAAATTTTCATACCAACCTGGCTGTTTAAAGGTTAAGTCAGGTCATGACCACTTCCTTTCAAATCCATTTCATTAAACTCTAGACATAAAGTAACCCGAACAACTGATAAAGTGCCATTATACAGACCAAGAATACAGACACTCGGTACTGAGATAACCCACTTAACTCACTCATGAGAACGAGCTATGCAAATGTGACAGTAGACAGACAATACAGTACATCAGTCACCTGTACTGAAACCTCCTTTTTAAGTACACAAAGAATACTCCAACTAAAAAGTTATTTTGCTACACAAAGATAAAAATATGGTCCCTGTAACTAAACACTATGCCAATGAGACAAATAAGAGGCAGGTACTGAAGCACTTCAGGTACATGCAGTACACACAACAAAACCAGCGCTATGCTGTAAATTAAACCCTGGAGACCCAGACTTCCGTCATTTCACTTACGGAGTTGCCAGAGCTCACTCATTCTGTGACATAACAGAAGACCTTGGGCATGGAAGCAGTGTTTGATACTTTTATGTGCAGTGTGAGAATGAGAAACAGAAATAGACGCATGATTTTTTAAATGTCAAGAGAAGAATTATGTGTAACTGGAAGCAGAGAATAAGGAAATGGATGTCAAAAAAACAGACTGAGAGGGTGCAGACTGGATTCAATTGGCCCTGGGCAGGTTTCAGTGGCAAGCTTTTGGCAACATGGTACTGAAAATGTAGGTTCAACACATCATTGAATTTCTTGACCAGTTGAGTAAATATCAATTACAGAAAACCAACTCCAGCATCAAGGCAGCATTTAATTACAAAGTGAGAGCGTGCAACACAACCATACCTCATGAAGCTAAAGTTAAAGACACACCTCTCTTCAGCATATACAGCGGGAATGCAATTACGTAGTTCCACAATGTTAGTGTCCCCACTAGAAGGATATGAATATACTTCTTCAAAGTGTTGCCACTTTATCTCCTGTGGACAAGTTTTTTTGCACTTATTTTCACACAGCTGAACCTACAGCTGGTCTATACAAGCCACAATTAACAAGAAAAATTCCACTGCCACCAGGTACTGAACCCATAATCAGTCACTTCATTTACTGAACCATAGCAGCTCCTACAGCATAGCCATACACTGAAAATTAAAATGCTTTCTATAATCCAAATTTATCCATGGAAAATCATAACATGAAATGCTGCAGCTAAGTACCTGAAAAACTGTAGCAGTTCACTAAACTGGCAAAGGTACTTGTATCTGGCCAGGATCCATAGTTCAAGTCTTGGACTCGGCTTCCAAATATGAGACAATAAACTGGTGATATGGCTCTTATATTTTTCCTATAATAACGGCTAAATTAAATCAATATTGTACTATTCAAAACTTATGATATGAGACAGTTCGCAGTTCAAATCTCTAATTGGTGATCAAACTTAAAGATACTGTCATAGACAGGATAAGAGTCTAACAAACCTCATTTCCATCAACCTTCGGACATTGGCTGACCTATATACAGGATGCAAGTACTACTACCATCTGTTGAAGGTACTTCATGTTTGTTCAAAAAACATACTTACTGAATTTCTTGAGACATGATGCAAAATGTCTTTTTTTTTTTCCCCACCATAAAATGCTGTGTATTTCATAATGTTGTATTTTGGTTCATAAAATATTCAAGTTTTACATAAATGGTGTGCTAAAATTTAAATGTCCAGCCCCGGGGCCAAAGGGTAAAGGGCTTTAATGTCTCTTCCCTTTTTGGCAACATACAGTTGTAGGCATGTTAGAGAACCTTTCAAAAAACCTATATTCAAACAAGCTTGCCTGAAGGCTTTTTCTTAACAAAGAGAGAGAAAAAGGCATTCCAGAATACTTGGAAGGACTGTGAAGGTTCTTGGCCTTGCATTGTTATTACTATTACTAAAAAATGAAACATAGCAGTATGTTGCATTCTTGGTTGTTCTGAACTATTTGTCTTATGTACTAAGCCTATCATATAGCAACCAATTTCACTGATGACTCCTCAGTACTTGCATATAATTAGTGAAATTACTCAAATCAACTGTAATAACTTTATCAAATTAATTAAATAAATACACAGCTGTGTGATTACTAAAGAATTATAACTGTAGCAATTAAAGTTGGCTTGACATTCCCCTGTAAACATTCCCTATTGAGACAGTCTCCCGCAAAACATACAGTAGTGGTGGAACTCGGTAATTTGAGCCAAGCAGCTCAAACCAGATGGTCACAATACTTCCCATGTACATCACAAATGGTTTTGCAACAGCAGGTAAAGAGTGCTGCTACTGCTGCTGGTCTAGACTGGCAACAACAGACAGCAGATAAATCTTCATCACTGTAACACATTCACTATTTGAACCAGCCATATTACTTCCTTTGCCTATCATAACCAAAATTATATCACATTCCTCTAACACTGAAAGCTGAAGTAGACAGGTAGTATGTTTGACATATCAGATATGTAGACCTTACAGTGGCAACCCTGTGCTATTCTAAATGGAAAGCTATGAGTTGTATTGATATACACAATGTTCTTCTTCAAGGCATAATTTTTCATTATTTAAAAAGTCTCATCTTAAGAACATAATTCCAACGTACACATCACATTTACTCCAAAATTTCCTTACAGTGTAAATTTGTTGGTCATGCACAAAAACCAACCATGCAGATAAAATTCCATGTTACATGTTAATAGCAATAATCAAAAACAAACATTTTCACACTACTAAAAAAATTCTTTGGCTGAAATGCACATAGGAATGGCAAGATGCACTCCCCATAATTATCTTGCATGATAAAAAGATGACTTCTGCTCCCCTGCAATATATAGTGAAGAACTCCCAAAGCCTCAGCCTTACCGACTGTCATTATTCAAGGTGTGTAATATCTCGAGTTCCTTCTTTTCTTTCTCACGATTCCGATGCTCAAACTCCAACCTGTGAACATGATAGCATTCAAAGAATCTAATTTAATGACATGCAGCAGAATAAACCGATAAACTCAATGACATCCCAACCCTCCCTTCCTTTCTGTCTACAGTAACGCAGTGAGAAAGAAATAAAAAGCTTATTTAGAACAAAGAAAGAAAGAAATTAAAGAAAAAAAAAAGGAAGCAAGGAAGGAACAAGCAAAGGCTGGAAAATTTTATGTTTATCAGAAAAACTTAATGTTTTTATGCATTAATGCCAGCGAGTTGAAAAAGAACATTACACCAGTGGTGCTGCTCTTACATAAATACAATCTCTTTGAGCCTATTCCATTTACATACCTAAAATTCATAATTGCATTAGCTCTTTGTTGCAGAAGGGGAATTATTTGTGCAATACAGTGTAAAGTTGTGGTTATGTTGGGATGTGCCACATCAATGGACATCCAAATGACAGGAACACAGAGATATAGGTAAATATCTCAGAAAACTGTAGTATTTTCAACTGTTTCTCCAGAAATGTATTACCATAGCAAAGCAGTTTTAGAATTCCTGCTTTATTCCAACCAGTTAAACCCAAATACCATTTACAAATAGTGTGCCTGTTCCAGCCAAGCCTAGCTTACTCAGTAGGCAGATATTTACAGGCTATTTGTATAATATGTACAAGGGATGACTTTAAACCAGAGTCAGTTACAATATGATAGTGAAGGCAAAAGTATGTGCCCCTCCCAGTAATCGTCCCCTGGTCATCCAGCTCACAGCCAGTCAATGACTGATATGTACCAGCCCACATACTGTATAATGGTTACGACTGATTATCAGAAGCATTTCAGAAATTTCCAAGATGTTGACAATGCACACTGCCACAACCACAACAAATCAACAGAAAGAGTATATTGAAAAATATATGCATCTGTCCCCTACAAAACACTATCACAAACAAGGTTGACACACTTTTCCAATCTGTAAATGATCAACCACAGCATTGTAATTGTGCTCAGACAACAGAACTGTAGAAGTGTCGTCGTTGGCATCTACACATTTGAACCATTACATCTGAAGTGAATTTTTCATCTGCAAAAACAAAAGTAATCCAAAGCAACCATTGTAATACAGTATACCTACCTGTGCTGAATGATTCGGTCAACGATCTTCTCTGTTGTTATGGTGTTCTCCGAGTTCAGTAATTTAAATTTGCCTTGTTGCTTCGGTTCGGTATAAGGATCAGAACCGTCTGCATCAGGCTGGATGGGGGTCTGTCCATGACACACCAAGTCCACTTTGAAGTGCTCCATCAGGTTCCGGGTTACAGCATATGGAGCTCCAATTACCACCTCAGAAACATACTGAAGCCAAGTAAGACAACACTCTCATACCTCTTAACCAAGAACAGTCCAATTAAAACACACAAAAATCAGCCATAAATATTATTCAATCCTAAAGGTTCTAATGATGGTACAACACACTCAGAATTACTTGATTTTTGAACTCTGTACATCACCCAGTATTCAGAAGAGAAAATATTCCAGAAACTAGATTCCTTATACAGGATGCCCATGAGCGAGAATATCTCTTTCTAACAGACACAACACCATATGCATCTAATCACCTTCTCACCTGAAGAAAGAAACAAATTTAGTTTCCACAATATTATGCCTTGCAAGATTTGAGGTCTTTGCTGTGGTGTAGATGGGGATTCCACTCTTCTGGGATATGATGCTGCATTAGTGGGTAAAGGCATCCTGACATTTAAAGGCAACAAACCATCCTCACCATTAAGTGTCAAAATGTTGGGATCTGATTATCCATTGACATGGCATCACATCCCAGTAGAACAGAATCTTCATGTTACTCTCCACCCAGAATATTAGAATAGAGACATTTATTTTACAGGAAGAAATGAAAATACCCTATGAGATCCGTATAGTTCATCACACAGACGTATTTCTTCTACACACTTCCTCTAGCTGCAGCAGTCTCACCCACAAAGGTCATAATTTTTCTTGACAGTCACACTTTTAGTACCACAAAAAGGACTGACACACTCTTCTTTTCTTCTATGCATTTGACCACTTGCATGCACTACAAAACCATCATTAGCACACCCTAGCAATACATTCTAATGTACTGCCACACTAACACATACAAACTATCACTGTGAATAATTCTGGGCACCTACTAACTGCTGAATTTACAAGACATTATAATAAGCACATACTGACTACTGACCTTACAAGCCAACACACTAAGAACCCTTTCATGGAGATTCATGATGGGATAGTTGCTGCCCTTGTATCTGTTCACTATTGGATCTGTGTGCAATCCAACAATCAGGTAGTCTCCTTCTGCTCTGGCCTTCTCAAGGAAATCCAAATGTCCAACATGAAACAGATCAAATGCTCCAGCCACATAGATGATCTTGTCATTAGCCTGTGAAAAATAAACACAAACGTTTAATCTCATTCTTACATCATAAAAGAAAACTACCTCAATGATGTAAAGAAGTTGGTGTGGCCAGTCTGAAGATATACTGTAAGTAATGTCTTGAGGGACTAGAACAAATACAAACTAAGGTAGACAGTCATCAAAGCAGGACTAAAACCTCAGTCCTTCCAACACTAAGGCAGGAGTGATTGTCCACACAATAGTGAAATTCAGAGTTAAGATTTCTTGGTAGTATATTGACTGCCACATCTGTCTGGGTGGCACCACCACTGTAATGTTCCAGTTAGCAAATGTTTCATATAAACTAGAAGTATCCAACTTCAGGGCAAAATAGGCCACAATCTCATGGCAGCATCCACTACTTTAGCCTACAAATCAATTTGTGCTGTGATTGGTAATGCCCCTCAATGCCCCTTCTTGCATACTAATATTTCCACTTATAAGGAATGACTACATTACAGTTTCAAACAAGAAACATGACAGAAGCACACAATGATCTTTACAGGATTTTGGATTGCAACATTCATAAAATTCAAAGACCCAGACCAACAGTTCCGGATCTTTCCAAGAATGAGGACCTTTTCTTCATTAAAAATACACAGTTATGTACCCCCACATATTAACAGCTGTACTCCTGGGCTCAATTATTTCAGCAAATACATAATGACAAAAAACTCATAACCTCAGAACCACTACAAATGAATTTGCATTTTGCTAATCACAATAATAATAATAACAAAGGCTACTGGAAGAAAAAACTGCTGGCTGAAGAAAAATGAACTGCTGCAAAGGCATGTGAATTCTCAGTGCTCTTGCAGTAACATCACAGCCCCCTCCAAACAATGCCGCAGTCGCCCTGAGGACCACTTAAATGAACTTTGAGAGTGAAGCAATGAAGCAAAATATCTGCACTTACTTCTTTGTGTATCCCCCTGACTCCAATATTTTAACCACACTAAACCACACATACAAATTTACAATAAAACATACTTAAATGTACAGCAACAAACTGAACTATATTCCAGTATGCTGCCACTTTGGAAACGTTAAAAAAAGGCTGTGCTAACTATGAGAATAAAACGAACAAGTGCATATGAAAAAACATGAATTTATTACCTATAATCATTGTAAACCTCCTACAGACTTCAGTCCCCTTTGTGGCCAACTTCAGAGAGGTGTTTTTCCAAAGGACATATTACAAAGACAACCAAGCGAACCTTACTCAGATGGTGATACAACAAAACACACACACACACACACAGCACACAATACTTCTCACCCATACAAATTTAGCACAAATAATTTTATCTGTATTTCACATTTTAACAGACATTGTGAATCACATATTTAAAAACTTAATATTTTATAACTGTATAGTGGCTTGGTTGTATTCGTAATATATCCTTAAAAAAAACACCGCTCGAGATGGCCGCAATAGGTGACCGAAACATGTAGGTGGTTTATAAGGAATATAAGGTAATAAATTCATATATTTCAATACACACTTGTGGGTTTTATCCTCACAATGAAGCAAATGTGAAAAGTTATAGTCTGTGGCATTAATCATGCAAGCATTTTGGTTAATTTTACACCTTGTAATCTATGAGAACAGAAGTGGTTCTGATCTTGTTTGGAAGCCTGACAAGTCATTTCCTATTGTAATAAGCAGCCAACGGTTGGTAACTATTACCTCACGCTCTGACATAAACACAGAATGTGGTCCAAAGGAACATGAGGTGAAGGAAGTATAGGGATGGAACTGGCACCAACACTGCAAACATACAAAAATCCACACTGAAGCACTTCCTGTTACCACGCAAGCATGCATTACTTAATCATACACAAAATGGTATGTGGTCATGTCAGATTTAACCTCCTCTATGTCTTAAAAAATAGTATAACGGCTGTTCATATTATTCCATGCCCCTACTACTAATTTTGAATGTGACTGCCAATAGCACGGGTAAGTTATTATGCACTGTTTCAAAGCAATATCACCCTAGTTATGTGACGACAAAAAAAGTTTCAAACTTTTATGCTGAACATATTCATTAAATTGTTCTTGAGTTATCATACGCAACAGCAATAATGGGCCAAAAAATCAACGCTTCAAAAATTTTCACATTCATACCGTGCATCTTGACATTATCAAAGTTTTATTTATTCACCAACTGATGCAGTAGTGAGTGGTCTTACAAAACAATATTAAAATTTACATTAAAACAGCTCCGACATGTTTCAGTGTTACAGTTACACCATCATCAGGGAGCGCATTAATTCGTGCTTGCTAAAGTTACAGTTGATAAAATAGTCCATTCAAATACATCGGTGTGTGGTACATATATATATGCACCCACACCTACACCGTATTAACCACACACCGATGTATTTGAATTGACTATTTTATCAACTGTAACTGTAGCAAGCACAAATTAATGCGCTCCCTGATGATGGTGTAACTGTTAACACCGAAACATGTTGGAGCAGTTTTTAATGTAAATTTTAATACTGTTTTTTAAGACAACTCATTAGTGCATTAGTTGGTGAATAAATAAAACTTTGATAGCTCCAAAAACGTTTTTAGTCCCTATCATCAGGTTCAATGATGGGGTCAAACAGGTATCTGAAATGTTGACTTCAGGTCATCGTTGATGTGGCTAACAGGCCAAGAACAATTCAGTCACAAAACCTCAGTCAAGGATTTTCGTCTTCTGACATATGATGTCACATGGTTGGTGAAGTGATTCCTGATATTCCTTCAAAATGTCAGGAACCATTTACTATGCAATGCAGCATCACAGTCCCAAAGAATGGAATCCCTAATTATTACAGTGCTGTGAAAACCTCAAAAACTAGCAAAATGTCAGTCATTCAAACACACACACATGCAAGCCCTACACCAACATGCTTGACAGCTCTGCTAATCTAAAATCATTAGCTGCTGTCTCCAGTTAAACATATCACAACACTCCTTACTTCCCCACACGATCTTGTACACTGCAAGAACACATCGCAAGTCTGCTTAACATGCTGTACCTTGGGTGGCTTTCCATCACTGAACTGGATGATCTTCTGTGTTGTGGGCAGGAACTGCGAACAGCCTGTGTAAGGACTTCGGGCATCAGAATCTAGACCCAGCTGTGACGAACCTTCATGGCCAACGTCATATTCCTGTGGCCCCTGACGGAAATGCTGTCGTGTCATAAGCAACATTCGACCCACAAGATCTGTGGTAGACACACCTGCTGTCCTCTGAACTTCCCTGAACAAAGAATAGCACAAGATATTCCCCCAACATAAGTGTACACAAGTGTACATTATAATTTCAATCAGCATAATGAAGAAATTTCATGCAGCCTTCCTGGTGTGAACAGAGTGCAGTCAAATGTGGGAGAGAGAAAGAGAGAAGTGTTTTATTTAATGAAAATGTCAACCAATAACATTATAAATGGCATCAATAGTAAATGAATGAAATGTGTGTAAGGAACATTGGAGGAATAATACCGACAGAGCACTGTGTCCCACTGACACTTTGACCACCACAAATCCCACATAGACTTGCCTGAGACTGAACCGTGCCACCATGGCAAAAGGTTGGTATCTAACCACCTGTGCCATGGCATGGCTACAGTCAAATGTGAAAACTGAATTCAATGAAATGGGAATGGAGGTCTACACCATTTTACTCAATTGAAGCAGGCTCATCTAATTCACAGACAAAACTGAATAACATTCCTGATTAGCAAAGTAACTTACTTGTAACGCCCTGCAGCTTTGACTAGATGATAAGTGTCGATACCATCAGCTGTCATCGTGATGTCATCTGAAAAACAGATAGGAAAAACTCATGACACCTGTTTACCACTTCTTAACCAAATTAATCAAAGCACTGAACTCTAATGTTTAATCTGGGAAGCGGGGATGACATAGTGAGTATACCAACTTTCTTGCAGCTGGAAGGCTCAGGGTGTGAACCCCAGTGAGGGAGAGATTTTCCACACCCATCTAGACCAGTCCTTTGGTCCAACGGGCCTCCTGTAAAGCATGTACCATGACTTTTTGTGAGGTAAAGAGGCTGAGGCATGGTACTGACCACCTATCCAATCCAGCACCAAGGATAACAAAACGGTAGAGCTACACCTCTAACCTTCTGTATGCCTATATGGCATTTTACACGGTAAACATTTTACACAGTAAACTCCACCTTTTAACTTTACCTACTGTTTAATCACTACATACACACACACCTCTGTACCTACTGTTTAATCCCTACATACACACACACCTCTATACCTACTGTTTAATCGCTACACATACACAAACCTCTATACCTACTGTTTAATCGCTACACACACACACACACACCTCTATACCTACTGTTTAATCGATACACACACACACACCTCTATAATTACTGTTTAATCGCTACATACACACACACCTCTGCACCTACTGTTTAATTGCTACACACACACACACACACCTCTATACCTACTGTTTAATCGCTACATACACACACACACCTCTATACCCACTGTTTAATTGTTACACACACACACACACACACCTCTATACTTACTGTTTAATCACTACATACACACACACAAACCTCTATACCTACTATTTAATCACTAAACACACACACACACACACACCCCTATACCTAATGTTTAATCACTACATACACACACACCTCTATACCTACTGTTTAATCGCTACACACACACACGTCTATACCTACTGTTTAATTGCTACACACACACCTCTATACCTACTGTTTAATCACTACATACATACACACCTCTATACTTACTGTTTAATCGCTACATACACACACCACACCTCTATACCCACTGTTTAATCACTACACACACACACATACCTCTACACCTACTGTTTAATTGCTACATACACACACCTCTATACCTACTGTTTAATCGATACACACACACACACACCTCTACACCCACTGTTTAATCACTACATACACACACACACACACACCTCTATACCCACTGTTTAATCACTACACACACACATACACCTCTATACCTCATGGTTCTTAGCTTAGCCTGAAGATGACTTTTTAAGTCGAAACATGTTGCTTTAACTTATGTTTTTATTATATAGTTATGTTCATGGAAATATATATTAATAAAGTGAATATATAAATACACAACAGGATGACTTCATTCAAAATCTATACCTACTGTTTAATCGCTACATACACACACACCTCTATACCTACTGTTCAATTGCCACATACACACACACACCTCTATACCTACTGTTCAATTGCCACATACACACACACACCTCTATACCACCAAACCAGTTTATTTAAATAACTTTTATATATTATTTTTGGTAAGTTAAATGTGCAAAGGACACCTAACTCTAATACTGTACATTCTAGCACATCATCGGGAATAAAACTTCACAATACACGTAAAAATTTGTGTTGTTTTGCTGAATTTCAAAGTAACTCCCCTTAAAAGAACTGCTAGTATTATACCACAACCATCAACTGTTAAAAATTGCTGATGATGACCCTGAAATACACTCTTCAATTGTACGGCATGTTGAAAATATTAACCCTTTTCTGTAAGCTTGGAATTCGCTATATGCAGATGACAACAGAACAGTAAATTTCCCCACGTTTATTTCTCCTCCTCCTTCTCCTCCCCCTCCTTCTTCTTCTTCATCCTCTTCTCCACCATCTTTTTTCCTAATCTTATCACCTATTTTACTCTTATTTTTCCTTCTTCACTGTTCTGAACACACACAAATGCAACAATTCTCAAACAGTGCTCCACAAACCACATTCATAGCAGTTCTGTGTCTTTCTGATGGCAAATTAATATGGAACACCCACTGATTCCATACTAGTCTGCAAGCTGCTGGACGACAATGTTACACGACACTGGACAAAAAGAATGATCACCCTAACTGCACAATACATAACATACATACAACATCCAGAAAGTGATGCCTCATACATTTTATTTCATACTATTTACAACTCACAGGTTTGAAAATTTCACAAAACTTCACCTACTGTTAAATACTTCAGGGATCATTAATGCAGATATACACTCCTTCTACACTGCAAGACAGTTTTTCTCATCGTACAATCCGCTCCTTCTTTATTCTGCCTATATATAACTTGGGAAGGGGGACTTCAATGATATTTAAAAAATTACACAGAAATGAATTAAATCAGAGTTAATATCATTCCTTTCACACATGGATTACCATGTTTTGTTGTTCTGGATACGAGTGTTTCATTACTTCTTTATCTAATCTGTACTTTGAAGGTGTTGCTGCAGTATTATCATCAACTGTAAGATCTGGCAACATTCTCTGAAACACCATTTACTATCAGAAATACAGTAACTGAGCTACCATCTACAAAAACATTATCAATTGCACTACTTCAGTCTCTTCAAACTCTCGATACAATACCTACAGCATGAGGCAAATTACAAATTGCTACAAAATGAACTGCTTCTTCTTTACATTGTTTTCTTGCAGACAGTCTATATTTGTCATCATAAATTTCATTTCATTTCATTTATTGTACATTCGTACTGTTACATATGTAACACTGGACTTGTCCACTATATACCACAAAACATCACAATACATACACGTCTCAAACTGTCACAATCATAAATCAGTTATCCATATACAGTGACAAAACAATAATCTCGGTGCACAGTCCAATCCAATGCACATAATAAAACACATTAATGTTACTTTGATAAAGTTGTTTAACCCTTATCCTGCTAATGTGGAGAATATGATGAGTTCCTAATAATGCCAGCAAATGACAGATGGGATTTAATTCGGCGTTTAAAGAGTTAAAATGACTAATAAATTTATTACAATTTCAATATCAATTTCAACAATCCAACCAGCCATACATGTGACTCTGGATACATCAAACATAACATAGTCCAACATACAGAACACCATCATTACACATAATAAAACAATACAATGCCACTCAAACAATATAAAAAAAGTTGAGTACAATGCAAAATTCCCCCTTCTAGTGCTGCAGTCACAGAAGAGTAGAGCCATACCTCTACCCACTACCTGGGCCACACTGGGCGTGTAACAGGAACACTTTACCTTTACAATGCAAAATTACTATGCAATAACCGATCACTGATTGTACCATATTATATATGTAATCCCCTATTTCTTTACATCCAACCTGTCAAATGGAAACCTAGAGCTTATCTGGATTACTGCAGTGTGAAAACTCAGATCGACTCCTGATATAATCAATCATCAACAGTGTCTCTACACAAGTTTAGCCTGCAAAAATTCTTCAAGCATGTAAAACGAATTTTTCAACAAAATCGATTTAATCTCTTTTCCGTGTCAGTTGAAATTCTACATTTTTTATTTTCAAGGGCAAGTGTTTATACAATCTAACACCCATGTGTAACACACTTTTCTTATTTGAGACTCCAAAAAGTGGAAAATTTTTTTAAAACAGCATCTACTCTCTTGATCAACTATTAAAGTCATCAAAGAAACCTATGGAAAAACTTCATAGAGTAATGGTACTTTTCCTGCTTTCAAGTTGGATTGCATAGAACAGTGCTGCTTATAAGAAAATAAAATTTGCCCTTATCTTCAAATGAAAAATGGCCTATGTGTTATATTGTAATGATGCTTTTACTTACATCCAGTCACCCAAAAAGAAAAAAACTTAATACAGGCACAAATACAGAGTAAACCGAATGAGTAGGTAAATGGACATTACCTCCCCATTATATAGTTGCTCCATGAACACTGTGCAGTGCACATATAATAGAGCTGTATCAACTGCAGAGGTTACTTAGTGTCATACAGATGTGGTTGATTATGTATATTTCATCAGAACAGGCCCAGCAGGAACTGTCGATGTAGATTTCAAGACACTATCCTACAGTTTTCTTGAACAGAATGTGAGAAAGTGAGTAAGACCACCAGAAACCCCTGTCTGGTTGTTTGGTAAACCAGCTAAGATACATGTTTCATGAGGTTTTCTACCCAACCACAACAGCAAAATATGGAAACAGTGACATTTGGCTTATGAAACTGTGTGACAAGACAGGTTATGGGCTTACCTCCATGAACACAAAAGTCACACTGATAATTATCCAGTGTTTCTAGTGTCGTAACATATGGAACTCCCTCCAGAACTTCATCTACCCACTTGATGCCACGTACCATCTTGTATCTAAAAAATAATTATTTCAATACCAACAGCAGTTGCTCACTGACATTCACACTATTCTGATTCTTTCTGCAAGTATGTTAATCATCTCCATGAACTTTGAAGGATTAGGTCATTAATGCCTATCCCAAGTTGGTCTTGGTCTCTCCACTTTGTTATATAAATGTTACTGTTATTATATTGTAACTATACGATATAAAGAATGAAAGGTTTTCTCTTTGAAACAAGAGAACTGATTATGCTATTAAACATGCTTCTGTATTCTCTGACCACTTCATATACACCTCTAGGCTTTTAACTTGTAAACTACTTTGTCATTGGGAGAGTTTTATAACGTTTGTACATCAAAGTAGATTAAGTGTAATTCTAACATTGTGTTTTAGATATATTCCTGTATAATGATTTCAATTTTGTATTTCAATCAATTTTACTTATTACGATTCTTATTTACCTAATATGTTTGTTTC